>OBZY01000006.1_pt1 | contig 171001 bp, 187 predicted proteins | sample 1477051 | NCBI WGS metagenome assembly OBZY01 (sample SAMEA2580270, study PRJEB22360) | human gut metagenome | biome: human gut; feature: human-associated habitat; material: faeces | place: Denmark | collected 2008/2010
GCCGGCCAGTCGTTCCGTCCCCGTCTGCGTGACCGGATACGGATATGGTGGTCGCAGACCGTAACGATGTTCGACGGCGACACCGACGGAGGAGACCGGCCGGTGCCGCGCACGAAAGTCGCGGCGGGAGTCATTCCCGTCGCATCGATGACGGGAGCGCATGACGGCTCTTGTCCAGCTGTATGGGAAGATGGAGACCATGGCAAACAAGGCAGGCTCGCAAGCCCCGTTCATCATCGTGTTCGGCGGTGACGCATATCTCAATAAGCGAACCGGGCGCGCTCTCATCCGCCGTGCGCTGCACGATCGGCCCGACGCCGAGCGCATCGACCTGGATGCGACCGGCTGCGACCAGTACGCATTCGATGAGGCCGTCAGCCCTTCCCTGCTCGCCGATGTCGCCGTGGTCGTCGTCGACAATCTGCAGAACGCCGACGACAAGCTGGGCGAATCCATGGTGCGCTACTGCCGTCAGGCATGCGCCGATCCGGGTGCATCCAGCATCGTCATCTGCCGGCATGAAGGAGGGGTCAAGGGCAAACGGCTGCTCGACCAACTCGTCAAGGCGGGCGCGTGCAAGGAGACGGTCGCCGACCTGAAGAAACCGGAGGCGAAACTCAACTTCGTGCTGCAGATATTCGAGGGGGAGCACCGCCGCGTCGAGCCATTGGCCGCCCAGCAGCTCGTCGCGGTGCTCGGCGAGCGGACCGGAGAAATGGCCGCCATGTGCTCCCAACTGTGCTTCGATTTCGATGACGACCCCATCACCCTGGATCTCGTCAACCGGTACCTGACCTCGAACCCGCAGGTGACCGGTTTCTCCGTGGCGGACAAGGCCATAGCCGGTCGCACGGCCGAGGCCATCATCGCCATGCGTGCCGCCGTCGAACAGGGAACGGACCCCATCGCGCTGATCGGCGCGCTCGCGATGAAACTGCGCACCATCGCCAAGGCATCCGCAGTCAAGGCCGGCACCATCACGCAGGCCCAGGCGAAAACGAACCCGTGGGTGCTGAAAAACGCCATGAGACAGCTTTCGGGTTGGACCTCGGCGGGACTCGGGCAGTGCATCCGCATGCTCGCCTGGGCGGACGAACAGAGCAAAACCAACGGGGGCGACCCCGTATACGCGCTGGAGAGGTGCATCGAACTGATCAGCCACAAAGGAAGGGACTGACCGCGCCGGAGAACGGCGCCCTGCGGCGAGGCGACCACGGCCGGGTGCCCGCAGAGCATGCATGACATGAACGACGACATCGAAATTGAAACAGGAACGGCAGGGACGGGAATGAAAGAAACGATGGAAACAGCAGAAACGGGCAACGCCGGCGTGACACGGAACCAGGGAGCCGACGCCGCGCATCCCGTCGTTGTGCGCGTGCCCACCGACGACGATATGCGCGAACTGGGCCGGCGTGTGGCCTTGCTGCTGCACGGCGGCGACGTACTGTTGCTGTCGGGCCCGCTGGGCGCAGGCAAGACGACGTTCGCGCAGGGCATCGGCGCCGGATTGGGCATAACGGAACCCATCGTGTCGCCGACGTTCACCATCGCCCGCGAACTTGACGGACGATTCGCCGACGGGTCGCACGCCCACCTGGTGCATGTCGACGCGTACCGCCTCGGCGGCGACGCCTATGCGCCCGGACAGGACGTCGAGGAAAGACTGTTGGACGAGTTGGAATCGCTCGGTCTCGACGAGGAGCTGGAGGACCCCGGAGCCAACACCGTGATCCTGATGGAATGGGGCGAGCAGATGGCCTCCACGTTGGCTCCGGAACGTCTGGAAGTCCATATCGACCGCCCGCTCGATGACGGGCAGGACGACAAAACCGCGGAGAGGCAGCCGACAAGCGATGGCACCAGAGTCGTCACGCTGGTACCGGTCGGCCCGGCGTGGGATGGGGCGCGCATCTCGCGATTCACGACCCCGACCGCCTGATGATGGTGACTGACGGACGATGTAGACTCGTACAGGTTGCGTATGAACGGGAGGAACAAATGCAGGCGACTGATGGTTGCACATTGGTGATCGACACCTCGTACGGTTCGACCGTGGGAGTAGTGGGTCATGAGCCCATCGTGGAGACCGATTCGCGCACCCACGTCGAGAAACTGCAGGTCAACATCGCCCGTGCGATGGATGCCGCCGGGCTCGGTCCCGCGGACATCAGTTGCATCGTCGTCGGCGTCGGCCCGGCCCCGTTCACCGGACTGAGGGCGGGGCTGGTCACAGCCAAGGCGCTCGCCTTCGCCACGGGGGCCCGGCTGATCGGCCAGAACATCCTCGACCCGCAGGATGCCATGTTGCGCGCCGCCCTGCGCGGCGATGCCGTCATAGCGGACGCGGCCGGATTCCTCGCGGATGTGTCGCATACGGCGCAAAATGGCCAGGCGGACGGGAGACCGGAGCCGGAACATCACATCACTCTGTGCGTGAATGACGCCCGTCGCAAACAGTTGTACTTCTCCCTGAACCATGAGGCTGGCGTGACGGGCTCAGAGACGGATTCCTGCCATTGGATCGCTATGGACATCGACTACCCCGGCCATATCGTGGAGCGGGTCAACGCCGAGGTACGCCGTCGCGCGGAGATTGGCGGCATGCGATACATCGTGGACGTGGTCGGTCACGGGGCGGCCCGATACGCCGACGCATGGCAAAGCCTGGATGCTCTCGGCTCGGTGGTCGAGGGATCCATTCTGGATGCGGGGGCGGCCGGCCTGGCGATGTTCGCCGAGATGGCGCTGAAACATGCCGACGACGAAGCGCCCGTCGAACCGCTGTATCTGCGCCGGCCCGATGCCGAAGTACCCAGCCCGCTCAAACACGTGCTGAACCATGCTGGCGCGCAGAGGGCGGACTGATGCTGCGCGAACTGGACGATATCGGGCGGGAGACGGCCGTCGGCGCGATAAGGGCGCTGGAAGTCGAGCTGTTCGGCAACCATGCGTGGAGCGAGGCCTCGATCAGGCAGGAGCTCGACGCGCCGGCACGCGTATACGTCTTCGACGTGGACGAGGCGGATGGACGCGACACGGACCGTGAACCCGCCATCCGCGGATTCGCCGGATACTGGTATGACGGCGACGACGCGGAGATCATGGACATAGGCGTCAGCAAGACCCATCAGAGGCAGGGCATCGCGGTCGCGATGATGAATCACCTGATATCTCGCGCACGTCGACAGGGAGCCAGACGGATGCTGCTCGAAGTCAGCGTCGTCAACGACCCGGCCATCGCGTTGTACCACCGGTTCGGATTCCAGCGCATCGGACTGCGCAAACGGTACTACCAGCCGGAAGGCATCGACGCGTATGTGATGGCGCTTGACATTGAACCGCGCATCGTCGGGTTCAGCGGCAATGGCGGTGTGGCTGGTGCCGCCGGTGATACGTCCGCCACCGGCGACATGACGAAACAAACAGGACAGGAGACGCAACCATGAGCGAACCGATCGTACTGGGCATCGAATCGACATGCGACGAAACCGCCGCTGCAATCGTACAGGGGCGCACGCTGCGTTCCAACGTCGTCGCCTCGTCGATGGAGGAGCACGCCCGTTATGGCGGCGTGATTCCGGAAATCGCCTCTCGCGCGCACGCCGAGGCGTTCGTGCCGTGCGTGTCCCAGGCGCTCTCCGACGCCGGGTTGGGACTCGGCGACGTGGATGCCATAGCGGTGTCGGCGGGCCCCGGCCTCGCCGGATGTCTCGCCGTGGGCGTTTCGGGTGCCAAAGCGCTTGCATGGGCGGCGAACAAGCCGTTGTACGGTATCAATCATGTCATCGGGCATATCGCCGTCACGCAGCTGCAATTCGGGCCGTTTCCTGAGGATACGCTGGCGCTGATCGTGTCCGGTGGACACACGTCGCTGCTGCATGTGCGCGATGTCGCGCGGCATGTCGACGTGGTCGGCACCACGTTGGATGACGCTGCGGGGGAGTGCTTCGACAAGGTCGCGCGTTTGCTGGGCTTCCCGTACCCCGGCGGCCCGCATATCGACCGTCACGCTCAGCTGGGCGATCCCAAGGCCATCAAGGTGCCGCAGGGCCTGACTCAGGGGAAGGCCGGTGCGGCGCATCCGTATGATTTCAGCTTCTCCGGCGTCAAGACCGCCGTCGCACGGTGGATTGAGGAACAGCAGGCGGCGGGGCGGGACGTTCCCATTGACGACGTGTGCGCTTCGCTGGCTGACTCCGTGGCCACGGTTCTGGCCCGCAAGGCCATGCGCGGGTGCGAGCAGTATGATTCCAAGACTCTGATCGTAGGCGGAGGGTTCTCCGCCAACTCGCAGCTGCGTGCGAAGCTGCTCGAATACGGCGAGCGGGCCGGAGTCGAGGTGCGCATCCCTCGGCTCAAGCTGTGCACCGACAATGGCGCGATGGTCGCCATGCTCGGCGTGAACCTCGTAGAGGCCGGCGAGGCCCCTTCCGCACCCGATTGCCCCATCGATTCCGCCATGCCCATGAACAAAATCTGCATGTAGCCCCTCCGCCTCGCGGATTGCACTTGCCTACAAACAGCGGGAATTCGCGAGCGAAACCGTCGATAAACCGATAATTTGCTTGCGTCCACGGCATCCGACTGTCAGTTCTCGTCATCAATCAACCATTGGAATTACAGGCGACACGCCGAGGCGAGCACTCAAGTTGCATCCATGCGATTTGTGTGTAATATATTCATCTTGTGCACAGCAGTTAGCTCAGCACAGGAAAACATTCCTGCGTAGCTCAGTTGGCAGAGCATCCGACTGTTAATCGGACGGTCGCTGGTTCAAGCCCAGCCGCAGGAGCTTACGCCTTCAGCCCTACTGTTAAAAGGGCTGAAGGCATCTCGGACGGCGGCGTTCGAGGGTGGCCGCGAATGGCGTTCTCTCCTATTCTCTGACAAACTTGAGGTGTAATGCTCGAAAACACCTTCCAGAACGGTTCTCGGCGTGTCCCCGTAGTGTTTGCGGCGGGACTGCACCGACACCACATGTCCCAACCATGAAGGCTTGCGAGGCATCGAACCTGTCGGACGAAACCGAATTCCAGCGACTAACGAATACGCGCTGAAACGCAAAAACGCCCCTCCCCCAGCATTGCTGAGAGAGGGGCAGAATTCTTTCATTCTCCTAACATGTGAAAGGATAAGTGTAAGAATAAATCCTTACACATGTTAGGACTCTAAAACGTTGCACTCGTCTTTACCGCAACGCTTAGTTCTTGCGGAGCGGGTTGTAGGCGACGCCCAGACCGGATGCGAGGAAGCCCGCGACGGTGCTGATGTAGCCGCCGACAGCCGCGTCACCGAAGGTCATGAAGCCAAGGCCGACGCACGATGCGATCAGACCGAGCACGTAGACCACTGTACGCACCTGCTTAGAGAAGACCGGAGTATACGCGGTGTCGGGCTGGGTATTGTCCTGCCCGTCCTCACGCTCGTCGGTCAGGTCGTTCACGACGGTTTCGAGGGTGGAATCCTCTGCTGCATGTTCTGCCATTGTTTCCTCCTTAGAATCGTCCTTGGTTGAGCGCCGACTGCAAGGCGCGTGCGGTCGCCGGGCCGAAGCTCGCGTCCCGTGCCAGACCGTAATGCGCCTGGATGGCGCGAATGGTGGCCGGTCCGAGCAGTCCGTCAACACCACAGCCCAGGCGACGCTGCACGGCGCGGATCAGATCACTGCCGCCCGCGCCGTAGCGGACCACGCTCGAATCGATGGCCGGACGCCAGTAGGTGCGTCCGTCCGGTACGACCTGGCCGCTGATGATGCCATCAACCGTAGTGCCCATCACCTGCTGCCAACGGCGCACGGTGGCGGGTCCGACATTGCCGTCAACGGCGAGAGCGCCGGTGGATGCGGTGCCGGTGTTGCCGCCGCCGTAACGCAAATAGCAGTTCCACGGATAGTTGTAGTAGCCCCTGATATTGGTTTCGCGGCCGGTCTGGTCTCCGGCCTTCCCGTAGGCGGTGCCGCGTTCCGAGATGCTTGCCTGTGCGAGCTTGCCGCCACCCAGATACACGGCCACGTGGTGCACGTCGTTCAACAGGATGTCGCCAGCCCGCGGATTGCCGTTCGCGGGCAGGCGGGTCCAGCCGCGACGGGTCAGATTGCCGCTCAGATTGCCGGTGTAGGTGGCCGTGCCGGTGTCGAAGCCCGCCTCACGCAAGGCGTGGATGACCAGGCTGGAACAATCGCAATTACCCGCCGAGGGGTTGAAGTTCCAGCGGTCCGCCTGCGAATAGCCCATGTTGGCCACGGCGCACCAGTAGCGCATGCGGTTGATCAAAGCGCTGACGCTTGCCATGTCTAGTCCTCCAATCCCTCTACGGCCTTGGCCGCGTCCTCCTCGGACACGACCGGAATGTCTGCGGGCGGCAGACTGTCGCCCTGCGGTGTCATTTCTGGTGTCATGACGATATCGTCCATGACGTTCTCCCTTCCGCCCCCTCACGGGGCAATAGAAAAGCCATCCCGGAATGGGATGGCTTTGAAAACCAGTGTGAAAATCAATGCCTGCGCGCACCATGATGGAACACGATGATGAGCGCGAGGAGGACGAGATACGCGCCCAACGCGACGGGGCCGCTCACTGCCGGTCCTCCAAGTATTTTTCGGCGGCGTTGACGATCCAGCATTGCGCGTCGAGTTTTTCAAGCTTGTCGAGCTCGTACCGGACGGCCTCGCTGTGGTCGTGCGACTGGTCGCCGTAGATCAGGCTGATGATCGTGTTCTTGATCGTGTCCCTGCATAGCTCATCCATACGGACGTCGAATTTCGCGGTGCGTTCGCCAAGCTGCCGGGTCTTGGCGAAATGCTGCGAGAGCGGCGAATCGTACGGCAGGCGTTCGGGCCGCACATGCGCGTACAGGCCGGTCGCCAACGCGTCCAAAGCGCCCGGCCAGAGCTTGAGGCCGAGGGTGATGAGGGCGCACGCGCCGCCCACACCGCCGAAACCGGCTAGAAAATTCTGCAGCACATTACATCTCCTTAATGGAAAGCCGCCACGTAGGGCGGCTGTGTTTTGGTTAATACGGGTGGTCGGTGGCGGCGAACACCAAAGGCAGGCCGATTTCGTCGAGCATGCCCGGCAGTTCGCCGTCCGCGTATCCGCAGACGCGCGTGATCGTGATCGGGCTTTCCGCCTGCGTGAGCGGTATGGTAACGCCGTCATTGACGTTCTTCCAGTAGGTGCCGTCTTGTTTCTGCCAGCAGACGCACTTGCAACCGTCCGGCTGCTGGGGCGGATACAGCCAGCCGGTGCCGCTGCCGGTGACCGTCGCCTTCCAGCCGTCCGTCGTCTTCTCGCCGGTGCTTGTGGTGCCGCCCGGCGTCCACGGCATGTTCGCCGGATAATCCTTCAGGGTCGGCGGATTGTAGAGATTTTTGATCCTCACGCGGCCACCCCCAAACTGAGGGCTAATAGGGCGCGGTCTGCGCGGTGAAGAAGGCCGGGAGCCCCCCCCCGAAGCGAGAGCGTGCGTGTCGGCCCGCTCGACAATGAAGTCCGTGGCCCTGCATTTGCGGACGGCAAAAAGGCATGGTGTTGAGTCGGACTGAAGGTCAATCCGCATCACGTTGGCGCCGATGGCACCATTCCCTGTCCCTACTTGCGTATGATTTGCCCAGAATGTGACTTTCACGTCTTCGACTTCGCTGTGCGTGACATCGCATGAGGCGACGTATTGTCCCGGCCGCAAAGACATGAAACTCCCGTTCGCGTAGTAATCCGTGATGCTCTCCGCATCAAGTGTCTCAGCGGGTTTTGCACACAGATTCGTTCTTCTCACGACAATTCCTTTCCCGTCAAAAGCTTCCAATCATCCCATTCCCTGCGCCACACCTCGCGGATACGGTCGACGAGGAAGCACATCACGTTCGCATCCTCGCCGACAGCGCCCGTGTAATACTTGAGACCATTGTGGAGTTTTTCGGTGCGGCACCACAGGCTGCCGACCGGAGCCGTCGAAGGCCGGTCGGGCTGCACGAGGATCTGCTTGGCACCCAACGTCTTGCCGCCTTCGGCAATCGACACATGACACGGGCTGAACGCGTCCTGTTTGAGCACGGCGAGGAAATTCGTGGTGTCGCTCACGAAGCTGACCGTGCCGGCATTGATGCTCGCCACGGTGGTATCCGTCGTGGAAAGCGCCAGGGATGCGTCCTCGACGTGACCGTCGGCGAAGACCTTCTGGGCGGCCACCTTGACTTCCGGGTGGTCGGCATAGAGTGCCTGAGCCGTGAAATCGACCGGTTTGAGCCACACGTCCACGAGTGTTTCGGCGGCTGGCGTCCATACATTCACGCCATTGTAAAGCGCGTTCATCGCCATTGGCTCGCCACCGATCATGGTGTACGGTTGGCCGACTTTCGCGCCGTTGAGCAGTACGGCCATTTGTCACGCCTCCTGAGAACCGTCGGCCGCGGCATCCGTGGTGTCGGCCTTTTCCGTGGCGTCGGGCGTGGATTCGCCCGGCGTCTCGGCCTTGTCCCCGACGGTCACGTCAGACGCCTTGTCCCGCACGCTCTTGACCGCCTCGTCGATCGCCGTCAGAGCCTCGCTGGCATGGGATTCCACGGCCGTCTTCGACTTGCTGATGCTGTCGGCCACCGCCGTCACCTGCGCGCTGGCGGCCTGTGAGGCGTCGGACGCGGCCCGGGCGGCATTCGCGGCCTGAGCGGCCACGGTGCTCTGAGCCTCCACCGTGGCACGCGCATCGGTCAAGTCCTCCAGGATCTGAGAGGCGACAGTCTTGGCCCTGCCCTCCGGGTAAAACACCATCTGACCCGGATTCGCCGCCGACATGGCCTGCGCCTCGGACAGGGACGAAGCAAGCAGATACGTCAGCGCCGTACCGGAATTGAGTGCCGGGGCCAGAGTACTCGCGTCCACATCGACCAGATCGGCGAACGCCACGGGCGTGCTCGAATCCGGCACCTGCACGCATCGGACGAAACGCCAAGCGTCCGGCGATTCGCCCACCGTCACCTCGTAGGCGAACGTGTTGTCAGTCGGCGTAACATCAACGGTGGCGGCGCCGGTTTCCGACAGTCGCACGTCGAAGGAGTCACGCACGACGATGCGCTTGCCGACCTTGAACCGGCCGGTCGGCACCACATGCACCAGTTCGCCGGCCAGGACCGCGACGCCATCGGCGCTTGGATGGCCGAAATCGAAATTAATCTGAGTCAAAACATCCTCCTAAAAACAGGGATATGGAACAATGGGAAAACCCACACACACGCCCGCCCAACGGCAACACGACGATGTGTGGGATTATTCGACAGAATTGGAAAGGAACCAATGCTTTTCGACACATTCGCAACCACCGTTTGGAAACCCTCGTGTGCGAAACTCCGCGAATGCACCAAAGTAGGCTACGAAAGCGCCATGAATTGCCATATCCTCCCGCAATGGAGCGGAAGGGACATGGACGCGATCAGTGTGGCGGATATCGAATCATGGTTGGACTCCTTCGACAGGCCGGGAGCGGCACGCAAAGCCTACGCGGTGTTCCGCGCGATACTGCGACTCGCGTTCAAACGCGGTTTGGCCGACAATGACGTGACCAGACGCGAGATACGCCTGCCACGACTACGACACTACGAGCCGCAAGTGCTGTCCGCGTCGGAAGTGCGCAGACTGTTGAAAGGCTTCTACGGGCACCCATTGGAAGCATGGCTATTGGTGTCCGTGTGCGCTGGATTGCGCCGCTGCGAGTCGGTCGGATTGGAATGGGCCGACTTGGATTTGCGTCGCGGCACCGTCACGGTGAAAAGGTCGGTGCAGTGGGTGGCGGGCCATGAGACCGTCACCGAACCGAAGACCGATCTGAGCCGACGTACCGTCGCATTGCCCCGGTTCGCGGTCAAACGATTAGCGGAACTACGCCACGGCACGAAGACCGGCCGACTGGTCGGCGGCCTGAACGCGAACCAAGTGGCGAACCACTACCGCAGTTGGTGCAAGCACATGAAACTGCCATGCGTGCCCCCGCGCAACCTACGCCACACGTTCGGCACGTTGGCTATCAAGGCCGGAACCGACATCAGCGTGGTCGCACGACAGCTCGGACACTCCGACATCCAAACCACCGCACGGTATTACCTCAAGCCCGATCTGAGCGTCCTCAAGGACATGCAGAAAGCATGGCAGAAACTCATACTGACCTGCTGATAGCATTCCGTAACCCAGCAATGGAAACCGCCGTATACGAATAACAGCCTCACTCTGTGTCGGGTCGGACGCATCGTCACGATCAACGGCAACGTCAAGTTCACCGGCAGTGGAACACAGAACTACGCGACGGCGAGTGAGACCATCCCTGAAGCATTTCGTCCGCTCGCCGATCAGAGCATCATCGCGTTCCCATCCTGCGGTTTCAGCCTGCTTGCCATGCGTGACGGGACGGTGCAGATGCTGGGCGACCCGAGATCCGCTTACTCCACGGCGCACGGCTGTTGGACGGCACTGCAATAGCTTTCCGTAACCCTTGAACGGCAGCCTTTCCCGTTTTTTGGCAATGCCCTGCGATTGCAAAAACGCAATGGGCTTGTGATCGCGACAGTCAGCGCAAGCTCACAATCCACAGTGAAGAATCTTTACAATGTGGCCGCTAATGAGACCATTGCGAATGGATTCAGACCATCATCACTTGACGCAATCATGACTTCAGTCAGTCATGGTGGTGACGTTGCATCAATGCTGATTCATTCCGATGGGCGAATCAGCGTGTTCGGGACGTTGACCGTCGGCCACCATTACCTGTGGCAAGGCGTATGGCCGACCGAATAGCTTTCCGTAACCCAGACATGCCGACTGCAATGGCAGGACACCTCATCGTTCGTTCCGTTTGCTTATGGCGCTTCGAACACCATCACGGTCAAAGACGGTCTGATTTTCGTGGACCTGTCTTCGTTCCGGAGCACTGTGAAAGTCGGCGATTACACTGTCTGGCTGTTCAAAGCGGGCGTGAAGCCCTCCAGAACGGTCGGTCTTGGGTGCGTCGCGAACGTGAACGGCACCGCGTATGGCAAACAGGCGAGGTGGAACACTGACGGGTCGGTGACGATTATCGGAGGCGTGGGCTCGTCCGATATCGTCCAATGCTTCCAGAGGATCATTCCGGTGCCCGATGGTGTGGAATTCCGTACCCCATTGCGGATTGATTAGTACCGGCACCGACCGCAACGGCATGGTGACGGCCGATAACCCATTCCGAACGACCGATGGCGTTCTCGTATTGTGCCAGCTGTGCCCGAATGGTATGACGGATGCCGCGGGACGGTATTTCGAAGCGTTCTTTTGGGACATGACCGACAGCAGATTGCGTTTCCGTATTCGCCGTGCGGATAATCACGAGTGGGTGAATGACCATCAACCCGTGCGCGTTTACTGGGTGGCATTCAAGCAGCAGTCATAGCTTTCCGTAACCCAGACGCTTATCACCAGCCAGTATGGCACGGTGACTGGCGTTAAGACCGGCAATGTCGCTCAAATCAACGTGGCTTGGAAGAGCGCGAACACTGCATCATGGGGTAGCGGTAATTTTGGCATAATCTCGGAGGGGTGGCGTCCTGTGGCAGACGTGCGTGGAACGTGGAGCGGCCGTGATGGAGAAAGCCAACGAGAGTTCCTGCTGAAAACGGATGGGACGTTCACCTACGCCAATCGCGGCGGCAGTCAGAGCGGTGACTTTTTCGCCACGACGATGACCTATATCGTTGCCTAAACCGCCGTCACCGGAAACGATACGCTGCCGGCATGCCATACGTTCCCGGGAATGTTCGCATCATACGATGTGCGGAAGGAAACCGTGTTTCCAACGACGTACAGATAACGATCCTGCGCCCGGTCTGCACCGGAATTGTCTACGAACATGTTGAAGCCTTCACTGGCAGCCCGCACGTCCATGCTTGCCAAAGTCACTCCAGTCCACGCCTTACTAAAGAAAGGCCCTTTGTTGACCCACCGGCAGTAGACGGTCGCCAAACCATTGACGACGCATCCACTGATTGTGAATTCCGGGTCAATGGTCACTTTCGTGAAATGGATCGGGGTTACGGAATCCCACAAAGCCCCCCTCGGAGTGAACAGGCGCACCGGCGTGCCGACCGTGATGCCGTCGAGCGGGATACGCCACAACGGCATGTACGCGTCAACCGCGCCGGACAGTATCTTCCCGGACGGAATGGCCGGGTCGGCGGCAGCCGTCGCGTTCGGCGTGCCCTTCAACACGGTCAATTCCACACTCTCGATACCCACATCCCCGGTATCGCTGGAAGAGTTGCGATGGTAATGCGCGCAGATGATGTCATTGCGTTTCATGCCCTGCGACCCGTTGGAGATCGTCACCGATTCCGCAGCCGTGATATGCCAGTCCAAGCCCTGGATCGACGCGCAGCCGGTGCCGATCGTCGCCGTGTTGGACGAACTCATCGAGCATTTGAACGCGTCACCCCAGTCGAACACCACATCAGACTTAGAAAACTTGGCCTGATGGATGATCGCCTTGTCCTCACTTGAAATATGAGCCACACCGGCCTTGCCGTCGACCAGTTCGATGGTCACCGTTCACCCTCCTTCAACCATGCTTCAAACGAAGCGTCATCCTTCTGCATGAACGCCATGAAAGACGTATTGCATTGGGAACACAATTCGTAGATGTCGGGCGTCACATCATCCGCGATGCGGGTCGCCTTGCCGGCCGAATACCGGCGCACGGTGAACCATTCACGCGCCTCCGTATCGCCAGCGGCGACATAGGCGGTCTTGCCGCACTTGTCGCACACGTACTTCACGTAGCCATCCGATTTCACTATCCAATCCTTTCAAACATGGAGCAACCAAGCGAAGGCAACTGCCTCCACGTGCCGCCGAAATCAACGGAAGGGTCAACACCGGTCGTGTTCATCACCACATAGCCGATCGGAAACACGGCCTTCCCGGAAGCGCCGCCGCCGACATGCGCGCTGATGACACCATCCACGCTCACGATCGTGGAACCGTCCACCCTCACGCCACCCAGCACGTCCGTGGACGCCTTCGGCAGCGTGTAGGCGTTCGCGCCCCGTTCGACCGAAGCGAGCTTCGACCGCTCGCCATCGGTCATCATGCCCGACTTGGCACTGTCGGCCACGCTCCTGGCCGCATCGGCGACGTTCCTCGCATCCTCGGCGGTCTGATTCGCCTTGCCGATCTGCGCCGCGAAACCGGAAGCCGTCCTGTTCGCCGCATCGGCGACCTGCCTGACGGAATCCAAATCCTCGGAAGCGACCTCCGCGTTGATCGTGCCGCCTGAAATCGACAGGCCACGGCCAGCCGTCAAAGACACGCCACCACCAGTCGAACCCGAAGAGGAAGACGAACTCGTGTAATTCGAATATTCCGTCTTCGAGGAAGCCGCGTCGCCGACCTCATACGATACGGACAGCAAGCCGCCGGACAGTTTCACGATCTTCTTCAACACGATGGCGGTAACCGTCAGGCCGGTCACGTGATCGCGGCCGGCGACCCTATCGCCCACATCAAGCGACAAGCCGTCATGCACGGTCACATCGACGGCACCGGCACCCTGCAAATCCTGCAACTGCTTCTTCGTCTGCTTGTCCAACTCGTCCTTCTCGGCGGACGAATAATCATAGACCGCGGCGATCTCATCACGCCCATCGAACGTGCGGGTATTGGACACCTTGCCGGAACCATCCGCATAATAGTGGACGACCAGACGATTCCTCAAATCACCCTTGCCCAAGCCGATCATGTGGTTGGTGCGCCGGTAATCCTTCGTGATGGAAAAATCAACCAGATCGGAATCGACCGTATCGTCATGGGCGACAACCGGCATGGCATACATCCATATCGTGCCGTCAACCTCCTGAAACATAAGTTTCAGATCATTCGCGGCCAACATCCCGCGGATGCCATCATACGCCGTGCAATACCGGTCGAACTTGAACGTGGGAATCGTCTTCGTGGAATCCGCGCGAACCTTGAACACGTCAGACAAGCCGATACGGGCCAACAGGTTCGACAACACCTGATTCACGGGGCCGGACACCTTCAGATAATCCTGCCCCGAATCCGGCTGCAACACCTTACCGGCCAACATGCCATGCCAACTCCGACCGGAATACGTGACTACACTCACACCGTCCGACAGCTCATCCTTCATATGATCGACGATGCCGCCCACCTCGGTCCCATCCACATAGACAAGACCACGGTCAGGCAGCACGGTACCGTCATACAACGTCAGCTCGAAATCATTCTCGCCAGACCCCCACGCGCAATCCAACACGCAATCCGAAACCGCATGGAACGGCACGCCATTCTCGTCAGCGCAAATCAAATCAACCAAGTCGGGTCCCCATTCTCCTCGATGACCGTCAGATCGAAACCGAAACCGGAACCCAACTCAACCACGCTCGAACCAGCCGGAATAGGTTGGAAAACATACTGTCCACGATTCAGACCGGAACCGCGCACACCCCACGAAAACACGTTCCGCAGAGAACCATCCGCACCATGCAGCACGATTGACTTCTCCAACGAGTCAACCACCACGTAAGCGCCAGCGGTAACATCACCATTCAACCGGTACACGTTCCCGCCAATCGTCAACGACGGATTCGAGACAGACCCATACACTATCAGACGAAACGGCATCGGAACACGCATACGGTTAGACACCATGCATGACGGGCGCGAAACAGCCAGATCATAACCCATGTCAGTCGGCAAATCCAAGCCTGACGCGGCAGACCCGGACGCAGGCTGATACGACACGGTACCGGCTTCATGACGCCACACGCCATCCAACAGGACGAACGAGAGCGCACACACCGGGTCGGAAGAACCAGGATGCGAGGAAGCCTCGGACTTCACCGCATAACACGATTGAGTCCAAACCTCCCTCGCGCCATTCACCGCCTCCAACCGTCCCGGCTTGCCTACGGCCAGATCAGCGTCAACGGCCCGCATGAACGAGTCGAACGCCACCGCATCACCGTAATGCACGTCAACGGAAACCTCCCGGCGTTTCCTCGAAACGCCGGTCAACCCACCGTCACGCACCGTGTAATCCCATTCACGGCCACGCAACTCCAACGCGCCCTCGAAATCCACGGTCGCATAATCCGACACGTCGAACCGGTCACCGGTCGAACCACTCACATACGCGAGCTCACCTGCCACGGCTGGCCTCCAATACATCACGGACGAAATCACGCTTGCTCGGCCAAGGACTGCCATTGCGCCTGATCTCACCGCCGATACCATCACGGAAGCCCGCGACCTCACGACGCAGATCATTCACGGCGGACACCAGCTCACGATCATCCCGTGAAGGAATGTTGACCGTGATGGACGTGGCCGAATCCAACATTCTCTGGACCCTGCCACCGGAAGCGTAGGCGTTACGGCTCATGTCACGCGCACTACGCGCATACGACGTGCGAGCCTGCGACACCGCCCTGTCCAGATCGCCGGTCGCGTTCAACACGTTCAGGAAATTCGGGCCGACAGTACGGTCAAGCCTGCTCGCCGCAGCGGCACGGATGACATGCTCGCCGTTCGACAGCCACGCCGGGATGGAATCGGACGTGCCAGTACCAGGGCCGCTGATACGACCACCGGTAGCCACTGTCCTGCTACCACCGTCGATATTTTGGGTGACGATATTCACGTAACGAGTCGCAAGAACCTGGTTATTCTTACTGCTGATGTCACTGAACACTTTCCGGACATTGGAATCATCGCCCAACACGCGAGCCCACGGGCGGGAAATCGTCATATTGTCATACGCTCTCGTATCCCTGAACGCATTGCGCGCGCCGCTGTTGTCACCCAACACGCGACCCCAAGGCCGAGCCAACGTCACGCCGTCATACGCTCTCGTATTGGCGAAAGCGTTCCGGGCGCTCGAATCATCGCCAATCACGAACGTGTGCGCGGTCGCAAGCGTGGAACCGTCAAACCCCTGATACTTGGCCAACTTGACCCTGGCGTCATCATCGTTCGCGTCAATATCGAACCTGATGCCCTTGGCGGTGTCCTTCTTCTTGGAATTGGCCTTGTCCATCTTCTCGCTCGCCTTGTCCAAAGCGTCGATGAGAATCTGGATCTGAGCGTCAGTCAACCCACTGTCACGAAGCTTCTGCTTGACGGCATCCAACTTCGGGCCAGCCTTATCCTTGGCAAGAATATCGATCTGGGCCTTCGTCAGACCGAACCCCTTGGCCAAAGCCGTAGCGTCCTTGATCTTGCCCGAAGCGTCATCCTTGGCTTCCAGAAGAAGAACCAGATCCTTCTTGCTCGCACCACCCATGAGCGCCTTCACGGCACCGACCAACTGGCCGAAACTCGCTATATCACCATCCTGAACAAGATCAAGGACGATTTTCTTCTGCCCTTCGGTCAACTCAAGCTGGTCGATATAATCCTGAACCTGACGCTTCACCGCATCCATATTCGTCAGATCGAAATTCGTGGACACGTTGTCGGGAATAAGACCCATCTGGTCGGCGAGCGCGGCGGCGGCCTCGGCTGACATGCCGCACTGTTCGGCCATCTGGATGATCTCCTGGCGGGCGGAGTAGACGGCGTTCTTGGCCTTCTGGTTCGCTTCGGCGCTGCCGTTGCCCCAGTAGATGATGCTCTTCGCGGACATCAGAGCGCTGTCCGCGAAATCGGTCATCATCTTGCGGTTGGCTTGGGCGTTCTTGCTGTTGCCTTCCAGCTCGTAGTTGTTGGCTGCGATGGATTCGGACAGCAGGCTGAGCTTGTCGGCGGCCAACGTCGAAACGGCAGCGACGTCATTGGTGCCGTCAATCCAATCGGACGCCACCTTCTCGCCTTTTTTCCATTCGGCATTGGAGTTCTCAAGCACGCCAAGCAGACGTTGGGCAGCCGCGACCCTCTGCCCGTTGATGGCCTTTTCCGACTCGGTCATGTTCATGTTCACTCGACTGTCGTTCACAATGGCTTCGAGCTTCTTGTGCATCTTGTCATAAGCGTCGTTCGTTCCGGTCGCGGCGTTGTTCAGATCTTTGACGCTGATGCCAAGGATACCGGCCGCGTCGGAGGCTTTCTTGAACGGGCTGCCCAACTTCGAGATGCTGCTACCAAGCTTCTCGATGTCATTGCCGCCCGGGAGCTTCCAGCCGTAATCCTTGTCGTCCCAATTCTTCGCGACGGCCTTCTTGGCTTTGGAAACAGCCGTGGAAGCGTCCGCCGCGCCGCTTTGAACGTTCTTGAACGAGTCGGCGACGGACTGGTTCACCGTCTGCGTGTGAGCGGCGGCCTCATCGTACGAGCTGATCGCACTGCCGGCCAGACTCAACCCCGCGGTAAGGCCACCAATGGCGATGCCGACAGGCCCGCCGAGGAAATCGACCACGCCGCCAAAAGCGGTCTTCAGCCCCTTAAAAGCGGTCTTCAGCAAGCCGGTCTTGCGGGCGGCGCCCTCAGCCGCCTCGCCGACACCACGAAGCAAGCCGGAAGAACCAACGCCAGCGGCAATGCCGGTGACGGCGGAACCGCCAGCCTGCGCACGATTCATGCGATTCAGCTTCACGGTGGTCTCATCGGCCGCGACGCCCATCTGGCGGATACCCGAAACCTCACCGGTCAGCACGCCAGCAGTCTGCCCGGACTTCAGACGAGCCATCGCCCGAACCAGCTCGCGCATGCTGATCGCAGTCTCCTGCGAGGTGATGCCCAACTGGCTCAAGGTCCTCCGATACCGCAACGTGGACTCGATGTTCTGCAACATGCCGCGCTTCAGCGAATTGTAAGCGCTGATGCCGGCCCTGCCGAACGTCGCGTACATGCCGATCATCGCCTGAACGGGCGCAGGCAGCTTGCCGAATGCCCGAGCCATGGTGGAAGCGCCATCGGCCAACACCTTGATCGTCGGAGCAGCCGACTTCAACGTGTTCGCCAACGTTCCGCCGAACGTGTCGGACAACTGGCCGACCATCGACAGCAGACTGTCGAACATCGGGGAGGCGGAATCAACGGCATGGAACACCTTCCGGAACCCTTCGGACACGCCGTTGCTGAAGTCGGCGATGCCCTGCTTCGACTTGCCGGCAAGACTGCTGATGGAGCCGATGCCGGTGGACACCATGGAGCCGGCGTCAATGAACACCTGCTTCGTCGTATCCCGCAGCTCATAAGCCGCGTCGCCGATCTCCCGGAACGAATCATGGAACTTGCCCGAAGCCTGCTTCGCGCCATCGGCCCACGCGGTCAACGTGGACTGGAACTTCACGCCGTTCACGGCCCTGTCCGCTCGGCTCAAAGCGTCGGAGAACTTCTCGATGCCATTCTCGCCCTCGGCCAACGTGCCGAACGTGCCCTTGAGGATACCGCCAGCCGACTTGACGCTCGACATGAGATAGCCACCCTGCTCGATGGCCTTCTCCATGGCCCGAGTAACCTTGCCGGTACGCTCCGCCTCATCGACCCACTGCGCCATCAGCGTGGCGTTACGGCTCACATAGTTGGCCATGCGCGGCAGATAAGAGCTGGTGCTGTCGCCAAGCCTCACAACGGAAGCGGTGACAGCCTGAACGCCCGGGTCAAGCGCGTTCACGCCCTTGACCGTATTGCCGAGAATCGAACTGATACGACCCACATACGGTTCCTGCGCGACGATACGCGCCGCATTGGCGACGATGCGCCCTTCCGCGTCGGCCACGCCGTTCATGTTCTCGACGGACTTGCTGTCCCCGAGCGCGTTCATCATGTCGATGACCGGCTGCTTCGCCTCGGACCAGAACGAGTCAGACAGCTTCTTCTGCAAGCCACCCAACTTCGTAGTGGACACGTCGATATAATCCGCGTAGTTCTTCGCGGCGGAATATCCGACGCCGAAAGCAGCGGTCACACCCAACAGTGCGCCCGGAGCGGCCAAAGCCGCCTTGCTCATCATCACCAGGGAAGCGCCGGCACTGCCAGCGGTACGGGACAAGTTCAACGCTCCGGCGCCGACGGACGCGAACACCGCGCCCAGCAGACTCCACTTCGGCACGACCTCATCGAATTTGTCGAACATGTTCACGAGCTTCTGCCACTGGTTCTGCACGCCACGGATACCCGTGGCTCCAGTGGTCATGCCGCTCATGATCTTGCCGAGATCGGTGCCCTTGAACTCCGCGAAGATATCAACCGTGCGCGGTCTCGTGAAGTAAGCGAGATGGGCGCGGGCGGCGGCGGTCTCCAAATCCACGTCCATATCGAACGTGTCATTGGCCTTCCGGAAATCCTTGATACGCTTCTCGGCACGCTTCATGTCCAAATCGAGATCGGCCTCAAGCTCGACCTTGCGATCCGGGTTGCGTCTCACCTGTTCCGCGACCTGCCGGGCACGCTCAATCAGGTTCTTATTGTCGACGACGATATCCGCGGGAATCCGGATGCGCCCATGCTGGAGCTTACGCAGACGCTCCTCAAGCGAGTCAGCCGTATCGGTCCAGAAGTCAACGCGGACCCTGAGCTCGTTCTCGCGTTCGAGCTTCTTCGTCAACTCGCCTACCTGACGTGTGATGTTCGCGTACTTGCGGTTGAACCGGCTATCATCCAGCACGAGTCTCGTCTTGATCGGATTGGACTCGATCTGCTTGCGGAGCCTGTTGACGGCGGCGAGCTGGTCGTTCAACTGCCTGTTGACTTCCGAATACCTGCCGTACTTGTTCACGCCGTGCAAGGCCCTCTGCAAGCCGGTCAGCCGTTGCTCCTGCTCGTCAAGCAGCCGGTTCGATTCCTTCACGCCCCTGCCGTACGTGTTCATCACGTTGGAGGCGGTCTTCAGGTTCCGCGCATACCGTGCCGTGCCTTCCAACAGGTTTCCCTGCCATTCGGCGCCGTCACGCCACGAATCGTTCAGACGCTGCTGCTCCCTGCGCGCGGCACGTTCCGCATTGAGCTGACGGTTCAGATCCTTGCCGAAGAAGCTGACCCCGGAAAGAACGTTCGTCTTGCCCATGTCGGAGGATCTGGCGAAACCGCTACGGGCCACGCTGGCGAACGTGTCGCGCACGGACTTCGCATGCGAATCCAATTCGACAAGCTGCTTGTCCAAATCGTGAATCCACTTCGCCACACTATCGGACTTCAACCTGTCCTGCTGTCTGGCAAGCCTGTTCGTCTCGTTCGTGACCTCGCGCATGTTGCGTGCGGTGGCACGGTATTCGGCGCGGAGCTCGCGAAGCCTGACGGTCTGCGCCTTCGCCTCATCGCGGCGTCCACCGCCACGAAGCGAATCACGGTACGCGGTAACCTTGGAGATCTCGGAACCCAGCTCGTCGTAACGCTTCCGCAAAGCATCCAACGTGCCCATGTTGCCGAGAATCTGCCTGTTCAGCTGATCCCACTCGTCGCCACGCATCGAAACAAGCTCGTCACGGTCGGCGCGAACCCTGCGCATCCTCTCTTCGGCCCGGTCAAGAAGAAGCATCTGCTCCTTCAGACGGCTCGTCTCCGTCTTCCCGAACACGCCAAGATTCCTGGTGAACACGTCGCCGACGTTCTTCTGGACCTTACGCAACTGTTCGACACGGTCGATCGCCATATCCAAACCCTTGACGACACCACTGCCGTCGAAAACCGGTCTGACGGGCTTCTCGTACCGTTTGCGCAACAGTTCATCCTGCTTCGACAGTTCACGCAAACCGGACATGTCAACGTCATACGAGACATTGACGCGGGCGTCACGCCCATCCCACTTCTCATACGTGCGCGAAGCGGCCATGTCATCCGGGTCGAACTCAACCGGAACCTTCAGATCACGAAGATCATGCAGCTTCGTCCTAAGTTCCGAAAAAAACCGGTCGGTAAGAGGAACGACATCAATGCCGACCTCGCCAGCGGAAAAAGCAGGACGCCCCATACGCGCACACTCCTAAAAGAAACGCCCATGAATCCAAGGGGAAGAAAAGAGGGAAAAGACCCCTCGGAAACATGGGCAAAAACAGAAACCGGCAAAATCAGCCGCCGAAACAACTACGGGCCCGGGCCATATAATCAGCCAGACTCGTCGCCTGCGAAACATCCACATGGTTGACATCACGAGACACGGCATCGACACCGGGCGGGAGAATCGGCTCAAAGCCGACCTTCTTCCCGCTCCAATGGGAAACAGCCAGCGAACGCAACGAATCCAACGTGTTCTGCAATTGCAGCAACAGCATTTCGGACTGGTCGAAACCAAGCCACCCCAACTGCAATCGTTCGGAACTGCCGGAACCGCCACCGGCACCATCATGCTCCAACAGCCACGCACGCCACTGTGAATCGGGAATGGCCTCCAAACCATCCAACAAGTCGCAAAGGAAATTCGGATCATACGCATGAACGTCAGCCGGAAGATTCAGCCGGTAGAAACGACGGAAATCGGAGACAACCCCTACTCGACAGTCCGAGACTGCTTTTTCGAGGCGCTTGATTTTCCCAGACGCTCCACGTAGAAGCGTGTGAGAGACGCGAACATGTTCAACAGGTCAAACAAGCTACGACCCTTCGTCCACTCCGCGTAAGCGTCAGCATCGACGGCAAGCCCCTTGTAGAAAGGGTCAGCGATCTCCACGTATTCGGCCATGGCAACGGCAACCGCATCATCAGACACGGTTTTCTTCGCCTTGCCGCCGAACACGCCACCATCGCGCATGACAAGCAGCCGCTCGTTCAAACGACGTTCGACAACGGCGAACAATGCCGTCTGAGACGGCGAGAAAGATTCCGCCTGCACCATTTCCGGCAATCCGGCCATCACATCATCGTAACCGGCCAGACCATCCCAATCAGTCGGAAAGACATTCTCTTCAACATCGTTTTCAGCCATACAAAACTCCAATCTGTGAAAAAGCCAACACCCGTCTGCGGTAAAAAAGAAAATCCCCTGATGGGCGACAGACAGGAGAAGAACACCCGTCAGGGGAAGAACCGGAAACCCTCAGACTCACACAACCTTGGCGAAATCGTCAGGATCGTAGAAAGCGATGCTGGATGCCTTGCCGCTCTTGGTCTTCGGCAGAACAGTGGAAGTCATGATGTTGCCCTCCAGCTTGAACGTGTTGAAATCCTCCTGAGCCAAAGACGGCAGCTCGCTGTAGGCGAGGCTCAGGTTCGGAATCCAAATGCCGAACTTCTCACCGGTGTTCGTGTCCTCGACGTAGGTGAACAGCGCCTTCGGCTGCTCGACCTTGTCCAAGGCGACTGCTGTGCCGCCACCTGTGATCTCGGCCGCGTCGAACATCAGCTTGAACGTTTCCTTGTCGCCCTGGACGCTGGAAATCGTGACCTTGCCGGTGACGGAAGCATAAGTGGTACGGAATTTGCTCTTGTTCCAGGTATCCTTGGTTGTCGCGTCGCCGCCGCTCACATCGAAAGACGGCAGGTCGGACACGCTCAGATGGCCCAGGTTCGTGTACTTCTTGGCGGTTTCGCCAACGGTCGCCGCCTCCAAACTGAACAGTTTCAGACTCGGCAAAGCAGTATTGGCCTCGGCAAGAAAAGCGGCACCGCGAACACTGGTAAACACGGATTTATCATTGATAGCCATATGAATGGCCCTCCTTAACAAGGAAGCCCCATCCGCAAGCGGACAGGGCTTTAGAATCAGAATCTTTGAATTATTGGGAGAATCAGCGGACGGAACCCGCCTGCACCAGCTTCGTGCAGGAACGCACGACAGCGGTCTTAGTAGTCACCACATCGCCAATGGCGACCTGCTCGAACGCCGGATTGTCGGGAATCGCGCCCACACGGCCAAAACCGGTAGGCTCGCCATAAGGCCAACGGGAAATCGTCTCGTGCAGGAACGAACACAGTCCGAAACTGACGTCAGGATCACGGTTCACGACAGTCAACGACAACGCGAACCGCCAAACCCACGCCTTCACGCTCCAATCCGGTTGGAATGGGGCTCCACAATGCCAGATCACCACGTCATGGTCCAACGCATACGAATCCGTATCCGCGATGGCACGCGGCAACACCACGACGTTATCGAAACCGGCCTTACGGAAATCGACGCGCTTGAACAGCGCATCGACCAGCCCCTCGGCGTCCAACGGGGCGCGCACGCTCAGATCAGCCATACTTGGCCTCGCTCATCACATACATGCCCGGCAGATGACGTTGCGCCCGCACATTGAAATACCCGTATTCCAGATAGGATGCGATCTGCGAGCCGTCACGCCCGGTCACGCTCATGACCACGCTCGTATGCGAGCCGTGAGCGTGGACGCTGATGTCGATACGGTCGGCGACACTCGAATGCTTGGCCCGCATGTCGGCCAACGCCTTCGCGCGAGCCTGAACCTTCAAAGCGTGGGGACGGGTGACCTTACCGCCGAACGTTTCCGCGACCCTCGCATTCAGATCCGGGCGCAGCTTTACATACCCCATGTTTTAGCCCCCTTCGGCGGAACGGGCGGAACGATACGGTTATGGGCCAACTCGGCCGCGTACACGCGGCGAGCCGGAAACTCGTAATGCCTAGCCATATCGGACGAATGAGGAAGAAAGACCGGCGAACCGTCAACCTCATAGCATGAGCCGTCGAGCCAGAACCGTGAATAGAAGTCACCATGCCATTCCGGCGCGAGAACCTTCACCTGATTCATCTCACGATTGCCGCCGAACTTCTGCGGAGTCGTATCCTGCGCCCAATTCTCACTCATGACACTGTTCTTCTGGGTACGTCCGACCACGCAACAGTAAACCTCGTGAACATCCGCCGTGTACAGGACGCCGCCACTGGTGATGGACGGCACGAAACCACCCGCACGAACCACATCGGAAACCGTGGCCGGGTCGAGAACCCTACCATCCGCATCCAAATACTTCGGAACGGTCGTGCTCCCATGACACGTCACCCACGGGGCCATGCCCTCATAGACGATCACGTCACGATGAAGCAGATCGTCAGGAACCTGCTTACTGACTTCATCGTGCCCGTCGAACAGATGCCCGCCGCCTATCTCGTCGGCATCGACATCATCGAAGAGATGCCCTGTGTCAAGCGTTTCGCCCTCCATCAAAGCCCCCAGATTCTGTTGACGCCGACGAACACCGTTCCTATCGGCCCGTTCCCCTCCTCGTAGCCGAGAAGCAGCTGCTTTTCGCGTTTGCTCACGTACAGGTTCGGGGAAGCGTCATAGGATGGCGGATTGTCCTGCGGACTGCGGTTCTCATACGCATAGGAGCCGTTCGTCTCCGACTTCAGATCGGTCCAGCGCATCACGCGGATGACCATCTGGCAGACGACATAGGCGAACGTCTCCTCGTCCAGATAGCCGTTGTTCATGCGCGGCTCCACGTTCGGGCTGCATGACAGCGCCATGTTCGCCGCGATACGGCACTTGTGGGTAATCCACTCGTTCGAATACCGGTCGGCGAGACGCTTGTCATCGACCAATTCCAACTGCATGTACTTCTTCCAGTCGATACCGGACGCGATGCTGCTGGACACGGGAACCTCCTACAGGCTACAGAACCTTCGCCTTGAAGGTCGATACGGCGTCCTGCAACACCGGCAACGCGGTGCCGTTCACCCACAGGTCGTAGTTGGCTGGAGCGTAATGGTGCATCATGTACGCGACGAGACCGTCGTTGACGTCCTTGCCCAACTCGAACTCCGCATCCTGGCCTTCCGCAGTCGGGCCGCTGGCGGTGAAACCGAGGGAGTTGTCGTAGTAGGCCGGGAACAGGATGAACGTGGAATCCGGAATGAGCGTGGTGGTGTCCACGTTCATCTCGAAGTTGTTGTCCAACGACAGGGACTCGTACAGTTCGTCGATGTAGCGGATGTCGGTCAGCTGGAAATTCTCCCGAAGGATGTTCTCGACATTGGTGCGGAGCAGGCGGGTCGGTGAATGCTCCAGATCCAGCTTCGAGAACGCGGTGCGCATCTGCTCGTTGGCTGTCAGCGCATCGATGACCGCCGAGGTGGTCAGTACCGCGTGCGGCGCGCGTCCGCGTGCGGTGCGCATGAGCTTGACCCACTTCTTCAGGTCGGCGAACACGTCCGCCTTCGGGTCGCTCCACTTGGTAGTCGGAACGACATTCTGCTGGTTGGTCGGACGGCCGAACGAATAGGTGACGAGTGCGCTTGCGCGATCATCGCCCTCCTTGATCTTGATGGTCGCGTCCATCATCGCCTGAATGCGTTCCAGCTCCAAGGTGACTGCGGCTTCGCGGCCCATCTGCTCAAACAGCTTCTCGGCCTTGTCATGCACGTAGTCGGTGGCACTCTTCTGCTTGGAAGCCTTCGTCACCTCTCGTTCCGTGATGTGGCCCATGCCGGACAAGGGGAGCAGCCCGGTGTGCTTCTCGGCGGACTGCTCGGTGCTTTTGACGTGCGGAACCTCGGCATCCAAGGCACGACGCTGCATGGCGCGTGTCTTGACGACCGGAAGGTTCGGAGTCCATGTGACAGTCCAGTCGCCCTCGTTGGACTTCATCGGGAACATCTGCGCGAACGGCAGCAGGCCGTTCACGAAATCGAAACCCGCCTGAGCGATCTCGCTGGCCTCGCTCGGCGGAATGATGGTCTTATCCAGTGCCATCGAATCTCCTTACATATAAGAAAACCCGCCACGGTGGGCGGGTTTATAGAATGTTTGCCAGGTAACGCGCGTCAGGCGAAGATGCCGGCGCTCTTAAGGGCAGTCTTCAAAGCGGCAACGGTGTCTTCGCCCGGAGTGGCGACCTTCTTCACGCCGCCGAGAGTATTGGTGGCTGCGGGCGGAAGGACATAGGATGCTGCCGAACCGGACGCGCCGCCGGCGAGGCGGGTGACGGAATCGTTCTCGATGTCATAGAAATCGCAATTCCACACGGCACCTTCCTCGGGCACGACCGGAAGATGGGACTTCACGATGTCGCCCCGATACGTCATGCCGACGGTGGGATCGTCGATATCCCAGCCAGCCAGCGTGATGTTCACGGCCACTTCGGACTCCAGCAATCCGGCGATAGCGGTCTGACGCCCATCGGTGGCCGTCTTGTCATAAGGCCCGTACATGCCCTGGTTGGTTCCGCTGGTGATCTTCGCCAGCGGGACGCCGCTTCGGATGTACACGGTGGTGGCCTTCGGGCCCACGCCGGTCAGGTACTTGTTGTCAGTGGTCTTGAACAGTTCCGGGACGATGACGACGGAAACGGAATCGTTGCTGTTCTTCTCTCCGTAACGCCAGGAATCGTCAACCTCGTGGGTTACGACACCGGACGTTTTGACCATTTCGATAGTCAAGGTTCAACTCCTTAAATCTTGTTGGCTAGTTCTTCTTGCGTCGGGCGTCCTGCTGGCGTTTCATGTGACGCCGGTAGGCGTCGCCCTTGGCGGCCTTCGGATCGACTTGGCCCTGCGGGTGCTCGGCCAGAGTGGATACCTTGCGTGCCAAGGCGTCCTCGCGAACATCACGCTTCACCGGCTCGGTGTCGAGCGGGTTCAGCTTCGCGTACTTATCCGCCCACTCCTGAATCTTCTCCGGTTCCGTTTCGGAACACAGGGAGAGGGCGTCGTCGTTGATCTGCGGATACTGCATCCGCACCTTGAGGCGCGCGTTCTCGGTACGAAGCGAATCGCGTTCCGTCTCCGCGTGTTCCGCGCGTTTGAGGTTCGCCTTCGCATTGTCCTCGTTCTTACGGCTCATGGCCTTCCATTTGGCCGCATCGTCCGGCTCGAAGGGCTTGTCCTCGCCGGAACCCTCCGGCTTGACGGGCTCCGCACCCGGTTCGACGCTCCGGGCGTTCGGCTCCTGAGCGGGCTCCGCACCCGTTTCGGGTCCACTGTTCTGCTGCTGCCCCATTTCGGGCGCAGTCTTCTTTTTCTCAGGGTCAGCCACCCTTGATCTCCTTAAATCTAGGCGGCAAGCCCAAGCCAGCCGCGTGAATAGGAAAGCATGGACCTCACGTAGTCCCATGCCTGTTTCACATGGACGCCCTTCCTGAACGTGTAGGAACGACCGTCATAGCGAAAGCTCAATGAATCGGCGGAACCGTTGAGAAGCTCCGCGTATCTGGCGTTGAACGCCGTCGCACGCTCGCACATGCGCCGCATCTGCCGTTGTGTCATGATCGTGTCCGGCATATGCCATTCCGGAGCCTCGTCATTCTGCTTCCAGTCGCTTCTGGTGAGAATGGGGCCAAGTTCCGAATCGTTGCGCACAGTCACCCTCAACTGCGTGAGGTTCCGCGCCGCCGTGCCACTGCCGCCGCCGCCGGCCTTGGAGGCGGCGTCGTATATCTTCTGCAAGTCGTCCGAATTCAGCTTCAGCCCGGGATCGATGTTGTCCCTGATCGGCGCGACTGTGCACTTGCACCTGTTGTGTAGGGGCATCAAATCGTCCCTAGTGAACGTGTTGGTGGCGGCGACGACGCACAGGCCGCATGTGCCGGTCTTGGACAGTTCCGGGTGTATGATCCTGCGGAACCTTTTTATGCCGGAAGCCTTGAAATACTCCTCGCTCGCACGGTTCTGGGCGGCAACGCCATCGGTGAGAGCATTGTCGGCCAACCGCCGTCCCGCAGCATCCAGCCATGATTGGACGGTCTCGTACACGGCGTCGTTCACATCATCCCAACCGTGCGGGCGAATGTCCGGCGTTCTCACCGCGAGGCTCCTGTAAGCGTCGGCTGGACGCGCCGACACCTTCCAAGGGTCGGTGTTGTCCCTGACCACCACGTATTCGGGAACCTGCGCCGTCCTGCCCGTCACCCCGACCATGCCGAGCATGGTGTTCGCATACGAGATGCCGAGACGGCGCATCTGCTTCACGAACGCGATCTGCTGTTGCGTGATGTACGCCGAAACGCCCTGAGTGACGGCATCATTCCAGAAATCGGCTGGAGTGAGCGACCGCCACATGCGCCAAGCCCTGCTCACATACTCGTTGACAAGGGCGTTGCGCTGCGCGTCCAAAGCCTCAGAGACTGTCTGGAACGTCGCCATCATCCACCGCCGTATCTCCGGTCAGACCATCGGAACCATCCAAGTAGGATGCGCCCATAGCATCATCGACCGTCTTGAAGGAATCAGCAAGGGAGGACTGCTGTTGCGCCAACGCCGGGCTGAAACTCGTATCCTGAGCGTCCTGCACCATCTCCGCGATCTCCGTCTCGGTCATGTGCAGATAGCGTCTCGCAGCGGTCTTCAACGGAATCCTGCCCGCGACATTGGCGAACGCCTGAGTCTGTTCGAGTTCGGAAGGAAGCTCCACCGGCTCCCACGTCGTCTCGAACCTCTCCTCATAGGCGTCGCTCCCACCATCCGCGGTGAGCGCCATCTTCAGCAGGAGAACAAACGCGTCATTCGCGCGCATGTTCATATCCTGAACCTTCAGGCGCAACATTCGCGTGGTCAGCTTCGCCCCCTCGGCGCTGCCTGCAACGTCGGGGGAAAGAATCGACAGCGGCGTGCCGGTCGCGCCGGCAAGCTGCTTGATGTCCTGCGAGGCGGCAGTGAGAATCGGCGTGATATCGGTAGTGCCGGACTCACCCACCGTCGCGCCCTTCGGCATGAGCCACAACGCCGCCGGCCCCATCTGGAACAGCGTGGAGTAATCGACCTTCTGGCCGGCTCTCGCGTCACCATATTTGACCGCCGGATCGGACTCCTTGTAATACTCGGGAAGATCACCGCTGATCCAGCGCTGTTTGAACGCCTGCATCTCCTGGATGCAGAACCTCTGATAACGCTGCTGGTCGATTGCCCCGAGCGTCCTTAGCGACGACTCGAACCATCCCTTGCCGGTTGGCGTCTGGTAGCGGACTATCGGGAGGCAACCGCATTTGACCGCGAAGCCCCAATCGTCGTTAGCGCCGCCATCCCACTCGAACTGCGCCTTGAACCGCGGGCGTTTCACGGTATCGTCGTTGGCAAGCGAATACACGCTGTCCTCGTCATCCACGGAACCGGAATACAGGGTGCGACTGTCAGCCTCCTGCTTGGCGGTACGCGAGTAAACCCGCTGCACCACGCCGTCATCATCACGGACGAGACGGTACAACGTCAGATACTCGACCCCCATGTCCTCGTCGAACCCGTATACGACTGCGGAATCCTTGTCATCGGACATGCAAGTGGTCCACGGGCTGAGCCGCGAAATGTAGGACGGGTTCGCCTTCGGCCACACCTGCGCGTACGAGCACCCGTAGATCGCCGCATCCATGAACATGTTCCGCGCTCGGACGTTCATACCGCTAATGTTCCACATGTCATCCGCATCGGTGCTACGCATCGTCTTGTCGGACACGAGCCTGAAACCCGTCGGATGCTGCGAGGTTATCACCGCATTGGCGATGGTGGACGCGAGGTTCATGGGGCACATGTCCACGAAACGCTTGTACACGCTCGTGGACGTGACATCCATGTTCTTCGGCACGCTCTTGGTCGGAATGGTCTCACGACCGTCATAGAACGTCTTCAACGTGCACAACTGCGGGTTCCGGTTCTGCAAGCGCGTGGCGAGACGGGTCAATATCAGACCGTCACCGCCCGGCTCCTCATCGCCCGGTACAAGGCTGTTGACCTTGTTTGCCATTCAACCACCCCTCAATTCGCTCTTTGCAGCCTCTTGTAGGCCGGGCCCCGAAGCGTCGCGCCGGAAGCGTCGGAGACACGCTCCACGGTGGTACGGGCCCTCTCCTCTTCCTTCAACTGGCTCAGATACTTGCTTCGCGCCGCATACGCGAGGATTCCGGCGATGCACGCATCTATCTTCTTCGGAGACTTCGGGGTCTCCTTGTAGATCGCGTAACCATAGGCGTTGTCCCTGCGCCGCGCGTTCCTGAAATGCCCGACAAGCCTCGGGTCGGCCAACAGTCTGATGCTCTCAGGATTCGGCTTGCCATCCACCACAGGCTCGGGATCATACTCGAATCCGGTATGCGCGTTCTGCGTGGCGTGATACATGTCAACACCCCAATTGTTCGTCCAGAACTTCATGATCGAAGACTGGCCTCTGGCATACACCTTCATGTCACGCCCGTATTCGGATTCCCACGCGCCGATCATCGACTCGAAGAAATGCGGGTCCGCGAACACGCCGATCACGTTGTACCCGTCAAGCATCCTGCGCATGGCCGCATCGAACGCATCACGGTTCACACGCCAGTCCGGAAGCGGATTATCAGGCTTCTGCTCCAACCTGACAATGAACAACAGGCCATCCGACACCCTGCATCCGACAATCGCCGTGGAATCGTTGCGAATCGAACCATCGAAACCCAACGTGATCTCGTCATCGGGCTTGACCACCCGTTTCCACACATCATCAAGGCCAATGTTCGCCTCGATGCAGTCATCCACAAGCGCCTTGTACGCGACATGCGACTGAATGGCCGGTTCGGTAAGCCACGAATCCTCACTGGACGCGCGGGAGTTCAGGTAATAGCGGATCGAATCGTTCACGTCCGAATCAGGCTGGTAAATCTGATTCATCAGGCCACGGATATTGACCCACCCGTTCATGGACGGCCCCGGCTCCACGCCATCATCCTTCAACGAGAAACCCTCGGCCGTATACCCGTCATCATCCACCGGTTCGATACGACCATCCGGCAAAATCACATAATCCTTGCCATCAGTCGAATGGGCTGCGGAACCATACGACTCGTACAACGCATGCTCAAGCTTCTTCTCATCCGAGAACTCCTCAAGAGGAAGCGTCGAATACCGATAGTCGAAATACAAGCCCTTGTAATGCTTCGACCTGCCGGAAAGAATATCATGCGCGATCTGCTCGACGGACTCCGCCACACTGTTCTCACCCGGACGATAATACGTCGTCATCTCCAACAGCCACGGGTCGGCCTCAAGGGAACGCTTCGGCAGATTACGCTGAACCGTCTTGTACATGCTGATATGACGCGGCAGCTTGTACAAGTGAATCTCGTCGGCAAGAACAAACGTCTCCAAGCCGCCGTCCTTGGACGAATCACCTGAAGTGGACGGCACTATCTCCCCGCCCTCCGGAAGGGAGATACCGGTCTTCGTCACGACCATGCCTTCGCCCTGCAACTGGGACAAAGGCCCTTCCTTGCAGTTGTAGTGGATCGAATCGAAGATGTTCCCCGTCTGATCCTCGCTGGTGGCAAGGCACAGAATCTCAGGACGCTGAACCGGACGGCCAACAGGCTCACCGGGCAGATAGTAGTAACGCTGACCAAGGAACTCGTAGTATTCGCCGGCCACCGCCCAATGATCGAACCTGCAAGGCCCCAAAGCCTCGAACAAGCCGTACTCGCAGCCTGCACCGCTTTTATTGCAGCCTTTCGGACGCCACATCGAACAACGGTCGAACCTACGCCGACCATTCTTGTCAAGCGCATACGCGTTCAACGCGAACTGTATGTACTCCGGCGAATGAGTGACATGCTCGCCAGTGGCGTCGCCACGCCCGATAAGCACGAACGTCTCCGTCCACCAAAGGAACAACGCGCCCAGACTCCGGCGCCTGTCCTCATAGGACAGCCTTGGAATCATGACATGCATCAGCGGGCGGCCTCCAACTTCCTGCGCCACGCGTCGATATCCTGAATAACGGCATGATTCGAACCATCGGTGGCCGCATGGTCATTGCTTTCAGGAACATCGAACTTCAAAGCGCGCAACGAAGCCGGAGTCCAACCCAACTCGTCGAACAGCTGACGCACGACCGGCATCAACGTCGCGTAACGTTTCGACCAGATCATCTCGTTGATGGTGGCGAAACCCAACTGCACAGCCATCCACGCGGGTGCCGTGCGAAGCATGGACGCGTTCGGGCTTTTCCTGAACTCCTCGTACCAGTGCTCCACCAGAGGCGACCATTCGCCACCCTTCGGAAACATGAAGCTCGCATCAGGCAGATCAGGCCCAAGCTTCCCATCGGGAACCTCAAGAATCTGATTGGACTGCTTCCTGGCCGCCATAGAAACCACCTCCGCACACCCATTCCGGGCATCAGCGCGAAAGCCGTTCCGGCATCACGCGCATTTGCGATGGACAAGGACACGGTTGCACAGGCTGTTCTCCCCACCCTGCTCCAAAGGCACCTTCCATGCGCCAACCGGGTAATCACCGCTCATAACATCAACCAAACGGTCAAGCGCCCGCCCGCACTTGGGACAAACATGAGAACACGAAGCCCACTCATCCTCACGGGTCCAGAAAGACCTGGCGACAGGAACCGGCGCATCGACACGAGCGTTCGCCCTCGGCTCCCACAACACCGACTTCAACGGGTTCGGCTTGGAATCCAAACGAACCGGAGACCTGCGGCATTTCCTGTTCCACGCCTTCCGGCACCTGTCGGAACACGTCTTCTTGTCCCTGCGCTCAGTCTCGAAAAACCTCCCGCACTGGATGCACGCACGGCTCATACGCTTCTTACGCGCACCCATGCCGCCACGACGCCACCGGTCGTAATGCATCCTGCACATGCCTCGCGCATGGACGTCACGCGAACAACCATTAATGCAGCATTCACCATCGTCTAATGGAACGCCGGATGCCTGTACCACTTCGCCTCCGCCCTCCTGCGACGGTTCTCACGACGCTGCTCGGCGGCCTCAAGCTCGGTCTTGTAAGAATGATGTCTGTCGCACAACGCCCAAAGATTCTCCGGTGAATCATCATCATGAACAGAATCACGCTTCTTGTGATCCACCTGATTCGCATAGGCCCCGCACAGCCGCACACGCCCGTAATCATCCTCAACAGGCCACTGGCACCTATGCCCGTCACGATCCAATATCAAGGCGCGAACCCTAGGCCAATCAGGATTGAACCGTCCCTTACGCTCACCACGCCAAACCATACGAACCCCACAAAGAAAAACAGGGCTGGCCGGTGCTGAGCAGGAGAGATCAAACCAAAGGGGAAACAACCCAGCAGGAAAAGTTCTCAGATCAGCCAACCCAAGTGCTTCAGGTGGGAGTCGAACCCACACGTCACAAGACAACGCATTTTGAGTGCGCCGCGTCTACCATTCCGCCACCAAAGCAAAAGAACAGACAACCCCCACGCCACACTCACCAAAACATGGGGGTCGTCTGTCATCTAACCCAAACCGCCAAAAGGAAACCCAATGGCAAAAATGGCTTTTTACCGCCAGCCACGGCGAGCGGATGCTGAGGGAGTCGAACCCCCGGACCGTTCCCGGTCGCCACCTTAGCGAGGTGGTGCAATAAGCCACTCTGCCAAGCATCCAAAAGCAAGAGCCGCCACAGCGACTCAGGAGACTGCCCCCGCAAACTAGGCGGGTCAGCTGAAACTAGAGCCGCCCCAAGACGACTCCGAAGACCTCTCCCACAACCTGTGGGTAGGCTGAGCACAGCATGTTGGACTCGAACCAACATCGACGGTTTTGGAGACCGCCATGCTACCATTGCACCAATGCCATATACCCGACTTAGTTAACGTCCAAGTCGGCAAGACGTCGGCATGGTGGAATGGTCTTTACCACCAACGGCAAGGAACATGCATACATGTGCACCCGTTTGGCCGTGCCTCCACTTCGGTCATCAACCGCCCGATTAGGGCATGGAGCCTCTTGTCCCCCACATGTCCCAGCGGGGATATTCGAGCAATGCCATCGGTCTCACGGGCAGCTACCCCCATGAAACCTAGAGCAAACCCCGGGAATCGAACCCGGCAACCAAAAGGCTGTGCCGACAGGATTGCAAAGCCAGCACGCCTAAGCCGCGCCAGCCAAAATCATCTAATGATGATTATACCCAACAAAACGGTTGCAACAACGGTTGCAACAACGGTTGCACAACATGATTGTGAACCGCTTGCAGTCCATGCGCAGAGCGAGACGGCGGCTTGCGAGCGTCACGTTTTATGCGCAAACTTTTCAAAAACCCGCGCGCTATTTCTGCTATTGTCCCACCGGCCCCAGCAGAAGTACCGGGTGGGGGCTCCCCGCGGGGGGGGTGTTTGTTGTATGTGCAACATTAGAACGTCTGTGTGATTGTGTTTTGGCGTGTCGTGTGGTATTTGCGCGGGCGCGATCGTATTAACGTCGCGCCCGTCGCGCACGTCCGTCGTGCCCGTCGCGCCCGTCATGCGTGGCCGTGGCCGTGGCCGTGGCCGTGCCGTGTCCGTGCCGGCGTGGTTTTGCGTCGCCGTCGCATGGTTGCGACACGCCGACGAATGCTAGTGTTTGCAATGGTTTTTACAGTGTCTCGCTATCCCGGCTTGCATAACCAATTGATTATGTGTAGAGTGATAGCCATCACCGGTTAGGCGGTCAGCCTAGCAAGGTGCAGCGGCCATCACAGAGCCGCCACTTGCACACCGATCGATACCGGCCCGAAAGCCTCATGGCGACGCCATCTGATACGGCGCGGCCCGCATAGGCGGGTGCATGAGGGGACATGGCGAAGAGACATGAAGTGTCTTGGAGTCGGGGGGGCCGTGGCATGAGGTTTGAGAACTGAATAGTGGACGCTAAGACATGTCTCGGCATGTCTCTGTAGCGCACGCGGCCGGGCCTAATCGTCTTTAGCCGCGGAACCGGTGGAAACGCCGACGGCGAGCCTATGCGACCCGTCGGTGGCTAGTCGGGTCCGCGGTGGTAGAGAGCCAGTGTGCTTAATACGGCAGCTACAGACTCTGCGCGTTGGAAACGCGGGGATAGGCAACGGAATTTTATTGTGGCACAGTAACCCCCTATGGTTTGGCGTGCTTAGGCATGTCGGGCGGCTGTAGGGGCGGGTGCGCACGGTGCGCGGTTGGCCGGTGACGGCTATCGCGGACTTTTGCATGTGCGTTTCGCAACGTCGGGAGATGTCGCGGAATGTATGGGGCACGTGGGAACGCTAAAGGTTCTATAGGGTCTAAAGGGCCTGGCACTGCGGCCAACAGTGCGAGCCATTCACCGCTTTTTGCGTGGCCTTCGAGCCGCGCATGATCTACAATGGCTACACCTTCGACAAAGGAGTGGCTATGGGATTGAAGGAATTAAGAATGAAACGTGGGTTGACGCAACGTGAGTTAGCCGAAAAAATCGGCGTGACGCAGCCTCGCGTAGCGGCATTCGAGACCGGCGCTCGTAAAACGGGCGGCATGAGTCTTGATGTCGCGGTGCGAATTTGCGATGTGCTTAAGGTGCGTAATCCGCGTAAGTTACTTGATTCTGATTCTGAAACTACGGCGGATTCCAAGTAATCCGCCAGGGCTAGACACGTCTTTATGGCGTGGCTAGCCCACGCATAAGTTGAGCCGGATAGCTGCAACTATCCGGCTCGATTGCTCAGTAATTTTAACCAACTAACTAGAGCCCTCTTATTCTAGCAAGGGGGCTGGAATGGAGTATCAAAAATGAAGACTATCGACGAAACCCACAAGGCAATCGAAGCCAATTATCAACCGCGCAGCAAGTGGGGTCAAGGTGTCAAGGAAACCGCTTTGGATATTCTCGAATCGCTCGACATGCCTAATACCGTTCTCCCTGAGCACTTCGGGCCACGTCGCTCTCTGCTGCTCAACGGCGCGTGTAACTGGAGCCAGTACAGCTATGGCGGTTGCGCCATCGTGTACAACGTGAGCATTGCCGAACGATTCTTCACGGCATCTGAGATGCGTCGGTATATGGCGCCCGGCCATGATGCAAGCATGGCGTTTCACGGCGAGTCTTTGCTTGACATGCAGACTCGCGCTCTAGTTCAGGCGGAACGTGTTATATCGCGTCATGCTCGTATGCGCTGACTTGTTCCAGGCTTCGGGCGTGAGCCTATCAATCATGCCCGGCAATCACCGTCGATCATCAAGGAAAGGAAAACGTCATGGTGGTATTAGTGGACAAAAACAAGGCAGTTGAGATCTCTATCCGCGAGTGGGATGAGGAGAACTCGCAGTACGGCCCCGACTGGGCTGCGGATTTCTTCGAGGTCGGCAACCTGAAGCACGTCGAAAACGAGGAACTGGAGCTCGCCTATGTGGTGGACGACGTCGACTACTGCATTGAGCAGGCGAACGACATGGTGGCCGGTGAAGGCGACTTCGCCGGAGAGCCGCAGCCGAGCCAGTTTGTTGACGTGACGGAACTCGACCGGAGCGCATACCCAATCTGTAAAATTGACCTCCGTCAGCTGTCTAGCGATATCTATGATTACGGGGTGAATGTCAAGGATACAGAAATGGTATCCGACATGCGTCCTAATGACACTATCAAGGTGGATTTCACGGATGGTACGACATGCTATGTGGGTATCGACCTTGATTTCCCCCTTTGCGTTGACTTCGTGCATTATGCGGATGAAAGCGGTCGGCCCGATGTTGCGCTTTCGGAGGATGCCCATGATTTCGAAGGCGAGTCGGATTATCTCGCCGGCGTGAAAGACATTTGCGGCGGGTTGCGTTAGTCGCGTCTGCCGGTTTCGGTTGTTTAGTTTCGGGGCGTGGCGGTTGTGCCGCGCCCTTTGTTTTCATCGTTTTTCTTTTTAAGGGGTTTATCATGCGTGATCTTGTTTTTTCTAAGTTCTTCAAGTCTGTTGCCGTGCGGTTCAAGGCTGATCGGGTGTCGGTGTTCCGTGAGGGCATTGAGGTTATGGGTTCGGCGTGGTTTGATTGGCCTGATGGCGTATCGTTCGCCGGGTCACCCGCCACGGTTGATGCTGACGTGTTGCGTAGTGTGCTTGAGTTGGCTGAGGCGCACGGCGGGTTGAGGTCCGTTGACTGTGAGCGGCTGCCGGTTGAAAGGGATGACGACGGCAAAGAGGTCGGGCGTCCCGCCATGATGCATGTCAGGTTCGCGGACGACAGCGGCTACGACTGTGAGGGCGCGGCATGTGATAATCAGTATGATCCGCGTGGTGTTCGCGCCAATTGCAGTCAGGGTGATCCGCTGTTCGCCGTGACCATGGATTCTGGTGAGTTCGCGCGCGCTTTCAAGCTTGTCGAACCGTGTGTCTCCAAGGAGGAGCAGCGGCCCGTGCTGACTGCGGTTGACATGGACGTGGCGGGCGGCATGTTGCGCTTGCAGTCCACTGATCGTTTCCGCATGGCCATGGCGTGCGTTCGTGGTGCCGTCATCGAACGCGACGGCGGTAAGGGGTTCGATTGTTTCGCACGTGCCAAATTCCTGAAACTGTTCGCGGACAAGACGATCGGCGGTCTACGCTTGGAATACCGCAAGAACGACTGCGGCGGTGCTGTTTCTGTTGGTTGCATGGTAGCCGGGTGGAATGTTCTTATGTCTGCCACGTCTGTTGGCGAGTTTCCGAGTATCGCGCGTTGCTGGGCTTGCAAGGGGTGCAACGGCTATGGCCGTGGTTTCGTCTGCGACGTGAAACAGCTCAAGGACGCGGTGGTGAAACTCAGGACGAATCGTTATGATCCTCTGTGTTTTTCCGTGGCCGCCGACGGTGTCGCGGTTACCAACAGACTTGGAATGTCCTATCAGCTGCCGGGCGTTGGCTGCGTAGGGGCGAGTTCGGGTGAAACTGTCACGTCGTTTTACTTGAATCCGGCGTATGTGTCCGAACTGTTGACAAGGGTGGCCGCTTTGGGCAAGTCCGTTGAGTTTCTGACTTCCACGGGGTATTCCGGTGTTTGGATCGGGCCGGTGGTTGACGTTGATGACCCGTTCGAGACGACTGGCTGGGGCGGTGAGGGGTATCTCCTCATGCCTATGCGTGGTGCCTCATGTGATTTTGCGGGCGGTGAGGTCAAGCCGGTTGGCGTGTTCCACCCGGACGCGCCCAAGGTCAAGCCGGTGTTTGGCCTTGTTGACGCGCCTGATTGGGCGTTCGTTGATTCCATCACGTCTAAGTCTAAGCGTTCTAAGCGTGAGCCGGTCAAGCCTGAGCAGCCTGAGCCTGAGCAGCCCGAGCCGGTCAAGCCTGAGACTGAGCCGGAACCGGTCAAGCCGGTGGAACCGGAACCGGCTGAGACCGTGGAACAGTCTAAGCAGCCCATGAGTGATCTTGGCGGTCATACCATTGTCGAGTTCGCACGTGAGTTCGAGGCCATTTACACGATGCTTCACGATTCCGACGTTTCGCCCGCTGACTATGGCGATGCGGTTACGGCGTTCGCTGATGGCGAGTATCCGGTGAATGTTCTTGAAGCGTTCAACGATTATCGCGAGGATTACGTTTCGTCTGACCGGGAGGCGGCGGCGTTCATGATGGCGTTGCAGTCCAGGGCGATGCAGCCTGAGCCTGAGCCTGTCACGGCTGAGATTCCCGAGGTTCCGCCACGGACGGAGCCTCATGAGGTGGTTGCCACGTCCAGCGCGGTCATGGTGCGCAAGGCGGTGATTCCGGGCGGCAAATCGGTCAAGGAACTGTCCGACGTGTTCGGCGCGTATGCGCATAAGCCGCGTGGCTTCCGTGACTCCAAGGGCCGTCGTGTGGCGTATGTCGTGTTCGACGGTACGGGTGGCGTGGTCGCTTACCGCGACTGTTACACGGACGTTGACGCGCGGCTGGAAGAGCAGATTGCCGACTATCTCGCCGCCCATAATCTCAGGCTTGCTGCTTGAAAAAGAATATGCCGCCACTGTTCGGAGCGGTGGCGGCACCCTAATTACCACTATCAAAAAATAATCAGGCAGACCATAGTGTATGTGGTTTGCCGGAAAGAAGCAAATCATGTTCGGTAAGGTTCGTAATGTTTTTCTTGTTGTCGTGCTTGTCGTCGCCGTTGGTGTCGTCGGCCATTTGGAGGCCGTGGATCAGGCCCGGTCGTTGGGTGGCGCTTCGGCGGCGGTGGTCGGGTCTTGGGATGCGTGGCGTCACGGCAATCCCGGTTCCGTCGCGGCTGATGGCGGTTCCGACTATCAGCATGTGTGCAGGTGGGATGCGTCCGTGTCGGGCAATGGTGTCGGTGGCTCGTATGTGCTTGTCGATGGCCGCAAGGTTTTGGAGTGGTGAGCCGCTCTTGGGAATGATCGTGCCGCCCATGGTTGGAGCGTGGGCGGCGCGTGCAATCAATCGGATCTATTGGGAAGGAGACTGTGTCTTGATGGTTTATCAGTTTTCGCGTTTCGACCGTGAGTCGAACCGTGAGTTGTGGCGGTATCATTCGCCTGTTTCGTTGCGGGTGGAATGGTTGGCCGCGTGGTTGAAGCGTGAGCATGCCGCGCGGTTTGGTTATCGTGCGTGGCTTTACGTGCAGGTGTCGTCCGGGGATATGATTACACGCGACCTGCTGTCGTGGCGTGACGAGATCGAGGCATGACATGACGCGCGGCAAAAACGGGCGACTTCGCCTCATCCCATCACACCTGCCGCTCATCCGCGACAAGATCGTGGAAAAGCAGAGAAAACGGCTGAAACGCCAACATGACGCGACACAGTACCGCGAGGCCCTGGCCGCCGCGTGGGATGAGGCCGACCAGATGGCGACGGCGCAATTATGGTGGATCAGCCGCGACATGGCAAAACTCGCGGCCGACACCGCCGCCGTGGGCGACTATCCGAAAAACCGTCCCCCGGCCGCAAGCGGGGTAATGATCATCGATGGCGGACTGCCGGTGGACGCCTCGCCGGTCGGCTTCAAGGCGAACATCGACGGGTTCTTCTGGGTCGTTTCGGGCGACGAAACGACCGTCTACCCCATGACCGACGATCCGGAGACGCTGGAGAAGACCGGCGCGGCTGACGTCGGGCTGCCGGTGGACCTGATGAGCGGTTCCGGAGCGTTGGCGGACGCCGCCGACGCGAACGCCGCACTGTTGCGGGCATGGGTCGATTTCGCGCAGGCGGTCTGGGCGTTGAGCGAGGAGACGCGCATATGCCAGGCGAAGCCGGGCGAGCCGAGCGCCGTGCACCCGCTCCCGTCGAGGTTCGACCCGGAGATACGCAAGGTCAAGATGCTGGTGCTGAGGGAAAACCTCCACCGTCCCGGCGAAAGCGCCGATGATGACGGGCGCGTGCGGCGTGAATACTCGCATCGTTTCATCGTGCGCGGCTTCTGGAGGGATCAGGCGTATGGCCCGAATCATTCGCTCCGCCGACGCCAGTGGATACCACCATTCGTCAAAGGGCCGGCCGACAAGCCGCTTGTCTGCAAGGAGACGGTGCGCATATGGAGACGTTGACCGACATGATCGCCGGTTTTCTCGCCGGCCTGACGCCGGGTACAAGGGCGGGGTATCGGAGCGTCGTATCGCGATGGCTCCGCTGGTGTGCGGATAATGGCATCGACATGCTGCGGGCGACGCGCACCCATATCGAGGTGTTCGCCGCCTATGGCGACGGAATGCGGCTAGCGGCGAAAAACACGGTGTACAGGAATCTGAGCGTCGTATGCTGCCTTTACCGCTACCTTTGCGAGGAGGGATACATCGACTGTGATCCGGGCGAGCATGTGCGCAGGCCGAAAGTGTACGGTCATTCGGATGGCACGTATCTCACCCGCGAGCAGGCTAGGCTTTTTCTGGCCGAAGCGCGTGGTATGGATGCGCGGACGGATGCCTTGTGCAGTCTGCTGCTGTTGACTGGTGCGAGGGTCGGTGAGGCGCTTGGACTGGATGTCGAGGACTGTCATCTGGATGACGGGCGTCCGTGGGTGCGGTTCGACCGCAAGGGCGACTGGTCTCAGCGTGTGGCCATTCCCTCCGAGGCGTCCGACGCTCTCGCACGACTCGTTGGCGGACGTAGGCGTGGTGCGGTGTTCCGTGAGGATTCCGGCGCGCGTCTGCGACAGCAGACCGCCGTGGGCATCGTATCGTCCGTGGCATTGCGTGTTGGCGTGCCGGATATTTCGCCGCATTCATTGCGGAGGACGTTCTGCACGCTCTCCCGTGACGCGGGCGTGTCGGACAGGGACATCATGGCCGCAGGCGGGTGGAACAGTCCGCGGATGCTCGACTATTACGACATGTCCCGTCGCGGGCTGAATGGCAAGGCTGGCGATGGATTGCAGGATTACCTAGGCAAGGAGGATGACGAAACTGGATTCAAGCGACTTGCGAATACTCGTTAAAACACTGATAATACAAGGATTGACAAATGAGATTGAACGATTTCCCTCGACGGGTTGGCCCGCTTCCCGACGATGTGAAGTGTTTGTTCCAAACGCTTAGAGATATTACAGATCGTGCGTGGTTTTTGGCTGAACATTGTGACCCGTATGTTAAGCAGCTGATTGCCGACGGAGTGTATGACTTTGACAGGCGTGAAGAATTTAAGACACGTGTGAAGGCTGAGATGTTGGTGTCGCTCCGTGTTAACCCGGGAGCTATCTATCACGCCATTTATTCGAGCACAGATGCGAATGTTAAGTGGTTTGACGATCATATGGCGCCGGCTTGCAGGGAGGCTTTGGAACTTGCGCGTAGGGAAGACGATCCGTCTTGGATTGATGGATTTTTCCAACGTGTGCAGGGAGATTATTTGATTTGCTGGTATGCGTGTTGGCATCCAGAATCTGGGTTGAGTATTCCGACGAGAGAGCAGTGGGATGATTTTTTGGAGGAATTGAAATCCAACGGTGCTGATTACTGAAAAATAGTGGGGCAGTTTTTGAATCCGCCCCCATTCATGTGCCATTGTAGACCGCTCAGACGGTGCTTGACGCAGTGTGTAGCAGATTGTCCACCAATTCGGCTTCGTTGACTGGCTCGAAATGCCATGCGTCCAATCCGACGTTGATCTCATTGTGATGTCTGCCGAACTCTAGCGGGTCATGCGCGTGCGTATGTCCGTGCAGGAGCAGCGTGTTGTTCATGCGTGGTATCGCGTATTCGGCTAATTCCGGCGCGTTCCAATTGGTTGAGACTGCGCCTAGTGGTTTGCTTTGCGTGAAGTCGTCACGCCATTGGAAGTGGCTTAAAAATACCGTGTGTGGATTGTTGCCCCACCCGTCTCTGATTTCGGTGATGCCGACTCTTCCGACTTCCCCGAACACGCTTGCCAACTTTTCCAGCGTGCGGCTGGATGCGTAGAGTTCGTGGTTGCCGAGGATCAGGTGTCTGTGTTTGCGCGGGACCTGTAGATTCTGGATGCGCATTATCGCCTGGTCGACGCTCCACGTGCTGCCGGAGCTGATGTCTCCCAGTATGTAGAGTTCGTCTTCCTCGCCGACGTATGTGTTTATCGCCTGTACGATGTCGGCATCGTGCCGACGCCAGTCGACACAATCCTTGAGCTGCCTGCCGTCGCGTTCGGCCTGTTGCCTGATCGATTCGTCGCGAGCGTATCCGGGTCGCGCGTAACCGCGTAGCGCGGCCACGAATGGGTGCGCGAAATGCAGGTCGCTGGTGAACCATTTCATGCGTCCGACTCCCTCGTATCGTCGTGTTGCCTATCCCACTCGTCCAATGTTTCGAGCAGGGCGGACAGGTCGAAGTATCCATACTTTAGATATTCCGTTTTCCCGCCGCGTGTCCGGTATTCCATGTACAGCGATTCCGAGGAGCCGTATATCTCATGTTGGTAGTCGGTCACTTCGATTGGCTCGTTGTCTGACCCGTCGAACAGTTTCGGTGATCCCACGGCGATCACGCGCATGAGCAGTTCTTTGGTGGTTGGTGACGTCATTGTGTCTCCTTGGTGGTGTTGTCCTGTGTCGTGTCGGCGGCGCTCATTCCGCGTAGCCTCCTATGTATTCCCAGCAGTTCGCGTCCACAACGCATTCGACGATCGGGAAAACAGTGAAGCCTTCGCGAACGAGTTCATCCACGCGGCGTTCGGCTTGAGCGCGCGAATCGTATACGCCCATGATGCTGACGAACTCGCCATACTTGAGTTCCGCCTCCTCGCAAACGGTCGGCAGCCAAGAACGCTTTTCCGGTGGGAGGGTCGTGTAATCCCTGTAGCTGTCCTTGTCTCGCACGTCTGCTGCTACGATGTGGATTCTCATGATTCGCGCCATTATTCCGCTTTCTGCTTGGTGGAGAGCAACTGCCATACGCTGTCGGTGGTTTGTCCGGCTTGTTGGAGTCCGAGCAGGAGCCGGTATACGTCCGCGATGCGGTATGTGGGGTGGCCGTGGGTTCCGCCCGCCGGTTTTAGCTGGTTGCGGTGCACCCAGCTTTTGAACGTGTTCGTGTTGACGATTTGCCCGGTGGATTGCGCGAGCAGGTCGATGATCTGGCGCATGGTGCCCGTGTAGTCCGATTCGAGTATTTTCTGGCTCATGATGCTCCGAATGTAGTTGATGTTCCACGTGTTCTTGCATCCGCGGCATTTGACCGTGGTTGCTGTCGCGTCGGCCGTCAGCGGCGTGTTGCAGTCGGTGTTGGGGCACGTGCCGAGGTTGATGGCGTGTCCCTGGTCGAGGATGCGTGAGCATTCCTTGACGAGGATGCGTATCTGTTCGGCGTAGACGGGGGTCGCCGTGGAGAGCAGGTAGTTGGTGTGTCCTGTTTCCGTGTCGAGGATTCGTTTGGCGAGGTCGGCCAGTGGCGTGATGTGCATCCATTGGATGCCCAGGCATGTGGCGAATGCCTGGAGTGTTGGTTGCACGCCGTCCAGTCCGTGTTCGTCGCGTTCGTACAGCAGGTCGTAGATGGTTTCGCGCAGTGGCGGGGTTGCGGAGTATCCGTTTCCGCCGTTGCCGTTCATGTCCCTGTTTTTGTTGATGCGGTTGAGTTTCCCGTCTTCCAGTGATGGCAGGTGTTTCGCCAGCCATTTGAGGTTGTCGGTGAGGCGGGTTTCGCAGTTGGGGCATAGTTGGCGTTCGGGGTCTCGTTCACGCCAGCATGAGCGGGTTTTGCATTCCGGCAATCGCTTCTGGCCTTTCATTGGGTATGGGTTTCCTAGGCCAGTGCCTTGCGGCGTGCGATCGAACCGGCTTCGACGATTCTACCACGCACCTTTGAACGCAACCTAGCTGAGTCGTTCGGTCAGTTCGCAGTCCAGCAGTCCGATGATGGTGAACGCGCTGGAATGCGTGTCGGTCACGCTTTGGGAGTATGCCATGTTTGTCTCTCCAAGTGGCGTGGTTTCCACGATCAGCACCCACGGCGCGTAGTCTCCGACGATGTCGCCGATTGCTTTTCTGAGGGCTGTTTTTTGTTGTTCGGTGAGTTCAGGTTCTTCCATTCCGGTCTTCCTTGTTGAGTTCGTTCGCCGTTCGCTGCGCTGAGGTCATGTCTTGCACGTCGTCGCGTGATTCGAGGCCGAGGCGTTTCAGTGTGTGTTCGCACGCCCATGTGTGCGTATGTCGTTTCGAGGGTGGGATGCCGCTCATGTTGGCTCTGCGTTGGCACCAGCCTTTCCATAGTCGCGCCCAGTCGTTGACGGAGCGTGTTTCGCCGTAATGCCGTGAGTTGAACGCGTTCCATGCGTCCGATAGGTCGAGTTTCGGATAGTTTCGGATGATGTCGGCGTTGGCGTGCGCCTTCTCCCTCGCTAGCTCGAAGTCGCTTACCCCGATTTCTTTGGAGAAAGAAGAAGAATATTCTTCTTTCTCTTTCTTTGGTGTTCTGGTGTTCTGGTGTTCTGGTGTTTGTCCCGATTCTGTTTTGATTCTGCCGGCAGTCTGCGCACTTTCTGCCGGCAGACTTTCGGCAGAATACCGCTCACGCTCACGCTTGCGTTTGGCCATGACCTGCTGACGGCTCCGGTTGTGCTCAAGATAATCGTGGATGACATAGCCGCCGTCCACGGTCTCGATCAATCCGACCTGCTGCAATGCGTCAAGCTCCTGCACGGTGATGTCGAGCACGAACTCCGCAGTATCATCGTCCACGTAACCGTCCGTGAGATTGTCACCGCAGTAGGAAAGCATGACGACGAATGCGCTGATGGCAGAGGGCATGGTACGGCGCAGACGGCGCACCTTCCGGTTCAGGTAGAAGCCGTTCGCCAACTGCACGTAGCCTCGTCTGGCCATCACATGCTCCCGAATCGCTTGTAGAATTCGTCGTCGGTCATGCCATACAGCGGATTCATGCCTGTCGGCTTGCGCACGGTCAGCCGGTAGCCGCAATACGGGCAGGTCACGTAGTAGGTGCCGACAACCTCGCCGCAGTGGGCGCATTCCACATACTTGATCGTCTTGCTCATTCGTTTACCGCCTTCCGTGCGATTTCAAGCATTTCCTTGGCCTGTCTGATATATTCCTCATGGAAGCCGGGAATCTCACCGGCATAATTCCATGCGTCATCCTCGTCTTTCGCCGCGTAGCTATCGACGCCATCCCATTCGCAGCTGTTCCAGCAGAGCCGTTTCGCCACGGCTTCGATTTCGGCATTCGTGGGTGGCGCGTTGCGGCCACGCAGGTAAGCTTCCTGTAGATCGTCCGTGTCGCAGGAAAACTGTTCCTTGACATGCGTTCCATTCCAGTAGCGGGTCGGATACGCCTTCTCGGCTTCATCGTCCGCGATGCTCAATTCGTTCTCTTTCCGTTCGCTTTGACCATTGCCCAGAGGATTTCGCTTGCCGGACGCCGCCGGTATGACCGGTCGTTGTAGGACTGCACGTGTCCGAGAATCAGTTTCGAGCCGGTCGAATCGGGGGTCAGGATCGCGTTCACGCGCTCGGGCACCATCTTGCCCATGACCAGATCGGCGCACAGGTCCTTCGTGCAGACCAGATAGTTCTGGTCGCCGTAGAACGTCAGGCCGTTGCCGCTCTTGAAGTCAGCCATGCATGACTTGACCTCGTAGAACTCGAAGCAGCCTTTCTCCACGCTTGCCGGCACCGGCTCGCCGTTGATGTTCCACGGGGTGAAGCCCACGTAGTCCACTCGCCGCTCGTCAGGCGTGTTCCGGTCGAAGTTGACCTCACTTGCCCAAAAAGCGGTCTGATTCTTCAGACGCTTCTCAACCAGCTCAGATAGCATGGCTGTAGTTTCAGCCCTGCTCATTCCGTGTCCTCGCTTTGCTTGGTGGTTTCATCTTCAAATGGGACTGCCAGCTTCACATGGCTACACATGATTGCGATGTGACCCGGATCTTCAAACCACGTAATGCCTCCGGCGCAATACTCGTTTCCGCAATCCACGTATCCGCAGGCAAGCCCGTAAATCCCGTCCCAGCGTTCTTGCCATCCGCTTTTCAGGTAGTATGTTTCGTTCGTATCGAGTTCCACGCGCAGACCCATGCCATGCGGGAGAAGATCTAATACACCGCTCATTTCGTGTCCTTCCTCTTGTATTCGGCTATGAGTTGTTTCCACTGTCTGCTCGCGTCATCAGGGTAGCTGAACCAGCATGTAGAGATGTGTTTTCGGGGGCATTGTAGACGGTATATCGATTTGAGGTAAACACCGGTCTGTGTAATGTCCTTAATGATTTTGGGCAGTCTGCCGCACATTGGACACCCGTATTCACTGTGCTTTCGCTTGAACCACATGACTATTCCTCTGTGTCCTCGATTGGCTTGCAGTCGGATGGTTCCGGGCTTATGTCGCTGATCGTGCAGGCGTATGATTGATTTCCTTCGCGCAGGATGATGGTTCTGGAGGTTGTCGCGTCTTTCCATATGCAAACGCAGAAGATCGTGAATATTGCGGCCGCGACCACCACCATCAGCCCGATCAGCAGGTTTTCGGCGATGCCCGTCCAATCCGGTTCCCATTTCATTTTTTCGCATCCTCGCTTTGATTCGGCACCTCGGACAGCATGGAACGGCAATGGTCTGCGATCTTCCCGTATGCGTTGACTTGTCCAATCACGGCACCGTATGCGCCCATGTCATGCTGCAACAGGAGAGCGTATGCAAGCCGCCGACCTTCAGTCTCAAGCCGTTCGCACCAGTCGATGACTTCTTGCAATGCTTTGTCCTTTTCACTCACGTTCGTCACCATGGTGTTCCTCCCAGTTTTCGTCTTGCAGAATGGCGAGTATCGTGTCCTCGCATTCCAGTTTCGGCAGTGGTTGCGGTGTGCCCATATCCTCGTAGTACTTGTTTAGAGCGTGCAAGGTTGGTTGTGTTGCTGGACTGTCTGAATCGAAAAGAACCGTCGGCGAGCCATCCGGCGAGTCTGACCTGTATCGCAAGTGCAAGGGGCAGAAGAATCTCGGCTCAGCATCACCGGTGAACAGGCACAGCCATTCCTCATCGTCGATAACGGTGTCGATTGCGTGTTCCTCGGTTAATTCCCAGAATTCGTGCCCCAGGCAACAGCCCGGATAGTCGCATATCGCCAAGTAGGTTGTTCTCACTCTTATGCTCATTTGATGCTCCTTTCGGCTTCGCGCATGATGTGCCGCATGTCGGCGTATTCTCGTGCCGCCCAACGTTCGATCATTTCCGGGGTGGCGTTTCGTGGCAGCGGGTTCAGGCATATGCCATCCTCCAACCGCTGCATGAGCCGGATGACCTTCCGGCGGCGTTTCGCAGTGAGGGTGACGTGTCTTTCGACAACCCTGACAACCACCAGCCGGTCGCACCGGTAGCAGCCATCGAAATCCTCGTCGATGGAGGCTTCGAGTTCTCCGACCGGACGCACCTGATACACGTCGCCTTTGCCGTACATTGACGCATAGAGTGCGGCGTAGTCACGGTATCCGGTGCAGTACACCTGTTCCGGGTGGCCGGTGCCTTCGATGGCCGACGCGCCTTTTTCGCGTCTGGCGCGGCAGATGGGGCAATCGTCGTAATTGTCCCGACCGTGCCCCGGTTCGATGATGTCGCCGGGGTTCAGGTCTGGAACCCCACCGTGGTATAGCACGCTCATGCGCTCATCTCCTTAAGGACGTTCACCGCTTTCACGCCATTGGGCAGATGCTTCTCACCGGCATTCACGCTGACGATTACCGGTTGATACACGCCTTCGACCGTCAATGATTCGCAGATTCCTTCCGTCGCGCCTCGTAGTTCCTTACGGAGCTTCGACGGTACGTATTCCAGATACCCGTCGATGATCGTGCCCTCGTCGAGTTGGACTATCGCCCTATGCCCGGCGAGCGTGCTCACGGGCAGCGTCCACCAGTTCGTCAATGATTCATGCACGTCGCTCATTGCCACATTCCTTCCTCGTTGGTGTCATGGTTGGTGCAGTCGAAGATTCCGGCGAGTTTTCTCGCGACCCGTCTCGCCCGCCGTAACGTCTTCCTGCGGCTGCCGTTGTAGTCCGCGAACGGGCATTCGCGTACGGCCGCATACCACCATGTTCCGTCGCAATGGTTCCACCTCCATAACGTCACCGCGTACCCGACCGGCGTGCGGTCGGGCATTCTGTAGGATTCGCGGATGCTCACGCAGTATTCCTCATGCTTTGTCATTGGTCTGTCTCCTTTTCTTTTGCTGTTTGGTGGAGTAGTCGCATCATGGCGTCGACTCCCAGCACCCTGCCGATGTTGAGAAGCCACATGTTCGATGCCCGGCTTGGATATGTCGCGTCGCCGGTGGTCAGATGCTTTTTGGGACTCGGTTTCCTTGGATTGACTGGAATTAAAGGAAATGAGTCAGCATCGAACGTTCGTTTGACCACGCTCCAGTCCATCGTTTCCAGATCACCGTCAGCGAACGGTTCCGCACCGCATTCGAGATTGTGGATATGCCATGCGTCACCGTCATAGCTCAACACGTCTTCACCATCGCGGGTCACATACCAGCCCGGTTCCATTGGTTCGATGGGCATGTCATCAGACGGGTGCGCCTGATCGTACATGGCTTTCACCTGCTTGTAGATGCCATCCAGTTCCCTGCTGTCGAACTCCACGGTCAGACAAGTGCCAGCCTTGTCGGTAAACAGGTAAGGCATGGTTTTGAAATCAATGCTTCTCAACATTTCGCTCTCCTTCCTTGAAGGATGCTTCGAGCGTGTCGGCGAACACTTGCAATGCGTGCTTTACCTTCTCGTTGAAATCCTTCTGCACGTGGGCTGGGATGCTGCCTTTTTCATGGTTCCCAATCGTTGCGCCGGTGGTCGCGTAGATCGGCACGTCCACACGAGCTTCCGCAATGTCCATCGGCGGGTAGAACGCCGTCACATGGAATGTGATGTCGGTGGTTCCCACTTGTATTTCTTCGATCATTTGCTTTTCCTTGGTTCGATGGTCCTGATAATTCGCCACGAAGTATCGCAGGTTACGCGCACCTCATACGGCCTGTGGTGGGAGTCGGCATGCTCCTGTGCCGCATCCGATGCCTCTTGGAGCGTTTTGTACACTCGGCATGTGTGCAGTCTCATGTCACCCTTCGGCCAGATGGTGTAGCCGGTCCAAATGCTTGTGTCCAACGTGCCAGTGCCGTCTAAAAGTGGTCGAATTCGACTACTTTTATCCCCTTCGTTCTGCGCAAGATCACGCAACTGGTCAAGATGCTTGTACCCAACGCCCATGCCGTTCACTGGTATTCCTCCACGGTGTCGCAGCCGATGGTCGTGCCGCGGTCGGTCAGACAGACCCATGTCACGTCGCCGGTCCTGACCGTCTCCATGCCGTAATCGTGATGCGTAGCCGTATGCCAGTACGTATAGATGCTTGATCCCATCACTGCGACGGCGAATGCCACCAGTGCGATAATCAGACGTTTCTCGAACTTGTCCAAGCAGTCCATCATTCACCGTCCTTTTCGATGACAGCGCCCATGGCTTCCCGATACTTCTTCGTCCGTTGGAACCGGTCGGCGAGCATGTTCGCGGCCTTGTCGATGATCTCGTCCTTGCGTTCTTCGAGGAAGCTTTGCAAAGCGTCCTCCATCAAGGTCTTCCACGTGAGGGCCTGCGAATACGCGCTGGTGTTACGGGAAACACTGTCCATGGCTTTTTTGGTGAGCTTGTCGAGCACGTCCTCGTAGGCGTGTTCCTCGATACGGTTCTGTATGGCCTTGTCATCAATGCCGATGGCGAACTGCACGATGTGTTCCATGATCACTTTCCTTCCTTCTCATTTTCGAGTTCCGTGATTTTCTCGACCAGCACCGTCAACACTTTTGGACATTCCTCGAACGCCAATGCCTTCCAAACGCCAGACAAGCCAGCCCAGTCGATTTCCGCGAGATATTCAAGCAGCGGACGCGCGGTGATACTGTTACGGGCTCTATCGAAGTAGAGCGGCAGCCAGCGCACGTTCGCGTCCTTCGCATACCAGAGGGCTTTCCTCAAGTCTTCGACGCCGTTCTTCGACTGCCAGCGGTAGCAGTATTTGACCACGTTGCCCCAGTCGAAACTCAACAGGCGGGTCAGTTCGATGCACTCGAACGGGCCATTCTCGTAATGCTTTGGATGGTTGACATTGTCCATATTGGCTCCTTAACCGATGATGAACATGATGATCGGCGCCGCGCATAGGCAGACCGTCAACACGATGCCGAACACGATTTCAAACGGGTTGTGTTTCATCGATGGTCTCCTTGTCGTGCCGGTGGATGATGGCTGCGATTTCGGCTTTCGGGACTTGCGGGACGAGTCTGGCGATCTCGTCCAAGGTGATGCCGTCCTCATGCCATTTGAGGATCATGCGTTCGATGGTCTTCTTCAATAGTTCCCTCCCTTGTATGGGTTTTCGCTCGTGTGCGGTGGAAAATCACAGTCCCGGTCTCTCCATCCGGCGGTGTAGCCTCTCTGCCATGCCTCGCGACGTTCGTGGTCCAACTGTTCTGAGCTGTGTATGGTTTCTGGTTCGTCATCACTTTTCTCAAGGATGTACATGAGTGTGGTGTCGCTGATGTCAGACTTGGTATCGGTCGTGAGGCAGTCCACGCGCGTAACCCGCCAGCCCTCTCTCAGTCGATCCTGCAAGATGTCGAGGTTCTTCAAACGCTTCATTCCTCCACCCGACGGTGTCCAAAATATCGGGCAAGCCTCGTATTGCTCACTCATTCCGCGTCCTTCCAATGTTTTTCCCGCCACTCGGCTACAGCCTTGCGGTCTTCGTCTGTTAATCCCTCATGGCACTTGAACATGACAAGGCTGAGCGCGAACTCGTAGCCTTCGCTCCACTTGTCAGGCACGCCATGCACATGGTTCTCGTCGAAGAGGTAACGGCAGTAATCATGCAGTTCGGCAATTGTCATTTCACATCCTCGCTTTGATTAGGCACCTCCGAAGGCATGGAACCGGAATAGCCGAGCATGGAACGGCAGTGGTGGGCGACATCTCCAAGCGCTGACCATTCTCCGAGGTGTACCAGATCGTCTGCTGCTGTCGCCGGGTTTTCCACATTGATGTTTCTCATGCGGGTTTCGCACCAGTCGATGATCTCGTTGAGCGTCTTGTCTTTCTGGGTGACGTTGGTAGCCATATCAGTCCTCCCTATCTGGGCCAAGCGAGAGGCCGTCGTTTAGCATCATGGCGAACTCCTGCAATGTGATAAGTCGCATGGTTTTCTTCCTTCCGAGTGGTTCCGGTTTGATGATCGCCTGTATGTGCGGTGGCGATAGGGCGAGCATCGCATCCAATGTTTCCGGTGTCGTGTAGGCGTGCTGTTGGCCCAGCTTGTTGATCGAGGTAAGGCCGACGTCCGCTTTTTTCTGGACGACCCACGGGTATGGCGAGTCCATGTTTCCGGCTTCTCGGATGGCCTCGCGCATATGCTGCGGCGCGTTCATGGTCTGCGTCCATTTCACTTCGATGCACACGGGCCGTCCGTGGAAAAACACGTTGCCGATGTCCCCGATGTCCTTGCTCCCGTGCAAACGGAGGCGTTGTATGCGCAGGTCGTCCAATGCCCACTGCAAGTAGGATTCCACGGCGCTCTCCATGCGGGTGCCATTGTCCTTCGCTGTCCTGCGACTGCGCTTGCGTTGCTTGCCGCTCATTGGTCGGCCTCCTGTTCTTCGGCTTCGATCTCGCATTCGGGGCATGGGATGGGGCGCGCCGGATACAACGCGCACCCATGCTTCGGGCATACCGGTTCCACGTCCGGCGGCTCTATCCATTCGCGCATCAGAACTCAGACTCTCAGGCTGGCGTGCTCCACGGATCAACGGCAGGAGCCTGCGGCTGCTGATAGCCATTCCCGCCGAAACCGCCGTTGGTGTTGCCGCCCTGGTGTCCGCCTGACTGCATCTTCCGCACCTGAGCCGTCGCATAACGCAGGGACGGGCCGATCTCATCGACCTGAAGCTCAATAACCGTGCGCTGGGAACCATCGTTCGCCTGATAGGAGCGCTGCTGCAAACGGCCTTGTGCGATCACGCGCATGCCCTTCGCGAGACTGTTGGCGCAATGCTCGGCCAAGTCACGCCACGCGGTGCAGCGCAGGAACAACGCATCCCCGTCAACCCACTGCTGCGACTGCTTGTCATAGACGCGCGGAGTGGCCGCGATGTTGAAATTCGCCACCGCATCACCATTGCTGGTCGTACGCAATTCCGGATCGGCGGTCAGATTCCCAATGATCGTGATAACGGTCTCACCGGCCATCACTCAGCCTCCTCGCTATCAGTGTTTTCCTGTTCGGCGGTGGTCGTGTTAACAACTTCCACCTGTTCCGGCTGTGGTTTGCGGATTTCCCGCAATGCCTGCATGATTTTCCGTACGAAATCAGGGTCTGCGAGCAGATTGTCCGCGTCCTGTCGGCCGACCAGTCGTGGTGTCAACCCATGCTTGCCGGTCAGCTGGTGCAGCACTTGCTCGGCTTCATCGTTCGACGCGACACCGCAATCACGCAGCACGGTGAAGATGGCGTCAGCCTGTTCAGGCGTGCAAGACTGCGGCTGCCGCTCGGTCTGTTCGTCGTGATTCCGCTGTCTAGCGCGACTGCCATAGCTTTTTCTGACTGCGGCTTCCTCTTCCGCGATCTCGGCCTGCACGGCGTCCATGTCGGTTTCGTCGGCCGTGTACAGGCCACTCAAATCCTGTGGGAACGCCTTGCGCAATGCCAACGCTTCCGCGCATTTCGCGATCATCGTGGCTGGTTTGGAAGCCCACATGCTGTTCGGCACATGACGTTGAGTTGACTTGTCGAACCGGGTTCCGACGTATTCGCGGTAGAGGGCCACGCCGGTGAACTCGCCTTCGCCACGGCGGACCGTGACCTTCGCCGCGACCGGAGGGGTCGGCGCAATCCACACGTCATGCCAGACGCCATCCTCGCCGCACCAGAGGGTTTCCGGCTCGCTGAACAGCTCGTGGTTACGGTCCGCCGCGCGACGCGCGATGGTACGGAAACCATCGATGCCGACTTGGATGGTCTGCTTCATCACATAATCGCCGTTCTGGTCTTTTTGACGGCGGTTTAGCATGTAGATCTGGCGGTTGAACGGGTCAAGGCCGGTGCGCTGGCATTGGTGGAGGAACACGGCAAGATCGGCTGGCGTGGCTCCCTGTACGCCGATCTGCGCCAACGCCGCCAGTTGCCGTTGCGTAAATACGTCCTGATTGTCTTGGATGGTGAGTTCGTTGCTCATTCCTTGGTTTCCTTCCCGGTGTTGTTTTCCGATCCGTCAGCGAGCAGTAGGCGCATGACGGTTGGTGCGAGTTCCGCGCTGAACAGTTTGTCCACGAAGCCGCGCGTGCTGCGGAACGTGACCACGCCCGGCCTTCCCGGCTTCCATTCCACGCCGTCCGGCAGTTCGCCGCCGTGGTCGCGGATCATGTCTTCGAGGTATTTCGCGTCCATCGCTTCACGTCTTGGCATCCAGACCTGTTCGGCCGCCGGCTGTCCGCCTGGAATCAGGAAATCGTTGTCGTGCAATAATGCGCCGTAGGCTCGTTCGTCGGTTACCGTGTATTTGCCGTTGCCGCCTTTGCCGAGGCTGATTTCTCCGGCTTCGACGCCTGCGACGTTGACGGTTTCCTTGTCCCCACCATCGTGGTCGTGCTCCCACGCGGTTTTGATGATTTTGAGGATTTCGCCGCTGCGCTTGTTGATGGCCGTGAGCACTGCGAGGTCGGCGCGGAGTTGGTCCGGGCTGGTGTTGTCGTATTTTTCGGTGATTTCGTTGAGGGTGTTCTTGTCCATTACTTGTCTCCCGTCGTGAATTCGTGGTGGACGTTGTCGATCTTGTATTCGGAGTGCTGTTCGAGCGTGTAGCGTTCCGTGTCCTTGAGTGGAATACGTTTCATTCCTTCGTCACTTTCGCTTCCTGGATTTCACCGTCGAAAAAATCGATGATGAGAGTGCCGATGGCGACCGCCGACGTTTTGAGCTGGGCTTTTTCCTCTTCGTTTTCGGCTTTGATGGCGAAAACGCCGTCCTTGCTATCGAATTTGAGTCTCATTTCGTCACGTCCTTGCTGTAGTTGGCCTTGATGTCCATTAGTTCGCTGTTCAGCAGCTTGGACTGCTGGAATCGTTCGATCGTGTAGCGTTCCGTGTCCTTGAGTGGGATGCGTTTCATTTTCAGGCTCCCTGCTGATTGCGTGGCTTGTTAATGTCTGCTTTGATGATGTCGGCGTCGAAATAATGGATCAGAAGATTGGCGATATCCAACGCGGACATCCTGAGCTTGGTGGTTTCCGCCCTGGACTCCGGCTTGATGGTGAAAACGCCACTCTCGCTATCGAAATTGAGTTTCATTTCGTCACGTCCTTGCTGTAGTTGGCTTTCAGGTCCATCAATTCGCTGTTCAGCAGCTTGGCGGCGAACATGTAGGCCACTTTGTCGTTGGCCTGGTATGCGGCACGCTGCAATGCCGAGATGGAGTAGTAGATGTCCACCAGCGCGTTCGCGATGGTGGCGCGTGGGTTCCCGCACTGTTTTTCCGGTGCTGTCCCCGTGGTGGCGGTGGTTGTCTGGCTCATTGGTTCCTCCTTGTTGGCGGCTGGTTTCGGTTCTGGTTCTGGTTTTGGTTTCCGTTGGCCGGAGAACGGGTTCTCGGCCGGTGGCAGTACGCCTTCCTTGCGGAGCGTGGCGAAATTGTTGCGTACCGTTTTCTCGGATTTGCCGACACGCCCGCTGATGATCCGCGCGTATTCGGCCGGGTCGAATGCGACGCCCTCGTTTTGGAGCCTGACTGTTTCCTCGCGGATTCTGGCCAGCGTGTCCGGTGATTGATTCGCTTTCTTCGTGGCCGACGGCTCGAATGGCTTGCCGGTCAGCACGTATTCTCGGCCGCGTATCGCGTCTTTACGGAGGTACCCGTCACGTACCATGTTCGCGATGTGATGGTGGATGGTGGAGCCGCTTTTCCCTAACGCCTTCGCTATGCTGCGTTCTGTCGGACGGCCCGTCTTGGACTGTTCCATCCATGTTTCGTAGACTTTCCGGTATGTGGCGTCGATGGTGGCGTCTGGCGTGGGCTCCGCTACGGGTTCCGGCATGGGTTCGCTTGCCGTGGGCTCGGGTTTGCGGTTGCGGTCGAACAGCTCCTTCCTGTTCACCGCGCGCAGTTCTCCCGGTTCCAACGGTTCGCCATTGTCGCGGAGTCTGCGGAGTTCGTCGAGTTCGGATTCTGAAAAGGACATCATGCCCGTCACCGTGTATCCTTTCTTGTCGCCAACGTCCATGTGTATCCGTGCCTGTCCAGCATTCCCAGCATGAGCAGGCTTTTCATCTGGTACAGCACCGTGCTGTTCGGCAGTCGCAGCGTTCGCGCCACGTCGCTTGCGCTCACGTTTCCTTTCCGGCTTTGACTGAGGCGTTTGAACGTGTCGAACACTTCGTCTCTTCTCCGATCGTGTTCCAAGGGTTTGCGTGTCCTGGTCCCGCGTAGCCGCTGTATGCGGGCGCGGTTGTCGCGAAGGAACTCGTCAACGTCGATTCCTTGTTCGGTCAGTGTGGGCTTTTCGGCTTGTTTCCGGCCTTCGTGCCCGCCGCTGTTGGACTTGTGTCCGGTGATGGGCTGCCGCCAGTTCGTGTGGGACGCGCGTTCACTCATTGGTTGGATGCTCCGGTCTTGTCAATTGGTGTTCTCCGATCTGTTGATGGTTTGCGTGGGTGGTGCGGGGGTCGAACCCGCCGGACGGAACCGTGTTCGGTGCCCTTAGTCTTCCGGCTTCGTATGGGGAAAGGAGGTTTTGAAAGCCCGTACGATGCCGGTGGACGGTTCCTGTCGTGCCGTTCCACCCGAAGTCCCATACGCCAATCGCACTAAGCGCATGGGAAGAATTTGTTCTGGTGTCATGCCTTTGGTGGCGTGAGCAGGTCGGTCATGGCCTGCCGTCCCGAATGTCGCCCATCGGGCCGATGTGGATGCCGGTGAGCATTTCCGGAGTGTCGTTGTCGCCTCCGCGTTCGAGGTGACGTCTGAGCGCCTTGTCAATGGACTGGCATACGACTCGGGCGGCAAGCGCGGTGACCTCGTCCATGTTGGCGGCCAGGGTGACGCCGATCAGGCCGCCTTTGAATGCGTCCAGCGGCATGTCGAGTGTGCAGATGAGCGCGGGGTCGGATTCCGGGTTGTCGGGGTCGATGTCGACGCAGAGCGCCCATGTTGCCACCTGTGGTTTGTTTTTTTCGTTCATGATGTGGTTTCCTTCTTGAAAAGTTCCTTGTTGTCCTCCACGAGTTGAATCCCTTCGCCGATCCATCTCATGACCGGAACGGCCATTGAATTCCCCAACGCCTTGTATCGTGGCCCGTCCGGCGAATGCTTTCTGCCTTTCCATGGGATATCCGTCCACCCGTCCGGGAACCCTTGGAGCCGTTCGCATTCCAATGGGGTTAGTCTTCTGACGGTTAACCCATCCATATGTGAATCCTCCGTATGTAGAAACTGGTCGTTGTGCGTACCGATAAGGGCCATTAGTCTCTCCCATCGGCTGTCGGATAGATGAATGGGGCGTCTTTCCAAGCATGGCCCACCAGTGTCGGCGCAAGATCAAAGCACCGTGCCGCGTTCGACTGACTGTCCGCACTGCACATCACTTCTCTCTCGATTTCAGCCACCGCATGTCTGTCAGTGGAAGTCAATGTGAAAGCGCCGTTTTCGTCCGGGTCGGCAACACCAAGCTGATGCCCGCCGTTCATATGGTCTCGTCCGATGATGTTTCCTGCCACCTCGTAGATGGCTGGATTATGGTCAGTACTCAATGTCGGACTCACATCGCCGATCGCCAGGCTGCGGGAGCGTTCCCCTTGATTCCATTTGAACGCTTTCACAAGTGGGACATTGTTCCCACCGGTTCCCATGTGAGAGGTGAGAGTGTTTGACAGGTCCGGATGTTCACTGACCTTGAACCTTCCATCCTGCTGGTGGAAGTCCAGCATGACAGCCGACTGATCCTGCCCACCGTTCTCACGAGCCTGCAATGTCGGGGCGATTCCGTCGGACGAGTGCACTCTCCGAGGCTGGTTCTCACCGTGGGTCAAGTTTCCAATGCCTGAATCTGCGTTTCCAACGCTGCCAGCAGTTCCTCCGGCAAGGCTTTTCCTCTTCTCTCTGCTCGACTGATGATCCCAGCACAGGCTTTCGCGCTCAAAAAGAACCGGGGCGGCACGTCGCCAGTCTCTAGTGTTGACGACAAGGAACACACGCTCGCGTCGTTGGGCCACACCGAAGAACTGAGCGTCCAGCACTCTCCATGCCGCCCCCCCCCATCAGGCCAGAGTTCGGCCACGGCTTCAAGGAGCGACTGGAAAGCCCGTCCGCGTTCAGCCGACAGTACTCCGGGCACGTTCTCCCAGACGATCCATTCCGGATCAATCTCTGCGCAAGCTCGGAGATATTCGAGCATGAGCTGGCCGCGTGGATCGTCCAGAGCCTTCCTGAGTCCGGCGATGCTGAATGCCTGGCAGGGGCTTCCTCCCACAACGACATCTGCCGCATGGTGGTATTGTTTCCAGTCAACTTTGGTCATGTCTCCTAGATCTGGTACTTCCGGGTAGTGTTGTCTGAGCACGGCTTTGGGGAATGGTTCGATTTCCGCGTATGCGATTGGCTTCCACCCGAGCTGGTGCCATGCGACGGTGGCGGCTTCGATTCCGCTGAACAGGCTGATGTAGCGTATCGTGCTCATGCTTCACCTCCGATGCGTGCGTTGATGCGGTCGAGGTTGTCGCTCATTGGCTTTCCTTTGCTTGTTGCAAGTTGTGGGCCCCACCCTGACGAGTGGATGGGGCTGAGTGGCTGGCATTGGAGTCGAACCGATGCCGTCCTTGGATTCCGAACGCCCCTTTGACTGCTGGAACGCGACCTGAACGCGTTCACGGCCGGTGGCGCGGCCGACGGCGAGTGAAAAACCGTCAGGCGGACTTGAAAGGGTTTGCAGGTACCGGAGTGCCCGCGTTTCTTGATAGAGAGAGAAGAGGATTGGAATCCGTGGACGGGCGAACCGTCGCCCAGCCGAGTGCGCCGACATGGTGAACGTGTATGCCCGCGAAACGCCCCTGACCGGTTTGTCTCGTTGGACTGTCGGCTGGCGTGGAGTCCTGGTCGCGTGGGGCGAACCGTATGGTCAGCCATAGGCCGGTCAGCAGGTAGATGATGCCGGCGAGGACGGTGGCGGCCGTCGAGTCCGCCGTCCGCCACGTGAACAGCAGTGTCGCCGATGCGGTGCAGGCGATGATGGCGATCAGGGTCTTGAAGCGGCGGAGCGTGTAGTTCGGCTTCGTGTTGCTAAAATCAAATCCTTCGGTCATTGTCGATCTCCTTCATGAAAACAATCCAATGTGTTCCGGTGCGGTTCGGCTGTTTGTTGCCGAAAAGCGGCTTGCACGTGGTGAGCTTGAGAATCTGAGAGACGGGTATCTGTGTCTCATTCCATTTGAGAATCAACACGCCATGCTCTTTCAGGACGCGGAAACACTCGCCGAACATGGTCTTGATGTCTGTTTGCCATGTCTCTCGGTCGAGACATCCGTATTTCTGCGCCATGTAGCTCGCCTCTCCCGCATTGCGCAAGTGCGGTGGGTCGAGCACGACCATGCGGAACGTCTCGTCAGGGAACGGCAGATCGCGGTAGTCCATCAGCATGTCCGGTCTGACCTCGAATCTTCGTCCGTCACATAGTTCCCAACTTTCGTCGCGCACGTCACCGAAGAGCACACGGCTGTCTGACTTGTCGAACCAGAACATTCGCCCGCCGCAAGCAGGGTCAAGAACTGGCTGATATGCGTTCATTTGTCTGCCTCCAGTTCCTTGAGGATTCGATTGCATTCGCGACGGATACGTTGCACCTCGGTCGTGGTGAGGATGCAGTAGAGTCGTCCGGTCGGGGTGCTGATGTTCATCACCGCCATCTTCCTGCCGCCCTGGGTGGTGAAGGCCTGCATCTCGAATCCGCCGTCGTCCATCCAGCTCATCTTGTGTTTCCCACCTTGTTGTTGAGCTGGTAGGCGATGTCTTCGATTTCAGCTGGCGTGAAGTCCGCGAGTGTGATGTCTTGGATGCCGTCCACGAGGCTGGCGCTGCCGTCCTCGTTGATGCGAATGTAGAAGCCGCTTGATGCGAGCAGCAGGCATCCGGTCTCGTGGAGTGTCGGCGGTGCCGGCGGGTTGAGTAGTTGGCTGGTCATTTAAGCGCTTCCTTGACGATCGTGTCGATGATGACGTCCACGAGGTCGGGCACGTCGATGTTCATCGGTCCGGTGATGTGGCCGAAGAGCCGGCTCGCGTAGATTTCATCCCACTGTTCCGCGTATTGCGGGCGAATCATGTCGCCATGCTCGGCGAATTCGTCGAAGACGGCTTCCACGCAGGTCTTGCGCAGGTCTTTGTTGTAGGTCTTGCTGTCCATCGGATGCTCCTTTGATGGTTTGCGGGCGTGGTTTGTCTTATCGGTGGCAGAGTTCGTCGTATCGGTCGAGGATCGATGATTTCTTGTAGGTGATTGTCTTGCCGCCTTGACGGTCACCGCATGCCCCGTAGAGTTCGAGGAACTTGTCGATTCCGAGGTTGAGGAATCTTGCGGCTTCCTCCTTGTTGAGGATTTCTTCTTCTATGATGATTTGCCTGTCTGTCATAATGTGTCCTTTGGTTCCGGCTTGTCGTCCGGGCAGTAGCGGCTGATGAAGTATGTCTGGCCTTTGCCGGTGACCTTCGCGGTGCGGTTGATGGTCACGTGCCCGTCCGAATGGGTGATGGCGGTTTCCTTGATTCGGAACAGTCCCAAGTCCATCGCGCGTTGTGTCGGCACGTTGCGGTTCGAGCCGATCTTGCCGAGGTAGCCGTCTTGTCGCAGGATCTCGAATAGTCGGTTCTGGCCGATGTCCAATCCGTTCTGGCGGAGCATCTTCGCCAGTTCCCCGATCAGGCACGTGCCGTCCGACGCAGCCACGGCATCCGCGAACCGCGCTTTCGGCTCCAATTCCACGATGCGCGTCTGCTGTTCGGCGATGCGACGCTTCTGCGCCTCCATGGTGCGTTGGCCGATCATCACGGCCTTCGCGAGGATGGTCATGTCATCATCCGCGTCCGTGGTGGGGATGTAACCGCCGGTCCTGCGGATCTGCGGCAGCACCTCGTGCGTCACCCAACGCTTGAACTCGTGGGCCTCCGGCTTGCGGGATGCGAGGACGAGAGCGTAGAGGCCGGATTCGGAGACGATCACCCTGTTCGGGTTTCCGGGGGTTCCATCATTTAAAGTGATGGAACTTTTCTCGTCGCCATCAAGCCGTGTCAACGCTTGGCTAACGTTGCTGAGCTCAAGCACTGCGCATGCGTCCTTGGCGACGAACCATGGTTCGCCGTTCTCGTCGGTCAGCGCACGCAGTGCCGCGCCTTTGAAGTCGAATCGTTGTATTTCGTTGTTCATTTGGGGTCTCCTTGGATTTTTGATTGCTCCGCATATGCTTGTGATGTTCAATCCGAGCATGAAAGGAGGTGAAATATTGGAAGACGCCGGACAGGAGATAAGCCAAGCGATTTCCGACATCAACTCGGCTCTCGGCAGTTCCAGCCAAAGCTTCTACATGAACTATTTGAAGAGGTCTGTGAAGCATCTGGCTGAAGCCGCCGCGATTCTCAACGAGAATCAGCGTGAACTGAACGATCGAATCAGCTGAATCACAAGCGCCGTTCCCATCGCTATGGCGGCGGCGCTTTTCCAGCGTCTTCCAAGCTCGCACAATCGGTTGTCCCATGAGACCAGCATGTTTGCGATGATGTCCAGATGCGAGTCGATGCTTTCATGTGAGCCGATGTCGAATGGGCTGTTGTATTGCGATGCCATGCATTGCTCCTTAATTCCTTGGCGTGTGTGGTTAGGCGGTTTGTTTGATTTGGGCGATTTCGCCGGGTTGGAAGCCGAATGCTTTGTAGAGTCCTATGAGCATGAGTGGTGTGCATTCGTTGGTTTTTTTGGCTCTGGCTAGGACGCTTTCGCTGACTCCTATTGCTCCGGCGAAGGCTTCGTCTGTTTTGAGCCCGCTCATGAGTTTGGTTCGGGTCAGGAAGCCGTCGCGGAACTGCATTTTGTATTCAGCCATCAGTGATTCCTTTCGCAACCTCGAATTTCTTTTTGCAACTTGTGGTTACATCATGCAACAGGTTTTTTTATTTCGCAACTCGCTCGGCGTGTTGACTTGCAACTACTTTGGTTGCATAATGAAACCATGAGTAAAGAAACATGGTTCAAAGAAACAGTCCAAGGCGACACCATCGCCGAAGTAGCCCTCAAAGCGGGAATCATCAAGACGACCGCTTGGAGGCAATACAACAATGCCCTTGGATTCAGCGCCGAGAACGTCATTCTTATTGCACGCGCCTACCACAAGTCCCCTGTAGAGGCTCTGGTTGAGTTCGGATATATAAGAGCCGACGAGATGGCCAGCGGAGAAACCGTCGCGAGATTGCATGACGCTTCGGATGACGAGCTGCTTCAGGAACTTGCACGCCGCCTCAAGGAAAACGCGGACGCCGACTGGGCGAACAGTCCGATCATCTACCGTGAAGAATTCGACATGGCCGCGAACGACGACCCGAACGCGAGACTCGAAGCCGAAACACCGGAAGATTGACGACAGCGATGAACATGGCGGCGGTATTCACCCATGATGCCGCCGCCTAATAGTACCGAAGGGAACAATGTCACGAATCACCATCGACGTTTTGGAACAACAGGCCAGAACCATGCATGTGCGAATATTGGAGACGGATATACCGGGCACCACCTGCGGCCTGTACTGCGAACGGTTGAACACGATATGGCTTGCCGACTGGCTGAACGACCGGCAGAGGCTCTGCACTCTATGCCACGAGCTGGTGCACGCGAGGTACCGTGATCTCGGCTGCGGCACGCGGTTCGGCGCGAAATGCGAGCGTAGGGCCCGGCGCGAGACGGCATCGATGTTGATAAGCCCGGCAGAGTTCGCCATGGCCGAGGGGATGTGGGATGGGGACACATGGCATATGGCGGCCGAATTGAACGTGACCACGCAGGTGCTTGAGGACTACCGGCGACTGTTGGAGGAACGGTCGCGCATCGCATGATTTTCCGTTCCGGCTCTATTGTAAAAGAATGTTATATATGTATATATGCTTAGTTTCGCTTATATCTACAGTGTCAGAGGCGGTAAAAATAAGTAGACATATCGCTTATAAGTAGAACATGTAGTATAGTTAAAGAAACAACAGAAAAAAGCCCTCCGAAGCTGGTCTAGAGCTTCGGAGGGCAAATGGAAAACCCTACACGATTCTCCACGCACCAGTCTAACCCGAGGCGTGGAGGGAAAGCGATGGACTTCGTGGGATACCGCAACCTGAAACTAGTGGAGCAGCTGACCAAACAAGGGCGCGTCACCAAGACATTCAAAGGCAAGCGCACATTCGACTCCGACCAGTTCGCACTGCTGCACATGATGGCGTCCGCCACCTACGACTGGCCTTTGGATGACAAGACGCAAGGCCTGGGCAAGATGCCTCGCATCTACGCCTACGGCTGGCTGGAGATGGCACGCGCCCTCGGCATGACCCTCCCCGACGGCATCGACGAGATCGAGGTCATCGGGAACGAGCCAAGAGCACCGAAACTTGAAAACGCTGCCTATCAGCGCATAAGCAAGGCCGCGAAGAAGCTTCAGGCGAACGGTCTTATCAAATGCCTGCGCAAGGGAAGCCCACAGAAACGCAACAACGCGGTCTGGCTGCTCACCATCGGCACGCCAGAAGAAAACCGCGAGGTCGAAGCCTACGTGCGACAGCACATGTACCTCTGATTCCGTGACGCACGCGCATCGAACCGGACGAATACCAGCTCGCCGAATCCACCTACGACGGCGAGGCATACAGCATGGCGGTCGAACTCGGGGTAACGTTACAAGTGCCCAGGGATTACCAGACGCTACTTGAGCGGCACATCACAGGCATGGCGGACGCACAGGCGTCCGCCCGAGAATCAAAAAGGAGAACGATATGAGAAGAATGAGACTGACGGCAGCGCTCACTGCGGCGCTATTGTTGCTTGCCGGCTGCGGGGCGCAACAAGGAGCCGACGAAGGCAATCAGCCGCACAAGAAGCCCGAGCAAGCCCAGCAACAGCCCGAACCAGAGACCAGCGAGCGTGGGAACCGCGTGAAGCACATCGGAGACACCGCATACATCTACGCTGACGCCTCAAGAAAGACGGAGTGGGCACGATGGACGGTGACGAACATCACGCTCGACGCTCCCTGCACCGACGAGGATGCCGAGCCTCCGGAGAACGGGCATATGGTCGTCATGGACGTGACTGCACAGACCACGAAGGACTTGCCCACCGACCAGCCTCTGTATCTGGGCGTGACGGGCGATTGGCAGTACGTGCTCAAGGATGGCACGATATCGAACGCACCCGTGAATGGTTCTGCGGCGTTGTGCCTACCGCAGGCCGATATGCTGCCGAGCGAAATCGGACCCGCCAGCAAGGCCCAAGGAAAGCTTGTGTTCGACCTTCCAACCACGGACGGGTATCTGGTCTATAAGGACGGCGACGTCACCGGCTGGGAATACCCGTTGAGCTGAACGACACGAGGCGAGAGGCCAGGAGGGGGGGGAGTTGGATGTGACTTTCGAGCACGCCAAGTGATTGACGTTTTATCGTGCCCACCGGTTTGCGCCGGTGGGCTTTTCTTGCATTCACAGGGTCATGCGTTACGCTCGCCGGCAGGCTCATAAGAAGCGCTGATTTTACATTAGTTCGTTCGATTTTACATTAGTTGGCTTCGTTTTTACATTAGTTGGCTTCGATTTTACATTAGTTCGTTCATGTTTTCCTCCAAGACGCAGAAAAGGCCGCTCGCAAGCGGCCTTTTCTCCATGGGGCCGACGCCGGAACACGACGCTTAAACGTTAATTCGGCATCCCATGTATACAGCGCATAAAGCCCGTGCCACTAATATATCAGACAAACTAGTCATGCATGCTCCCGTCAACCAACAGATTCAGTCCAAGACGGACGGCTTCTCACCGGCAATACGTGATTCTAGAAATCCTCTTCCAGCGAATACCTCTCCATCAACGACAAAGCCTCGTTCTCGAACCTCGCCTCATCCATGTCGTAATCCTTATGCCTCGCGGCGACCAGAGGAACCAAAACCATGGACGACTCCACGACACCGAACCACAACCGAGGCCACTGCGACGGTCGCAGCTTCGACCCGGCCACGGCGACAGAAAACTTCCACACCTCATAAGTATCAGCCACCGTCACACGATGCAACAGCTTGCCCGGCCTCACCGGCTCCACCCTCGTCATCGGACAGAACCGGTCGCCAAGAAGCTTCATGGCGCGTTCCATATCATCGCTGAAACCACGATAATCCTTGCCGATCCGCTTGACGGCCTTGGAACAGTATCCCCTATCATCACATTGCATCGGAGAAATCCGTCTCCCTGTAGAAGGCAAGTTCGAAAGGTATGCTTTCCTTCTCCCCGACGGCTCTCCACGGAGCCTCGCCATGCGAACGAAGTTCCAGCTCGCGTCCGCTCGACGCCCCATAATGGCGGATGACACGTTCGAGAATGCGCTTGTCATCCTCATCGAAGACGCTCATATCCGGTTTGACGTCGGAGGAATACACCGTGGTGGGGCGGTACATGTCGTATTCCCGTACTTCCTCGACGTTGATTCTGCCCTGCCGACACATACGCTCCACCACATCCTGGAATCGGTCAGGCACTGGCCCCATGGGGCGATGCCTGTACGAATCACCGGTGATCGTCTCCATGGATTCCTTGTATTCGAACCGGTCGAAGTCCACGTAGTAGAGGAGTTTCGCCAGTTTCTTCTTGCCGTGAATCATCCCATCTCGCATGTTTGCGATCAGATAGAGGATGACGTTCTCGTATTTTTGCTCGTCGATAGCCATGACGTTCACCTCCAACTCCCGCTAGTGAAAATTATACAATCGGATAAGAATACTCGCCAGAGCAGATTAGCGCAAATCTCCGCACTGCCGCATTTTCATCATTGCTTTATGTGGCTTTGTTCAATGTGGTTTTCAGAGAAAAAGCACTGAATTCAGAGAAAGATCACTGAATTCAGAGAAAAAGAGACCCCGGACACCCGCATACCGCGAGCGTCGGGGTGTGAATGTTTCTTCACGTCTGGATAATCCTGACACATTCATTCCGGCGCACCGCGCCATGTAAAAGAATGTTAAAACATGTATTACATGTATATGTATAGCTTAGGTTATACTGAATTTACTCAGTTCGACATCTCTAATTACCCACGTAATACAACCTTGGCTATACACTGTTGTATAGTTTTAGGTAACAAAAGAAAACCCCGACACCTGACCAGAGGCATCGGGGCAAAATGGAAAACCTCACACGATTCTCCATGCGCAAAGTATACGCCGAGGCATGGAGGGAAAGCATGGAACCGATGGGATACAGGAACACGCAAGCGGTCTACGACACCATCCGCGCCGGCAAACTCGCATACCGTCGCGGAAAGAACTTCGGCATCAACACGTTCGCGGAACTCGTGCTCATGTACATGGCGAACGAAACCTACGATTGGGACAGGTCCGCCAACCAACCGCCCGAGAAACTGCGCAAGATCAACGCCCCGTGCCGCTACTACACGTTCGGCTGGCGTTCGATAGCGGATGACTTCGGAATGATTATCCTCACACCGGAACAGACACTGAGCGGCAATGCCGAAGAAACAATGAAGCGCCGTGAGCGCAATGCCAAGAAGCAGGTCAGCGACGCCTTCATTTTCCTTCAGGAGCGTGGTGTGATAAAGAAGCTGGAACCCGCGTCGCTGGGCAAGAACGCGGGCTTCCTGCTCCTCTTGGGCGACGACGAGGAGAACCGTGCCGTGGAACGGTGGGTGCGCCAATGCCTCGGACTGCCAATGAGCCGGTAGCCGCACGCGCCCATCCGAGCCCGCATCAGCCGTTGGACTGCAACGGCTCTCCCGCGTTCCATGACCGTTTGTCCGCGGGCTCCAACTGTTTCAGGTCGAGCGCCGCGTTCATCGTCTCCATCGCCGTCAACCGCTCCTGCAAACCGGCATGACGGTAATGCTCCACCATCAGGCGGCTGGAATGCCCCACGATCTCCTCCACCAACCCGTAATCCACGCCCATGCTCATGAGAATGGTCACGACCGTATGGCGCGTCTCGTGCCGGCTGCGATGCTCCGCATTGGGCACGCCCGCGCTCTCCAGGAGCCGACGGAAGTTCCCGATGTCTTCCTCCGGTTCGATGGGCGTCCCGTCATCATGCCGGAACAGCAACCCATACGGGTTCGGCATGTCACCGGTCGCTTCGAGATACGCCTCTAGCGTCTGGGCCAACACCGGGATGATCGGCACCTTCCTGCCGCGCTTCGATTTCGGCGGGGTGAGGCACCACCTGCCGGCCAGTTCGATCATGTCGAAGCCGTCCGGGATGCGCCACCGCCATCGGGGGCACGCGGCGCCGCGCTTGAACCCGCACGGGTAGACGCCACGCCTGTCCGGCTCGCCGCACCCATGCTCTTTCTTCAGCTCCTCCAGCTTCCAGTTGACGGTGTATTCGCCGTATGGCACGCCGTTCATCCGTCCCAGTTCGAGGTCTTGGACGGATGCGCCGAGTATCTCGCCCGGACGCATGCCGGTGCACAGCCTGAACCATTCCTTCGCCCCGTCCCTCACGCCCAGATCGTTGGCGGCCTTCAGGATGCGTCTGGCCTCGTCCACGGTGAATGCGGTGCGTTCGTTGGCTTCGTTCTTGCGGCTGTCCGCCAGACTGACGTCCTTGTCCTTCGGGGTCGGGACGCCGCCCATCGGGTTGGTGGGCAGGATGCGGTCCGACACGGCCGACTTGCATATCTGGTTCAACGTGGTGTGCACCTGCTTGCGTAGGCTCAGGCTGGCTTTTACCCGCTGCTCCTTGCCGTTGACTCTCTTGGTTATGCGCAGGCCGTTGACGATGCGGTCGCACGCCCCGCTGGTCAGGTTCGCCAGTTTCTGCCGGTGGTATGGGAGCAGGTGCTTGCGGACGATGGTCCGATAGTTGGCGAACGTTTTCGGGTCCGCGTCGCGTTCGCGGCGTTCGAGCCATTGTTCGGCGTATGCGCCGAGCGTGATGGAGCTGTTGTTGGCGCTGCCGAATCTGGCCCGTTCCTGTAGCAGTTCCGTCAGTCGCTTGTTGGCGTCAGCGTATTTTTTGCGGCTGTATGCCTTGCCGTCGATCTTGAACTCGTAGCTGGTGTAGATTTTTACGGTTCCGTCGGACAGTCTCTTCCGGCGTTCGACCCGATATGGGTAGACGATGCCGTTTCTTGCTTTGCGCACCATGATTGCCTCCCTGTCTCTCCCCATTCTCTGACATTCTCTGACTTCCATTTACCTCTTACTTACGGTTTAAGTACACCTTAAGTACGGTGAAACCGTTGAAATGAAGCCGTTTTGCCCAATCGTTCCAAGTGTCATTCTATCAGACTTTCTAACTGTTAATCGGACGGTCGCTGGTTCAAGCCCAGCCGCAGGAGCCATAGAAAAACCCTCAACGGAAACGTTGAGGGTTTTTGCTTTCCCGCGCTCATCCCGCACCTGTGCACCGATGCATCGCATGCGCCGTCGTATGCGCGCCTCTGCGCGCCACACTATGCGAATTCTGATGGTTTTTAAGATGGTGTGGCAAGGGACGGAGACGAGAACAATCCCGAATCATTGCAAAATGACCGTCCTATGATTCGAATGTCGGCCATACCACGCGATGTGAAGGCTCACATCGCGTTGTGTGGCCGATGGAAAGCCACACAATGCGATTTTGACGCGAAATATCGATGGTGTGGCAATGCGGGAACGCAAGTGGCTATCCGCCGCATTGCTGCGGATGACCGCCCCCAGTCGCTTCGCGACAGCTCTCCGGGCCCTGCAAGTGGGGATGGCCTGCGGCCACGGGCCTCCCGGATTGCACTCGCCTACAAACAGCTCCCGGGCATTGTCAGGCGATTCCAGCAGCAAGTGCCGTGCAGTATCGGCGCGACACGCCGAAATGTGGATAACTCCCGAGCCTTCGACCACATCGGTCGTTTTTCGCCCTCCGCCGTGCATCGGTGTGCGATGCTGGGGATGCCGGGGCGCGGGGACGTTCCGGCGACCGACGACGGAATGGGGGAAGAGACTGATGCTGAATGATGATTTAGATGGGCAGCGGGGAGCATGGCACCATCCTCGGGTGCGGTATGACCGCCATGCCATACGGCGCAGGCAATTCGCGCTTCGCCGCATGGAGCGTTGCAAACGGACCATGATCCGGCTGTGCTGCATGTCCGTTGCCGTGATGTTCGCTGCGATGATGAACTGGGCGCTATTGCGGGTGCCCTCCGCATCCGCCGGGGAAGAGGTCTTCGCCGCGGTGACGTTACGCGCAGGACGACAGGCGGCGTGTCGGGCGGTATGGCTTTGGCCTGTGGATCAGCCGGCCGTCATCGCGGATTTCGACCCACCTGACCGGCCATGGCTTTCCGGGCATCGCGGCGTGGATCTGCAGGCATCCGACGGCGATGAACTGTATGCCCCTGCGGATGGCATCATATCGTTCGCCGGGAGTGTCGGCGGCAAGTCGGTCGTCAGCGTCAACCACGGTGACCTTGTGTCGACGTTCGAGCCGGCGCATACCGAGGGCGTTGCCGGAACAGCCGTGAGACGCGGCGACGTCATCGGCGAAGTGGGAGGGGCATCCGACCATTGCGACGGCCGATGCCTCCATTGGGGAGTCAGGAGGGTCCGACTGCAAAACGAGGGGACGGCGACGACATATCTTGATCCGCTCGCCCGTGTGAGACCCATGCGTATTGGCCTGAAACCCGATTGACGGCGATGCTGCCCCGAATTCGTATGGAAAAGCCGTACAATTGAACGGTGGCGATGCAGATGCCACCCGTTCGCCGGAACGGCCGGCCCACAGTCGAGGGGAGCGCTGAAATGCTCAAGGAATATACACAACCGGTCACCAAGCCCATTGACGGCGATAAAAACGTGTTCTCGGTGCTGGTCGAACGCGCTGAACGCAAGCCCGATGAGCCGCTGGTCTCGTACAAGGACGGTGCCGGCTCATGGCGCTCGTTCACGGCCGCCGAATTCCGCGACAAGGTCATCGCACTGGCCAAGGGCCTGATCGCCCGTGGCGTCATGCCAGGGGACGCGGTGTCGATCATCTCTTCCACCTCATGGCAATGGGCTGCGCTGGACATGGCCATCATGTCCATCGGCTCCCTCACCGTGCCCGTCTACGAGACCAACTCGCCGGCTCAGGTCGCCACGATCTTCAATGACTCCCAGGTGACGATGGCGTTCGCCGAGAACGATGCGCAGCGTGACAAGATCGAGTCCGTCCGCTCGCGCTGCAGCACGCTGAAAGACGTGTACGTCATCGATTTCGGTGCTCTGAACACGCTGGAGGAATACGGGCGCGGAGTGAGTGACGAGGAGTTCTGGGAGCGCGAGCGTCTGGTGAAGGGCGACGACCTGGCAACCATCGTGTACACGTCGGGCTCCACCGGCATGCCGAAGGGCATTGAACTGTCACACGGCAACTTCGTGTACGTCACCTATGCCGGTACGCAATCCATGCCCGACATCGCCTATGGGCGTGACCGCCGTCTACTGCTGTTCCTTCCGCTGGCTCACGCATTCGCGCGGTACATGGTGCTGTACTGCTTTGCCGGTGACGTGGAGCTGGGGCTGTCCAACAACCTCAAGACCATTCTGTCTGATTTCGGCGAGTTCAAGCCGTCCTTCATACTGGCCGTGCCGCGCATCTTCGAGAAGGTGTACAACGCCGCCTCGCAGAAGGCGGGTGCCGGCATGAAGGGGCGCATCTTCGCCAAGGCCGCGGCCACCGCACGCGAATGGTCGCACGCGCAGCAGGAGGGCAACGGGTTCTCGGCCTCGCTGCGGATGCGCCACGCCATGTACGACCGCCTGATCTATCGCACGATCATGGGCGTGTTCGGCGGCCACTGCGAATATGCGGTGTCCGGAGGCGCTCCTCTGGACGGGGCCATCGCACACTTCTTCAACGGTGTCGGACTGCCGCTGCTTGAGGGGTATGGCATGACGGAGACCTGCGCCCCGGCCATGGTGAATCCAACCAAGGGATATCGCATCGGCACGGTCGGCATGCCACTGCAGGGGGTGTCGGTAGGGCTCGGCGAGGACGGCGAACTATGCATCAAGAGCCGTGCGGTCTGCGTCGGATACCATAACCATCCTGAAATCACCCAGAGCCAGATCGTTGACGGATGGCTGCACACGGGGGACCTCGGCGACATCGACGACGACGGGTTTGTCACCATCACCGGACGCAAGAAGGACCTGATCATCACGGCAGGCGGCAAGAACGTGTCTCCGGGCATATTGGAGGCCAGCGTGATGACATCGCCGGTGGTGGACCAGTGCGTCGTCATCGGTGACCGTAAGCCGTTCATCGCGGCGATCGTCTCCCTGGATCTCGATGAGACCAACGCCTGGCTGGCCGCGCAGGGTGTGGAGCAGGTCTCCGACCTCGCCGAAGCCGTGCGCAACCCGATCGTCTACGCCGAGGTCGAGCGCGCGGTCAACGCCGCCAACGATCTGGTGTCGCGGGCAGAGTCGATTCGCAAATTCGAGATCGTGCCGGAGCCGTTCACCGAGGAGAACGGACTGCTGACCGCCAGCATGAAGGCACGCCGTCAAGCGGTGATCGACCACTTCGGCGAACTCATCGACACGCGCATTTACGCCCCGAAGGGCCGCTGAGCGGAAGTCCAGCCGGGCAACGAGTCGGCCGTCACCTCAACCGGTTCCCGTCATCATGACGGATGGTTGGGGTGACGGCCGACTCGCGTATATCCCGGTATTGCCGCGCCTGCTACATTCCCTGTGACGCGCAATCCCTGCGTCTGTCACATCCCCGCGTCGGCCAGAGTGATGTAGCCGGGGTCGATCAGCGTGCTCTTGAGGTTCGACGCGCTGACCGCGACCAGGTCGGGGCGCAGCGTCGGCATGTTCTTCCCCGCGACGCCCGGATACGCCCCCTTGGTCAGGTTCTGCGGCGATTTCACCGCCGTGCCCTGATTGATTTTCAGGCACATCTGCGCGAGCTGCGTCGCGGCGCCCTTGCGGTCCTCGACGGCGGTCATCCATTGATGGCCGCTGACGAGTTGCGGCAGTTCGTCGACGTACGCGCCATATCCGGTGATGATGGGCCACTGCGTGTCCCTGGCCTTTTCCGAGGCCGACCCGTCGTTGGTGGCGTCGCCGTCGTTTTCCGGCGCCTTGATCGGATCCGGCACCTTCTTGCGGTGGAGATCCTGCTTTCCGGTGATGTTGCCGACGATTCCGGGCAGCGTGATGGAGGGGTTGATGTCGGCCGCCGAACCGGTGTATCCGAGATGGTCGAGCGCGTCGACCACTCCGGAAGCCACGTAATCGTTCATGGCGATGATGCCGTCGATTCGGGTGTGCGAGGCCGAATCCTTCCGTTTGAGACGATTGGTGATCTCGTCGGTGATGCGCGAATCCTTGTCGATTTCGAAGGCGACCGACTCCCACTGCCCGTCGGTCGTGTCGGCCGTCAGCAGTCCGGACGGACTGTATGCCGTGCCCTTCTTGAAGTACGGCTGCAGCACGGACCAGGCGCCTGCGAAGGCCTCCTTGGCGAATTCGTCGTCACTGCCGTCAGCGGATGCGGTGTAGGGCAGCAGGATCTCCACGGCCTTCGGATTGTCCTTGCTGATGGTGTCGAGTTGCAGTTTGTCGGCAAGCTTGCTCGCCTGGATCTGCCCGATGCGTTCGGCTGTCGACAGTTCGACGAAAGCGTCGGGGGTGAAGTCCTTCACCGGATTGGCCACGAGCACCACGTGCATGCCCGAGTCCTTGGCCAGCTGCAATGCGTTCGCCATACGGGGCATCGATTCCGTGTCCGTCGAGTCGGATGCGTTATCCGAGCTGGATGCATTCGCCGATTCGGATGTGTCAGTCGATTCCGATGCATCCGTTGAACCGGCCTCGTCTGAACCGGTCCTATCCGTCGCCGTGCCGCTCGTCTGGCTGACGTAATCGCCGTATTGCCGGGTGGATGTCTGCGTTTCGGCTGCGGGCGCGACGATCAGCGTTATTTCCTTCTCGTCAGCACCGTCTTTCTTGTTGGCGCTGTCTTTCCCGCTTTGCGCCGACACCGCATGATTGACGACGTAATCCTGAATGTCCTGGCTCTGCTTGGCGAGGCCACTGGATGTGGTCGTGGTGATGTTCGCGGATTTGAATCCTTGCTTCTTGAGCTCGGAGGTGATGTCGGGCACCAGTTTCGCCCACTTGTTCAACGGCGTGTGCTGGGAGAGGGTGATGCCGTCCGATGGGGTGAATATCGCCACCGCCCCGGTGGATTGCGTGACGGTGCCGCCGTCCGGAGTGTTGGTATCGTCCGTTGACGCGCATCCCGCCGTCGTGAGCAGAAGACCCGTCGCCATCGCGGCGGCGATGAGTTTCAGACAAGACACCATGCGTCGTCCTGACATGGTCACGCCCTTTCAGTCATGCGAATACTGTGACTTTCGATTGTAGCCTCACCATACGCACAAGGCCCGCATCTCGTGTGGGGACATGGGATGCGGGCCTTGATGGCGATGGATTGCCGGCGGCGATCACTGGTGGCGGGAGCCGCCGGAGAACCCCGCCCGGCCGGTCACGCGGTCAGCGCCTTGGAAAGGTTCTCGTCCAGCGCGTTCATGAAGCCCTCGGTGTCGAGCCACGCCTGATCCGGTCCCACCAGCATGGCCAGATCCTTGGTCATCTGACCGCCTTCGACGGTGTCGACGATGACCTTCTCCAGCGTCTCGGCGAAATGGCGGACCTCGGGCGTGCCGTCCAGGTCGGCGCGGTGCTTGAGTCCGCCGGTCCACGCGAAGATCGAAGCGATCGGGTTGGTGGAGGTCTTCTCGCCCTTGAGCCAGCGACGGTAATGGCGGGTTACGGTACCGTGCGCGGCCTCGGCCTCGACGGTCTGGCCGTCCGGGGTCATCAGCACGGAGGTCATCAGGCCCAGCGAGCCGAAGCCCTGAGCCACGGAGTCGGACTGCACGTCGCCGTCGTAGTTCTTGCACGCCCAGATGTAGCCGCCGTGCCACTTGAGGGAGCTGGCGACCATGTCGTCGATCAGGCGGTGCTCGTAGGTCAGGCCAGCCTCGGCGAACTTGTCCTTGTAGTCGGTCTCGAACACTTCGACGAAGATGTCCTTGAACTGGCCGTCGTAGGCCTTCAAAATCGTGTTCTTGGTGGACAGGTACACCGGGTAGTGGCGCATCAGGCCATAGTTGAAGCAGGCGCGAGCGAAGCCGCGGATCGAATCGTTGACGTTGTACTGCACCTGGGCCACGCCGCCGTCCTGGCCGTAGTCATAGACCACGTGCTCAATCGGCTCGGAGCCGTCCTCGGGAGTGAAGGTGACGGTCAGGCGTCCGGCGCCCGGCACCTTGAAGTCGGTGGCCTTGTACTGGTCGCCGAAGGCGTGGCGGGCCACGACGATCGGCTTGGTCCAGCCGGGCACCAGACGAGGCACGTTGCTCATCACGATGGGCTCGCGGAAGATCGTGCCGCCAAGGATGTTACGGATTGTGCCGTTGGGGGACTTCCACATCTTCTTGAGACCGAATTCCTTGACGCGGGCCTCGTCCGGAGTGATGGTGGCGCACTTGACGCCCACGTGCTCGCGCTGGATTGCCTTTGCCGCGTCGATGGTGACTTGGTCGTCGGTGGCGTCACGGTTCTCGATGCCCAGGTCGTAATAGTCCAGATCGACGTCCAGATAGGGCAGGATCAGACGGTCCTTGATGTCCTTCCAGATGACGCGGGTCATCTCGTCGCCGTCGAGCTCGACGACCTTTCCCTCGACCTTGATTTTGGCCATGCGTTTCCTCCTAGCGTGATTGGCGTATGTGCACCAGTCTTAGCGCATCGATGTTACCGCGCGTTGTCCGTCTCTCGGTATTCGCCACAATGTGAGACGGCGGGTGATGCGCGTGTGCGGCCGCGTCCGGTGTCACAGCCCGGCATTAGCCTTGAAACCATGTCTCAGGAAATTGAAATCGGTTTGGGCAAGAAGGCCCGCATGGCCTACGCGCTGGATGATGTCTCCATCGTTCCCTCTCGTCGCACCCGCGATTCGCAGGACGTGTCGACGTCGTGGCAGGTGGATGCCTATGAGTTCGACGTACCGGTCATCGGAGCCCCGATGGATTCGGTCACCAGCCCCGCCACGGCGATAGCGATGGGCCGGCTGGGCGCTCTTGGCGTGCTGGATCTGGAGGGTCTGTGGACGCGGTATGACGATCCGCAGCCGCTGCTCGACGAGATTGCCCAGCTGCCCGATGACGTCGCGACCGAGCGGATCCAGGAGATCTACCGTGAGCCAGTGAAGCCCGAGCTCATCACCCGCCGGTTGCATGAGATCCGCGATGCGGGCGTCACCGTGGCGGGCGCGCTTTCCCCGCAGCGCACCCAGCAGTTCTACTCCACGGTGGTCGAAGCCGGCGTCGACCTGTTCGTCATCCGCGGCACGGTGGTGTCCGCCGAGCATGTGTCCCTCGGCCATGAGCCGCTGAACCTCAAGAAGTTCATCTACGACCTCGATGTTCCGGTCATCGTCGGCGGCGCCGCGAACTACACGGCGGCCCTGCACCTGATGCGCACTGGTGCGGCGGGCGTGCTGGTCGGCTTCGGCGGCGGTGCGGTCACCGCTACGCGCACGACGATCGGCGTCCACGCCCCGATGGCGACCGCGATCGCCGACGTGGCTGAGGCCCGCCGCGATTACATGGACGAGTCCGGCGGCCGCTATGTGCAGGTCATCGCCGATGGCGGCATGGGGGATTCGGGCAGCTTCGTCAAGGCCCTCGCCATGGGCGCCGACGCCGTCATGCTCGGCGCTCCGCTCGCCCGCGCCACCGAGGCTCCCGGTGGCGGCAAGCATTGGGGTGCGGAGGCCCGTCACCAGACCCTGCCGCGCGGTTCCCGCACCGATGTCGGCACGGTCGGCTCGCTGGAGCAGATCCTGTTCGGGCCCAGCCACCGCGCTGATGGCCAGGTGAACTACATCGGCGCGCTGCGCCGAGCCATGGCGTCCACGGGCTATGTCGACGTCAAGAGCTTCCAGCGTTGCTCGGTGGTCGTCAACCCCTACCACGTCTGATCCGTGATGCTTCGCCTCCACGTCGGAGGCTCGAATCGTGGCACGATTGCACAAAAAGGCACCCTCGTCCATTGCGGGGGTGCCTTTGTTGTGTTGTGCTGGGATTATCCCCTTTCATCGTGGATGGGGGCGAGAGAGAAGACGGAGAAACGGACATGGAGCAACCCACTTATCATTACGCGCGCGAAAACCCGCCCTGCCCGGTGCCGAGCCTCGACGGGTACGTCATCATCGAATCGTCCGACGTTCCGGTGCCGTATCACATCACCAGCTGCGGCGCGGGAAGCATCAACGCCGCACAGGGCCATTCGCTGGCGGTATCGTCCGCCCGCATAGCATGCATGTCCGCCGACATCATGCGCGGACAGCTGCATGCGGGCAAGCTCAGACGGGCGGTGACCGGCCCGTGTCTCAAGAAGCTGGAGACCATGGCGTACCTGCTCGACAACCACATGCAGTCGAATCCCGAGCTGAAGGCCAAACTCCGGTATCTGCCGGTGGTGCCCCGGATGATGTCGGGGATGTTCATCAATCCGACGACGTTCGAGATATCGACGCATCTGACCATCGGCGTGCAGAACTACTGGTCGAACATCGTGCTGCGCCAGATGGGATGCCGCTGGCTGTGCACGATGACGGACATCGGGTGATACACGCCGCGCAAGCCGGATGATATGTTCCGCATGGCCGCGTGCCGGTACGCGGCCATGCTTATAGTGGAGCCTATGTTGCGTGAATACACCGTCGATACGATCTATCAGACCACAGACCTGGACACCATCTATTCGCTGCTCGCCAAGCGTTGCGAACGCGACCCCGATGACCTCATCGCCCAATGGCAGGACGATGAGACGAGGCAGTGGCATGACGTGTCCGCCGGCCAGATGAACGACCGCGTCCGTGAGGTGGCCAAGGGACTTCTCGGCCTCGGGGTCAAGCCCGGCAGCATGGTCGTGATATACGCCGCCACCTGCTATGAGTGGGGCGTCGTGGACTTCGCCTGTGCCTCCATCGGCGCGGTGAGCGTCCCCGTATACGAGACCGATTCGCCCAAGCAGACGGGTGATATCGTCGCAGAGGTCGAACCGGTCATCGCCTTCGCCGGCGACGACTCCCATGCGCAGATCCTTGAGCAGATTCGCGCGCACAGCGAGAGCCTGCGCTACGTGTTCAACTTCAAGGCGAACGGCCTCGACGCGGTCGCCGATTTCGGCGAGTCCGTCAGCGACGAGGAACTGGACAAGGCGATCGGCCGCGTCCGCGCCGACGACCTGTTCACCATCGTGTACACGTCGGGCTCCACCGGCAAACCGAAGGGCGTGATGCTGTCTCACCGCAACTTCAACCACACGGTCTACAACGGCTATGAGGTACTCAACGACATGCTGTACCAGCCGAGCCGTCTGCTGCTGTTCCTTCCGCTGGCGCACTGCTTCGCGCGGTACATCCAGTACGTGGCCATCGGCTCGCATGGCGTGGTCGGCTATATCCCCAGCGCCAAGCGGCTGCTCGCCGACCTGCGCGGCTTCAAGCCCACGTATCTGCTGGGCGTGCCCCGCGTGTTCGAGAAGGTGTACAACGCCGCCTCGCAGAAGGCCGGAGCCGGTCTCAAGGGGCGCCTGTTCGCCAAGGCGTTCGATCATTTCGTGCAGTGGTCGAAGGACGAGATGGCCGGCGGCCATCATTCCCTGGGCGCCCGCATCCAGCACGGCTTCTACATGCAGACCGTGGGCTCGTCGATCCGTTCCGCCCTGGGCCCCAACATGAAGTGGCTCGCCTGCGGCGGCGCCCCGCTCAATGCCGATCTCGCGCACTTTTTCAATGGATTCGATGGCATCACCTTCATTCAGGGGTATGGCATGACCGAGACGGCCGCGCCCTGCCTGGTGAATTTCCAGGACGCGAACGAGGTCGGCTCCGTCGGCCGGCCCGGCTGCATCTCCATCAGGCTCGCGGATGACGACGAGCTGATGATCAAGGGGCCGAACGTGTTCCTTGGCTACTACAAGCAGCCTCAGCGGACCGCCGAGGCCCTGACCTCCGACGGCTGGCTGCACACGGGTGACCTCGCCACGATCGACGATCGGGGATTCGTGTTCATCACGGGCCGCAAGAAGGACATCATCATCACGGCCGGCGGCAAGAACATCAGCCCGGCGCCGATGGAGGATGTCATCAACACATGCCCGATCGTCGCCCATGCCGTCGTCATCGGCGACGGACGCCCGTTCATCGCCGCGCTCATCGAACTCGACGCGGAGATGACCCGCTCGTGGCTTGCCTCGCAGAACCTCGACATCGACGCGCCGATGAGCGAGATCGCGACCAACGACGCGGTCCGAGCGTTGGTGCAGCAGTACATCGACAAGGCCAACGGCAACGTCTCCCGCGCCGAGTCGGTGCGCAAGTTCGTTATTCTGGACGAGGAGTTCAACCAGGAGGACGGCACTCTGACACCCAGCATGAAGGTGGTCCGTCCGAAGGTGCTGCAGCGTTACGCCGACGTGATCGACAACATGATCTATGCTCCGAAGAACGCCGCAAAGCCGCTGCCCGCCACCGTCAAGATCCTCGACATGACCGCCGAGACCGTGAAGCAGTCTTCGGAAAGCGTCAAGCAGGCCTTCGACCAGGCGAAGGGGAAGATTCGCTTCATGAAGGACGACGAAGCCGAATCCGGCAGCCCCGAGCAGGAGGACAGCGTGGGCGACGCGGCATCCGACAGCAACGACACCAGTGAGGAGAAGTAATTGGCCATCCGCGAAATCAGAACAGTTCCCGATCCGGTGCTGCGCACCCCGTGCGAGACGATCAGGGAGATCACGCCCGCCGTACGCCGCCTTGTGCAGGATCTGCTGGACACCGTCGACGATCCGGGTCGTGCCGGGCTCTCGGCGAACCAGATCGGTGTCGGGCTGCGCGCCTTCTCGTACAACATCAACGGGAAGATCGGATACGTGCTCAACCCGGTGCTGGAGGAGAAGAGCGGCGAACAGTACGGTGACGAAGGATGCCTGTCCGTTCCCGGCCTGTGGTACAAGACCCGTCGCGCCGATTACGCCCGCGTGCGCGGCATCGACCTGGACGGCAACGAGGTCGTGCTGGAGGGCAGCGGCCTGATGGGTCGCATGCTGCAGCATGAGACCGATCACCTCGACGGTCACGTGTACCTCGACCGGCTGGAGAAGACGGAGCGCCGCGAGGCGTTGCGGTACATGCGTGAGCACGCCGCCAAGTAGGCACGTGGTGGTATTCTGAATATTTGTGCGCCAACCCGGCCGTCACCGCAGTCGCAGGTGGCGACGGCCAACCGTTATCGTCAACCGGTGCACACCATATCGCGTCATGTCCGCGACGGCCTGTGTCGGTCGGCCACGCTTCGGCGGGGCTGCACTCAGGTACGCATGACCAGGCAAGAACCGACAAGAAAGGTAGTGCTATGGCACAGATCACGATGAGCGAAATGCTCAAGGCCGGCGTCCACTTCGGTCACCAGACCCGTCGTTGGAACCCCAAGATGAAGCAGTACATCTTGATGGAGCGCAACGGCATCCACATCATCAACCTGTTCAAGTCGCTGGAGCTGATCGACAAGGCCTATGACTTCATCAAGGCCACCGTCGCCCACAACGGCACCGTGCTGTTCGTCGGCACCAAGAAGCAGGCCCAGGAAGCCGTGCAGACCCAGGCCACGCGCGTGAACATGCCCTACGTGTCCGAGCGTTGGCTCGGCGGCATGCTGACCAACTTCCAGACCGTCTCCAAGCGTGTGAGCCGTCTGAAGGAACTTGAGGAGATGGACTTCTCCGACGTGCACGGCTCCGGTCTGACCAAGAAGGAACTGCTGCTGCTGGAGCGCGAGAAGGATAAGCTGGAGAAGCAGCTTGGCGGTATCCGCAACATGGTCCGCACCCCCTCCGCGATGTTCGTCGTGGACATCAACAAGGAATCGCTCGCCGTCGAGGAAGCCCACAAGCTGGGCATCCCGGTCGTGGCCCTCGTCGACACCAACACCGACCCGGAGTCCGTCGACTACCCGATTCCGGCCAACGATGACGCCATCCGCGGCATCGAGCTGCTGACCAGCCTGATGGCCGACGCAGTGGCCGATGGCCTGCTGGAGCGTTCCGGCCGGGCCGCCAAGGCCGAGGGCGAGACCGAAGCCGAGCAGCCGATGGCCGCTTGGGAGAAGGAACTGCTGACCGAGGGCGCTTCCGCTGAAGCTGCTCCGGCCGCCGAGGCCGAGGAAGCCAAGGCCGAGTGACCTACCTCCTGTAGTATGGGAGGTGCAACAGCCTCCCATCACTATGGGGACACATTTTTAACGAGGAGACAAATCAATGGCAGCAATCACTGCAGCTTTGATCAAGCAGGTGCGCGAAGACACCGGCGCCGGCATGATGGACGTCAAGAAGGCTCTCACCGAAGCCGAGGGTGATGTCGCCCGCGCCAAGGAGATCATCCGCGCCAAGGGCATCCAGGCCGCTGGCAAGCGCGAAGGCCGCAAGGCCCAGGAAGGCACCATCGCCTCCAAGGTGATCGAGTCCGCCGAAGGCCAGACCGGTTACGCCGTCGAGCTCAATTCCGAGACCGACTTCGTGGCCAAGACCCCGAAGTTCGTCGAATTCGCCGACACCGTGCTCGGCTACGCCGTGGCCGCCGACGCGAACAACGCCGAGGAGCTCCTGGCGTCCAACGCCGAGGACGGCACCGTCAAGGTCGCCGTCGAAGAGGCGGCCGCCCTGTTCGGCGAGCACGTCAAGGTCGGCCAGTTCGCCAAGATCTCCGGCCCGCACGTCGAGATCTACGCGCACAAGAAGTCCGTCGAGATGCCCCCGAGCATCGTCGCGATGATCGCCACCGACGAAGCCGGTGCCAAGGTCGCTCACGAGGCCGCTCTGCAGATTTCCGCCATGGGCGCCAAGTGGCTCAGCCGTGAGGACGTTCCGGCCGATGTCGTCGAGTCCGAGCGTCGCGTCGCCACCGAGAAGTCCCTGGCCGAAGGCAAGCCCGAGAAGATCGTTCCGAAGATCGTCGAAGGCCGTCTCAACGCCTTCTACAAGGAAGTCGTCCTGCTTGAGCAGCCGTTCGTCAAGGATCCGTCCAAGACCGTCGGCAAGCTGTTCGAGGAAGTCGGCGGCAAGGCCGTGGCCTTCGCCCGTATCGAGGTCGGCAAGGGCGAAGAGGAGTGAATCGAACCGCGAAGGTTTGATTCGTCCCGCTCCGGTCCGCATCATCGGGCCGGGGAACAGCCTGTGAGCTGAGATGAACCTCAACAAAGGCGGTCCGCGCTTTCATGCGTCGGCCGCCTTTGTCATACCTGGCATGGCCGGCGCGGCCATGCCAGCCGACAGCATGCAATCACACGAATAACGAAAAATCATATGGGGGATCATGACGATGATTTCATCGTTGATGGGGAGCGGAACGGTGCAGCCCACCTGCCGCAGAAACGAATGGCCGAAGAACCGCATGGCATCGGATAGGACCGACCGGCATGCGCTGATCATGCCGGGCACCGGATACAACTGCGATCGGCCGCTGCTGTATTACTGCGCGATGGCGTTGGCCGATGCCGGCTGGTTCGTGGAACGGCTCGACGTCGACGCGGACCTGTCGAAGACCCCCGCGCCGAGAATATTCTCGATGCTGTCCGGAGCCGTCGACGACTGGCTGGATGGCATCCCTCGCCGGTCGAGTCCGTCATCGCAGCCGCGCACCCTGGTGGTGGCGAAATCGCTGTCGACGTTCATCTACCCGCATGTGTCCCGGCTCGGCGTCCCGATGGCCTTGCTGACGCCCGTGCTGTCGCCGGCCGACTTCGATCCGACACGGTCCGTCATCCCCGTGCCGGGCGATGACGATTACGAGCCCGGCTCGGCTCCCGAACCGCTGATCTGCGCAGGAACCGCGGACCCGCTGTACCGCAGCGACCGGGCCCATCGTCTCAGTGGCCTCGTGCATGAGTACCCGCAGGCCAATCATTCGATAGAGGTTCCCGGCCGGTGGCGCACTTCTGCGTCGTATCTCGACGACGTGGTGGCCCGGGTCGAGGAATTCGCCGAATCGCTGTGATCGCGCGAGTCGCTACCGGGCACTGTCGCAGTTTGCGGATACGCTGATAGGCAGTATGTCGGGCGGTTCCGGCTCACGAAGCATCAGGGAACCGATATCAGAAAGGCTATGCATGGCAGATGGAGTAGCGGCGGATCAGCCACGAAGGGTATTGCTGAAACTGTCTGGTGAGGCGTTCGGCGGCGGAAAGGTCGGCATCGATACGCAGGTGATTCGTCGCATCGCCGAGGAGATTGTCCCCGCCGTGCGGCAGGGCGTTCAGGTCGCCATCGTCGTCGGCGGAGGCAACTTCTTCCGCGGCGCGGAATTGCAGCAGGCCGGCATCGACCGTTCCCGCGGCGATTACATGGGCATGCTGGGCACGGTGATGAACTGCCTCGCGCTGCAGGATTTCCTGGAGCAGGAGGGGCAGGCCACCCGCGTGCAGACGGCCATCACCATGGGCCAGGTCGCCGAGCCGTACATTCCGCTCAAGGCCATCCGCCACTTGGAGAAGGGCCGCGTCGTGATCTTCGGCGCCGGTGCGGGCATGCCGTATTTCTCCACCGATACGGTGTCCATCCAGCGTTCGCTGGAGATTCATTGCGATGAGGTCGTCATGGGCAAGAACGGCGTCGACGGCGTCTACACCTCCGACCCCCGCAAGGACGCAGATGCCAAGCGTTTCGCGACGCTGAGCTACAACCGCGCCCTTGTCGACAACCTGGCGGTCATGGATGCCGCAGCGCTGTCCATGGCCCGCGACAACAGGAAGCGCATCCGCGTGTTCGGTCTCGAAGAGGCCGGCAACGTGACCCGCGCGCTGCTCGGCGAGGAGATCGGCACGCTGGTATCCACCGCCGAATCCACGCTCGCGTGAGCGACGCGCATCGGTGATCGTGCGTCTGCATCCAACCCGGGAAACCAACTTCAACGAAGAACAACAACAAGGAGCACAAAATGGCCAATCCTGTCGAACAAGCCAAGGAACAGATGAACAAGTCCGTGGAGAACACCAAGGAGAACTTCGCGGGCATCCGCACCGGCCGCGCCAACCCCGCGCTGCTCAATGGCATCGTCGTTGACTACTACGGTGCTCCGACTCCACTGAAGGCCGTCGCGTCCATCGGCGTGCCGGAGCCCCGCACCCTCTCCGTCACCCCGTTCGACGTGTCCCAGGCCAGCAAGGTCGAGAAGGCCCTGCGCGACTCCGATCTCGGCGTCAACCCGAACCGCGATGGCAACGTCATCCGCATCACCATGCCGGAGCTGACCAGCGAGCGTCGCAAGGAATACGTCAAGCTCGCCAAGTCGAAGGCCGAGGACGGCAAGGTCGCCGTGCGCAACATCCGCCGCAAGGCCAAGGAGACCATCGACAAGTCCGTCAAGGACGGCGAGATGGGCGAGGACGAGGGCGATCGTCTGCTCAAGGAGCTCGACAAGGTCACCAAGCAGGTCACCGACCAGCTCGACGCGCTGTTCGAGACCAAGCAGAAGGAGATCATGGAGGTCTGACCTTCATGACGAAATCGTTGAACCGGACGCGGCATGTGACCATCGCCTCGTCCGGTTCGCTATGATGAAGGCAGAATCATCATGGCACCATCGACTTACGGAGGCGGTTGAACATCATGGAACACAACGACCAGCTTCATGTGGAGGCCGAGGAGGCCCTGGCGAACATCAACAAGAAGACCGGGCGCAACATGCCGCAGGCGGTCGCGACCGGCGCGGTGCTCGTCATCATCATATTGGCGAGCCTGCTGATCCGCATCGACGTGTTCGTGCTGCTGATCGTCGTGTTCATGGTGCTTGCGCTGTGGGAGCTCCGTGTCGATTTCGCCACGGTCGGTCTGCATATCCCGGTCGTCGCGCTGTGGCTGTGTTCGGCGGCCATCCTGCTCGGCACCTATTACAGCCCGTACCATTTCGGCACGATGGCGCTGCTGACGATGGCGACGCTGATGCTGGTGGCCATTCTCGCCACCGCCCGGTTCAGCTTCGGCAACTGGCTTTCGCTCGCCGTCGCATCCAAGCTGTCGAGCTCCGACGCCGCCGCGCGCGAGCAGTCGTCGTTCAACCATGAGAAAGGCGAACTGCATCACAGTCGGCTGTCGCATGTCGCTGTCTCGATACTCACCGTGCTGTACATCCCTACGCTGGCCAGCTGCATCGTGCTGTCGCTGGTGTTCAACGGGCATCCGGTCGCGCACGCGATCACGCTGGTGTTCCTGCCAGCCCTGAGCGATACCGGCGGCCTGTTCTTCGGCGCATGGTTCGGCAAGCACAAGCTGTCGCCGCGCATCTCCCCCAAGAAATCGGTCGAGGGACTGTTCGGTTCGATCCTGTTCGCGATGATCGGCGCGTTCGCGGTGTTCTTCTGCACGTATGACGGCGCGGTGTGGGCGTCGCGCTGGTGGGTTCCGATCGTCATGGGAGTACTGACCGGCGTCGCAGGCACGTTCGGCGACCTGTGCGCGTCCATGCTCAAGCGCGATATCGGCATCAAGGATATGGGACACCTGCTCAAGGGTCATGGAGGCGTGATGGATCGTGTGGATTCCATCCTCATGTGCGCGCCGTTCCTGGCCGGACTGCTGTGGATTGTCAGCATGTGACGGTCGTCTCGACGATCGGACATGACGATGCGGGAAGCGACGACAAGATACGAACGATGATGGAGGAGCAATGACGACCGGGCATGCGCAGGATGCGGAACAGCCGGAGACCGGAATCACCCCCGGCGACAAGGGGGCTTTCCGAGACGTGCTGTCCAAGGACCATGCCCGACGGGGCAAGCCGCCGGTGCATCTGGTGGACATGACGCCTGACGAGCGCATCGCCAGGGCGAAGGATCTGGGATTGCCGAAGTTCCGTGTCAAGCAGCTGGCGAACCATTACTTCGGCCGGCTGGAGACCGAGTCCGAGGCGTTCACCGACCTGCCTGCCGCCACACGCGGCGATATCGTCGAGGCGTTCTTCCCGCCTCTGATCGACGAGGTGACCCATCAGGTGGCCGATCAGGGCACCACCATCAAGACGCTGTGGCGCCTTTTCGATGGCTCTCACATCGAATCCGTACTCATGCGTTACCCGAACCGCACCACGTTATGCATCTCCAGCCAGGTCGGCTGCGGCATGGGCTGTCCGTTCTGCGCGACCGGCAAGCTTGGACTCACCCGCAACATGTCGACCGGCGAGATCCTGGAACAGGTGCGCGTTGCCGCTCGTATGATGCGCGACGGCGAAGTGGCCGGAGGCCCCGGCCGGCTCAGCAACATCGTGTTCATGGGCATGGGCGAGCCGATGGGCAACTACCGGTCCGTGCTATCCGCCGTGCGCCAGATCAGCGCGATGCCTCCCGAAGGGTTCGGCATCTCCGCGCGTAACATCACCGTATCGACCGTCGGCGTCGTGCCCGGCATCAGGAAGCTCACGGCCGAGGGCATCCCGGTGCGTCTGGCCGTGTCGCTGCACGCGCCCAGTGATGCGCTTCGCGACGAGCTCGTGCCGATGAACAAGCGTTTCAACACCACTCAGGTGCTCGACGCCGCCCACGATTACTTCCTGTCGTCCAAGCGCCGCGTCAGCATCGAATACGCGTTGATGCGCGGCATCAACGACCAGGCCGAGCACGCGCGACTGCTGGCCAAGCGGCTCAACCATTACGGCGACGATTGGGCGCATGTCAACCCAATCCCGCTCAACCCGATCGAGGGATCTCGCTGGACCGCATCCAAGCCCGAGGATGAGCAGCAGTTCCTCGATATCCTGCATCGTGCCGGAATCACGGCCACCCTGCGTGACACCCGAGGCTCCGATATCGACGGCGCCTGCGGCCAGCTCGCCGCCAAGACCAAAGAGGCCTTCGCGGCCTAGCCGCGCTCTCACTGCTGCAGGCCGCGAATCTCGAACCGCAGAGAGCGCGGCCTTCCCGTCCCATGTAACGGGACGCCGCGGCACTGCTGTAACGGGCGGACGCTACCCTTGGTATCCGTACAACAACCGAGCTTGATAAGGGAGCAATCATGTCGTTGGCCGTCCGAGTCATTCCATGCCTAGATGTCGATGCGGGACGAGTGGTCAAGGGCGTGCATTTCGAGAACCTGCGTGATGCCGGCGACCCGGTCGAGCTGGCGGGGGAGTACTACCGTCAGGGTGCCGACGAGCTGACCTTTCTGGACGTGACCGCCTCCAGCTCGCACCGCCAGACCATGATCGACGTGGTCAGCCACACCGCAGAGCAGGTGTTCATCCCGATGACCGTCGGCGGAGGCGTGCGTACTCCCGAGGACGTCGACTCGCTGCTGCGTTGCGGTGCCGACAAGGTGGGCGTCAACACCGCAGCCATCAACGACCCGACGCTGATCAGCCGCGTCGCCGACCGATTCGGCAATCAGGTGCTGGTGCTGTCGGTCGATGCCCGCCGCGAGCAGGGCGAACAGCATACGCAGTCCGGGTTCGAGGTGACCACGATGGGTGGGCGCAAGTCCACCGGCATCGACGCGATCTGGTGGGTCAAGCGGGCCGAGGAACTGGGCGCTGGCGAGATCCTGCTCAACTCGATGGACGCGGACGGCACCCGTGAGGGTTTCGATTTGGAGATGATCAAGGCAGTGCGCCGCGAGGTCAAGATACCGATCATCGCCTCCGGTGGCGCGGGCAAGGCCGCTGATTTTCCCCCGGCCATCGCCGCCGGTGCGGATGCGGTGCTCGCCGCGTCGATCTTCCATTACGGTCTGGTGACCATCCGCGAGGTCAAGCAGGCGCTTCGGTCCGCGGGATACACGGTTCGCCTGTGAATCGCGGCGGAACCGGCCGGCGATGATTCGCCGCATGCATGAACACGACTCCATAGGGGCATGAACAGGAATATGAAGGACATGACAGATACGCAATCCACCATCGACTATGACAACACCGACGAACTCGACCCACGCATCGCTGCGCGGCTCAAGCGTGACGCGCGCGGGCTGGTCGCCGCGGTCATCCAGCAGTATGACACGCACGAGGTGCTGATGGTCGGCTACATGAACGACGAGGCGCTGCGGCGCACGTTGACGACCGGTCGCGTGACGTTCTGGTCTCGCTCCCGTCAGGAATACTGGCGCAAGGGGGACACGTCCGGCCATGTGCAGTATGTGAAGTCCCTGGCGCTGGATTGTGACGGCGATGCGATTCTGGTTCAGGTCGACCAGGTGGGTGCCGCCTGCCATACCGGCAAGCGCTCGTGCTTCGAGGAGGGCGGCCCGTTGCCGGTCGTCGTCGGAAACCGTACCGCGGAACAGGAGAATGCGTGATGAGCGAGCGGCGTATTGACGATGCCGGTGTGGCCGGCGGCCTGCACGATGATGGGGCCGCATGCAGCGTCGAGCATCTCGAATGGGGCGGTACATGGCCGGACCGCGCCCAGTTCCATCGGCTTGCCGACGCCGGATACCGTGTGGTTCCCATCGTGCGGCGACTGCTCGCCGATTCGTTGACGCCTGTGGGCTTTTACGAGCGTCTCGCCGGGGGCCGTTCGGGAACGTTCATTCTGGAATCGGCGGAATACGGCGGTTCCTGGAGCCGATACAGCTTCATCGGCGTCAATTCGATAGCTCAACTGCGCTCCGATCACGGCAAGGCGAACTGGCTCGGTCAGGTGCCGGCCGGAGTGCCCACTGAGGGTGACGTGATTGAGGTGGCCCATGCCGCGCTCAAGGTGCTCAAGGCGCCGCATGTGGCCGGACTGCCGAACCTGACCAGCGGACTGGTCGGCTCTGTCGGCTGGGATGCCATCCGCCATTGGGAGCCCAAACTGCGCGCCGCGGCGCCGGATGAGACCGGCCAGCCGGAGGTGACGCTGGCCTTGGCCACCGACATCGCAGTGGTCGACCATGTGTCCGGCTCGGTGTGGCTGATAGCCAATGCGGTGAACGTCGACGACCGGCCGACCCGCGCCGATGCCGCGTATGACGAGGCCATCGAACGGCTGGATGCCATGCAGCGCAAGGCCGCCACGCCGGTGGCGGGGGAGGCCCGCGTGAGCGTGCTTGACCGAAGCCTGCCCCAGCCCCAGCTGCGGTTCCGCACCGCCAAGGCCGAGTATGAGCGCTGGGTGGAGGAGACGAAGCGGCACATCGTCGACGGCGATGTGTTCCAGACGGTGATATCCCAGCGTCTGGATCTGGATTCGCCAGCTGACCCGTTCGACGTGTACCGTGTGCTGCGCACGCTCAACCCCAGTCCGTACATGTATTTCATGACGCTCACCGACGCCGAGGGACGCGATTTCAACGTGATTGGTTCCAGCCCCGAGACGCTGATCAAGGTCGACAACGGGCATGCGATGACCTTCCCGATCGCCGGTTCCCGTCCGCGCGGCGCCACCCCGGAAGAGGATGAGCGCCTTGCCAAGGAATTGCTCGCCGATCCAAAGGAGCGTAGCGAGCACATCATGCTCGTCGACCTGTCGCGCAACGACTTGAGCAAGGTCTGCCTGCCCAGCAGCGTCGAGGTCGTGCAGCTGATGGACATCAAGCGTTTCAGCCACATCATGCACATCTGCTCGACGGTTACTGGCACGGTCGATCCGAACCTGACCACGTTCGACGTGTTCATGTCGGCGTTCCCGGCGGGCACGCTGTCCGGAGCTCCCAAGCCCCGCGCGATCGAGATCATCGACGAGCTGGAGGCGGCCGACCGAGGCATCTACGGCGGGACGGTCGGCTATTTCGACTTCTCCGGCAATATGGACATGGCCATCGCCATCCGCACCGCCTTCCTGCGCGATCATCAGGCCAGCGTGCAGGCCGGCGCCGGTCTTGTGCTCGATTCGGTGCCCGCCACCGAATGGCAGGAGACGCGAAGCAAGGCCGAAGCCAGTGTCGAGGCCATCCAGATAGCAGCGCAGCTGCGTAGCGTCGAGTAGACGCCCCGCGGTACCGATCGCCTTTGCGCCCCGCCCCGGCGTGTCCTTGATGACACGCCGGGGCGTTTTCCGTATCGTGCCCGGCATTGCGGTCGGCGCGTGAGCGGGATGAAGATGGCTGCGTGACCAGAATGACTCTGGTAATGTGAGGAGTGTCACATTATGAGGATGAGCTTGATTCGAGCGTCGAAGGAATGTACGACACGCCGTATAGGCCGGTGTTCCGTAAGGTTTTCGCGGGGAGGCTCCGTTGTTGTCGATGGGGGCGGCCTTGACGACTAGAAGAGAAAAAAAATAAATTGTAAACTTTATTTACATAAATCTGTCATGCTTACTGGTGCGCGGTGTTGCGCGTCGTGGGTTACCATCCGTGTGACCGGTGACACGACACAAATGTTAATGTAGTTGACATTTCCTTGGCGTGTCTTTATACTAACTAATTAGTTGCCACGACGAGGAGGCAACATCCATCTCAATAGAGGAGTTAGGAACATGGTAGCTAAGAAACGACTGCTTGCTGGTCTGGCGTCGCTGACCGTCATGGGTATCGCCCTTGCCGGTTGTGGTTCATCCACGAACAACAGCAGCGATACCCCCAAAGACGGAAAGGTGACGATCACCTACATGCATCGTCTGCCGGATAAAGAGGGCATGACGCTGGTCAATGACATCGTGGCCAAGTGGAACAAGGACAACCCGAACATCCAGGTCAAGGCCACCAAGTTCGATGGCAAGGCTTCGGACATGATCAAGAAGCTGGCGACCGATGTCAAGGCCGGCACCGCTCCTGATCTGGCTCAGGTCGGATACGCCGAGTTGCCTGAGGTCTTCAATCAGGGCCTGTTGCAGGACGTCACCGAAGAGGCCGCGAAGTACAAGGATCACTTCGCTGAGGTTCCGTTCTCCATGATGCAGATCGGTGGCAAGACCTACGGTCTGCCGCAGGACACCGGCCCCCTGACGTACTTCTACAACGCCAAGGAGTTCGAGAAGCTTGGCATCACCGTGCCGCAGACCGCTGACGAGCTTATCGCGACCGCCAAGAAGACCGCCGCCCAGGGTAAGTACATCATGACGTTCCAGCCCGATGAGGCCATGATGATGATGTCCGGTCAGGCCGGCGCTTCCGGCGCGTGGTACACGACCGAGGGCAATGCCTGGAAGGTCGACACCCAGACTGCAGGCTCCAAGGCCGTGGCCAAGGTGTACCAGCAGCTGCTCGACGACAAGTCCGCGCTCACCAACCCGCGTTGGGATCCGTCCTTCGACGCCTCCATTAACAAGGGTCAGCTGATCGGCACTGTGGCTGCCGCTTGGGAAGCCCCGCTGTTCATCAGCTCCGCCGGTGGCACCGGCAAGGGGGAGTGGAAGGTCGCCCAGCTGCCCGATTGGTTCGGCAACGGCACCAAGACCGGCTCCGACGGTGGTTCCGGCGTGGCTGTGCTCAAGGGCTCGAAGCACCCGGCCGAGGCCATGAAGTTCCTCGACTGGTTCAACACCCAGGTTCCGGATCTGGTCTCCCAGGGTCTGGTCGTGGCCGCCACCACCGAGGCTGCCAAGACTCCGGCTGCGTGGTCCGAGTTCTTCAGCAACCAGGACATCATGGCTGAGTTCAAGAAAGCGAACGACAACATGGCTTCGTTCAGCTACATCCCGAGCTTCTCCGCCGTGGGTTCAGCGATGAGCGAGACTGCTGCCAAGGTCGCCGCTGGTGACGCCAAGGTCTCCGACATCTTCGACACCGCTCAGACGACTTCCGTCGAAGCGCTGAAGAACGCCAAGCTCCCTGTCAAGGAGTGAACATAACCCGGTCCGGTGATGGATAAGCTGAAAAGTTCCGTCCATCACCCAAGACCCCCGATGCCTCAGGCATCATAAAATGAAAGGCCGGGGATTCGGACTCCGGCCTTTCGTATGTCCAAGAGTACATGCTCGTGGAATCGTTTTTCTGTTTTTCGAAAAGACAGGTTTGTATTATGACTGCATCCATTACTCAGGCCAAGGGTGCCGCGCCGAAACGCGCCGCCGCAAAGCCAAAGCGCTCGAAGGCATTCAAGCGCGAGAACCGAACCGGCTGGGCGTTCATGGCGCCGTTCGCCATCTTGTTCGCCTTCGTGTTCCTCCTGCCCATCTTCTGGGCCGTCTATTCCAGCTTCTTCCGTCAGGTCAGCCAAGGCGGCGGCCTCTATGGCGGCGGCGAACTGGTCAACGAGTTCGTCGGATTCCAGAACTTCCAATACGTCATCACTTCCGGCAAATTCTGGACTGGTGTCGGCCATGTGCTGCTCTACACCGTCGTCCAGGTGCCGATCATGATCATCGCCGCCCTTGCGCTGGCTATGGTCATCGATTCGTTTGTCGTCAAGCACGTTACCGGTTTCCGTCTGGGCTACTTCCTGCCCTACGCCATCCCCGGCGTCGTCGCCTCCATCATCTGGGTCTACCTGTACAACGGTCAGATTTCCCCAATCGTCAAGGGTCTGGAGTCCATCGGCATCCATGTCGACTTCTTTGCAAACAACGTTGTCCTCGGTTCCATGGCCAACATCACGACCTGGACGTTCACCGGTTACAACATGCTGATCTTCCTCGCCGCGCTGCAGGCCATCCCGCACGACCTGTATGAGGCCGCCCGCATCGATGGTGCCAACGGTTTCCAGGTCGCCATGAAGATCAAGCTGCCGAACGTGCGTGGCGCGGCGCTGCTCGCCATGCTGCTGTCCATCGTCGGCACCATCCAGCTGTTCAACGAACCGCAGATCATGTCCACCGCGGATCCGGGCATCTCCAAGGCGTACACGCCGATGATGATGGCCATGAATACTTCGCAGGGAACACTTACCCCGTCAGGTGACGGCCCCGCATCAGCCATCGCCATCGTCATGGCACTGATCGCAGGTCTGCTTGCCGTCGTGTACACCCTTGCTGAAAGGAAGGTGAACGAGTAATGAGCTCTGCAACCGCTGAAGCGCGCGCGAACAAGAAGCGCGAACGTCGTTTGGAGAAGCAGCGCGAGGCTGCACAGCACGATCTGCCCCGTTCCATGAGGCCGTCGCCTGCAGTCAAGACACTTACGGTCATCGTACTGGTGTTGGCGCTGATCTACTTCCTGTTCCCGATTTACTGGGCCATCATCGCGTCCACCAAGACGCCCTCCCAGATGACCAACGGCAATGGCATGTGGTTCTCCGTGTCGCTCGACCAGATCCCCAACGCCGTGGCCACCAACTACTCCAAGCTGCTCGGCTGGACCCGTGGCAACTTCTGGCGCTGGGTGCTGAACTCGCTGATCTACTCGGGCGTCTCCGCATTCATCGGCACCATCGTGTCCGTCATGGCCGGCTACGCCACCGCGAAGTTCAACTTCCGCGGCAAGAACGCCGCCATCGGCATCATCATGGCCTGCATGCTGATGCCTGCCGCCCTGCTCACCATCCCCCAGTACTCGATCTTCCACGCTCTGAAGCTGACCAACACGATGGCGTCCATCATCATCCCGTGCTGTGTCTCGCCGTTCGGCTTCTTCCTGGGCCGTACGTACGCCCAGAGCTCTGTGCCTGACGAACTGCTTGAAGCCGCCCGCATCGACGGCGCGAGCGAAGCCAGGATTTTCTTCACCATTGTGCTGCGACTTCTCGCCCCGGCAATGGTGACGATCTTCCTGTTCCTGTTCGTCGCCACGTGGAACAACTTCCTGCTGCCGTTGATGATGGTGTCCTCCGACACCCTCAAGCCGGTGACCCTGGGTCTGTACGGCATGGTGTCGTTGGCCACGTTCACCGATCGCGGCGCCCTGATGATGGGTGCACTGCTCGGCGTGCTGCCGGTGATCGTGATCTTCCTCGGTCTCCAGCGCTACTGGCAGTCCGGCCTGGCCGCCGGCGCCGTCAAGGGCTGATGTTTTCTCCCGCCATGTGCGGGAGAAAACCACGAACCGCCGCCCGGCATGATGTGTCACTGAGTGCCGGGCGGTACGGCCATCACCTCGATCAGTGACACGATTACCATCGTCCAGCGTCATCGTAGGCGTCAAGGATTTGCGCAGTCAGGATCCAGCGGGCCTGCGATGATGCCGGCCATTTCATCGGCCTTCGTGATTTCATCACCCATATATCTTTCCCCGATGACTGTTCCCAAGAAGGAGAACCCATGACCAGCACTGGCCGCTTCACATTGCCCAGTGAAGAGAACTTCGCTGAAAAAACCAAGGAACTTGCCGAATTGTGGGGCGCTGATGCCATCCGTAATTCCGATGGCACACACCTTGACGAGTCCGTGCTCGCACTCGGCAAGAAGATCTACAGCGCCTACTTCCCGACCCGTGCACACAACGAGTGGATCACGCTGCACATGGACGAGACCCCGCAGGTGTACCTGCTCACCGGGCGCGTCCTGGCGGAAGCGGACGTCGTGGATGTTCCCCTGATGGACGGCTTCTTCGAGGAGCAGCTCAAGCCGAACCGTGACGCCGACCCGCACAAGTACTGGGAAGTCGTGGACCGCACCACCAATGAGGTCGTGGATGCCTCCCTGTGGACGCTTGATGAGGACACCGATACCGTGCATGTCTCCGGCGCGACGCCGATGCACGAGTACACGGTCTCGTTCCTCGCGTACATCATCTGGGATCCGGTCGAGATGTACAACCACCTGACGAACGGGTGGGGCGACAAGGAGCACGAGATTCCGTTCGATATCTACCACCCGGCGACGCGCAAGTTCGTGTTCGACACGTTCGAGCGGTGGCTCAAGGACAACCCGCAGGTGGATGTCGTGCGTTTCACGACGTTCTTCTACCAGTTCACGCTGCTGTTCGACCAGAAGCAGCGCGAGAAGGTCGTGGACTGGTTCGGCTGCGCCTGCACCGTGAGCCCGGCCGCGCTTGACGATTTCGAGAAGGAGTACGGCTACCGCCTGCGTCCCGAGGACTTCGTCAACGAGGGCTCGTACAACTCCGCATGGCGCGTGCCGCGCAAGCCGCAGCGCGACTGGATCGACTTCCTGAGCCATTTCGTACGCGCGAACGTGAAGAAACTCGCATCGCTGTCGCACGAGGCCGGCAAGGAAGCGATGATGTTCCTGGGTGACCAGTGGATCGGTACCGAGCCGTACAAGGATGGTTTCGAGGATCTGGGTCTGGATGCTGTCGTCGGTTCGATCGGTGACGGCACCACGACCCGCATGATCGCGGACATCCCGGGCGTGAAGTACACGGAGGGTCGTTTCCTGCCGTACTTCTTCCCCGACACGTTCTACGAGGGCAACGATCCGAGCATCGAAGGTCTCGACAACTGGCGCAAGGCCCGTCGTGCCATCCTGCGTTCCCCGATTTCGCGTATGGGCTACGGCGGATACCTGTCGCTGGCCGCGAAGTTCCCGAAGTTCGTCGATACCGTCACCCACATCGCCGACGAGTTCCGCGACATCCATGACCGTACCGGTGGAGTCGCCGCCGAAGGCGAGCTCAACGTGGCGATTCTGAACTCGTGGGGCAAGATGCGTTCGTGGATGGCGTTCACGGTCGCCCACGCGCTGCCGAACAAGCAGACGTATTCGTATTACGGCATTCTGGAGTCGCTGTCGGGCATGCGCGTGAACGTGCGGTTCATCAGCTTCGATGACGTGCTGGAGCATGGCGTCGCCGACGACATCGACGTGATCATCAACGGTGGTCCGGTCGACACCGCGTTCACCGGTGGAGACGTGTGGAAGAACCCGAAGCTGACCGAGACCCTGCGCGCCTGGGTGCGCGGCGGCGGAGCATTCGTCGGCGTCGGAGAGCCCAGTTCGCTGGCCCGTTTCCAGGCTGGTCGTTTCTTCCAGCTGGCCGACGTGCTGGGTGTGGACGAGGAACGCTACCAGACGCTGTCGGTGGACAAGTACTTCCCAACCGTCACGCCGGAGCACTTCATCACCGCCGACGTGCATGTCGATCCCACCGCCCGCGAAGCGTGGGAGAAAGCCGGATACCGCATCCCGCTGTCGGGCTGCGGCGGTGGCCAGGGCATCAAGCCGCTTGGCGGCATCGACTTCGGCGAGCCGATCGCGAACACGTTCCCGGTCAACGAGGACGTGACGCTGCTGCGCGCCGACGGCGGTCAGGTGCAGCTCGCGGTCAACGAGTACGGCAAGGGCCGCGGCGTATACGTCTCCGGTCTGCCCTACTCGGCCGCGAACGCCCGTCTGCTGGAGCGTGCCCTGTTCTGGGCCTCCCACAACGAGGACAAGTACACGGCATACAGCTCCACCAACCCTGAGTGCGAGGTCGCGGTGTTCCCCGATGCCGGCCAGTACTGCGTGATCAACAACACCGACCGTCCGCAGTCCACGGATGTGGCTCTGCCTGACGGTTCGGTCGAGCATTTCGACCTCGACCAGAGCGCTATCGCTTGGCGCAACCTCTGATCTGTGCTGTCCCCGTCCGTCCCGCGGCATGATGCGGGACGGGCGGGGACAGATGGATCGGACAGCAAGACTTGAGGATCAGGGCTTCCGTGCTTTCCTTCTCCTTCCTCCGGAGGCCCTGACACTCAGACCCATCGGTGGGGCAAGGCATGACGATATGCCTTGCCCCACATATTCGTCAAGGATGTGCGAACCGCGCATATCCGCTGTTACGTAAGGACACAACACATGACAGTGCAGGATACAGCACAGCAGACACCTGCCGACCGCTTCCGCGTCGGCATCGACATCGGCGGCACCAAGATCGAGGCCGTTCTCGTCGATCCGCAGGATAATGTTCGCAACGACGTGCGCATTCCCGCACGACGCGGCAACGCGCAGGTCATCGACGACGTCGTATCGATCACCCATGAGGTAGCCGGCGATCTGTTCGATCAGGTCGCCACGGTCGGCATCGGCATCCCCGGACAGGTCAATCCAGAAACCGGTCGTGTCGACAACGTCGTCAACCTCGACATCGATACGCTGGAGCTTGGTGCCGAAGCGGGCAAGCGCCTCGGTATTCCCGTGCACGTCGAGAACGACGTCAATGCGGCCGCGGTCGGCGCCGCGCGTATGGTCGGCGGATCCCACCCCGAAGGAACCATCGTGTTCCTCAACTTCGGCACCGGACTCGCCGCGGGCATCGTCGTCGACGGCGTCGTCCAGCACGGTTTCAGCGGCGCCGCCGGCGAGATCGGCCATATCCCGATCGACCCGAACCGCTTCCCGTGCCCCTGCGGGCAGAGCGGCTGTCTTGAGACCGTGTGCTCCGGAGCGTCGGTCGGTCGCCACTGGCCGGTCGAAGGCAAGCCTCCGATGCCGGATCTCATCGAGTGCGCCCGTCGCGGCGAGCCTGACGCCCAGCGCATACTCGTCATGGTCACCCACGCCATCGTCGACGCCGTGCAGATCGTCGCACAATCCTATGACCCGCGCATGATTATCTTCGGCGGTGGCATGGCGAAGACCGGCCAGCCGCTCATCGACGTCACCCTGGACGAACTGCGCGTGCGCGAGCGTACCTGCCCGTTCCTGACGGGCCTGCATCTCGGCGAACGCATCAAGCTTGCGCAACTCGACCAGCCGGTCGGAGCGCTGGGCGCCGCGTGGGCCGCGCCGGAGGCCTGATAGGCACACCGGTACCGGCGACGGAGTTTCCAAAACCACCCGAGCCGCACGGCCGGATGTGAGCAGAACATGAATCGAGGGCCGCTCCCTGAACGGGGGAGCGGCCCTCGATTCATATCGATTCATATCGCAAGGACCTTTCGGTGGTTCTCTCAGTGACCGTTCTCGATGTAATGATGAACCACGTCGATGGCGGATCCGCGCAGCGCGATATCCGAACCCACCTGGCACCGTCGCACGGAGGTATGCTTGTGGAACTTCGACGACGACACCATGTCCACACGGCGCTGCGTCGCCTCCAGGAACGCCGCGTTCACGATGTCCGGCGGGCCGTACACGCATATGTCGTTGATGTCGAGCAGGCCGATTGGCATGGCGAGCGCCGCGGCGAGCTGCTCGCCGCAGGATCGGATGATGTCCAGCTGCTCCTCGGGCGTCGACGCGCGGCGAATCCGCTCGCGAATCACCGGCGATGTGACCATCGTCTCCAGGCACCCGCGCTTGCCGCACGGACACAACACCCCCGACTCCGGGTCGAGGGAGATATGCCCGATCTCGCCTCCGGCATGGTTCTGCCCGATCACCGTCACATCGTCGATCAGCGTCGCGGCACCGATGCCGCGGTCGATCTTGATAAACAGCATGCTCTTGTCGCCATGCCCGAAGAATCGCTCCGCGAGCATGGAGCAGACGACGTCGTTGCTGATGGTGACGGGGAATCCGAAACGACGTTCCAGCATGCCTCTCAGATCAAGGTCCCGCCATCCCAACACCGTCGATTCGCGAATGACACCGTCCTCGACGACACCAGTCGCCGCTATGCCGATGCCGATGATCGTGTCGGCGTCGATGTCGGTGCGCAGCTGGTCGACCAGCTGCACGATCATGTCCGCGTTGATGTCGTTATCCGGTCCGAGCGCCATTTCCATGCGCTGCTGTGGCGTGCCCAGCAGGTCGGTCACGGCTCCCTGCACCAGATGCTCCTGGGACAGGTCGACGCTGATGATGTGCAGACGCGACGTGTCGATGCTCAGCAGCGTGCCGCGCTTGCCCTTGCCGGAGGCGTTGACGTCGAAACCGCTCTCGCAGATCAGCCCTTCGTCGAGCATGCTGTTGGCGACTCCCGATATCGCCACGCGCGAGAGTCCGGTCTGCCGCCCGAGGTCGGCGCGGGATAGCTGCCCGTTCGGGAACAGCAGCCCGAACACCAGGGAACGGTTGTTGCGGCGCACGTCGGCGGGACTTGCCTTCGTCGTCCTGCCGGGCGTGTGCAGGGGGAACGAGATGGTGTTGGCGTACGAGGTCATTGGTTCAGTCGTTTCTTGTCAGAGCGCCCATGATTCGGATCATGCGAGCTGCGGTGTGGTCATGTTCAAATCCACAGTCTTTATATTATAGCAATAGAAAAGGGAATTCAGGAACTATAAACGCCGAAGAATGGCGGTTTGTCATTTATGTAACTATAATTAACAAATAACGGTGCGTATGCGCCAACAGCTGCTGCGTCGCAGTGGCACAGCAGCTTCAGATAGGGGGTCGTTGTGGCGTTGAAGACCGGCGGCAACCTGCGGCACAACAAGGAAAAGAGGGTTCCACATGACTGACATTGATCCGAAACTGGCGGCCATCGTCGATCAGTTCGCCATCGACGGCGACGTCAAGGGCATCACCGCATACGGTGACGGCCACATCAACGTCACCTTCCTGATCAACACGGATCAGCACCGGTACATCCTGCAGAAGATGAACACGGACATCTTCCCGGACACCGTGCACCTGATGCGCAACATCGAACTCGTCACCGCCTACCTGCGCTCCAAGAACCAGGAGACGCTCGACATCGTCCCCACCAAGGACGGCGCGAGCTACATCGAAAACGAGGAGGTGGACGGCGCCTGGAGGATATACAAGTTCATCGAAGGCACCATCTCCTACAACCTCGTCCCCAACGCCGACGTGTTCCGCGAGTCCGGCGCCGCGTTCGGCGAGTTCCAGAACTTCCTGGCCGGCTTCGACGCCTCCCAGCTGACCGAGACCATCGCCCACTTCCACGACACGCCGAGCCGCTTCCGCGACTTCAAGGCTGCGCTGGAAGCCGACAAGATGGGCCGCGCCGAAACCTGCAAGCCGGAGGTTGACTTCTTCCTCGCCCACGAAGACCAGTACTCCCGCATCATGGACGGGCTGGCCGACGGCTCCGTTCCGCTGCGCGTCACCCACAACGACACCAAACTCAACAACATCCTGATGGACGCGAAGACCGGCAAGGCCCGTGCCATCATCGACCTCGACACCATCATGCCGGGTTCCATGCTGTTCGACTTCGGCGATTCCATCCGCTTCGGCGCGTCCACCGCGCTTGAGGACGAGAAGGATCTCGACAAGGTCCACTTCAGCACCGAACTGTTCCGCGCCTACGCGGAGGGCTTCGTCGGCAAGGTGCGCGACAGCATCACCGACAAGGAGGCCGAGCTGCTCGCGTTCGCCGGCAACATGATGACGATGGAATGCGGCATGCGCTTCCTCGCCGACTACCTCGCCGGTGACACGTACTTCGCCACCAAGTACCCCGAGCACAACCTCGTGCGCGCTCGCACCCAGATCAAGCTCGTGCAGGAGATGGAGCAGAAGGCCGACGAGATTCGCGCCATCGTCGACGACGTCATGGAAAGGACCGCCCGCTGATGACCACGGAAGAGAAGAAGGACGACTGCGCCTGCGGCGGACTCGACGCCGTCTACGCGAGCATCGACGCGCTCGTCGACTTCGCGCGCAAGCGGCTTGAACTCGACCCGCGCGACGCCGACTGGACGCGCAACCGCATCTTCGAGCTGTTCTCGCTCGACTCGTACCGTCCTACCGGCGCGACCAGCGACGACACGCTGCCCGACGACCTGCTGACGCGGTTCCGCGCCGCGGCCGTCGCGGCGGGGCTGTTCGACGCCGACGAAGGACCCGTGTACGCGGACATCGTGATGGGCATGCTCTCCGGCACGCCGTCCGCCGTGCAGGACCGGTTCGAGGCAGTGGAACGAGAACATGGCGGCATGGAAGCCATGCGCTGGTTCTACGACTACTGCGTCGCCAACAACTATGTCAAGAAGGGCGTGCTCGACAAGAACCCGCGCTTCGATTCCCACGGCCTGGTCATCACCATCAACCTCGCCAAGCCCGAATTCAAGAACATGAAGAAGGCCGCCGCGGGCAACTCGGTGGCCGGCGGATACCCCGCATGCACGATCTGCCATGAGAACGAGGGCTTCGCGGGGCGCAACAAGCGCACGCTGCGCACCATCCCCGCCACGCTCGGCGACGAACCGTGGTTCTGGCAGTTCTCCCCGTACGGGTACTTCTACCAGCACGGCATCTGCGTGAACGACGAGCACACGCCCATGCACGTGAGCCGCTCCACGTTCGGGCACCTGCTTGACTTCGTCGACCGGTTCCCCGGATACTTCCTCGGGTGCAACGCCGCGCTGCCGCGCATCGGCGGCTCCGTGCTCGCCCACGACCATTACCAGGGCGGCGGCGAACTGCTGCCGATGCACAAGGCGGCCGCCTGGGCGACGATGACGCTGCCGGAATACCCGGACGCGACCATCGAGATCCTCGACTGGCCCGGCACCGCCGTGCGCGTGGTCGCCAAATCGCGCGACACGATCATCGAGGTGTGCGACAAGATCCGCGAAGGCTGGATCAACTACTCCAATCCCGAGCTGGACATCATCTGCGAAGGCGAGGACGGCAAGCGCTCCGCGGTGTCGCCCAGCGCGATCATCACCGAGCGCGGCTACGAAATGAGCCTGATCTTCCGCAACAACTCGGTCAGCGAGGAACTGCCGGAAGGCATCTTCCACGCGCATCCCGAGTTCTGGCCGGTCAAGCAGGAGCCCATCGGCCTGATCGAGGCGCAGGGGCTGTTCATCCTGCCCGGCCGCCTCATCAACCAGCTCGGCCTGATCGAGGACGCCCTCGCCGAGGGCAAGCCGCTGCCGGAAGAGGTCGGCGAGTTCACGCTCGAATGGGACGAACTCACCTCGACACTGAACGGCGAGCGCGACCGCGACGCCATCCACGCCGCGGTGCAGGACGAACTCGGCAGCGTATGCGAGCGCATCCTGGGCAACACGGCCGTGTTCAAGCACAAGGAACTCACCCGGGACTTCATGGAAGGCCTCGGATTCCATACTCAGCATTAGAATGACTGTTGGAGTCATCCACAGCTGTTTTTCAAGGAGGAACACATGACTACCATTCTGGTAACGGGCGGCGCGGGCTACATCGGTACGCACACCGATGTCGAGCTGCTGAACAAGGGGTACGACGTTGTCTGCGTGGACAACTACAGCAACTCGTCGCCCAAGGCGCTCGATCGCGTCGAGGAGATCACCGGCAAGACCGTCAAGCGCTACGAGGGCGATGTCCGCGATGAGGCGCTGATGGACCGCATCTTCACCGAGAACGACATCGACTGGGTGATTCATTTCGCCTCGCTCAAGTCCGTCGGCGAGTCGGTCGCCAAGCCGATCGAATACTACGACAACAACCTCAACAGCACCATCGTGCTGCTCAAGGCCATGCGCGCCCACGACGTCAAGAAGGTCATCTTCTCGTCGTCCGCCACCGTCTATGGCACGCCCAAGGAGCTGCCGCTGACTGAGGAGAGCCAGACCGGCGGCACCACGAACCCGTACGGCACGACCAAGTTCTTCGAGGAGCAGATCCTGCGCGACGTGCACGTCGCCGACGACTCCTGGACCGTCGTCATCCTGCGCTACTTCAACCCGGTCGGCGCCCACGAGTCCGGCCTGATCGGCGAGGATCCGAAGGGCATCCCGGCAAACCTGACCCCCTACATCGCCAAGGTTGCACTCGGCGAGCTCAAGGAGGTTCAGGTGTTCGGTGACGACTACGACACGCCCGACGGAACCGGCGTGCGCGACTACATCCACGTTGTCGATCTGGCCAAGGGCCACGTCGCCGTCATCGACAAGGTCGAGGGCCCCGGCGTGTTCACCTACAACCTGGGTACCGGTCACGGATACTCGGTACTTGAGGTCATCAAGGCGTACGAGAAGGCCGCCGGCCACGCGATTCCGTTCGCGATCAAGCCGCGTCGCCCCGGCGACATCGCCGCCTGCTACGCCGACTCCTCCAAGGCCGAGCGTGAACTCGGCTGGAAGGCCGAGCTCGGCATCGACGACATGGCTGCGTCGTCGATGAATTGGCAGACCAAGAACCCGAGCGGTTACCGCGACGCCGAGTGACATCGGCCCGTGCGATCGGCCAATCGGCGTGATTTGATCGTCTGACCGTCTTACGAATGATGCCCGGTGGCTCCTGAGATTCAGGAGGCACCGGGCATCATTCGTTTTTTACCGTTGATATTCGCCGGAACGTTGGCAAGGTCATGGGTCGAGTCGCGTTTGCGTGCTTAAGTGCGCGTCGGAACGACGAGTGCGCGAACATAGGAACGCAAAACCGGTGGTTTGCGTGCTTAAGTGCGCACGGTCGTCGTTCCGACGCGCACTTAAGCACGCAAAAGGGTACGGACAGGCCCGATATGTGTGTTGTTCGTTCAGTGGATTGCCGTGAAGTGATGCGTGTGTCGGCAAGGCGTACCGAAGGAAGCGGTACGAGGGTACCGCGACTGAGGAACAACGCAGCCGACACTCCATCACTCCTCGGCAACGAGGTCGAGATATGAATCGTTCCACAGATCCTCGTCCCCGTCGGGCATCAGCAGGACGCGTTCGGGGTTCAGGGCCTGGACTGCGCCCTCGTCGTGGGTGACGAGGACGATGGCGCCTTCGTATTTGGCGATGGCCTTGAGGATTTCGTCGCGGGAGGCGGGGTCGAGGTTGTTGGTGGGCTCGTCGAGGAGGAGGACGTTGGCGCGGGAGGTGACGAGCGTGGCGAGGGCGAGACGGGTCTTTTCGCCGCCGGAGAGGACCCGGGCGGGTTTGAAGGCGTCGTCGCCGGAGAAGAGGAAGGAGCCGAGGATGGAACGAGCCTGAGTGTCGTTGAGCTCGGGGGCGACGTGGGTGAGGTTCTCAAGCACGGTGGCGTTGAGATCGAGGGTGTCGTGCTCCTGGGCGAAGTAGCCGATCTTGCAGCCGTGGCCGTATTCGACGACGCCGGTGTCGGGGTCTTCGATGTGGGCGAGCAGGCGCAGGGTGGTGGTTTTTCCGGCGCCGTTGTAGCCGAGGATGACGACGCGGGAGCCTTTGTCGACGGCGAGGTTGACGCCGGCGAAGACGATGTTGGAGCCGTATGCCTTGGAGATGTCCTTGGCCATGATGGGGGTGCGGCCGCAGGGTGCCGGTTCGGGGAAGCGGATGTCGGCGACCTTGTCCTGCTTCTGGGCATCGGAGGTCTCGGACAGGAGCCGTTCGGCGCGGCGCATCATGTTCTGGGCGGCGACGGCCTTGGTGGCTTTGGCGTGCAGGCGGATGCCCTGCTTCATGAGCCGGTCGGCTTTTTTCTCGGCGACCTCGCGTTCGCGGCGACGACGCTCCTCGTCGACGACGCGCTGGTGGAGGTAGGCTTTCCAGCCGAGGGAGTACATGTCGATCTGGCCGGTCTGCGCGTCGAGATGCCAGACCTTGTTGACGACTTCGTCGAGCAGCTCGGTGGAGTGGGAGATGACGAGGAATCCGCCTTCGTATTTCTTGAGGAATCCGCGCAGCCATTCGATGGAGTCTGCGTCCAAGTGGTTGGTGGGCTCGTCGAGAATGAGGGTGTCGGCATCGGAGAAAAGGATGCGGGCGAGTTCGATGCGGCGGCGTTGGCCACCGGAGAGGGTGCCGAGGGGACGCTGCATGACGTCCTGGGGGAGGCCGAGGCTGTCGGCCATGGCGATGGCCTCGGATTGTGCGGCATAGCCGCCGGCCTTGTCGAAGTCCTGCATGGCTTTGTCGTACCGGTTCATGGCTTTGGTCATGATGTCCGGGTCCGGGTTGGTCATGTCTTTTTCGGCTTTGCGGATGCGGCTGATGATGGAGGCGATGTCGCGGGCGCTCATCATGCGGTCGAGCGCGGTCTGCTCCTGGTCGGCGGCATGCGTGTCCTGGGGGAGGTAGCCGAGCTTGCCGGATACGCGCACCTTGCCGCTGGTGGGGAGCATGTCGCCGGTGATGACGCGGGTGAGTGTGGTTTTGCCGGCACCGTTGCGACCGACCAGACCGATCTTGTCGCCTTTGGCGACGTGGAAATCGGTGGGATGGAGCAAGGTGCGCGCGCCGATCTGAATCTCAAGTCCCTGCGCCTCAATAGCCATGTGTCCCGCTCGTCTTTCTGTTGTTGTCCGTATTCGTTGAAGTCCAACCGTCCATCATAGCGAACACGTGCCGACTGGCGGTCAGGGTACTGACTCAGGGGTGTCTCGGGGTTGTCATCCCCGCGGATCATAAGCCGTTTCGTCCCCGTGGTCGATGGCCGGGAAACCTTACGAATCCTAATGTTTATGGTGATGTTGCGATGACGGCAGACCAGTGAAGGAGCGACAGACATGGAACGGATGATGACGGGAGACGGGCGCGTTCGGACGTTCGCCGAGTGCCGGAACAGAAGGAACCGCAGGACGCTGCTGCGCGTGTCGGTCGTGCTGGGCGTCCTGCTCGCCGCCATACTGGCGCTGCTGTTCTGCCTAGGGCGTTTCGCGGGCCGGGGACCGTTTGCGCCCGGCGCCGCACAGGCGAAATACTCTCCGTCGAGCTGGAGTCTGATTGTCGTCAACCGGTGGAACAGGATTCCCGACGACTATCCGGCACCGAAACTGACCAGGCTCAGCAACGGCGAGAGCGTGGATTCGCGCATCTATCCCGATCTGCAGCGCATGTTCGATGACATGCGTGCCGCGGGGCTTCACCCGGAGGTCACGTCGGCGTACCGTACGGAGGCCGTGCAGCGGCAGCTGCTGGACGAGAAGATATTCCTGTATCAGAACGAGGGCGCGTCGAAGGAGGAGGCGAGAAGACAGGCGTCGCAATGGGTGGCCGAGCCGGGGACCAGCGAGCACGAGCTGGGCCTGGCGGTGGACATCAACGCGAGCGGGGCCACCAGCACCAAGGACAGCGTCAACGAGCACCAGTGGCTTGCAGACAACGCGTGGCGGTACGGATTCATCCTGCGCTATCCGCGAGGGAAGACCGACGTGACCGGCAACGCGTATGAATCATGGCATTACCGGTATGTGGGAGCCGAGGCGGCGAAGGCGATGCATGAGTCCGGCCAGACGCTTGAGGAGTACGTGAAGTAGCTGGACTGGCCGTTGCCGCAGTATCAAGCTATGCCGACGCGATGGTGATGGTGGCGCGGAACGATTGCTCGTCCGGCCTGTCCAATTCCAGCGTCGCGCCCATGGCCTCGCATGCGGCGTCGGCGATCGACAGGCCTAGGCCGACGCCGGGCTCGGCGCTGATGCGTGAGTGTTCGCCGCGGTGGAACGGCTGCTTCAGATTCATCAGATCGTCCGGCAGCGTTTCGTCGGTGCTGTTGGTGATGGTCACGATGATGGCGCAGTGCTCCTGCCTCGCGGCGATGTCGAGTGTGCCCGAGCTGATGTTGTGCATGATGGCGTTACGCAGCAGGTTGCCGATGGCCAAGTCCATCAGCGATTTGCTGGCCTGGACCTGCACGTCGCTTGCGACATCGCGCGTGGTGACGAGGATGTTGCGCTTATCGGCCTGCTCCTCCACCTCGGCCAGCTCGTCGTCGATGAAATCGGCGAGCTGCAGGGCGGTGACGTCCTCGGTATCGATGACGCCGCTCTGAATGCGCGAGAGCGTGAGCAGTGCCTGCACGAGGTCGCTGCCGCGACGGTTCGCGGCGAGCGCCCGCCTGATGGCGGGCTCCACGTCGGCCGGGAAACGGCCTTGGGACAGTGGGGCGTCCAGATTGGTCGCGACGGCGGCGATGGGTGTTCGCAGCTCGTGGGAGGCGTTCGACACGAACCGACGCTCCGCTTCCGTGGCGTTCTGCAGTCGGTCGAGCATGCCATTGATGGATTCGATGAGCTTGCCGATCTCGTCATCGCTGCCGTCGGGGGCGATGCGAGCGTCGAGATCGCCGGGCTTCAACGCCTCCACCTGCTTGCTGATCTTGGCCACGCGTTTGGACAGGCGAGAGCCGACGAGCCAGGACGCGATGAGCGAGAGCACGGCGAAAATGATGAACGTGCCGATGGAGATGAACTGCATCATCGTGATGAAGGAGTCGGTCAGGGCGCTCGCCGTCTTGCCGATATGCGTCACCTCAATCTTGGTGACGGTGGACTCCGGGTCGGAGGTCTCGACGGTATCCTCCTGTACCGAGAGCATCGGGGAGCAGACGGCGGTGGCGGAGCTGCCGACGGCGTCCGGCTCATCCTCCAGATCGAGGTCGGAGCTGGTCTGGTTCTTGTCGAAGTACACCGTGATCAGTTCGCCGGTGTCCTTGTCGGTGCACATGACGATGTTGTTCTTCTGCTGCCGTGCCGCCTGTGAGACAATGATGTTCTGCGTGATGATGACGGTGGCCAGCATCGCCAGGGCGGCGATGGATATGGTGGCGATGAGCCGGCCTCGGAACGTCGACGGCCAGGGGAATCGGCGGCGACGGCGTGTATGGCCATTGCCGCCGGCGGTGTCTTTGGCGGCGGCCGTTGCCGCGGCCGTGTCGGTGACCGGGGTCGCCTCCGAGGTTGCGTCTGAGTCTGTTGCGGCGTCTGCTGCGTGTGATGCGGTCATGACAGACGGTACCCCTTTCCTCTGGTGGAGGTGATGCCGTTGCCCTCGCCGAGTTTGCGTCGCAGCGAGTATACGGTGGTTTTGATGGCGTCCGTGAGGTCGGTGGCTGATGCGCCCGCCCACACGGTGTCGAACAGTTCCTCGGCGTTGACGTAGCTGCCGTCCGCCTTCATGATCTCCAGCAGCACGCCGTATTCCTTCGGCGACAGGTTGACGGGCTTGCCGTCACGGGTCACGGTGTGACGGACCGTGTCGAGGACGATGCCGTTGTGTGAGAATTCGGTGCCGGAGAAGTCGCCCTTACCGGCACGGCGTTGCAGCGCCCGTATGCGCGCGAGTAGCTCGGGATAGGCGAACGGCTTGATCAGGTAGTCGTCGGCGCCGAGTTCGAGACCGTTGATGCGGTCCCTGACCTGCGCTGCCGCGGTGAGCATCAGCACGGACACGGGGATGTCGTTCGAGGCGATCGTCTCCATCACCGCGTCGCCGGACATGATCGGCAGGTCGCGGTCGAGCAGCACGATGTCGATGGATTGCTCGGCGAGCATGCGCACCGCTTCCAGCCCGTTGTATGCGACGCGGGTCGCATACCCCTCGAACCGCAGCGCGTCGTCCAGCGCGGCGGCGAGGTCACGGTCATCTTCGACGATCAGTATGCGCATGGGAACCTCCTCGGATACGTAGGTTGCGTGAGAACCAATCCGTTTCCATTATTGTCGCGGTTTTCAGAGCTGAGTGAGCATCCGGCGGCTGGTCATGGAACACTCAAACATTATTAAGAGGATACGATGAAAGTTGTATAGGAACCATGGTCGGCATGCAATGAATGGTATCGTATTCCGCCATCGGAGTATGAAGATGGGCATGGTCGCCCATCCGGCTTGTTCAACGGATCTCTTACTGGAAAGAAAACGCTTATGAGTGGTAAACGGTTGATGGGGGAGCTGACATGCGGCGTTGTGCTATGTGAGGGAATGTCGCGCCAAGGGACTCACCTTGGTCAAGGATCCCGCCCGTACCGGAAGGAGTGACAAGCCTGGCAAAGGCTCTGTCATCATCGGCGACGAACGGGCGTTCTCGCAATACTCGGACTAGGAGGAGATGATACGCCGGATTAGTGCGATCTACGTGCGCACGAAATCAGGCAACGACGAAAGGATTCGCCGTATCCTCGCCCACGCGGCGAACATCGGCGGCTCCGGCGTGTACGTCACCGCGTCGGCTGACCTGTCACAGGCGAGAAACACCGCGGACGACTCGCTGGCGACGCTGGGCCTGATGATCGGCGTGATAGCGCTGATCGTGGGCGGCATGAGCATCGCCAACATGATGATCGTCACGGTCATGGAACGACGAGACGAAATCGGCTTGCGACGGGCACTGGGCGCTGCGCAGCGAATAGATGGCGGCGCGTGCCGGATTCGTGCGTCGTCTTGCAGCGAATATTGTGGCATCGCACAACGGATACCCGTCAAATATGTGGAGTATTTCGTCAGCCGGACATGAAATGGCGGTATATTGAAACCATCATATTGGACTGACACAGAAAGAAGTTAGCCATGACATATCCGCAGCAGCCCGGCCCGCAGCAGCCGCAAGCCCCGCAGCAGCCCGCATATCAGGCGCCTTATGGTGCTCCTCAGGCTCCTCAGGCTCCGCAGCAGCCCGCCGGATACCAGTATCCGCAGGGGTATCCCCAGCAGCCCGGCTACCCGCAGCAGCCCGGCTACGCTCCCCAGCCGCAGGGGCCGAGCTTCCTCGACACGATGAACGTGCGCGCGGTCACCAAGATCTCCGCCATTCTCATGGTCGTGTTCATCGGCATCGAGACGTTCCTGTCGTTCCTCAGACTTGTCGATGCCGGCAACAACATGAGCGGATTCGGCTACAAGCTCCTCTTCGGCTCGACTCCGTGGCTCATGCTCACCGCAATCCTGGCGGTGTGGGTCATCGGTCTCAACGTCGTGCAGAACGGACCGCAGTGGTTCAAGATGGCCGCGTTCGTCGCCATGGTCGCGGCCGCCGGCCTGAGGGTGCTCGCGTGGCTCATCTACCTGTTCTCCGGCAATTCCGGATATTACGGCTACGGTTACTCGGACGGTGCCGCCACCGCGATTGCGTGGATTGGCTTCTTCGCGCTGCTCGGCCTGCTTGCTCAGGTGATTGTTCTGCTCGTCGGCTGGCTGCAGCAGCGGGTGTGATGGCGTGTGCATGATCGTGTGACGGTCGCGGAACGGCCGTGATGCGGTCTCGCCGTGCAAAGCCGGATGGTCTGATGGCCGTCCGGCTTTTGCGTATTCGGGGGCGTCGCGGATCGGACGGTGTATAGTCCATGTGTTTGAATATGGGACACGCCATCGAACTGATGTTCGACATTTGTCTTGAAGTCGGGTATTGTTGAGCATGATTTACCGTTGATGATGGGATGTGCGAGGAAAGGCGGGGTTGTGACTGGACGCAAGACGTCGAAATCGGGCGGCGGGGACGTCGTGATCGAACGTGTGATGAGCAGCGACACATTCCTGTCGCGCGAGATCCGCAAGGCGCCGATGCGCAAGACCGACTCCTCATTGGTGGCGGACATCTCACATATCCCGAACGATCTGAAGATCACCATCCAGGGTGCGCGTGAACACAATCTGAAGAGCGTGGATCTCGCCGTGCCGCGCAACAGGATGGTCGTGTTCACCGGACTGTCCGGCTCCGGCAAGTCATCGCTCGCGTTCGATACGCTGTTCGCGGAGGGGCAGCGCCGGTATGTGGAGTCGTTGTCCGCGTATGCGCGTCAGTTCCTCGGGCAAATGGACAAGCCGGATGTGGATTTCATCGAGGGATTGAGCCCTGCGGTGTCGATCGACCAGAAGACCACAAACCGCAATCCGCGTTCGACCGTGGGCACGATCACCGAGATTTATGACTATCTGCGACTGCTGTTCGCCCGCACAGGCGTACCGCATTGCCCCGAATGCGGCGAGCTGGTCAGCGCGCAGACCCCTCAGCAGATGGTGGACACGCTGCTGAAGAACCCGGAACGCACGAGATTCCAGATTCTCGCGCCCGTTGTACGCGGCCGCAAGGGGGAGTTCGCCGATCTTCTGGAGCTGCTGCGCGGCGACGGCTATGCCCGCGCGCTGATCGACGGTGAGGAGCGCCAGCTGTCCGACGACATCAAGCTCACCAAGCAGAAGAAGCACACCATCGAGGTCGTGGTGGATCGTCTGATGATCCGCGACGGCATCCGACAGCGGCTTACTGATTCGATCGAGACCGCGCTGCGGCTGTCCAAGGGTGTCATCGTCGCCGATTTCGTGGACTTGGACGAGAAGGACCCGAATCGGCGTCAGCCGTTCTCGGAGCACAGGGCCTGTCCGAACGGGCATCAGCTGCAGTTGGACGAGATCGAGCCCCGCACGTTCTCGTTCAATGCGCCATACGGGGCCTGCCCTGTGTGCGATGGCATCGGCTACAAGCTGGAGATCGACCCCGATCTGGTCATCGCCGATGATTCCAAGTCGCTGTCCGACGGCGTGATCGAGCCGTGGGGAGGCGGCAAGACCACGACCGAATACTACGGGCATGTGCTGCAGGGCCTGGCCGACGAACTCGGGTTCTCCATGGACACCCCATGGCGTGATTTGCCTGAGGACGTGCGGCATTCGATCCTGTACGGGCATGATTTCAAGGTCAACGTCTCATATCGCAACCGGTGGGGGCGGCTGCGCGAGTATTCGACCGGATTCGAGGGTGTCGTGCGCACGCTGATGCGCCGGTATCACGAGACCGACTCGGACCAGATGAAGCAGTACTACGAGTCGTACATGCGCGAGGTTCCCTGCCAGGCGTGCAATGGCAGGAGGCTGCGCCCCGAAGTGTTGGCGGTCACCGTAGACGGCGAATCCATCGCCGATGTATGCGACATGCCCGTCGAACGCGGGCTAGCGTGGATCAATGGGCTGAAACTGGAGGGAGCGGCGGCGACGATCGCCGGCGAAGTGGTCAAGGAGATCCGGGCCCGGCTGGGATTCCTCAACGATGTCGGCCTGAACTACCTGACGCTGTCGCGCGCGGCCAAGACACTGTCCGGCGGCGAGGCCCAGCGCATCAGGCTTGCCACGCAGATCGGCTCCGGACTGGTCGGCGTCATGTACGTGCTCGACGAGCCATCGATCGGACTGCACCAGCGTGACAACGCGCGTCTCATCGAGACGCTGCACCATCTGCGCGACCTCGGCAACACGCTGATTGTCGTCGAACACGACCAGGAAACCATTGAGAGGGCGGATTGGGTGGTCGACATCGGCCCCGGTGCCGGCGAGCACGGCGGCGAGGTGATTTACTCCGGTCCGGCGAAGCGCCTCATCGAGGCGCCCCGGTCCGTCACCGGCGATTACATCGCCGGCCGACGGAGCATCGAAGTGCCGGCCGTGCGGCGCAAGCCGCATGCCACGAAGCGCCTTCGCGTGGTGGGGGCAAGGGAGAACAATCTGAAGAACATCACCGTCGATTTCCCCCTTGGCGTGATGACTGTGGTCACCGGCGTCTCCGGCTCCGGCAAATCGACCCTGGTGAACACGATCCTCTACCCGGTGCTCGCCGACAAGCTCAACGGCGCGCGCATCGTGCCGGGCAAGCACACGCGCGTCGAGGGCCTTGACCAGTGCGACAAGGTCATCCATGTCGACCAGAACCCGATCGGGCGCACTCCGCGCTCGAACCCGGCCACATACACCGGCGTGTGGGACAAGATCCGCACGCTGTTCGCTAAGACGCCGGAGGCGCAGGTGCGCGGTTACGGCCCGGGGCGGTTCTCGTTCAACGTCAAGGGCGGCCGCTGCGAGGCGTGCCACGGCGACGGCACGCTCAAGATCGAGATGAACTTCCTGCCCGACGTGTACGTCGAATGCGAGGAATGCCACGGCAAGCGGTACAACCGCGAAACCCTGGAGGTCAAATACAACGGCAAGACCGTCGCCGACGTGCTTGATATGCCGATCGAGGAGGCCGCCACGTTCTTCAAGGCGTACCCGTCGATCTCCCGCTACCTCGACACGCTCGTGCAGGTCGGACTGGGGTATATTCGCCTCGGGCAGCCTGCGCCCACGCTGTCCGGCGGAGAGTCGCAGCGCGTCAAGCTCGCCACCGAGCTGCAGCGCAGGTCCACCGGCAAGACAGTGTATATCCTCGACGAACCGACCACGGGCCTGCACTTCGAGGACGTGCGCAAACTGCTGCTCGTGCTGCAGGGGCTGGTAGATAAAGGCAATACCGTGATCGTCATCGAGCACAATCTCGACGTGGTCAAGTCCGCCGACTGGATCATCGATTTGGGTCCGGAAGGAGGCGATGGCGGCGGCACGATTGTCACGCAGGGCACACCCGAACAGGTGGCGCAATGCGAAACGTCCTGGACGGGCAAGTTCCTCAAGGACATGCTGTGACGAACGATATCGAGCGGCATTCACCCGAAGTGTGGAGAAAAGCGGCCGATTCGCTGCGCGGGGAGGCGGACGCTTCGGATGCGGTCGCCAAAGTGAACAGGAACGGGGCTCCGCTGCTGGGGGACACGCGCGACCTGTTCCGGCCGAAGACCGGAGATATCCCCGCCCAGCCCGGAGTCTACAAATGGCGGGACGGCGAAGGACGCGTGATCTACGTCGGCAAGGCGAAAAGCCTGCGCAACCGGTTGACGAACTACTTCCAGCCGTTGTATCTGCTGCATCCGCGTACGCAGACGATGGTGCTCACCGCACGTAGCCTCGAATGGACGGTCGTCGGCACCGAACTGGAGGCGCTCACTCTCGAATACACGTGGATCAAGGAGTTCGATCCCCGTTTCAACGTGCAGTTCCGCGACGACAAGACCTACCCGTATCTGGCGATATCGTCGGGGGAGGCCGTGCCTCGCGTATGGGTCACCCGCAGCCGCAAGAGAAGAGACGCCCGCTACTTCGGCCCCTACGCGAAGGTGTGGGAGCTGAGACAATCGTTGGACAAACTGCTGCGCACATTCCCGGTGCGTACCTGCACGACTAACGTGTTCCACAAGGCCGAACTCACCGGGCGACCATGCCTGCTCGCGTCGATTGGCAAATGCTCGGCGCCATGCATCGGGAGAATCGCGCCCAAGGAGCACCGGCGCATGTGCGAGCAGCTGGTCGGCGTGATGACCGGTCGGCTCGGCAAGAGCTACATCGCCCAGCTGACGCGGGACATGAAGGACGCCAGCGCCGAACTTGAATTCGAGAAGGCCGCGCGGCTGCGCGACGAAATCCAGATGCTACAGACCGTCATGCAGCAGAACGCGGTCGTGTTCGATCAGGACGTGGACGCCGACGTGTTCGGCATGGCATCCGACGAGCTTGAGGCGTCCGTGCACGCCTTCATCGTGCGTGACGGCTCGATTCGCGGAGAACGCAACTGGAGCGTCGAACGCGTCGAGGACGTATCCGACGGCGAACTCATCGACGACCTGATCATGCAGGTGTATTCAGACGTGGCCGCCGACAACGGATTGAACGTCGATCCTCATGATGGAACGGCCCCTTCCATGGCCTCGCCCTCCGGGAACGAGGGCGTGTCGACGGCCGAAGGGGGAGCCTCCATCGTGGAGAGACGCGACGCCATCGGCAGCACGCAGACGGTGACGGCCAAGAGCAGCGTCGAGCGCGCGCAGGCGACACGCACGAGACGCGAACGGCAGGAACAGACCGGTCGCGCGGATCTGCTGGCGCCAATCGCCCCAGTGCCGCGCGAGGTCATCGTGCCGGTCGAGCCGGCACGCCGTGCAGAACTCGAATCATGGTTGAGCGGGCTGCGTGGCGCCGTGGTCACCATCCGCGTGGCAAGCCGCGGCGAGAAGAAGGCGCTGATGGACCGGGCGAACGAGAACGCCGGGCAGGCGCTGCAACGCAGCAAGATGAGCCGCATCAGCGACATGGGCACGCGCACCGCGGCCATGAACGACGTCGCGAAGGCACTCGGGCTCGCTCAGGCACCGCTGCGCATAGAATGCTACGACATTTCGAACACCGTGGGCGGGGCGTTCCAGGTCGCCTCGATGGTCGTGTTCGAGGACGCCATCGCCAAGAAATCCGAATACCGCAGATTCGCCATTCGCGGTGATGACGGCAAGGGTGCGCTCGACGATCTGAGCGCCCTTTACGAGACGCTGACGCGACGGTTCAGACACGGCAACATCGCCGGCGACTCCGGCGACAGCATGGACAACGAACGTCGTGCCGAATCGTCCGATACATCCGCATCCACGACGACGGCATCGTCTCCTGACGGCATACGGGACGCGGGAGTCGTCCAGCAGAACACGAACCGGCATCATTTCGCCTACATGCCGAATCTGGTCGTCGTCGACGGCGGCCATCCGCAGGTCATGGCCGCGGCGAAGGCTCTGGCCGATTGCGGCGTGAACGATGTGGCCGTCTGCGGTCTGGCGAAGCGACTCGAAGAGGTCTGGGTGCCGGACGACGAATACCCGATCATCCTCAAACGCCAGTCCGAAGGCATGTACCTGCTGCAGCGGGTGCGTGACGAGTCGCACCGCTTCGCCATCACCTATCATCGTCAGACGCGACGCAAAGGCGCGTTGCGCTCCGCGCTGGATGGCATTCCCGGCGTGGGTGAGACCTACCAGAAGCGCCTGCTGAGCCACTTCGGTTCAGTGCGTGCGATGCGTGACGCCAGCGTCGAGGAACTCGAAGCGGTCAAGGGCATAGGCCATGCCAAAGCCGAAGCCATCCACGCCGCCCTTCATGCCGAATAACCGCACACCTCGTTCGCCCCCGCTGGCGGTCTATGGACTCCGCCCCGTCAGCGGGGTGCCATGGACTCCGTCCCCGATGGGGCGCGAAGTCCATATCCCGCCAGTGGAATTCAGTGGTCTATGACGATTTTGTTAAGAACATTTACGGTACGATGGTGACAGTGAATGATATAGGCAGTGAGCAAGGAGGGGTATGACCGTGATTGCACATCGTTGCGCCGTGCTCGGCAAGCCGATAGCCCATTCGTTGTCGCCGGTGCTGCACAATGCCGCATACAAGGCGCTCGGGCTGGATGACTGGGCGTACGAGCGGCACGAGGTCGGCGAAAGCGATCTCGACGGATTTCTCAAAGGGCTCGATCCGACCTGGCGCGGTCTGAGCCTGACCATGCCGCTCAAGAAAACCATTCAGCCCTATGGCACTCCGTCCAATATGTGGGCGCAGCGTCTCAAAGTCGCCAATACCGCAATTTTCGACTGGCCCGCCGAACCTGGCATCACCCCCGGTGCCACCCCCGACGGCACCTCCGCAACGGGCTCGCTGCCGGCGATCCGCCTCTACAACACCGACGTCATAGGCATCGTGCTCGCCTTCGACCATGAGCTCAAGGCCCTCGGGGAGCCTGACCGTTGGAAGAGCGCAACCTCCGCCGCCGTCATCGGCAACGGCAACACCGCGGCCTCGGCCGTCGCCGCATGCACGGTCATGCTGAAGAACGGGCAGACGAACAAACGCATCACTGTGGCGGCGCGCCACCCGGGCAAGAACCGGCAGCTGCCGGACATCATCGGCGAGGGCGACGCCATCGCATACGAGGAGAAGACGATCGACGCATCGGCAGACACCCTGCGGGACGCGGACATCGTCATCAGCACGATTCCCGGCCACGCCGCCGACGCGGTCGCCGAAGCCATCGGGAACGACGACTCCTTCCGGCCACGTGGCATCCTGCTCGACGTGGTCTACGACCCCCGCCCCAGCGCATTGATCCGCGCATGGAGGGCCAAGGGAGGGCTGGCGATCGGCGGCGAGGAGATGCTGCTGTGGCAGGCCATCCTGCAGGTCATCCTCATGACCGGCGCGGACACGGCCGACAGCTCCCTGACGGATGTGCTGGAACCCGCGATGCGACATGCCCTTGAGGAGGCACTGTAATGAACGATCACGCAACCATGAGCCCGGCCGGCGCGCCCGTGCCGCCGGCGGGCGGGAACAGGCCGGAGCCCGCGGACGACTTCGAGGTCCTGCTCATCACGGGCATGTCCGGCGCCGGTCGCTCCCATGCCGCCGACTGCGTGGAGGACATGGGATGGTACGTCGTCGACAATCTGCCGCCGAAACTACTGGTCCCGCTGGTCGACATGATGACCAATGCCGGCAAGGACGGCGTGCACAAGCTCGCGGCCGTCATCGACGTGCGTTCGCGCGAGTATTTCGACGACCTGTCAGCCGTGCTCAGCCATCTCGACGACCTGGGGGTGCGCGCCCGCATCCTGTTCCTTGACGCCAGCGACGAAGTGCTCATCAAGCGGTACGAGTCGGTGCGCAGGCCCCATCCCCTGCAGCGTGGAAACCGTCTGATCGACGGTATCCTTGAGGAGCGCAGCCTGCTGGCCAACCTCAAGGAACGGGCCGACATGGTCATCGACACGTCCTCGCTGAGCATCCACCAGCTGTCGACCAAACTATACGAGGCGATGCTCGGCTCCGGCCCGTCCACGGTGGCCGTGCACATCTTCAGCTTCGGATTCAAATACGGGCTGCCGATGGACGCCGATTTCGTGGCGGACGTGCGGTTCCTGCCGAACCCATTCTGGGTGCCGACGCTGCGAGAGCTCAACGGGCAAGACAAGCCCGTCAGCGATTACGTGCTGTCGAGTCCGGGCGCGGGCGATTTCCTGGACGCATACGAGCGGGCCATCCTCGTGGCGTTGGAAGGCTACGCTCACGAGGACAAGCATTTCGTGACCATCGCCATCGGATGCACGGGCGGGCAGCATCGTTCCGTCGTCATGAGCGAGGAACTTGCGAGGCGGCTGCGCGCGCACGGCATATCCGTCACCGTATCGGCCCGCGAGCTGCACCGGGCGCGCGCATAGCGAGACCGTGCAGCCACTATGCAAACATTTCGTTTCCATAATCCGGCAGCATCGCGTATTCTTGTCCAAGTGATTAGGTATCACAGTAAGCCGGTGGCAGTGCAGGGAGCAGAACCCAGCAGGCCGGGGAAACATTGAGAAGAAACAGGACATAGGAGGTTGGCTCTTGGCTCTTCTGGATGATGTCAAAAGCGAGCTGGCCGCAATCGATAACGAATTGCCTGCGGCGAAAAAGGCGCAGGCGACCGCTATGATTCGTTTCGGCGGCGGGCTGCGGCTGGTACAGCGCCAGATCATCGTTCAAGCGCAGTTTGACTCGCTCAAGGCCGCCCAGTGGCTTCAGGACACCATCAGGGATCTGTATGGGCATGAGGCGGTCATGACCCAGGTTTCTCGCTCGACGCCCAACGGCACCACGGTGCAGCGATACATGATCCACGTGGAGCGCGGCGGTGCAGCGTTGGCATTGCAGACCGGCCTCCTCGATCGGCGCAAGCGTCTGGTGCGTGGACTTCCCGCGGATATCATCAGCGGCAACATCGCTCAGGTGAAGGCCGCATGGCGTGGAGCCTTCCTGGCTCATGGCGCTCTTTCCGACCCGGGCAAAGCCGGCTTCCTTGAAATCATCTGCCCGTCGAACGAGGCCGCCCTCGCGCTTTCGGGCGCCGCACGCAGGCTCGGCATCACGGCGAAGCCCCGACAGCTGCGCAGTTCGGAGCGTATCACGCTCAAGGACCCCGACGCCATCGAGCGCATGCTCATCCTCATGGGCGCCCCGCACTCAGCAAGGGAGTGGACAGGCAAGCGCACCGACGGCGAGGCACGGGGCAAGGCGAACCGTCTGGCGAACTTCGACGACGCCAACATGCGTCGCAGCGCGAAGGCCGCTGCCGAAGCCAGCGAGAAAGTGCGCCGCGCATTCGAGATTCTCGGCGACGACATCCCCGAAAACCTTCGTGCCGCGGGCCAGCTGCGCCTTGAGCACGGGGATGCGAGCCTTGAGGAACTCGGACGTCTCGCCGACCCGCCCATCACCAAGGATGCCATCGCAGGCCGCATCCGCCGTCTGCTGCAGCTCGCCGACAAGACCGCGAAGACCCGCGACCGGGAACAGTCCGGCGCGTCCGTCGGACACTGACGGCGTCCCTCTGCTCCTGATAAGCGCCGGAATCAAATCCCGTCATGCACCGCGTCCATGTTCGCTATGGGCGCGGTGTTTTGTTCCGTGCCGCTTGTAATATTCGAATTGGCTAAAACCGGCCATTCCTCGCATATGCGGATAGGAAAGGATACACATGAAGACACTCAAGGATCTCGGAGATCTCAAGGGCAAGCGCGTTCTGATGCGCGCCGATTTCAACGTCCCGCTGGACGGCACCACGATTACCGATGATGGCCGTATCAAGGCCGCGCTGCCGACTATCACGGCGCTTCGCGAAGAAGGCGCCAAGGTCATCCTGATGGCCCACCTCGGCCGTCCGAAGGGCAAGGTCGTCCCTGAGCTGTCTCTGGCCCCGGTCGCCAAGCGTCTGGGCGAGCTGCTCGGCGTCGAGGTCCCGCTGGCCAAGGACACCTACGGCGAGGATGCCCAGGCCAAGGTCGCCGCGATGAACGACGGCGACGTGGTGCTGCTGGAGAACGTTCGCTTCAACCCGGAGGAGACCAGCAAGGATCCCGCCGTGCGCGCCCCGTACGCCAAGAAGATCGCCGCCCTCGGCGAGGTCTTCGTCTCCGACGGCTTCGGCGTGGTCCATCGCGCCCAGGGCTCCGACTACGATGTGGCCGCCGATCTGCCGGCCGCCGCGGGCAAGCTGGTCGAGAAGGAAGTCAAGGCCCTGTCCAAGGCCACCGAGAACCCGGATCGCCCGTTCACCGTCGTGCTCGGCGGCTCCAAGGTCTCCGACAAGCTCGGCGTGATCGAGAACCTGCTCGACAAGGCCAACCGCCTGGTCATCGGCGGCGGCATGGTGTTCACCTTCCTCAAGGCCAAGGGCTACGAGGTCGGCACCTCCCTGCTCGAAGAGGACCAGCTCGACAAGGTTAAGGGCTACATCGCCACTGCCGAGAAGAACGGCGTTGAGCTCGTGCTGCCGACCGATGTCGTCGTGAACGCTGGCTTCCCGGCCGGTGACACCCCGGTTGCCCCGGAGGTCGTTGCCGCCGACGCCATTCCGTCCGACAAGATGGGTCTGGACATCGGCCCGGATTCCCAGAAGCTCTTCCACGACAAGATCGTCGACTCCAAGACCGTCGTGTGGAACGGCCCGATGGGCGTGTTCGAGGTTCCCGAGTTCGCCGCCGGCACCAAGGCCGTGGCGCAGGGCCTCGTCGACGCGACCGCGGCCGGCGCATTCACCATCGTCGGTGGTGGCGACTCCGCCTCCGCCGTGCGCAACCTCGGCTTCCCGGAGGACGGCTTCTCGCACATCTCCACCGGTGGCGGCGCCTCCCTTGAGTTCCTTGAGGGCAAGGAGCTGCCGGGGCTGAAGGTTCTCGACTGATCTTCACCCGCAATTCGGCTCCCCGGGCGCTTGACGCCGGGGAGCCGCTCCATACGGAAAGGACATCAATGGCGTCACGCATCCCGCTGCTCGCGGGCAATTGGAAGATGAACCTCGACCATCTTGAGGCCACGTATTTCGTGCAGAAACTCGTATGGCTGCTTCGTGACGCACGCTTCGACTACTCCCGCTGCGAAATAGCCCTGATGCCGTCGTTCACGTCGCTGCGCAGCGTCCAGGTGCTGGTCGAAGCCGATAAGCTCAAGATCCGCTACGGCGCGCAGGCCGTGTCGGTGACCACACAGGGTGCGTTCACCGGCGATGTCTCCGCTGACATGATCGCGCACCTCGGCTGCTCGTACGTCATCGTCGGGCATTCCGAACGCCGCAAATACCATCCCGAAGACGACGTCAACATCGTCGATCAGGTGCGTGCCGTATTGGCGGCCGGCATGCAGCCGATACTATGTGTCGGAGAAAGCTTCGAGGAACGCCGCCAGGGCATCGAGCTCGACTTCGCCGTCGGACAGGTGCATGACGTGACCCGTGACCTTTCCGACAAGGAGGCCGCGAAGCTCATCATCGCGTACGAGCCGGTCTGGGCGATCGGCACCGGCATGGTCGCCACTCCGGACACCGCCCAGCAGGCCGCCAAAGCCATCCGCGACGACCTCGGCGAGATGTTCGGCCCCGCCGTCGCCGATACTGTGCGCATCCTATACGGCGGATCGGTGTCGTCCAAGAACGCGACGCATCTGATCGGCGAGCCGGATGTCGATGGATTCCTGATCGGCGGCGCGTCGCTCGACCCCGACGAATTGGCGAAGATCGCCCGGTTGACACTCAAGGCGACACGTCGATAGGGAAACATGCGCATATCCGCACGTTTTTCAATGCCCTGCGCTATGCTATGACACAGTACGTTTAATGGAGGTTTCCCCGTGCATATTCTGAAGATCGTTCTTGAGATCATCGTCGTCATCGCGTCCATCCTGCTGACGCTGCTCATCCTCATGCACAAGGGCAAGGGCGGCGGTCTGTCCGATATGTTCGGCGGTGGCCTGACCCAGAACGCCGGTACGTCTGGTGTCGCGGAAAAGAACCTGAACCGCTGGACCATCTTCATCGCACTGGTCTGGGTCGCCATCATCATCGCCCTCGGTCTGATGACAAAATTCAACTTGGTGTGAGCGCGATTCGCTGAAGCACTGTATGCAGCACGTTGAGCCATGGTCACTTGATCATGGCTCATTTCATTGGGCAACGTTTATCGGATATCGTTTGAGGAGCATCTGACATGGTCACCATGAACAGGAACAAAGTCGTCATCGTCGGCACCGGGCAGGTTGGATCCACCGCGGCGTTCGCCATCGTCACCCATGGTCTGTGCAACGAGCTCGTACTCATCGATCATTCCGCCGGCAAGGCGCTCGGCGAAAGCCATGATCTCGATGACGGCAGCGAATTCCAGGACCGGCACGTCAAGGTGCGCAACGGTGACTACGGTGACTGCAAGGACGCCGACATCGTCGTCATCACCGTCGGACGCAAGCCACCGGCCAACTCAACCCGACTCGACGAACTCGGCTTCACCATCGGACTCGTCGGCGACGTGGTCGACCGGGTCATGGCATCCGGGTTCAACGGCGTCATCGTCATGGTCTCCAACCCGGTCGACGTCATGGCATGGTACGCGTGGAAACGCTCCGGCCTGCCGCGCACCCAGGTGCTGGGCACGGGAACCGCGCTGGACACCTCGCGTCTCAAGACCATCATCGGTGAGGAGACCGGGCTGGACCCGCGCAACGTCGGCGGTTTCGTGATGGGCGAGCACGGCGATTCGCAGTTCACCGCATGGTCGACCGTCTCGCTCGGCGGCAAGCCGTTCACGCGATTCCTGAGCGACAACGCCGACCGATTCTCATCCGTCTCCACGCATGAGATCGAAGAGAAGACCCGTATGCGAGGCAACGAGATTGTCGCGGCGAAGGGCGGCACGAACTTCGGCATCGCCTCGACGGTGGCCGGCATCGTGCAGACCATCCTTTGGGACGAACGCCGCATCGTGCCGGTATCGACCCTGCTCGACGGCGAATACGGCGAACGCGACGTGTTCCTCGGCGTGCCGACCGAGCTGCGTGCCAACGGCGCCAACGAGATTGTCGAGCTGGAACTTGCCGACGACGAGCTCGCCAAGCTGCATCATTCCGCGGAGCTGGTCCGCTCCTACTGCGAAGGGCTGCTGTAGCCGCAGACCGGCATGATTCTTTTTTTCCCCCCCCTGACAGGCTTTACGGAGAAACGCCATGACCAACCCTGAACAGCGACTCATCGTCACCGACCTCGACGGCACGCTGCTGCATGACGCCCCCACCTTCGAGGAGCGGTTTATCACGCAGCGCAGCATTGACACAGTCAAACGCATGCACGATGCCGGTTACCGGTTCGCGGTGGCGACCGCCCGGCCGGTGAGCACCGGCTTCGAGTACGCGGGTAAGTTGCCGGTCGACGCGTACATTTATCTCAACGGTGCCCTGATTGATTTCGCGCCCGAACGTTCCGATTACGATCTGCTCACCTCGGGGCGGCTCCCCTCCGACGGGCATCTGCTGAAGGTCGGCTTCTCCTCCGCACGGGCCTGCGAGGTGTGCCGGTATCTGCTCGACGAGATACCCGGCCTCAGCCTCGGCGTCGTCATGGATGACGTGCGCTACACGAACTTCGACGTGAGCGTGTACTGGAAGACACAGACTTGGCAATTCACCGATTTCACCGACGTCCCCGACGGTATCGCCGACAAGATCATTATCTTCCCCAAGTCGGAGCAATGGGCACATCTGAAGACGCTGGTCCCGCCCGATTTCGACGTGGCGATCTCCGAAGGCTCGATGTGGATGCTGATGAGTCCGCTGGCGAACAAGCGGCAGGCGTTGAAGACGCTGTGCGAACGCATGGACGTGCGGCTCGACGGTACCGTCAGTTTCGGCGATGACCTTATCGACATCGGCATGATGACGACATCGGAAACGGGCGTGGCGGTCGCCAACGCGAACCCCGAGGTCATCAAGATCGCCGACGAGATCTGCCCGCCCAACAACGATGACGGCGTCGCGCAATGGATCGAACGGCATCTGCTGGCATGACGGCGGACAGCTCCGAGCTCGGCACGAAACCGGTCGCGCGGCTCGCCCTGACGATGTCGGTTCCGACCATCGTCGCGCAGGCGGCGAACGCCTCATACACCATCATCGACCGACTGTTCATCGGGCATATCCCCGAGGTCGGCGACGCCGCGATGACCGGCGTCGGCATCTGCTTCCCGATCCTGCTGGCCGTCACCGCGTTCGCGTCGTTGATCGGCGCGGGCGGCGCGCCGAGGGCGTCCATCGAACTGGGTCGCGGCAATTTCAAGAAGGCCGAACGCATCCTGGGCACCAGCGCGGCGTTCCTCGTGGCCATCGCCCTGACGCTCACCGTCATCCTGCAGGCGACGAAGGAGCCGGTGCTGCGCGCTTTCGGAGCCAGCGACGCCAACATCGGATATGCGGTCGACTTCATCACCATCTACCTGGTCGGCACGGTGTTCGTGCAGCTCACGCTCGGACTCAACAACTTCATCTCCGCGCAGGGCAAGACCACCATCGCGATGACCTCGGTGCTGATCGGCACCGGCACCAGCATCATCCTCGACCCGGTGTTCATCTTCGTGCTCGGCTGGGGCGTAAAGGGCGCGGCCGTCGCGAACGTGATCGCCCAGTTGATCTCATCGGTGTGGATCATCCTGTTCCTCGCCTCCGGGCGCAGCGCCATCCGGTTGAGGCCGTCCAACATCCGCTTCAATCGAGTCATCGTGCCGATCCTGACCCTCGGGTTAGCGCCGTTCATCATGCAGATCACCGAATGCCTCATCAACGTGGTGTTCAACGTCGGGCTGCAACGATACGGCGGTGACGACTATGTCACGTCGATGACCATCATCACCTCGCTCATGCAGGTGGTCAGTGTGCTGACCAACGGTTTCCAGCAGGGCATCCAGCCGATCATCGGGTTCAACTTCGGTGCCCGGCGCATGGATCGCGTGCGGCAGGCCATCCGCGTGGCATTCATCGCGCAGATCACTTCGGCCACGGTGCTGGTGTCGATTCTTGCCGCATTCCCAAGCGTGTTCGCCGCATGGTTCACGTCGTCGCCGGAAGTCATCGGCACCGTGACCCGCATGATGCCGGTCTTCGTCGCCGGATGGGGCGTGTTCGGCATCCAGATGGGCGCGCAGTGCGCCCTTGTCGGCATGGGGCAGGCCAAGCAGTCCGTGTTCCTGGCGATCTTCCGCAAGATCATCATGCTGGTGCCGCTCGCCCTGACACTGCCTCACTGGATCGGAGTGACCGGCATCTTCCTCGCCGAGCCGATCTCCGACGCGACTTCCGGCATCGTCGCGGGCATCCTGTTCTACGTCACCTACCGTTCGCTGACACGGGGCAGGATCGCGGATGATGCCAAGAACCGGTGAAGGCGGCGCCCGCCGTATTGCCGGCTGCCAATGCTCATTGGGGGGCATGTTCGTGCAATGGTGTCATGGGAAGGAGGCGGGAGCGCCCGGACCGGGCGAGCACCGGCTTGATGTCGAAGCAGACATGATGACGATGCGTTCATATCATCAGACGAGGATGCGGGTTCCGGCAATACTGGCGGTCTTAGCCATGATACTGGTTTTTGCCGGATGCGGCGGTCGGGTCGTTTCCGTGGCCTGTGACGCCGGCGTGCAGTACGGCAATCTCAGCGATGCCGTCGCTGCATCGGATAGTCACCGTTGCCACGATTGACAGGATGAAGCAAGCCGATGGCGACCAACAGGATCTGTATGACATGACGCTGAAATCTGGACGCGTCTCAAGGGGTCTGTGGAAGGTAGTGATATCACGGTCACCGTCAATCTTGGATGCGAAGGAGCGGGCGCCAAGGACGATTTCATCGCGAAATATGGTACGGAGACCAAGATCATTGTCCTGCTCGCCAAACGGACGATGGAGCCTATCAGCTCTCTAATCTGACCCAAGGTATCCGGCGATACGATGACACGGCCTTCAAGGAGTGTCGGACGCCGTAGCGTAGTTTGTGATGACCACCCCAGTCCGTCCTACGCGTTCCATCTCCTATCTCGATTTCGAGGGGTTGATTCCGGCGTCCCGGAACATCTATCTGCGTTTCAAGGGGTTGCCTGAATGCGGTACCCGGAGTATATCGGGGTGTTCAGCATTGGAATCATGCGGTTCCCATGGTGTTTATACTCGGGCACCAACCCCTCGAAACGCAGTTAGATGTCTGAGCGAGCCTCAATCAACCCCTCGAAACGAAGATAGCCCTCGAATCAGTCGGTCATCGTTTGAACGACGAATGTGCAGCACTGTCAAGCACGCCGATGAGTAAGCCTGCCAGCGCCGGAATGATCCATCCCAGCTGGAATTGCTGCAGCGGCAGCATGTTCAATATGGCCTCTAGCCATGGCAGGGAGCCGCCGAATACCGTGACGATGCTCGCCAGACATGTGGCGAACGACACGATGGCCACCAGCAGTACCATCCAGAAGTACACGCGCGGGAAATGAGCGGCGAGGATTCGATGGGTCAATGCGAGCGTCACCAACACGATGGCAATCGGATACAATGCGGCGAGCACGGGCACGGACACCTTGATGATCATGCTGAGTCCGGCGTTGGACACCACGAAACTGAACACGGTGAACAGTGCCTGCCATGCGCGATAGCTCACGCGGCGACCGGCGACGGTGGCGAATCGCGTGTGGAAGTATGTGGCGCACGTGCAGATCAGACCCGTGCAGACATTCAGACAGGCGATGACGAACACGATGCCCAAAAATACCATGCCGAACGTGCCGAACAACGAGGCCGTGAGATTGGTGAGTACGGTCGCGCCTGTATCGGTCGCTGGATTGACCGAGGCAATGCTCCCGGACACGACACCCACATAGCCGAGCACCGCATAGATCACGATCAGCAGGATCCCGGTGCCGAGACCGGCGTATGCGGTCTCCCGACGAATAAGCGTGTTGTCGGTGACATGCATGGCGCGGACGTTCGCCGAAATCACGATGCCGAAGTACAAAGCAGCTAGCAGATCCATGGTTTGATAGCCGTCCAGGAAGCCCCGGGACGCCTGATGCACCGCATAATCGCCTGTCGGTTGCGTCGGTGTTACCGCACCATGCGCCAGGCAGGCTATGAACAGCACTGCGATGAACGCCAACAGCAGCGGCCCCATGAACCGTCCCAACACGGCCGACAGTTTCTCGGGATGCTGGGCCAGCAGGAAAGCCACGGCGAAGAACACCAGCGAGTACGCCAGCTGCGTCGTCCAGCCGCCCCATCCAGTGCGGGAGGGCAGGAATGGCGCCACCATCATCTCGTATGACGTGGTCGCCGTGCGTGGGATGGCGAAGCACGGGCCGATGGTGAGCATGATCGCCACGCCGAGCAGCGAGGCGAACGCCGGGGACACACGACGGGCGAGCTCGTCGAAGCCACCCGCGAACGTGACGGCGAGCACGCCGAGAATCGGAAGGCCGACCGCCGAGACGATGAACCCGATGATGGCGGGAACGGTGGCAGCGCCCGCCTGCGCCCCAACGAACGGGGGAAAGATGAGGTTGCCCGCACCGAAGAACATCGAGAAGAACGTGAACGCCATGACGAGGCGTCCGGAGAACGGGAGACGGCACCGACCGCCGGATTCGGCGGTGTTGATGTCTGTCGGTACGGGAGTCGTTGCCATAACGGTACTGCTTTCTGTTGCGGCGGCTCGGCGCCTGTCTTCTCGGCACCTGTCTTCTCGGCACCTGTCTTCTCGGCACCTGTTTCGGACTCGGTTCCCGGCGGTCGGCATGAATCCACCCGCGTCGGGTGGCCCGACCCGTGATAAGCCCATGGCAGCGCAGTTTAACACATTGCTGTGCGTTGGGGAATAGGTCAGTGGCGGGCGGTCGCCCATGCCGCCGTGGAATGCGCGTGCGCGAGCATCATGCCGATCACGGCCAGCAGACAAGCCAGAGCGACCATGAGGATGATGTCCTCATGTCCTTTCGACTGTAGCGCCGCGCCCGTCAGCGCTCCGAGAAACATGGCCAATACGGCGACGGCGCGCCGGCCGAGTTTTGACATCTCATGGCCGTGGGCGGATGTGTCGGCGACGATGCCGGTCACGGTCATCGTCAGCACGGTCGTCGGCAAGTCGGGCACCGCGAGCCGCCGGGCAGTGGAGTTCTGGATGCCCATCGCGGGGGCGATCAGCACGATCAGCATCAGATGATGGACGTCGATGTGGCGGGCGGTGGGGAAGTTGAGGCTCGGCTGCGATGACGCCTGCATACTGCCCATGCCCAGAGCCGGTTCCGCGGAATAGTGGTTCAGCAGGTACAGCCCGATCAGCGCGGCGAGGATGAACGCGGCCTGCACGATCGACGAGATCAGCAGATGGCGGGCCCGGTGTTCTCCGAACCGGCGTATGATGCGGCCTCCGATGAACGCGCCGAAGGCGAAGCACACCAATGTCAGCGCCGATGTCCACCAGACGAACCCCTGTGCGTGGGCGAGCGCGAAGCCAAGGAAGACGATGTTGCCGGTGACGTTCGCCACGAACACATGTCCCAAGGCCAGGTAGCTCAGTGCATCGACCAGACCGGCGATGAGCGTCATCAGCACCATGGCGGGGGAGAGCAGCCCGTATTCGTCATCCTTGCGGGGAATCAGCGTGCGTCCTGCCTCTGCCAGATGCAAGTTCATGTGGTTGACGGTCCTTCTGTTTGTAGTTTCTGCTTGAGTGATGCGCTGTTGCATGTTCGCGGCGAGAAAAATCCCCTTCGGGGTGATACATGAAGGGGCGTCATTCACGGCCTTTCCCGGTTTCGACATGGCGTTCGTGTGCGGTCTAGCAGTGTATCACGTGAAAAGCCCCCGGCCGTTATCGGGTCGGGGGGCTTCTCACGATTATGTGGTCAGGCGTATGTCACGCTTGACCGGTCGGTCTCAGGCGTTCACGCGGTCGATGCCGGACTGCACGTCGGCCAGCACGGAATCCCAGGACTTGATGAAGGCGGCGACACCGTCGGCCTCCAGCTTATCGGTGACGTCCTTGAGGTTGATGCCCAGCTCAGCCAGCTTGTTGATGACGGCGTGGGACTCCTCGTAGGTGCCCTCGATGGACGGAGCGCCGTTGCCGTGGTCGGCCAGAGCGTTCAGGGTCTTCTCCGGCATGGTGTTGACGATGTGCTTAGCAACGAGCTCGTCAACGTACTTGCAGTCGGAGTAGGCAGCGTTCTTGGTGCCGGTGGAAGCCCACAGCGGGCGCTGAACCTTGGCGCCCTTGGCAGCCAGGTCGGCCCAACGCGGATCCTCAGCGAACTTCTTCTCGAAGAGCTCGTAAGCCAGGCGAGCGTTGGCCACAGCAGCCTTGCCCTCCAGAGCCTTGGCTTCGTCGGAGCCGTTGGCTTCCAACAGCTTGTCAACAGCGGTGTCCACGCGGGACACGAAGAAGGAAGCGACGGAGCCAATGTGCTTCAGGTCGTGGCCGTTGGCGTCAGCCTGGGCGATGCCCTCGATGAAGGCGTCGATGACCTGCTCGTAACGCTCGAGCGAGAAGATCAGGGTGACGTTGACGGAGATGCCCTTGGCCAGGGTGGCGGTGATGGCCGGCAGACCTTCGAGGGTTGCCGGAATCTTGATCATGGCGTTCGGGCGGTTGACCTTCTCCCAGAGTTCCACAGCCTGCTTGGCGGTGTTCTCGGTGTCATGGGCCAGACGCGGGTCGACCTCGATGGAGACGCGGCCGTCGACGAAGTCGGTAGCCTCAGCGATCTCGCGGAAGATGTCGGTGGCGTTGCGCACGTCGGTGGTGGTGAGCTCGCGGACAGCGGTCTCAACGTCAACCTTGCCGAGCTCCTTGAGCTGAGCGTCGTACGGGCCGACCTGGCTCAGGGCCTTCTGGAAGATGGACGGGTTGGTGGTCACACCGACGACGTTCTTGTTGGCGATGAGGTCCTGCAGGGAGCCGGACTCGATGCGGGAGCGGGACAGGTCGTCCAGCCAGATGGAAACGCCGTTGTCGGACGTACGCTGAGTTGCTTCAGTCATTTATTTCTCCTTATATTCCGTTATGGAACAAATCTTGTTAAGCCCTCCCTCTTAGTGAGGGAGGGCAATGAAATCACTTGGCGGCTTCGACTTCGGCGATGGAGGCCTTGGCGGCTTCCACCACGTGCTCGGCGGTGATGCCGAGGTCGATCATGTTCTGAGCGCCGTCGCCCTGCAGGCCGAACTGCTCGATGGAGACGGGCTTGCCGTAGGAGCCGAGGTACTTGTACCACGGCATCGCCACGCCGGCCTCGACGGACACGCGGGCCTTGACGGAAGCGGGAAGCACGGCTTCCTTGTACTCGGCGTCCTGCTCCTCGAACCATTCCATGGACGGCACGGACACAACGCGAGCCTTGACGCCCTCACCGGCCAGGGTCTTCGCGGCGTCGACGGCCCACTGGACCTCGGATCCGGAAGCCATGAGGATGACGTCCGGGGTGCCCTCGGTGTCGACCAGGACGTAAGCGCCCTTGCGCACGCCGTCCTTGGCCTTGGCGGCGGTCTCGGCGAGCACCGGGACGCCCTGACGGGTCAGCACCATGGCGCCGGGCAGCGTGTTCTTCTTCTCGAAGAAGTAGCGGTAGGCCTCAGCGGTCTCGAAGGCGTCAGCCGGGCGGATGACCTCAAGCTGCGGGATGGCGCGGAAGGAGGCAAGGTGCTCGACCGGCTGGTGGGTCGGGCCGTCCTCACCGACGGCGACGGAGTCGTGCGTCCACACGTACAGGTTCGGGATCTCCATGAGGGCGGCCAGACGAACGGCGGAACGCTCGTAGTCGGAGAACATGAAGAAGGTGCCGCCGAACGGACGGGTGTGGGAGCCCAGCAGGATGCCGTTGGTGATGCAACCCATGGTGAACTCGCGCACGCCGAAGTGCAGCTGACGACCGAACTCGTTGCAGACCGGCCACTGCTTGGTGGCGCACTCAGCCGGAGCGAAGGTGGCAGCGCCCTTGAGGTCGGTCTTGTTGGAGCCACCGAGGTCGGCGGAGCCACCCCAGAGTTCCGGCATGACAGCGGCGATGGCATTGAGCACGGAGCCGGAGGCGCCACGGGTGGCGACACCCTTTCCGACCTCGAAGGTGGCCTCAAGGTCATCGATGGCCTTGTCGAAGCCTTCCGGCAGCTCGCCGGCCTTGATGCGGTCGTACAGGGCAGCCTTGTCCGGGTTGGCCTTGCGCCATGCGTCGAACTTCTCGTCCCATTCCTTGTGGGCCTCGAGACCGCGCTCAGCAACCTTGCGGGCGTGAGCCAGAGCCTCTTCGTCAACATGGAAGTTCTCTGCCGGATCGTAGCCGAGGACTTCCTTGAGGCCGGCAACGGCCTCGGCGCCCAGCTTGGAGCCGTGAGAGGACGGATCGTTGGTCTTGCCCGGGGTCGGCCAAGCAATCAGGGTGTCGACCTTGATGAGCTTCGGCTGATCCGGAGCAGCGGCCTCGGCCTTGGCGATAACGTCGGCCAGACCCTCGACGTCCTCCTTGTAGGAGCCGTCGGGCTGGATGAAGCTGAACTCGTCGGTGTACCAGCCGTAGGCCTGGAAGCGCTTGAGCACGTCCTCGGCCAGCACCAGGTTGGTGTCGCCTTCGATCTGAATGCGGTTGGCATCGAAGATTACGGTGATGTTGCCGAGCTTCTGGTTGGCGGCAAGAGCGGCGGCTTCGCCGGAGATGCCTTCCTCGATGTCGCCTTCACCGCAGATGGCCCAGATCTTGTGGTAGAACGGGGACTCTTCCTTCGGGGTCTCCGGGTCGAGCAGGCCGCGCTGGAAGCGTTCGCCGTAGGCGAAGCCGATGGCGGAGGCAAAGCCCTGACCCAGCGGGCCGGTGGTCATTTCGATGCCTGGGGTCAGACCGTACTCGGGGTGGCCCGGGGTTCGGGTGTCCGCGCCGCCGCGGAAGTGCTTGAGGTCGTCCAGAGTGACGCCGTAGCCGGAGAAGTACAGCTGGACGTACTGGGTGAGCGAAGCGTGGCCACCAGAAAGGATGAAGCGATCGCGGCCTTCCCAGTTGGGGTCGTTCGGATCATGCTTGATGAAATGCTGGTAGAGGGTGTAGGCGACGGGCGCCAGGGAGACGGGGGAACCGGGGTGGCCGCTTCCAGCCTTCTCAACCGCGTCGGCCGACAGGACCTTGGCCATGTTGATGGCGCGCTCGTCCAGCTCGGTCTCCTTGAATTCGGTCATGGATGTACTTTCCTTCCAATACTTCGGGCACCACGCATTTCGGCTTATGCCGCGCCATGCATGCCCTCACATTGCAATCCCATACTAACGTTGTGAACAGACTTAGTGGTTCGCTTTTGGCGTGTTTTGGTAGATTATGTTATGTTAGCGCTCACAACTTGTGACTGACTCATGCCGGCGGCTGCGTCATGAAATCATCTGATAACGAACGCGTTAGCACTCAAGGGCAAAGAGTGCTAATACTGGGTACGTAATCGTTCGACCGACCCCACTCCGGGAGTGTCGGGCGTGTCGTGAATACGGGAAAGCCGTGAAGGCGTGAATGCCGGGGAAGAACAGGAGGAGACATGGCGCAACCACGACGCATGGTGGTGCTTCGCGCCATCGTGGAGGATTACATTCGATCCCAGGAGCCGATAGGATCGGCCGCTCTGACGAAGAAGCACGACCTCGGCGTCAGCTCGGCGACCATCCGCAACGACATGGCGTCCCTCGAGGAAGAGGGGTATCTCATCCAGCCCCATACGTCCTCGGGCCGCATCCCGACGGAGAAGGGCTACCGGTACTTCGTGGACCGCCTGTCCACCGTCGTCCCCCTCTCCGACGCGCAGCGCAAGGGAATCGCGGCGTTCCTGTCCGGATCCGTCAGCCTGCAGGACACGTTGCAGCGCGCGGCCAGACTGCTTTCCCACATAACCGGTCAGGTGGCCGTGGTCGCCTCCCCGTCCCCGGCCAAGGCGAGGGTGCTGCGAGTGCAGATCGTCCCCGTCTCATCCACGTTGCTGCTGATCGTGGTCATCACCGACGCCGGCAACGTCGCACAGCATACGCTCGCCCTGTCGCCCCAGCCGACGGATATCACGCTCGCCGACGTGGGATCCGTCGTGAACGGAGCCTGCCTCGGGCTCACCTTCGCGCAGGCTGCCGAACGGGTCCGTTCCCTCAAGTCGTCGCGGCAGGAATCCGTTGCGCTGCTTGAAGGGCTGGCGCAGGTGTTCGAGGCGATGGGAGACAACGAAAGGTCCAGTGAACTGTATATGGCCGGCGCGTCGCACCTGGCCCATCGGCGTGACATCGCCGACATGGCGCCGCTGTTCGACGCGCTGGAGGAGCAGATCGTGCTGATGAAACTCATGAGCGCGCTTTCGGAGGACACCGACGCCTATGGGGTCGGTGTAGCCATCGGTTCGGAGACGCACACGCCGGAACTGCTGCATGCTTCGGTGGTTACCAGCGGCTACGGAAACTCGCCGGCATCCCGGACGGAACCGGTGGAATCGGACGCGGGACATGAAGACGGCGGTGGATCCGCGCTTGGCGGCGCGGCGCATGCCAATACGGCTCAGACCGGCATGGCGAGGGAGCTCCGCATAACGGATGACGCCGACGCGGAGCCCGGCAAAATGGACGATGGCGATAGCGTCGCGATGCCATCTCTCGACGGCGGGTCGGGCGGATCGGGCGAATCCAGCGGGCCGGTGGCCTTCGTCGGCTCCATCGGACCGACGCACATGGACTATGCCGCGACCATAGCCGCCGTACGTGCCGTGGCCCGGTACCTGACCCGTGCGATATCGTCGTACGATGACGGCGACGGCAACTGACTGAGCCTTATGGCACAATAGCTCCCCGAACACCAACAAGAAAGAACGAGCAGTGGCAGATTACTACGAGGTGCTGGGCGTCGACAAGTCGGCCAGCGACGATGAGATCAAAAAAGCGTATCGCAAGATGAGCCGCAAGTATCATCCCGATATCGCCGGCCCCGAATACGAAGACAAGTTCAAGGAAGTGAACAACGCCTACGCGGTGCTCTCCGACCCCGACAAGCGCCGCATGTACGATTCCGGCGTGGACCCCAACGACCCCAATGCGGGCGGATTCGGTGGCGCATCGGGATTCGGCATGGGTGACATGTCCGACATCTTCGGCCAGTTCTTCGGAGGAGCGTTCAGCGGCGGCTCGCAGGGCCCCGTTCCCCGCACCCAGCCGGGCCGCGACGCGCTGGCGAGCGCCACCATCGATCTCAAGACGGCGGTCTTCGGCGGCACCACGCACATCAAGATCAATACTTTCGGTCTGTGCCAGCAGTGCGGGGGCTCGGGCACCGCCAACGGTTCTCAGCCCACCACCTGCCCGGACTGCCACGGCCAGGGGTTCCGGCAGAAGGTCGTGCGCACGATGCTCGGCCAGATGATGACCTCCGCGCCCTGCGAGCGGTGCGAGGGGCACGGAACGGTGATCTCCGACCCCTGCCCGTCCTGCATGGGTCACGGCCGCGTCCGGACATCGCGCGAGGTGGGGATCTCGGTTCCCGCTGGCATCGCGGACGAATCGCGCATACGCCTCGCCCATCAGGGCGAGGTCGGTGAAGGCGGCGGCGCGGCCGGCGACTTGTACGTCGACGTGCGCATCAAGGCCGACAAGCGCTTCACCCGCAGCGGCGACGACCTGCATTGCTGGATTCAGGTGCCGATGAGCTGGGCCGCATTGGGTCACGACATGGAGATCGACACCTTCGACGGCAAGCAGAAGGTGACCGTGCCGGCCGGATGCCAGCCCGAGGAGACGATTGTCCTGAAGAACCTGGGCGTCACCAAGCTGCGCCAATCCGGCGAGCGCGGCGATCTCGTCGCCCATGTCAACGTGCACATCCCGACCAAGCTGACCGACTCGGAGCGTTCGCTCATCGAGCAGTTCGCGGCCAGCCACGACGCCTCGGCGTCGCACATCGCGCAGAGCTCGCGCCCCGCCACCGGCAGCCAGCGCAAGGGATTTTTCAGCAAGTTGAAGGACGCGCTGAGCTGAATTCGGCTATGCCCGTCCATGCTCGGCAGCGCTCGTCATTCGCGCCGATCAGCGGCTTCGGCATTGAAAAGGGCTTTCAGACACTCTGGTCTGAAAGCCCTTTCCCGTACATATGCCTCTTGTTGCGGGCTCCTGCTACTTGAGCAGCGAGCGGCACATGGAACGGTATTCGCTGATGTACCCGCCGCCGAAGAACACGCAGTGCCCGGCGATCGGATACAGTTGCCACAGCGTCGTGCGCTCCTGCCATCCGGCCTTCAGCGGATGCACGCTCTGGTAACCGTCCATGATCTCGGTCAGATAGCTCATGCCGAACAGGTGCAGCATCGCGAGATCCTCCTCGCGATGACCGCCGTGTGCGGCCGGGTCGATCAGCACGGCCTCGCACGAGCCTCGGTCGTCGGCCCACATCACGTTGCCGCTCCACAGGTCACCGTGCACTCGTGCCGGCTTGTCCTGCGCCGCACGCCCCAGAAGGTCGGGCATCGCGTCGATGACGCGGTTCGTCAGGTCCATGTCGGCCTGGGTCAGCTCTCCGCGACGCATGCCCAGTTCGACCATCGGGACCAGCCGCCCCTGCGAGAAGTAGGTGATCGGGTCATCCCACGCGCCGGTCGCCATCGGCACCGGATCCTGCAGCGGCCCGAAATAGCAGGTGCCGTCATATCCGGCCGGAGCCGAGCCGAAGTGGTCCGTCCCCGCGTCATGCATCCGCGCCAGGGCCGCGCCGAAATCGTGGGCCGCCTTGGCCGTGGGGGAGCAGGGGGATACGCGTTCGATGTCGAGAAAATCCTTGCCCCATTCGTAGACGTCCACCACGCGGGGTCCGCCCTGCGCCTGCGCCTCGCCGAGCCATTGCAGGCCGCGGCCCTCGCACTCGAAAAAGCCCTGCGGCGCCCACATCCTTGACTTGCGGTATCGTGCCATAATTCCTCCCCGTGACGTCCCGACTATCCACCCCTCATTGTGGGTTTTCTGTACGACAATACGATGTTTGACACATTCTTAGGGGACGCTGAGTACCCTTGTCCACGGTAAAGGACGGACAATCATTCAAGAGGGATCATGAATTTCTTCCAAGCGATTATTCTGGGAATCGTGCAGGCGCTCACCGAGTATCTTCCGGTGTCGTCCAGCGCGCATATCCGCATCATCGGAGATCTGATGCTGGGCGCGGATCCCGGCGCGGCATTCACCGCCATCATCCAGATCGGCACCGAGCTCGCGGTGATCCTGTATTTCCGTCGTGACATCATCAACATCCTGTCGCACTGGTTCGGATGCCTGTTCGGCAAGAACGGCCCGGACTGGCGTGCGCGCATGGGTCGCGGCGACAAGTACGCGACGCTCGGATGGAACGTCATCGTCGGCTCGATTCCGATCATCATCCTCGGCTTCACGCTGCAGAACATCATCGAGACGTCGCTGCGCAACCTGTGGATCACCGTTACCGTGCTGTTCCTGTTCGGTCTGCTGCTGTGGATCGTGGACGCCCGCTCCCGGCAGATCAAGACCATGGACGACATGAACTATCGCGACGCCTTCCTGTTCGGCCTCGGCCAGTCGATGGCGCTCATCCCCGGCGTGTCCCGCTCCGGCGGCACCATCACCGTCGGCCGTGCGCTGGGATACACGCGCGAATCGGCCGTGCGCCTGAGCTTCCTCATGGCCATCCCCGCGGTGTTCGGCTCCGGCCTGCTCGAAGCGGTCAAGGCCGTGAAGAACGCCGGGACCGATCGCATGTTCCCCGGCTGGATTCCGACCATCATCGCGATGATCATCAGCTTCCTGCTCGGCTACATCGTCATCATCGGGTTCCTGAAGTTCGTCTCCACGTTCTCGTACAAGGCGTTCTCCATCTATCGCATCGGCCTGTCGGTGATCGTCGCGCTGCTGCTGCTGTTCGGCGCCCTGAAGCCGTATGAGCCGGTGAAGGCCGCCAGCGCGGCCAGCGTCGTCAATCCGGTCAGCATCGTCACCGTGGAGCAATCCGCAGCCGCGGTCAGATGACGGCGGCAGGGTGACGTTGCAGTCATCGCTGTAACGTCACGAAACACGCTTGGATGGCGTCCGGTTCGCGGCTTCGCGGAACGGACGCCATTTGCGTTGCCGTGAGATTATGCGGCCCGCGTCACTTGCCGCGACTGCGCAGGAAGGCCTCCGCCTCGCGCACCAGCTGTTCCGCGGCCGGAGCGCCGAAGCGCGCCACCTGATCGGCTTTCTCCTGCATGTCGTAATCATGCTCAAGGTGTTTCACGTATTGGGCGAGGTCGTCGTTGCAGCGCGTCAGCACCGAAGCCTGCGCCTTCCACTGTTCGGCCTTGCCGGCGAGGTCGCCCGGATCCAGCTCGACGCCGATGCGGTCGGACAATGCCGCGAGCATCTGCATGGTGGCCTGCGCGCATTCGTCGCTGCCGAGGTATTGCGGGACGGACACCCACATCGACGTGGTCGAGAATCCCTCCTCGCATGCCATGCAATCCAGCACGGTCGGGATGCCGACAGGGCCGCTGTATTCCCGGTCCATGTCGCACTGACACTGCTGGTCGCTGATGTCGAGCGGCAGCGCGCGCGTGTGCGGGCAGTCGGCGAACATGGCGCCCATGGTCACGATATGGCGGACGTCAAGCTCCTCGGCGATGCGCATGCTTTGACGGCAGTAGTCGTTCCAACGGTAGTTGGGCTCGGGCGCGATCTGCGCATACAGGGTCGTCGAGGGCGCCACGTCGATGGCGTAGAACGTCGTCTGCGGCCATAGGATCCGGCGCCGGCCCGTCACCTTGCACAGCATCGGGCGCGCGACCTGGTAGTCGTAGTACCCATCGCAGCGGACGTGGCGGATCTCGCGTGAATCGTAGCGCGACACGAGATGCCGGATGACGTTGGTGGCTGCCTGGCACGCGTCGTTCCAGCCTTCGAATGCGGCGATCATCACCGGTTCATGCGCTTTCGCTTCTTCACTCATATCAACTAATGTAACGGTTCCTCGCGGTTGGTGCAGGCGGCTTATGCCATCAGAGAATCGCGGTATGGCAAGGCCTGTGGGTGATCGGTCGCAGGCCGTGACATCGCGCGACACGCCGGATTTGGCAAATCCCATGGTTGTCATTATAGTTGTTATCTGTTGCTTGAACGGCATGACGCTGGTCAAGGAAACGCGGACATAGCTTAGTTGGTAAAGCGCAACCTTGCCAAGGTTGAGACCGCGGGTTCGAGTCCCGTTGTCCGCTCTAGGTCCGATGAGTTGACAGACCTTACGGTGGGTTAGCCAAGCGGTTAGGCAGCGGCCTGCAAAGCCGTATAGACGAGTTCGACTCTCGTACCCACCTCTCGTTTGCATGGAATCCGAAACATAATGGTTTCCGTCAAATGGCACAGACCCGGGCGGTTGGCGCAGAGGTAGCGCACTTCCCTGACACGGAAGGGGTCACAAGTTCGAATCTTGTATCGCCCACCAGATTCCTCTTGTATGTAGCGCCTTCGGGTGTTTTTGCCTATAACCCGTTTTTACCGTGCCTTATTGCCTCCGCTGGCAGGCTGATACCCGGTATCTCCGCTTCGAGGGGTTGATCTCGCGCTCTCGGAACATCTATCTGCGTTTCAAGGGGTTGCCCAAACGCGATATCCGGAGTATGCGGGGACATCCCGCATTGGAATCATGCGGTTTCCGGCCCGGCTCTACTTGGGCACCAACCCCTCGAAACGCAGATAGATGTCCGAACGAGCCTGAAGCACCCCCCTCGAAACGCAATTAGACTCCAGAACCCCGCCCGATTGCTCATCCCGCGTTGCATTGCCCGGAGTGGATGCGTTCCGCGGCCCGGTCGGTGAACGCATCCATGCGATACTGCTTGTGCCCGGTGCTGGCCGCGTAATCGATGCTCTGCTGGATCAGGGCGCGGTTCGCGCCCATGTACTTGACCGCGTAGCTGTTCGTCATGCCTTCGGTGCGGTTCACGCCGTTCTGCATGACGGCCTCGGGCTCGATGGTGCCGCAGCGCATGTGGATGGCGTGGTGGGACAACTCGTGCCTCACGCCCGCGGCCGGCGCGTAGGTCATGTTCCAGTCGGGCATGCTGCGGTTGCCGTAGATCACGTTCGGCGTGGCAGGGCAGTAGAAGCCGAACGTCTCGGACTTCGTCAGCGCCTTGTTGTCGCCGTCGTCGGTGCCCGCAAACGCCGGGCACTGTCTGAATCCCTCGTCGATGTCCCAGCTGAGCTTCATGTCCGCGAGCTCCACCAGTTTCTGCGCGCTGGCGGCGTTGCCACTCCCCAGCGAGTTCGAGGCTTTGGCGACGCGCTGTTCCAGCTCGTCCCAGGTAGGCCTGAGCGTGATTGATCTGCTGCCGTCGACCGTGTACTTCTTGCCATCGTTGCCGGTAACGGTCATCGAAACGCCGAGCGCCTGCCCTTCTTGAACCGTGCTTCAAGGGTGTCGACGGTGGTTCGGTACGAGTCGATCTTCGCATCCAGCGCATCGGGGTCCTCGCTGGTCTCGTCCGCTGCCGCCTTGGCCTCGTTCACGGTGCCCAGCAACGCCGCCATGTATCCCGTCATGTAGTCGGTGCCGTCCTGCGTGTCGGGTATCCGGTATTCGCTCATGAACATGGTGGTGTTGTTGAGTATCTCGTCCTTGTAATGATCGAGTTTGTCGGTCACGTAGGTCACCATGTTCTCGTATCCGGGCCGCTCGTCCATACGGTAGACGGTGGAGGTCGGCTCGGGGTCGGCCTGATTCGGGTCGGAGGGAGACGCGTTGCCGTAGCTGTTGGTCGGCTCGTTGGCACCTTGGCTGATATGGTTCTTCGCCACCGTCATGAGCCTGGCGGTCACGGCGATGAACAGCAGCGCGGGTATGACGATTACGGCGGCGACTATCGCCGTGATGCCACCCGCCCCGATGCCCGTTTTCCTCGGGGGCTGCATCGGGCGGTACTGCTGGTATGGCGGCATCGGGTACGGCTGGTACGGGGGATGGGCCTGACGATTTGTTTGGCCCGTGGTGAATGGGGATGATGCCGACGATGATGCGCCGTTGGGCGTCCTGGACCATGGGCTGGGCGCTTCGTATGAGCCCTGTGTCGCATGGGCTTCAGGAGGCGGGAAAGGGCCGGGCGCATACGGCCCGGATGTGGGAGGCCGCGTGGCTGAAGAGAATCCGTATGGGGTGTGCGGTTGTGGTGCCTGGCGCTGCCGTGATGCTCCTGTCGGGCCCGACGCGCCTGTGGTGGGTATCGACTCGGTCGGCATTGATGTGGTCGGCACTGACTCGGTCGGCTGGGACATGGATGATGCCGGTATGGGCGATGTCGGCATCACCGATGACGGTACGACCGGCGACGGCTCGGTCGGCATGACTTCCCTGTATGACTCGTATTGCGGGTCGCCATAGGGTTCCTGCGGCTGCTGTTCGGTCATGACGTCTCCTTTGCCCCCGTTGCGTCGATTATCGCGTGTCGGTCTGCGTTGTTCAAGTCATGTGCTTTCGTCGTAGCCGCGGACTGCATGGCGACTCGCCGTAATGGTTGCGCTCGCCGATGATGTCACGTAAAATGAACATTTGTTGTTTGCGGGTGATTGGCGCAGCGGCTAGCGCACTTCCTTCACACGGAAGGGGTCGTAGGTTCGATTCCTACATCACCCACGATGCCGGTCTTGTATCGGTATACTGCGGACATAGCTTAGTTGGTAAAGCGCAACCTTGCCAAGGTTGAGACCGCGGGTTCGAGTCCCGTTGTCCGCTCCATCAATCCGCTCTGGTCTATGGGGCTTCGGATACGGTGTTTTCAGCGCCCGTACAATACCCCGCTGCTCGCTTCGCGTTTCACCTACCGGCGTAAGAGCTTCAGTCATTTAGGTAATTGCCGCAGTCCTCTGCTCCCAACTTTGAAGCGGTACTGTTAAGCCCTTATCGAAAAAACCGATAGCACTTCCGAAATGTTGTTTCGTCCGCTACTGTACGGTGAATCGATGGAATCAAGAGCGGTGCCGCACCTGTATCAGGCGTCGCGTCGTCATGACACGAAAGGAGATGACATGTCCGATACGGCATGGAATTGGGTGGCGCTGGGTGCCACTGTTGTGCTGTTTGCGGGTTTGGCTTATCTGAGTATCAGGAAGAAAGCGGGATTCAGCGTCCGCGTGCTGATCGCGACCGTACTGGGCATTGTGGTCGGTATCGCGTTCAAGGGACATACCGACTATGTGGCGGCGTTCGGCAGCGTATGGTCGAACGCGATCGCGGCTATTGTGGTGCCGTTGCTGCTGTTCAGCGTGATCGCGGCGATCACCAATCTGGGAGAATCGCTCAAGCTGAGGAACATCGGTATCAAGACCGTGGTGTTCCTGCTCATCAATACGTTTACCGCCGCGCTGATCACGCTGGGATTGGCCCTGCTGTTCCGCGTGGGCGAGGGCTTCAAGTTCACGCTGCCCACCGACTACCAGCAGCGCGAGGTGCCCGCTGTGCTCGACACGATTGTGGCGCTGTTCCCGACGAACCTCGTCCAGAACTGGTATTCCAACCAGGTCGTGCCCGTGGTGATCTTCGCGATCCTCGTGGCCGTCGCCTACAACTCCGCCGCCAAGACCGCCAAGGGCGCCGCGGCCGTCAAACCGTTCAAGGCGTTCGTGGATGCCGGCAACGTAGTGCTGTCCAAGGCCACGCAGATCGTTGTCGGATTCACTCCGTACGCGGTGCTCGCGCTGATCGCCGCCGCTGTGAGCAACAGTGATGTGGCGGCACTGCTACCGCTGGTCACCGTGCTCGTGGTCGCGTACGTCGCGATGATCCTGCAGCTGTTCATCGTGCAGCCGCTCATCCTGTCCGTCACGACGCGCCTGAGCCCGATTCCGTTCTTCAAGGCGTACTGGCCCACCGGCGTGGTGGCGTTCACCTCCGAAAGCAGCATCGGCACGATTCCCGTGACCGTGCGCAACCTGCGCTCCAACGGCGTACCTGGCGATATCGCGTCCTTCGTTGCCAGTCTTGGCGCGAACCTCGGCATGCCTGGATGCGCCGGCGTGTGGCCCGTGCTGCTCGCTGTGTTCGCAGTGAACGCCCAGGGAATTTCGTACTCGCCCGCCCAGTTCCTGTTCCTGGTGGTGCTCGCCCTGCTTGTGTCCATCGGCACAGTGGGCGTGCCCGGCACCGCGACGATCACCGCGACCTCGCTGTTCGCGGCGGCCGGTCTGCCGATCCCGTTCATCGCGATCAGCCAGCCGATCTCGCAGATCGTCGATATGGGCCGCACCGCTCTCAACGTGGCCGGTGCCGCCAACACGGCGGTGATCGTGGCCGCCACCGAGAAGGACCTCGACAAGGACCTCTACTATGGACGCAAGGAGTTCGAGGATGAGGACGCCAGCGAGGACGAGGACGCCGTCGCGGCCGCGCAACCGGAAGCCAAGGCGCCCGTCGAAGCGCCGGCGGCAGGCAAGCCCTCCGGTTTCGGTGCCGTGAAGGGCGCCTCCTCCGCCAACCTGCTGAACTTCTCTCCAGCCTCCGCGCTGGAGGGCACCGGTGAGGAACAATGCGGCATCAAGCCTTCCAGGAAGAAGGACTGATACTCCGCCTCCAAGGTACGTTGCCGGGGCCGTCGCCATGGTTCTCCCCATGATCGGGAACCGCGGCGGCGGCCCCGTTCGCATGCCCGGCGGCTCCGGCCGCGGAGCATGAACGAGGCATTGTCTGCGCGGGTTCCTATCGTTGCCACTGTTGATTACCAGTCCAGGCCTGCACATTGGTAACGCGGGCCCCGATAGCAAAGGACACATCATGGCGCTAAGCTCCATCTCCATCACAGTCAACGGCGAAGCGAAGGAGGTGGAAGCAACCACCACCGGCGTCGAGCTCTTCGCGGACGACAAGGACATCATTGCCGTCCGCCTCAATGGCGAACTGCGCGACCTGTGCACGCCGCTCAGCGACGGCGACGCGGTCGAACCCGTCGCGATCGATTCCGAAGACGGCCTCGGCATCATGCGCCACTCCGCCACGCATGTCATGGCCCAGGCGGTCCAGGAGCTGTTCCCGAACGTGAAGCTGGGCGTCGGCCCGATCATCAAGGACGGCTTCTACTACGACTTCCAGGTCGACGAACCCTTCACCCCGGACGACCTGAAGGCGATCGAAAAGCACATGCAGCGCATCGTCAAGTCCGCCCAGTCCTTCCGCCGCCGTGTGGTCACCGAGGAGGAGGCCCTCAAGGAGGAGACCGACCAGCCGTTCAAGATCGAGCTGATCGAGGACAAGGAAGCGCACCTCGACCCGTCCACCGCCACCGAGGTCTCCGGCAAGGAGCTGAGCTTCTACGACAACGTCGACCGTGACGGCAACACCGTCTGGAAGGACCTGTGCCGCGGACCGCACCTGCCGAACACCCGCTTCATCAAGGCGTTCAAGATCGAGCGTTCCGCCGCCGCCTACTGGCGCGGATCCGAGAAGAACCCCACCATGCAGCGCATCTACGGCACCGCGTGGGCCACCAAGGAAGACCTCAAGGCCTACCAGACCCGCCTGGAGGAGGCTGCCAAGCGCGACCACCGCAAGCTCGGCGCCGAGATGGACCTGTTCTCCTTCCCGGAGGAGATCGGACCCGGTCTGGCCGTGTTCCACCCCAAGGGCGCCGCGGTGATCAACGCGATGGAGGACTACTCGCGTGAGATGCACCGTAAGCACCACTACAGCTTCGTGCAGACCCCGCACATCACCAAGGGCGGCCTGTACGAGACCTCCGGCCACCTGCACTGGTACAAGGACGGCATGTACCCGCCGATGCACCTGGACGAGGAGTACGACGCCGACGGCAACATCACCAAGCCGGGCGCCGACTACTACCTGAAGCCCATGAACTGCCCGATGCACAATCTGATCTTCAAGTCGCGCCAGCGCTCCTACCGCGAGCTGCCGCTGCGTCTGTTCGAGTTCGGCACCGTGTACCGTTACGAGAAGTCCGGCGAGGTCCACGGCCTGACCCGCGTGCGCGGTCTGACTCAGGACGACTCCCACATCTACTGCACCCGCGAGCAGATGAAGGACGAGCTGACCAGCCTGCTGACCTTCGTGCTGAACCTGCTCAAGGACTTCGGCCTGTCTGACTTCTACCTTGAGCTGTCCACCAAGGATCCGGACAAGTACGTCGGTTCCGACGAGATCTGGGAAGAGGCCACCCGCACGCTGCGCGAGGTCGCCGAGGCATCCCACCTCGACCTCGTGGCCGACCCGGGCGGCGCCGCGTTCTACGGCCCGAAGATCTCCGTGCAGGCCCGCGACGCGATCGGCCGTACCTGGCAGGTCTCGACCATCCAGCTCGATTTCAACCTGCCCGAGCGTTTCCAGCTCGAATACATCGCGAAGGACGGCACCCACCAGCGTCCGGTGATGATTCATCGTGCCCTGTTCGGCTCCATCGAACGCTTCTTCGCCGTGCTGCTGGAGCACTATGCCGGTGCGTTCCCGGCATGGCTCGCCCCCGTGCAGGTGCTCGGCGTGCCGGTGGCCGACGAGTTCGCGCCGCATCTGGCCGGTTTTGTCAAGTCGCTGGAGGACGAGATGGTCCGCTGCGAGATCGACTACTCCGACGACCGCTTCGGGAAGAAGATCCGCAACGCCTCCAAGTCCAAGGTGCCGTTCATCCTCATCGTCGGCGAAGAGGATATGAACAACAACGCGGTGAGCTTCCGCTTCCGCGATGGCAGCCAGCTCAACGGCGTGCCGGTGGACGAGGCGCGCGAGAAGATTCTCGCCGTCATCAAGAAGCGCGCGCAGGTCAACTCCGCGGACGACTTCGCCGCCGCATTGGCATAAGGTGACGCACGGGCCCCTCGCGCCCGTTGAAGACCCCCGTCAGCAACCGTTTCGCTGCCGACGGGGGTCTTTCCATAAGTGATGTCAAGACTCGCTCATTTTGTGCACTATATTTACAAAGATGGGATGACGTGATATATTGACGCTGGATTGTAAAGTCGCGGTCCATTCAATAGACCGGATAATGGTGTGGTTCAATAGCGAGCCTGCCAGGAGATACAGAGAAAGAGCCATCATCCCATGAATATCAAACGACGTGGCCTCGCAAGATTCATGTCACTGATCTGCGCATCGGCGATGCTGCTGGTGCCGGCCTCATCGGCCTTGGCGCAGCACAACGCAGAGGCGGCGGCAGCGGCGGAATCATCCACTTCCACAGTGTCCAACCTCGCGACCATGGCGACGGTCACCGCGTCCGGTCGCGAAGTCAGTTCCGGATTCGGGCCGGAACTGGCCGCCGACAACCAGGATCTGCCGGACAACCCCACCGACAAAAGCGTGCACAACGCATCCGGCGCCTCGCGCTGGAGCGCCGACAGGGGGAGCGGCCCCTGGTGGCTGGCCTACGAATTCCCCGGCGAAGCGACGATTTCCAGTGTGAACATCGCCTGGGGCAACACCTATGCGACGAATTACTCCATCCAGACTTCCGATGACGGCTCCAACTGGACCGATGTGAAGACGGGACTCAAGGCGACGGCACAGGCGCAATGGGTCAAAACCACATTCGACACGCCGATCAAAACCCGGCACATCCGCATGATCGCGACCACGAAGAGCCAATCCTGGTCGCTTTCCGTGTGGGAGATGCGCACGATGGGGACCATCTCGGCAGTTGCCACCGACCCGTTGAGCCGGCTCACCCCGAGGCCGCTATATGCGCAATCCGCTGACGGAGAGGCGTTTGAACTTAAGAAGAACACCTGCGTGTCCGTGAGCGACGGCAGCCTCCTGCCTGCGGTTGACGTCATGCGTGACGAGCTCGGCACCTCGTACGGCCTGAAACTCGCCGAAGGCACGAACTGCCCGATCACCTTCACCCTTGACGAGAACCTAGACGTCACCGGTCACGTCGGTTCCGCCCAGTCGATCACCGCCGATGAGGCCTACACGATCGTCTCCGACGCCGACTCGGTCACCGTCAAGGCCCGCAGCGCCACCGCGGGCATATGGGCGGCGCAGACGTTGCTGCAGCTGATCGGTCCGTGGACGAACTCCACGGTGAAGCTTGCCGATGTCGCTTTCATCCCGGCCGTCAACATCGCCGACGCCCCGCGTTACCAGTGGCGCGGCGTGCTGGTCGACCCGGCGCGTTCCTTCTACCCGCTCGATGAGATGAAGCAGATGATCGACGTGATGTCGGCCTACAAGATGAACACGCTGCACCTGCACCTGAGCGAGGACGAGGGCTTCCGCGTCGAGATCACCAATGACGGGCGTGCGGACGGCGATACGACCGACTACACGCAGCTCGCGATCAAGTCCGGCGCCATCAGCTACCAGTCCGCGTGGACCAGCAACTGGTCCCCGGCACAGGACGGGCGCACCGGCTACTGGACGCAGAGCGAGTTCATCGAACTGGTCGCCTACGCCGCCGATCACGGCATCGCCATCGTGCCCGAGATCGACGGTCCCGGACATTCCTTCAGCCTGCTGCACGGCCTTGCCGAGCTCAACACCGGCAACTCCAACCCGAAGCCTGCGGCCGGCGAGGACACCCCCGCCTTCATCCAGTCTGCGCAGGGCAGGAGCAGCCTCGCGACTGATGCCGACATCACCTACACCGTGCTGGGGCATATCATGGACCAGCTCGACGGCATGATCGACAAGGGCATCAAGGCGTCCACCATGCCTGCGTCCGAGCTCAAACGCATGTACTTCCACCTGGGCGGCGATGAGCTGTTCCTCAGCGGCGGCGCCGGCAACAAGACGGAACGTCTACAGGAGTATCTCGGACGGTCCGGAGCGCTGGTCAAGGAACGTGACAAGACCACCATCGTGTGGAACGACGGCCTCGACGCGGTTGACCAGATCCCCGAAGGATCCGTGGTGCAGCATTGGACCGGCAACGCAGCCAACAATGCCAGCATCCAGAAGCTGCTCAACCAGCGCAACGGCAAGATCATCATGTCGCCGGCCGGCAACACCTACTTCCCGCAGCGTCCCGGCACCGAGACCACTGGCGTGACCTGGGCGTGCGGCGCCTGCACGACCAGCAACTTCTACCAGTGGAACCCGACCTCATCCGCCGGCACCACCGAGGACAAGGTTCTGGGCGTCGAGGATGCGCTGTGGAGCGAGCACCTGCGTTCTCTCAACGACGCCGAATTCCTGATGTACACCCGCATGATGGCGACCGCCGAGGTCGGCTGGACCCAGCAGAACCGCAAGGATTACGACAACTGGAACAAGCGCGTCGGCGACATCGCCATCGACCTGATGAACCGTGGCGCCAACTTCCACAAGGCCACTGAGGTGACCAGCTGGAAGGGTTCGTACGCGGCTGTCGACGCGGCCGAGCAGAAGGTGACCGACGGCAAGGTGCTTGTCGGACGGTACGCCGAACCCGGCCTGACCGGCACCGATGGCCTGAGCTTCACTGCCACGTACACGGCCGAGGGCGGTACCGCGGTCAATCTGCCGGTGACACCGGACATGAAGCAGACCTACAGCCAACAGCAGCTGAAGAACGGTCGTCTCGTCGTCAACGGGGCGCACATGAACTCCATCGTCGACGTGTACGTCACCTTGCCGTCCGACGTGCTCGCGGCCGACAGCGAGGCCGTAGGCCGTCTCGACGTCTCCGTGTCCTCCTCCACCTACCCGATCCCTTCGGATTCCTCGATGAGCATCGCTATCAAGGACGGTAAGGTGACTCAGACTTGGACCGGCGACGAGCGTCCGACGCCTGATCCGGATCCCGAACCGGAGGTGACGGTCGTCTCCATAAAGGCTTCGACCTCGCAGTCCGACGTGAAGGTCGGTGATACGTTCGATCCGTCGAAGGTGAAGGTGGTCGCCACCAAGAGCGACAAGACGACCGCCGTGCTCGCAGCCGCGGATTACACGATCGCGGTGACCGACAAGGACGGCAACGCAATCGATGTGACCAAGCCGTTCGAGGCCGCCGGGGATTTGACCGTGACCGTGGCACTGAAGGATGACGGTTCGATCAAGGATTCGTTCACGATGACCGTCACTGACAAGGGCACGGTCGATCCTGATCCCGATCCGACCCCCAAGCCGAATCCGGACCCGCAGAAGCCGTCCGGCGACAACAAGCCCCAGATCAAGCCCGAAGGCGGAAAGCCCGGTGATGTCGTCGCCGAGACCGGTGCCAGTGTCTCTGGCGCCGCACTGGCCGCGATGATCTGCGCGGCAGGTGCCATCGTGATGCTTGCGGTTCGCCGTCAGCGTCGCTGATTCGAATCGGAACCTCTGACCAATGAACGAGGCCTCCGCCGTACATTTCACGGCGGAGGCCTCGCCGTATTGCCGGCCCGGCAGGCGTGCGCAGCTCCATCATCGTCCGTCATCCCGCGAAAGTCCCATTTCTGTGTCATCAGATGGGACTTTCGGCGGTGCCTGCGGTTCCTCTTGCGGCGTAATGACCGGCAGCGGCAGAACCCAGGACTGCCGTTGTCGTCTTGCCGCTTTATCATAGTGACGTTTGTCAGTATCCGTATACCTGTAGGAGCATTATGTCAGGGCATTCCAAGTGGGCGACTACCAAGCACAAGAAGGCCGCCATTGACGCCAAGCGCGGCAAGCTCTTCGCCAAGCTCATCAAGAACATCGAGATCGCGGCCCGTATGGGCGGCGGCGACCCGGATGGCAACCCGTCGCTGTACGACGCCATCTACAAGGCCAAGAAAGCGTCCATGCCGGCCGACAACATCAAGCGCGCCGTCAAGCGCGGCTCTGGTGAAGAAGCCGGTGGCGCCAACTACGAGGACATCGTGTACGAGGGCTACGCGCCTGCCGGCGTCGGCCTGATCATCGAGTGCCTGACCGACAACCGCAACCGCGCCGCCGCCGAAGTCCGTTCCACCCTGACCAAGGGCAACGGCTCGCTGGCCACCAGCGGTTCCGTCAGCTTCAACTTCGAGCGTAAGGGCCAGATCGAGGTTCCGAGCGAGGGCGTCGACTTCGACGACCTGTTCGAGAAGGCCGGCGACGCCGGTGCGGAAGACGTGATCGACGACGGCGACGTGTTCACCGTGATCACCGATCCCTCCGATCTGCATACAATCCGCAAGGCTCTGCAGGACTCTGGTTTCGACTACGACTCCGCCGATATGGTCATGCGCCCGAAGAACGAGGTGTCGCTCAGCCTTGAGGACGCCCAGAAGGTCTCCAAGCTCATCGACAACCTCGATGACCTGGACGATGTGCAGAACATCTACGCCAACTGGACCGCATCCGACGAGGTGATGGCCCAGCTCGCGGACGAGGAGTAATCCCCTGTGATCATCCTTGGCGTCGATCCCGGGCTGACACGCTGCGGGGTCGGCGTGATCGAAGCCGGCGCTAACCGCCGGCTTTCGTTTATCCACGTCGATGTGGTGCGTTCGGATCCCCATACGTCGCAGGACCTCCGACTGCTGACGATCTACAACGGGCTGTGCTCCAAAATGGACCGGTTCATTCCCGATGCGGTGTCGATCGAGCGCGTGTTCGCCCAGTCGAACCGCAACACCGTGCTGGGCACCGCCCAGGCCGCAGGAATGGCCATGCTCGCCGCAGCGCAACGGGGGATTCCCGTGGCGCTGCACACGCCGACCGAGGCGAAGCTCGCGATCACGGGCAACGGCAAGGCCGAGAAGATACAGATCGAACGCATGGTGGCCAAGGTGCTGGGGCTGAACACGTTGCCGCAGCCCGCCGATGCCGCCGACGCGCTGTCGCTGGCGATATGCCATGCCCTGCGCCCGCAAGGCGCCTTGCAGGGAGGCGAACGGGAACAGCATCTGACCGCGGCTCAACGGCAGTGGGCGCAGGCGGCGCAGAAGGCCGCTCGACGCGCCGGCGTCCGCAGCGGCATGTAATGTGTGTCGAACAGATGTTCTGCATTATGTGGATGGGCCGTCTCGACACCATATCCCGCACGACGTGCCAGTTCGGGGCGGGCGCGTTCGGTATGTGCTGTCGTTATGTGATGCGAGGCGAACGAGCTCGTGGCGGCCCATTCCGCGTGCGGTTCGGCGAGGAAAGGACGACGTGATGATCAGTACGTTAACCGGGCGCGTCGAGTCGGTGGAGGCATCCAGCGCCGTGATCGAGGTTCATGGCGTCGGGTACGAGGTCCGCATGGCGGCGGCCGATCTTGCGGCGTTGCATGCCGGTCAGGAAACGCATGTCTTCACTTCGCTGACCATATCGCAGGATGCCGTCACCCTGTTCGGGTTCCTGTCACCCGCGTCCAAACGCATGTTCCTGCAATTGCAGAAGGTCAGTGGCATCGGGCCGAAGGTCGCGCTTTCCCTGTTGTCGACGCTGCCTCCGGACCGTCTGGCCAAGGCCGTCGCGGACGGCGACACGGCGGCATTGTCCAAGGCTCCGGGCCTGGGCAAAAAAGGCGCACAGAAGATCATCCTTGAACTGGCAGGCCGCATCGACCTCGACCAGATACGGCCCGAAGCCGATGGGCCGTCGGAAAGTCGCGACCCCGGAGCCAGGCAGGTGATCGAAGGACTCGTCTCTCTGGGATGGCGCCCCCAGACCGCGGAGGAGGCCGTACGTCAGGCATGCGATGCCGCGTCCATAGCCACCCCCATCAGTGCGGAGGACGTGCCGCGGGTGCTCAAACTGGCATTGTCGTCGCTGGACAGAGGAAGGTGATATTCCATGACATCCAACATCGACATGCAGGATGGGCGGACCAACACCGGCGTCTCGGAGGACTCCCTACGCATGGTCTCCGCTACCGCAATCAACGATGAGCCGATCAGCGACGAGGAACTGCGGCCTCATGCCCTTGACGGATTCGTCGGGCAGCCGCGGCTCAAGGCCCAGCTGCAGCTGTTCCTGGACGCCGCCCGCAAACGTGACACCGCCCCCGACCACATCCTGCTCGCCGGCCCTCCCGGATTGGGCAAGACCACGTTGGCGATGATCGTAGCCAACGAGCTGGAGGTGCCGATTCGCATCACGTCCGGTCCGGCAATCCAGCACGCGGGCGACCTGGCTTCGATACTCAGCTCGCTGGACGCAGGGGAAGTGCTGTTCATCGACGAGATCCACCGTCTTCCGCGCGCCGCGGAGGAACTGCTGTACATCGCCATGGAGGATTTCCGCGTCGACGTCATGGTGGGCAAGGGGCCCGGCGCCTCGTCCATCCCGTTGACGCTGCCCAGATTCACCGTGGTGGGCGCAACCACCCGGGAGGGCATGCTGCCTTCTCCGCTGCGTGCGCGTTTCGGCTTCACGGCCCATCTCGACTTCTACCCCCACGATGAGCTCGAAAAGCTGATCGAGCGATCCTCCGGCGTTCTGGGAGTCTCATTGGGGGAGGGGGCTGCCGCGGAACTCGCCCTGCGTTCTCGAGGCACGCCACGAATCGCGAACAGGCTGCTGCGCCGTGTGCGTGACTGGGCGATCGTGCATGACCTGCAAGTCGTGGACGTCGATGACGTGCGCGCCGCGCTTGCGCTCTATCAGATAGACTCCGAGGGCCTCGACCGGCTGGACATCGCCGTGCTCAACGCGATCGTGCGCAACTTCAACGGAGGACCCGTCGGCCTGAACAACCTGGCCGCGATGGTCGGCGAGGAATCGGAGACCGTCGAAACCGTATGCGAGCCGTATCTGGTCCGTGAAGGATTTCTGATCCGCACTCCCAAAGGCCGGGTCGCCACGGCCAAGGCCTGGTCTCATCTGGGTCTGGAGCCACAAGGTGAAACAAACGGAGAGGATGTCAGCAAGCTCTTCTAACATTGGTTGTTTGTTGACCGACGTCCATAGAGCATTCGTTCCCTACTGCAAGGAGAAATCATGCCGCAAGGTTCATCATCCTATCTCATCATGATCGTTTCCATCGTGCTGATCGGCATCATGATGTGGTGGCAGTCCCGCAAGGCCAAGCAGCAGCAGCAAAAGATGAAGGACTTCCGCTCCTCCCTTGAGCCCGGAACCGAGGTAATCACCATTGGCGGCATCATCGGCAAGGTAGTGTCCGTGGACGAGGAATACGAGGAGATCGTCATCGACTCCGAGGGCTCCCTACTGCGCTTCACCTTCCGCGCCATCAACAAGGAGTACACGCGTCCCGCCTTCATCCATGACGACGAAGTGGAGGACGCCGAGCAGACCGACGAAGCCGACGACCAGGCCCAGGTACCGGTGGACAAGGCGCTGGAATCCGCCGAGAACGCAACGCAGTCCGACGATTCCGCGCAGACCGCAGACGCCGAGAAGTGACGGGGGAGCGCGAGACCATGACGCAGTCTGACATCACCATTGAGAGACTGGCCGATGTCGGTGCCGGTGACGCGGCATACCTCGTCTCGAAGATTCGCACCATACCGGGATTCCCCAAAGAGGGTATCAAATTCCGTGATTTCATGCCGGTGCTGGCGGATGGCAAGGGGCTGCGCATTCTCATGAAGGCGCTCCAGGCCAGCCTTCCCGTCACCGAAGACTCGTTCGACGCGGTGGCAGGGCTGGAGGCCAGAGGGTTCCTGTTCGGTCCCGCCCTCGCGGCCATGCTCGGCAAGGGGTTCATCGCGATCCGCAAGGCGGGCAAGCTGCCGCCGGAGACCATCGCCGAGGAATACGATCTCGAATACGGCACCGAAAAAGTGGAGATCGAGACGTCGGCCATCCGTCCGGGCGATCGGGTGCTGATCGTCGACGATCTCATCGCGACCGGCGGAACGGCGAAGGCGGCCATGGATCTGGTCGAGGCGGCCGGGGGCACGGTCGTCGGATTCAGCTTCGTCATGGGGCTGCGAGGACTCGACGGACTGGACAAACTGGGCGACAAACCCAGCAGCACACTGGTGTCGATGCCGGCGTGACCCGGCGGTGCCGTGCGTCGGGACGCGCCGCACGGCACCAATCATCATTCGAAGAACACATCATAGGAACGTGAGGCGTCGAACATGGATCTTTATGAATACCAGGCACGAGAATTGCTGGAGGAACAGCATATTCCCACGCCGCGGGCCGTTTTCGCCCAGAACTCCCACGAGGTCGCCGAAGCGGCCGATGCCATCGGATACCCGTGCGTGATCAAGGCCCAGGTCAAGATCGGCCATCGTGGCCAGGCGGGCGGCGTCAAGATCGCCCACAACCGGGACGAAGCGATACTGCTGTCCGAATCCATCCTCCCGATGACCATCCACGGCCATAAGGTCAACGGTGTGCTCGTCGCCGAGGCGAAGAACATCCTGCACGAGTACTACGTGTCGATATCCGTGGACCGCACATCGCGGGACTTCGATGTCCTCGCCACCGCGAACGGCGGCACCGAAGTCGAGGAGATCGCCAAGGAACATCCGGAATCGGTCAAGCGTCTGCACATCAACGCCCTCGGCGATTTCGACATGGAGGCCGCCAAGCGCATGGCTGGCCAGATCGGCTTCTACCACGCCGACCTGGATCAGGCCGCCAACATCCTGCTGCGCATGTGGCAGTGCTTCAAGGACAACGACGCGACGCTGGTGGAGATCAACCCGCTCGCCAAGATCGGCGATCCCGACGATGAGGCGTCCAAATCACTGTGCGCCCTCGACGCCAAGATATCGTTGGACGGCAATGCGGCGTTCCGGCACGACGGGTGGGCCCGCTTCGACGATCCGATGCAGGCCGATCCGTTCGAGGCGGCGGCAGCCGAACACGGGCTGCACTACGTGCACCTCGACGGTCAGGTCGGCGTGATCGGCAACGGCGCCGGATTGGTCATGAGCTCGCTCGACGCCGTCTGGGACGCCGGCAAGGAGCAGGGCACGAATGTCACGCCTGCGAACTTCCTCGACATCGGAGGTGGCGCGTCCGCCGCGGTGATGAGTGACAGCCTGTCCATCGTGCTGTCCGACCCGCAGGTGGAATCCGTGTTCATCAACGTCTACGGCGGCATCACCTCATGCGAGCAGGTCGCCAAGGGCATCCTGCAGGCGTTCGAGGAGCTGCACACATCGAAGCCGCTCGTGGTCCGCTTCGATGGCAATGCCGCAGCCGAGGGCCTGCAAATCCTCGCCGCGGCGAACAACCCCAACCTGCATGTGGAAGGCACCATGGAGCAGGCCGCAGCCGAGGCCGCCCGTCTGGTGGCGAACGCCAAGGCATCGAAGGAGGCCAAGCAATGACCGCATTCATCCAGGAGGGTGCTCCCGTCATCGTCCAAGGCATGACCGGGCATCAGGGCATGACACACACCGCCCGCATGCTCCGTGCCGGTACGAACATCGTCGGCGGCGTCAACCCGCGCAAGGCGGGCAGCCAAGTGACGTTCGAGGCCGCGCGTGAGGGCAGGGACGTCTCCGTTCCGGTGTACGCCACGTGCGCCGAAGCCAAGGAGGCGACGGGCGCCCAGGCCAGTGTGGTCTTCGTGCCGCCACGGTTCGCCAAAGGCGCCGTGGTCGAGGCCGTCGAAGCCGGAATCGGGCTCATCGTGGTCATCACCGAAGGCATTCCCGTTGCGGACAGCGCCTACTTCGTCGAACTCGCCCTTCAGCGTGGCGTGCGCATCATCGGACCGAACTGCCCCGGCCTGCTCACCCTGCCGTCGCAGGAGAACGAGCATGGCGTCAACCTCGGCATCATCCCCGATGGCATCGTGGGCCGTGGCCCCATCGGACTGGTCTCCAAGTCCGGCACACTGACCTACCAGCTGATGGGCGAGCTGAGCGACATCGGCTTCACCGCCTGCCTGGGCGTCGGCGGCGACCCCCTCGTCGGCACCACGCTGCTGGAGGCCTTGCAGGAATTCGAGCAGGATGCCGACACGAAGGCAGTGGTCATGATCGGCGAAATCGGAGGCAGCGCGGAGCAGGACGCCGCGGCATGGGCCGCAGAGCACATGACCAAGCCCGTCGTCGCATACATCGCCGGATTCACCGCGCCGGAAGGCAAGCAGATGGGCCATGCCGGCGCCATCGTCTCCGGAGGCAAGGGAACCGCGCAGGACAAGAAAATCGCGCTGGAAGCCGCCGGTATTCCCGTCGGACGCACTCCCGGTCAGACCGCGGACCTCATGCGCAAGGTGCTCGCCGAACGCTCGCTGGTATGAGGAAGCGTATCCAGGCCTGGCTCAGGGGGCCGATCATCGCCATCGGCTCGATGGCGTTGTACGCCATCGCCCTGGGCTGCTTTCTTGCGCTCATGCTGCTGGTCATCTCGATGGAGGAAGGTGGGGAAAACCTGTCGTCCTCGACGTTGGACATGACCCGCATCGTGGTCCTGCTCAGCCAGGGCATCGGATTCGAGACCGACTCGCTTTCCCTGTCCATCATGCCGTTGCTGCTCACCGTGCTGCTGATAGGTCTGGTCTGGTCGTTCAGCCGGAAGATATGCACGGATATCCGCGCATACGTCAGCGGCGTGGTGGTCTGGATTTTCATCAACGTCATGGGCACGCAGTCACTTCCCGTCGGATTGCTTGACTGGCCGGCTCTGGTATGCGTCAAATCGGCCGTGGTGTTCTCGCTTGGATTCGCCGGCGCCGCGCTGTCGAAGGGCCCGTTCTCTGGGCAGCTGCGTGAACTTATCCGTCATCATGTGTCCGACGGCGTGCGCCGCACGATCAGGACCGGCCTGATGGTGGGTGTCATCATGATGGGCGTGTACCTGGTCATGGGACTGATCACCGTCATCGTGTGGGGCGTGCTGAACCGTTCGGCCATGGACTCGCTGTTCGCCGACATCGGCATGGGGACCGGCTCGCGCATACTGACGACGATCGCATCGCTTGCATGGCTGCCCAACCTGTGCATATGGGCGGTCTCGTGGCTGTTCGGTGCCGGATTCCACATCGGAGAGCTTGCGACATTCACCCTTTGGATCGGGCAGGGGCGTTCGCTTCCGCCTCTTCCTGTTTTCGGCCTGCTTCCGCAGGCAGTCGGCGATGAAGGCATACGGTTCGCCGTCGTGCTGATTCCGCTGGTCGTCGGATTCGTCGCCGGGCTGGCATCCATGGCGATGAAATCCGGTTTCCGCATCATCGTCGGCAGCGCGTCCGATCCCCTCGACCGCAAGGACCTGATTCTCGAACTCGCCTACCCGGCGGGCGGGTTCTGCCTGTCGAGCGTGGTCATATCTCTGCTGTCGTCGGTCATGTTCGGGGTGTCGAACGGGTCGCTGGGAAAGGCCAGGCTCAAATACGTCGGCGTCGACGTGATGCAGTCCGCGCAGGCCGTCGGACGTCCGAGCGCCATGGGACTGTGCATGGCCTGGGTGCTGGCGCTGATTGGCGTCGCCATTGTTTTCGGGATACGCTGGATTGCACGAAGAACGGGGGCACAACGAGCCGCAACAACGCACCCGCGTACCATCGTTTCCCGCAAGTCCATACAACCAACAACCAAGAAGGAGCACGATGACCAACACGAATCGACCGATACGACGGGCTCTGGTGTCCGTCTTCCATAAGGAAGGCATCGAAGTACTGGCCGAGGCCTTCATCAAGGCCGGCACCGAAGTGGTGTCCACCGGCTCGACCGCCAAGCGCCTCGCCGAACTCGGCGTCGCCGTCACTGAGGTGAGCGAGGTCACCGGATTCCCGGAGTGCCTCGACGGCCGTGTCAAGACGCTCGACCCGCACATCCACGCCGGCATCCTCGCCGACATGACCAACCCCGATCACGCTGCCCAGCTTGAGAAGTTCGGCATCAAGCCCTTCGACCTGGTCGTCGTCAACTTGTACCCGTTCGCCGATACGGTTCGTTCCGGCGCCGACGAGGCCGCGGTCATCGAGAAGATCGACATCGGCGGCCCGTCCATGGTGCGTGGCGCGGCGAAGAACAGCGCCACCGTCGCCATCGTCACCGACCCGGCCGACTATGCGCTCGTCGCGGCCCGTGTGGCCAATGGTGAAGGCTTCAGTCTGGAGGAGCGCCGCTGGCTGGCCGGCAAGGCGTTCGCCCACACCGCCGCCTATGACGCTACCATCAACGAGTGGACCGCCAAGCACTGGCCCAAGCCCGCCACCGTCGAATCCGCCGACCCGGCCGAAGGCGAGAACCCGGTCAACGAGGCGAAGTTCCCGGCCGCGTTCACCCGCACCTGGGACCGCGCGCACACGCTGCGCTACGGCGAGAACTCCCACCAGCAGGCCGCCCTCTACCTCGACCCGCTCGACCGCGACGGCTTCGCGCACGCCGAACAGCTCGGCGGCAAGCCGATGAGCTACAACAACTACGTGGACGCCGACGCCGCATGGCGCGCCGTGTGGGATATGGCACCCGCCATCGCCGTGGCCGTGGTCAAGCACAACAACCCGTGCGGCCTCGCCATCGGAGCCACCGCGGCCGAGGCTCACAAGAAGGCCCACGCCTGCGATCCGGTGAGCGCCTACGGCGGCGTCATCGCCTGCAACACCACCGTCACGTTGGAGATGGCCGAAAGCGTTCGCCCGATCTTCACCGAGGTCATCGTCGCCCCCGCCTACGAGGACGCGGCGCTTGAACTGCTCAAGACCAAGAAGAAGAACCTGCGCATCCTCAAGGTGTCCGAGCCGCCGAAGGGCCACACGCAGTTCCGCCAGATCGACGGCGGCCTGCTCGTGCAGGACATGGACCTCATCAATGCCACCGGCGACGATCCGGACGCATGGAAGCTCGTGGCCGGCGAACCCGCCGATGAGGCCACGCTCAAGGACCTCGTGTTCGCCTGGCGCGCCATCCGCTGCGTCAAGTCCAACGCCATCCTGCTCGCGCACGACCAGGCCACGGTCGGCATCGGTATGGGCCAGGTCAACCGCGTGGACTCCTGCCATCTGGCCGTCGATCGTGCCAACACGCTGGCCGACGGCGCCGATCGCGCCACCGGTTCGGTCGCCGCGTCCGACGCGTTCTTCCCGTTCGCAGATGGCGCCGAGACGCTGATGAACGCCGGTGTAAAGGCCATCGTGCAGCCCGGCGGATCCATCCGTGACGAGGAGGTCATCGAGGCGGCCAAGAAGGCCGGTGTGACGATGTACCTGACCGGCACCCGTCACTTCTTCCACTGATCCGCCGCCCGGTCACCGATTCACGGATCGGCCGCCGACCGTCAAGGGTTCGCGGCCGATCCATCACGATAACCAATCCCCGAGGAAGCTCCATGAATCAGCATCATCCATACGTGTCCGAAGTCCACGAGGGCAAGCCGGCATTCGAGTGGTGCGTGCTCGGCGTCGTCATCGTCGCCCTGGTCGTCGCCTTCCTCGGATATACGATGGCCGCGACGGTGATCATCGCCGTCACGGCCATCGTCACGGCCCTGCTGCGCATCATCATGCGCGAGAAGAGCCCTTGGAAAGTCCGGTCAGTCCTGTTCGACGCCATTATCGGCATCGGTTTGGGGCTGGGACTGCTTCTGTTGTATTTCGCACCGTCACTGTTCTGGATTCGTTGACGGAACCTGGGGCGCCGCATTGACCGCCGCGTCCACGGCGATGTCATGTGCATCCGCCTCAGCGTCCGTCGCCTCGTCGATGGGCGCATCCGCAGGCGTCTTCGGCTTGCGTTTCGACGCCATATCAGCGATGATCATGACCAGCGCCACGATCGCCGCGGCCAGGACCGGCGCCAGCCAGAAGATCCACAACTGCTGCAGCGGCTGCGTTGAAAGACCCTGATTCTGCCCGAACAGCGCGATGCCGGTGGCGCGGGCCGGGTTCAGCGCGGCACCGGTGACCGTATAGGTCATGGCCACGCCGAGGCCGTATGCGGCGCCGATCACCGGAGCGTACGTCGCATTCGGCTTGCCGTTCGCATCGGTGTGACGCATCGCGACCGCGATGATGATGATCGCGGCGATCACCTCGACGACGATGGCCATGGAGATGCCGAAGCTCACCGATGCGCTGCTGGTGGTGGCGCTCGATACGGAACCGGTGCCATAGCCGTTGACGGCGGGCGTCAGCCACGTCTTCATGGTGACGGTCTGCGAGGTCGGCAGGATCCACCTGACCGCGCCGGCCGCCGCGATCGCTCCGACCACCTGCACGATGACGTACAGGATGCCGGCGACTACCTTGGTCTTGCCGGTGAGCATCGCCGCCACGGTGATGGCGGGATTGAACTGGCCTCCGGAGACACGCCCGAGCATCGCGGTGACGACCGCGTACGCCAACGCGGTGCCCACGACGATGTACGCCAGGTCAAGCCCGTAGATCGAAGTGCCGAACGTGCAGATCATATAGATGGCGAAGCAGACGAGGAAGCTGCCTGCAAGCTCCGCGCACACGCGCGCCCCGATCGGATAAGCGCTTGGCTCGGTGTTCTGTTCTTCAGTCATGATGTTGTAGTGTCCTTTTTCTGATGTTGCGGGCTTTGCGACCCGCCGAACGTTGCAAGTTTACCAACGGGGGGACGATACGATACAATGTATTGGCTGTGTTTTCCCTGTGAGTTTGTCCGGGAGCGCAGATTCATTGTCAATGTCCGGCCACGTTGGGAGAACGATGCCAAACGCATATTCGCGCGCACTCAAAGCGCATGACGACAACAACAACGAAGGAATCCGCCTGCAGAAGATCCTCGCGCAAGCGGGCTTCGGATCACGCCGCAAGTGCGAGCAGATGATCACCGATGGGCGTGTCGAGGTCGACGGGGAGCTGGTGACCGAACTCGGCACCCGCGTCGATCCGAAGAAGCAGCACATCCGTGTGGACGGCTCGCGCGTCCACCTCAACCCGAACCATGTCACGTTGGCGCTCAACAAGCCCAAGAAGGTGCTCAGCGCCATGGACGACCCGAAAGGCCGCTACACGCTGGCCGACATCATCGGGGACAAGTACGAGCGCGTGTTCCACATGGGCCGCCTCGACTACGATTCCGAGGGCCTGATCCTCATGACCAACGACGGCGAGCTGAGCCAGCACGTCATGCACCCGAAGTACGAGGTGGAGAAGACCTACATCGCCACGATTGATGGCAAGATCGGCGGCAACGTCTGCCGGCGCCTGGTGACCCAGGGCGTCCAGCTGGATGACGGCCTGGTCAAGCTGGACCATTGCGCCATCATCGACGCCAACCGCGACCAGACCATCGTCAAGGTGGTGCTCCACTCCGGCAAGAACCGTATCGTCCGCCGCATCTTCGGCGCCATCGGATACCCGGTTCGCCGTCTGGTGCGCACCCAGATCGGGCCGATCAAGCTCGGTGACCTCAAGTCCGGCACCTATCGTGTGCTGTCCCAGGTCGAGGTCCGTTCCCTGCAGAAGGAGGTCGGGCTGTGATACGAGTCGCCATCGACGGCCCTGCGGGCGTCGGAAAGTCCTCCACTTCGAAGGCGCTGGCCCGCCATTTCGGCTTCGCCTACCTCGATACCGGCGCCATGTACCGCGCATGCGCCTGGTGGTGCCTGCATCAGGGCATCGACCTCGACGGCGATCAGGTGGATGAGCAGCAGATCACCGAAGCAGTCGCCGAATTCTTCACCGGCGACCACTTCGACATCGGCGTCGACCCGGACCATCCGAGCATCACCGCCGACGGCGAGGACATCAGTGAGGCCATCCGCTCCTCCGAGGTCTCCTCGCACGTGTCGAAGGTGTCGAACGTCATCCCGGTGCGCCACGTGCTCATCGCCGCGCAGCGCGCCTACATTGCGCGCGAGTCCGCGGCCGACTCCTTCTCGCTGGGCCGCGGCATCGTCGCGGAGGGCCGTGACATCACCACGGTCGTGGCTCCCGATGCCGAGGTGCGTGTGCTGCTGACCGCCCGGGAAGAGGTGCGTCAGGCGCGCCGCACGGGGCAGGCCGTCGCCGGCGCCGGCGTGGGGGGCGAGGACGTGGCCGCCCGCGACCGCGCCGATTCCAAGGTCACCAGCTTCCTGACCGCGGCGGACGGCGTGACCACCGTCGACAACTCCGATATGGATTTCCAGCAGACGCTGGATGTGCTGATCACGCTGGTCGCGGACGCGGTCGAAGTGCAGGAGTACGAGCAGTATGCCGCCAATCTGAGCGATTACGAACTGGATGAGGGCGACGAGCAGATCATCGCCGGTTCCCGGTACGGGATCGAAGACGAGTCGCCGGCTCCCAAGGCCGTCGGAGTGCTCGCCGTGGTCGGCCGCCCGAACGTGGGCAAGTCGACGCTCGTCAACCGCATCCTCGGCCGTCGCGCCGCGGTCGTCGAAGACACGCCCGGAGTGACCCGGGACCGTGTCAGCTACGACGCGGAATGGTCCGGCACCGAATTCAAGCTCGTCGACACCGGCGGCTGGGAGGCCGACGTCGAAGGCATCGAATCCGCCATCGCCTCGCAGGCGCAGATCGCCGTGCAGCTGTCTGACGCGGTCATCCTCGTCGTGGACGGCCACGTGGGGCTGACGGACACCGACGAGCGCATCGTCAAGATGCTGCGGGCCAGCGGCAAGCCGGTCACGCTCGCGGTGAACAAGGTCGACGACGGGGCCAGCGAATACCTGACCGCCGAGTTCTGGAAGCTTGGCATGGGCGAGCCTTACGGGATCTCGGCCATGCACGGCAGGGGAGTCGGCGACCTGCTTGACGCCGCGCTGGATTCGCTGCGCAAGGCGGACAAGACCTCGGGCTTCCTCACGCCGACGCATCTGCGGCGTGTCGCGCTCGTCGGCCGCCCGAACGTGGGCAAGTCGTCGCTGCTCAACCAGCTCGCCGGCGAACAGCGCGCCGTGGTCAACGATCTCGCCGGCACGACCCGCGACCCGGTCGACGAGACCATCGACATCGACGGCGAGGACTGGCTGTTCATCGACACCGCCGGCATCAAGCGTCGACTGCACAAGGTGTCCGGCGCCGACTACTACTCGTCCCTGCGCACGCAGGCCGCAATCGAGCGCTCCGAGCTCGCGCTGGTCCTGTTCGACTCGTCCCAGCCCATCTCCGACCAGGATCTGAAGGTGATGAGCCAGGCGGTCGACGCCGGCCGCGCAGTGGTGCTGGTGTTCAACAAGTGGGACCTGATGGACGATTTCGGCCGGCAGCGGCTGGAGCGCCTGTGGAAGACCGAGTTCAACCGCGTGACGTGGGCGCAGCGCGTCAACCTGTCCGCGAAGACCGGATGGCACACGAACCGCCTCGCCGACGCGATGCGCAACGCGCTGGAATCCTGGGACAAGCGCATTCCCACCGGGCGTCTCAACGCCTTCCTCGGCCAGATCCAGGCCGCGCACCCGCATCCGCTGCGCGGAGGCAAGCAGCCACGTATCCTGTTCGCCACGCAGGCGTCCACGCGTCCGCCGCGCTTCGTGATCTTCGCCACCGGATTCCTGGAGCACGGCTACCGCCGGTTCCTTGAGCGCTCCCTGCGCGAGGAGTTCGGCTTCGAAGGCACCCCGATCCAGATCTCCGTCAACATCAGGGAGAAGAAGCGCCGCAAGTGACACGGGGTCTCTCCCTGCACGGATGAGCGTGCATGCGCGGCCGTCGCGGATTCCTCCGCGGCGGCCGCCTTCGTTGCCGGGCCACGATCCCGGCCCGCGGCCACGCCCAGAATGTAGGACGGAACGCGCGGTTGTCGTCTGCCATGAATTACAGTGGCGACTGACCGAACGATCTATAAGGGAGCATTATGTCGGTTTTGGACGAATTGGTTGCCGGGGCGTTGGAAGACCAGCGTTCCCGCGAATGTGTCGTGTCTCTTGAGGATGTGAGGCGGGCCGCTCTGGCCGCGCCGGCGCCTATCGACGCGACGCGATGGCTCAAGCGTCCGGACGGCATCCCCGTGATCGCCGAAATCAAGCGCGCCTCCCCATCCAAGGGGCATTTGAGCGATATCCCCGACCCGGCGGCCCTAGCCCGCGAATACGAGCGCGGCGGTGCGAGCGCGATTTCCGTGCTCACCGAAGGCCGGCGGTTCCTCGGCTCGCTGGACGATTTCGACAAGGTCCGCTCGGCGGTTCACATTCCGCTGCTGCGCAAGGACTTCATCGTCACCGACTACCAGATCTACGAGGCGCGTGCCCACGGCGCCGACCTAGTGCTGCTCATCGTCGCCGCGCTGGACGACGACAAGCTCGCGCACCTGCTTGAACTCGCCCACGAGCTCGGCATGGCCGTGCTCGTCGAAACGCACACCACCGAGGAGATCCGCCGCGCGGTCGCGGCCGGCGCCCGGATCATCGGCATCAACGCGCGCAATCTCAAGAACCTGAAGGTTGACGTGAACAAATACGCCGAACTCGCCGAAGGACTGCCCGATGACGTGATCCGCGTCGCAGAGTCGGGCGTGTTCGGTTCGGTCGAGGTCGAGGATTACGGTCGCGCCGGCGCGGATGCCGTGCTGGTGGGCGAAGGCGTGGCCACCGCCGACGACCATGTGGCCGCCGTACAACGACTAGTAAAGGCAGGTCAGAGAGTGAAAGCATCCGAATCGACCCCGTTGAGCGAGCATCAGGGACCGTATTGGGGACAGTTCGGCGGGCGATACGTGCCGGAGGCACTGATCACCGCTCTGGACGAGCTGGAGCGCATCTATGATCAGGCCAAGGCCGACCCCGAGTTCCGTAAGGAATTCATGACGCTGCAGCAGCGGTACGTCGGCCGCCCGAGCCCGCTGACGGAAGCCCCGCGATTCGCCGCGCTGGTCAAGGACAGGACCGGACTCGACGCCCGCATCTTCTTGAAGCGCGAGGACCTCAACCACACCGGCGCGCACAAGATCAACAACGCGCTCGGCCAGGCGTTGCTCGTCAAGCGCATGGGCAAGACCCGCGTGATCGCCGAGACCGGTGCCGGACAGCACGGCGTGGCCACCGCCACCGTGTGCGCGATGCTAGGGCTCAAGTGCCGCGTGTACATGGGGCAGATCGACGCCCGACGCCAGGCCCTCAACGTGGCCCGCATGCGCATGCTGGGCGCCGAGGTCGTCGAAGTGACACTGGGCGACAAGATTCTCAAGGATGCAATCAACGAGGCGCTGCGCGATTGGGTGACCAACGTCGCCGATACGCACTACCTGCTCGGCACGGTCGCCGGACCGCACCCGTTCCCGGCCATGGTTCGCGACTTCCAGAAGATCATCGGCGAGGAGGCCAAGCAGCAACTTCAGGACTGGTACGGCATCGACCACCCGGACGCGGTGTGCGCGTGCGTCGGCGGCGGATCCAACGCCATCGGCGTGATGAACGCGTTCCTCGACGACGAGCGCGTGAACCTGTACGGCTATGAGGCGGGCGGCAACGGGCCGTCCTCGGGCCATCATGCGATCCGTTTCGCACCGGGCACCGGACAGCTTGGCATGTTCCAGGGTGCCAAGAGCTACCTGTTGGAGACCGATGAAGGACAGACTCTCGACACGTATTCGATTTCGGCCGGTCTCGATTACGCTTCCGTCGGCCCCGAGCACGCTTGGCTCAAGGAGATCGGGCGCGTGAACTACTCCTGGGTCACCGACGAGGAGGCTATGAACGCCTTCCGCGACCTGAGCCAGACCGAGGGCATCATCCCCGCCATCGAGAGCTCGCATGCCGTCGCTGGCGCCTTCAAGGCCGCCGCTGATCTGAAGGCCAAGGGATACGACAAGGCCGTGATGATCGTCAACATCTCCGGCCGCGGCGACAAGGACATGGCCACCGCGGGCAAATGGTTCGGATACCTGACCGACGAGCAGGCCGCGGCGCTCGATGTCACCGGCGCGCAGGGCGACACCGTCGCCTGAACCGGCCCGTGAAGCAGAAGGAGTTTTTGATTATGACGAATGCAGCAACCACGCCGTCCGGACAGCCGCTCGGCATCAGTCACAAGCCCAGCGCGACGGAAGCCATGTTCGACCGGCTCAAGGCCGAGAACAAGCCGGCCTTCATCGGATACCTGCCGTATGGCTTCCCGAACCCCGACATCTCACTCGACGCGCTCAGGATCATGGTCGAGCACGGCGTCGACGCGGTCGAGATCGGCCTGCCGTACTCCGACCCGGTGATGGACGGCCCCGTCATTCAGGCGGCCAGCCAGATCGCCCTGAATAACGGGGAAAGCATCAACGGCGTGTTCAAGGCGGTCGAGACGGTGGCCAACGCCGGCGGCGTGCCACTCATCATGAGCTACTGGAACCTGATCTACCATTACGGCGTCGAACGGTTCGCCTGCGATTTCGAGAACGCCGGCGGTGCCGGCCTGATTACCCCCGACCTCATCCCCGATGAGGCTGGCGAGTGGATCGAGGCTTCGGATCGTCACGGACTCGACCGCATCTTCCTGGTCTCCCCGGATTCGGCCTCCGAACGTCTCGAACTGGTCGCCCGCAACGCACGCGGCTTCGTCTACGCGGCATCCCGTATGGGCGTCACCGGCGAGCGCGACACCATCAGCGCATCGCCCGAAACGCTTGTCGAGCGTGCCCGCAACGCCGGGGCGAGAAACGTGTGCGTGGGTATCGGCGTATCCACCCCGGAGCAGGGCGCGAAGGTCGGCGCCTACGCCGACGGCGTCATCGTCGGTTCTGCTCTGGTGCACACCCTGCTTGACGACGACAACGTCACCGCGAAGACGCCGAAGGAAGGACTGCGCGACCTGGCCGCCAAGGTCGAGGCGCTGTCCGAGGGCATCCACAACGAGTCACGCTGACACACCCCCGCGCCGGCGGGCTGCCTTTACCGTGCATCCGCCGGCCATGGGGTAGGGTAGATGGTGGTAACAGCGGTCTAGACAAACGAGGCACTGCATGAATCTTGCGTATATCCCCTCACCGGGGTTCTCCAAGTTCTCCATCGGACCGGTGACGATCCACATGTATGCGATCTGCATCCTGACGGGAATCATCTTCGCCGTGTGGATCCTCACCGTCAGATGGAAGAAGAACGGGGGCACCTTCGACCAGGTGCTGGACACCACGCTGGTCGCAGTGCCCTGCGGCCTGGTCGGGGCCCGTCTGTACCACTGCATCACGACGCCCGACATCTACTTCCCGCCAACCGGCAACCTCATCAACATCCTCAAGGTGTGGGAAGGCGGCATGGCCATCTTCGGCGGCATCGGGGTGGGGGCCTTGGCCGCGTTCCTGTGGTGCCGCCACCGGCGTTATCCGTTCGCCCTGCTGGCCGATTGCATCGCGCCGGCGCTGATGGTAGCGCAGGCCATCGGACGATTGGGCAACTGGTTCAACCAGGAACTGTACGGCATGCCGACCACGCTGCCATGGGGCCTCAAGCTCAACGATGCGGACGCCATCGGCAAAGGTGAGATCTGCTACAACGGACAGGCATGCCCGACCGGCACGCTGTTCCACCCCACGTTCCTGTACGAGATGATCTGGAACCTGATCGGCGCCGCGATTATCGTGTGGCTCGGCCACAAACTCGTCGACGTGCTCAAATCCGGACAGCAGTTCGCCATGTACATGATGTGGTACGGGCTTGGACGCACTTGGATCGAAAGCATCCGCATCAACTATTCGACGATCATCCTCGGCCTGCGAGTCAACGTGTGGACCGCGATCATCGTGTTCCTTGCCGGGTGCATCCTGTTCGTCGTGTTGTGGCGCTTCGGCAGTGAGACACGCGACCTGACGTCCAGACTGCGCGCGGTCACGGCCGACGAGATGGAACGTCAGCGCCAGCTGGAAGAGCGGGCCGCCGCGAAATCCGGCAAGACGGCCAAGACCGCGAAGCCCGAGACTCCCGCCGAAACCGCCGAGAGCGAGATCCATCAGGACTGAGCGCCCGCATCCGTCCGAATCAGGATATCGCACAAGAGCATAGAAAACCGCAATACCATAACACACAAACAAGAACGTCGTGTAGGCGTAAGCCGTCTCGTCGTTCTTCCACCATAGAATGAGAGCCATGAGCATACAAATCGCACCCAGCATCCTTTCCGCTGATTTCTGCAACCTCGAACGCGACCTCAAGGCCATCGCCAACGCCGACCTCGTGCATGTCGACGTGATGGACCACCACTTCGTGCCGAACCTCACCCTTGGCGAGCCCATCGTCAAGCGCATCTGCGAGGTCACCGACCTGCCGGTCGACGTGCACCTGATGATCGAGGACCCCGACCGTTGGGCCCCCGAATACGCGAAGCTCGGTGCCGCCTCCATCTCGTTCCATATGGGCGCCACCCACGCGCCGGTGCGTCTGGCCCGCCAGCTGCGTGACATGGGCTGCAAGGCATGCTTTGCCGTGCGTCCCGCCGAGCCGGTCGAACCGATTTTCGACATCCTCGACGAGTTCGACATGGTGCTGATCATGACCGTCGAACCCGGTTTCGGCGGACAGAAGTTCCTGGACAACCAGATGGCGAAGGTTCGTCGCCTGCGTGACGAGATCACGCGTCGGGGCCTGTCCACCCATATTCAGGTCGACGGCGGCGTCAGCCCGAAGACCGCCCACATCGTCGCCGAGGCCGGCGCCGACGTGCTGGTCGCCGGCTCCGCCGTGTACGGCGCTGAGAGCCCGGCCCAGGCCATCGACCAGATCAGGGACAAGGCCGCTGCCGCATACCGCGACTGACGGCGGAAACGCAGAACATGGCACGCGACGGCTCCGACACCAATGCCGGACCGCGATCGCGGCGACGCCGTCGAGTGCCTCAACCATGCACAATCTCAAGGGACACATATCATGAAGACGTTTGAATCGCTATTCACCGAACTGTCCGAGAAGGCCGTCACCAAGCCCGAAGGCTCCCTGACCGTGGACGAGCTCGCCAAGGGCACGCACTTCATCGGCAAGAAGATCATCGAAGAGGCGGGGGAGACCTGGATTGCGGCCGAATACGAGGGCGCGGACCGCACGGCCGAAGAGATGAGCCAGCTGCTGTACCATCTCCAGGTCATGATGATCGCCAAGGGCATCACCCTGGAGGACGTTTATAAGCACCTGTGACAAACAGACCGGCCGGTCTGGAGGGAGAAACACCATGCTCAGAATCGCAGTGCCCAACAAGGGCATGTTGTCGGAGCCCGCTTGGAACATGCTGTCCGAGGCGGGGTATCGCCTGCGTTCCAATCCGCGTCAGCTCGTGGTGGAGGACCCGGACAACGACATCGAGCTGTTCTATCTGCGGCCGCTCGACATCGCCGTGTATGTCGGCCGCGGCACCATCGACGTCGGCATCACGGGCCATGACCTGCTGCTGAACTCCGGCACCGAGGCCAGCGAGCACATGGAGCTCGGCTTCGGTGCGTCCACGTTCCGCTTCGCCGCGCCGAACGATTCCGACTTCCATACGCTGCAGGACATCCAGGGCAAGCGTGTGGGCACGTCCTTCGACAAGCTCGTGCACGACTATCTGGTGGCGCACGGCATCGAGGCCGAGACCATCCACCTCGACGGTGCCGTGGAGTCCTCGGTGCAGCTGGGCGTGGCCGACCTCATCGCCGACGTGGTGTCCACCGGCACCACGCTGCGCAACGCCGGCCTGCGCATCTTCGCCGACCCCATCATGCACTCCGAAGCGGTGCTCATCCGCTCCCCGCGCCTCGACCCCGAGGACGAGCGGCTCACCATCCTCAGCCGCCGCCTGCAGGGTGTGCTGACCGCGCAGCGCTACGTGCTGATGGACTATGACATCCCCGTCGGCAAGGTGGCGGCCGCCGTCGCGGTGACTCCCGGATTCGAGAGCCCGACCGTATCCCCGCTGCACGACAAGCAGTGGAATGCGGTGCGCGTGATGGTGCCCAAGGCGAAGGTCAACCAGCTGATGGACAAGCTGTACGAGGTGGGTGCCCGGGCCATCATCGTGACCGCGCTGCAGGCCTCCCGCATGTGACGAACGGGGTTCGACAATGGGTACACAGCAGCACGCCGACGGCGGATACCGCCAGAAGATCAAGCAGAAGTTCAACCAGGAGTACAGCCCCGAGCCGAGGGACATCTACTTCACCGTGCCGAACCTCATCAGCGTCCTGAGAATCGCGTCCATCCCCTTCATCGCATGGCTGGTCGCCGATCACCGGATGGTGCCCGCACTGATCGTCCTCGCCGTTTCGGCCATCACCGACAGCCTCGACGGCATCATCGCGCGTGCCTTCAATCAGGTGAGCAAGATCGGGCAGATCCTCGATCCCATCGCCGACCGCCTGCTGATCATCTGCAGCGTCCTCGCACTGGGCGTCGCCGGGATCATCCCCTGGTGGATGATCATCATCATCGCGGCCAGGGACGCATGGATGATGCTGCTCGTGCTGTGGCTTGCTCAATACGATTACGGCCCGCTGCCGGTGCATTTCGTCGGCAAGGCCGGCACTTTCATGCTGATGGTCTCCATCGTCGCGCTGATTTTCTGCGACATCTGGGTGAACCCCTTCGTCGGGCTTCTGCACCTCGCCGCGCTGGCCGCCGGCATCTGGGGCGTCGGACTGTACTGGCTCGCCGGTTGCATCTACAGTAAGCAGGGCATTTCACTGCTGGTGAAAGAGAAACGTGCCGATGGACGCTGATCCGATCAAGCCGCTGTCGTTTCCCGTGCCGGCCGAGAACGCGCCGGTGAAACGTCGCGCGGTGTTTTCGGATTCCGTGGCCCAGTCGCAGTCCCGGCATGTCAGGCCCGCGGAAGGCGGGCAGACCATGCCGGCCCGCCGCAGACGGCTGCATGACGATTCGCTCAAGCTCATTGACGATCTCACCAACCGCCCCATGGATCCGCTGTTCTCGGATTCGAGGCTCGACCAACGTCCGCGCTCGCGTCTGTCGACGTGGGCGACGAAGTTTCTGGTGTTCGCCATGTGCATCGCCGTCGGTTTCTACGGGTCGCTGTTCATCGAACGGCTGCATTCCGACCCGCGCAAGGTCGTCAGGCAAAGCCTCGCCAGCGAGCTGCGCGAGACGCGCGGTCAGGCCGACACGCTCATGAACGAAGTCAACGATCTGCGCAACCAGGTCACGGAACGATCGAAGAAGCTGGGCGGCACGGGTGAGGATTCGACGCTGGTCAACGACGAGATGGTCAACGGGCTTGTCGCCGTGGAGGGGCCGGGCGTCAGCCTGACCCTGGCCGACCCCATCGCCGCCGGCTCCGACGGGGCATCGACGCCACGCGAGTCCAGCGGCATGCAGATTCGCGTGGTCACCGACGCCGACCTGCGGCTGCTGGTGCGACTGCTGTGGCAGGCGGGCGCCGAGGGCATAGCCATCAACGGCAACCGGCTCGGCGTGCAGACATCGGTGCGCAAGGCGGGATCGAACATTCTCGTCGGCGTCACCGCCGTGACCAGCCCGTACACGATCCAGGCGATAGGGGACCGCGACACGCTGGCCTCCGCGGTCAGCAAGTCCACGCAGCGCAGTCTGTATGATTCGTTCGCCCAGGCGGGCATATACCCTCAGGTGAATAAAGAGAGTTCGATTACACTGGAAGCGGCGCCTTCCGGCGAATTGTCCTATGCAAAGAGGAGCGAGTAGATGGCAGCGGTACTAGGTCTCATCATCGGCGTGGTGCTCGGCGTGTTCGTCAAGCCGGACATCCCCATCATTCTGCAGCCGTATCTTCCCATCATGGTGGTCGCCGCGCTTGACGCGCTACTAGGAGCGGCCCGCGCGTACTTCGAGCGCAGCTTCTCCGACAAGGTGTTCGTCATCTCGTTCATCTCGAACGTGGTCACCGCGACGCTGATGGTGTTCCTGGGCAATCAGCTGGGCGTCGGATCCCAGCTGCAGACGGCCGTCATCGTCGTGCTGGGAATCCGTATCTTCTCGAACGTGTCGGCGATCCGTCGCTTCATCTTCCGGGGGTGATGAACCATGGTGGCGCACAAATCGTCTCGTGACGTGCTGTCGCAGCTGCACGAGCAGCATGCGCAGGACAAGAAGAACGATCGCATGGAGACCGGCTCGTTCCCCGTGGTGCGCAAGAAGCCGAAGCGCCCCGTCAAGGACGGCTCGACGCGCATGCGCCTGATGACGAGCGTGCTCATCCTCATCATGTGCGCGCTGCTGGGATACGGGTACATGATCCAGATCAACAACGCCGACGCCACATACGAGACGCTGAGCGAGGACGAGCTGACCAGGCTGATCAGCGAGACCGGCACACAGGTGCAGAACCTGGAGCAGCGCAAGTCGGAGCTGACCAATCAGCTGGGATCGCTCAAGGCCGCGGCGAACAAGACGCAGGAGGCGGAGCGCATCGCCAAGCAGAACGAGGAGACCAACGGCATCCTCGCCGGTCGTTTGCCCGCGACGGGCAAGGGCGTGTCGATCAGCATCTCCCAAGGGGCGAAGACGAAGATCGACGCGGCGACGATGTACAAACTCATCGAGGAACTGCGCAACGCAGGCGCCGAGGTGATGGCCATCAACAGCGTGCGTGTCGTGACGAAAACCTATGTCAGCGACACGAACGACGGTCTGGAATGCGACGGTGTCGCGCTGAGCGCGCCGTATCGGATCCTGGCCATCGGCGATCCCCAGAACCTTCAGAACGCCGTCAATATCGCGGGTGGCGTGGGTTCGAGTCTGAAGGTGAAGTACGGCGCGACGGTGAGCGTGACGTCCTCGGATTCGATTACCATCAGCCAAATTCGCAAGTCAACCGACAATACGTATGCAAGAGCTGTAGAATAGCGTTTATGACAGATCCGATTCCAAGTGCAGGCGAGACGACCATCATTGGTCTGCCCGCCATCCAGATTCCCATCACCACCACAGGTGACCGTCCCCTCACGCAGGAGGACATCGAAACCATCGCGCGGCTCGCACCGGGCACCGCACTGCTCATCTCGACCAGAGGCGCCGTTTCCGGGTCCCGCTACCTGCTCGATGAGGACGAGGTGACGGTCGGGCGCGACTCCCGCGCCGACATCCTGCTGGACGATTCGACGGTATCCCGTTCCCATGCCGTGTTCCGCCGCGCCGGCGACACATTCGCGGTATACGATTCCGGCAGCCTCAACGGCACCTATGTGAACCGTCAGCGGGTGGACCATCAGCAGCTGCGCAACGGCGACGAGATCATGATTGGTAAGTTCCGTCTGGTTTTCTTCACCAAATCCGCCGTTATCGCGTGATGATGCGAAGCCGTGCGCGTTAGACTGGGACGGTACGTCATTCATGTGATCGTGCATGTGCCGGTTCGGCGCATGCACAGGACGGGGGAGTGCGATGGCTGAGCAGACAGGGAGCCAGATGGCCGGGCTGCATCTGGTCGTGCCGCTGGAGCAGAGGCTCGACCTCGGTGCGTCCGACGCCGTGCAGGGGGAGCTGTTCGTCGACGAAGGCGCCCGCCGCCCGACACGGGGCTACCGTGGTACGGTGGCTTCCAAGGTCGCCGGCATCACGTACCGTCAGCTGGACTATTGGGCGCGCAAGCAGATCGTCGAACCATCGATCACCCCATCTCACGGATCGGGGTCGAGGCGACTGTACTCCTTCAAGGACGTGGTGATTCTCGCGGTGTCCAAGAAGCTGCTGGATGCAGGCGTGAACCTGCAGAACGTCACTACGGCCATCGGGTTCCTGATGCAGCGCGATGTCGACCAGCTTGGGCATGTCACCATCATGTGCGATGGGGAAGAGGTGCATGAATGCACCACCAGCGACCAGATGATCGCACTGCTGCAGAGCGGCAAGGCCGTGTTCGGCGTGTCCGTCGGCTCGCTGTGGCATCAGATTCATGACGCGCTGGAGACCGAGGACTACGTCGATCTGCAGTCGTCCTCGGCGAACGTCGGCTCCGCAGGGTCGGGACGTGTCATCGGTCGGCCGATCGACGAGCTTACCGCCATGCGCATGCGCAGGAAGATTGCCGCCCAGCGTGCCGCACGCGAGGCGGCATAACCGGAGGCCGGCGTATGGATGATCTGCTTCCGCTGTTGTTGTGGGTGTTCGCCGTCGTGTGGATGCTCTCGGTGTGCGGCATCTGCATTGTGAGAAGCCGGTTCGGCACGGGGGAGAGGCATCCCGAGGTGAACCCCGTCAGCTGGAACGTGGTGCTGGCCCAGATGGTGTCCGTGCTGTTCGCGGGCATCCCCTTCATGGTGTATCTCATGGCGAGCGAGGAACTGTCCCCCGCATTCCACGATTTCTACACCGACCACTTGGTGATCGGCGCAGCGATAGTCATCGCGCTGGTTTTTGTGGAGCTGTTGCTGATGGGTATCCAGGCGCATCGCGCGCATTTCACCGAAGTCGACCGCGTGGTTCGAGGCGCCACGCATACCGAGGCGTGACGCATGCGTCTGTGAGACGAGAATATATCGTTGACGTAATCGATGCTTCCCACAGGGGGAAGAGCATCCGACGTCAGTTTCGTTGCGTCCAATTCGATGTTCCATGATCCCGAGCTGTCGGTTTGGAACGTGATGGGCAGTTCCCCCAACAAAGTGTCTCCCTGCACCTCGTTGTCGTCGTTGCCGAACTTGACCTCTACGACCGGCATGTTGACCGTCTGCTTGCTGGTGATGATGATGCATGAGAGATCATCGAACGCGTTCATGGGCGTGCGCCCGCTCATGGACCGCGCGCACGAGTACGACAGGCTCGACGAGGCCTTCCCGCCGACTCCGGCTCATCCTCATCGCCGCCTACCTGAAAAACACAGCCAAAATCTGCACGAAGATATTTTTATCCGGCGAAAGTCCCATAATCACGTCTTGAAATAGGACTTTCGCCGGATAAAAGTGCAAAAGCGGAACGTCAACTGCGCCGAAGATCATAAATCTGACATAACGTACATTATCGGCTAACTATTCGGGAATCTTAGAAACGGCTTAATTTCAACGGTCTTCATTTCGCACAGGTAACTGTGGATGCCTCTGAGTGGCCCGTTGTGGCTACGCATTTGGCTACGCATTTCACACGACGGGAGACCAATGATGGCAATGGGTGGCGGCGGCTCGACATACAAAAGCGCCGATGGAATCTGGCACGCCGCGATAGACATAGAGCCCGACAGGGCCACCGGGCGCAGGCGGCGGCTCACGGCCCAAGGCAAGACCAAGGCGGTGGCGAACGCGAGGCTCAGGATGAAGCTGGACGCATACGTGCGCAAGGGAGGAACCCGGCCAAGATGGTCCGCCCGGTGAGCGCTTCGAGCAGTTCGCTGAAAGTCAACCCACCTTCACTACCGGATGACGGATGACGGTTTTGAGGTTTTCCG
>OBZY01000029.1_pt1 | contig 77358 bp, 98 predicted proteins | sample 1477051 | NCBI WGS metagenome assembly OBZY01 (sample SAMEA2580270, study PRJEB22360) | human gut metagenome | biome: human gut; feature: human-associated habitat; material: faeces | place: Denmark | collected 2008/2010
TTGGGATTCAACGGCTCACCGACGAACCACCACCCACGAAAACAACACAAGAGCCTCAAAATAAGGACAGCCGCCGGAACCGATGGCGTCAGTCAAATGTGGGGTCACCGCCCAAGCCGTCATCCACCATTATCGCCGATCAGAAACCGGCATAACCATTATCAACGTTAAATCGACACGCCGACCCAATCACATCCATTGGACCGGTGCATAATCGTGAATAGCCGAGTAACCACCGCCCCACATAAGCACCGGCCAATGGTTTTGCGGCACTGAACTCGTACGTGATATACAAGTCCACCGCCCGATCACGCTACACCCTGGAATCCTTCACGATGACACTCGCCCTGGCCCAATAAGTCCAAGGGAACATCCACCCCGAATACGTTTGCACCCATTCGATTTAGGCATCAGTGAGTATCGTTGAATCGTATGATGGATAATTCGCAGACTGTGCCGAAGTTGACGTTGCAGCGTCGCATCGAGAGCATGGATCTGGTGTTCATGGCCGCTGGACGGCAGGAGTGCAAGCCGTCGGATTCGAGCGGCCCGAGGACATGCTCCTATCACATGCTGCATTTCGTGCTCAAAGGCAAGGTGCATTTCTATCTTGGTGGGCAGCATTACATCGTCAATGCTGGGCAATGTTTCTACGTGCCCGAGGGAACCAATACGTTCTATTATTCCGATCCCACCAATCCATGCATATACGCGTGGATGAACTTCACCGGCGATGATACGGTGGAGATAGTCCGGGAATGCGGCATGTCCAATGTGTGTCCCGTGATCGCCTTGCCGGATGTGAAGCCTATCTGGGATTTCATTGGCGGACTATTGCATTGCTATAATCCGACGCCCGCCAACGATATAGCGATCCGCGGGTTCATGCATTTGATCTTTGCGACGCTGATGCGTAACCCCAACGTTTCGAGCATCGCGCAGGAAGCCAGGGATTCATCGTCCGAGAATGATTTGATCAAGCGTGCAGTCGCCTATGTGCAGGAACACGCGGACGAGACTCTGAGCGTACAGATGATCGCGGACGCATTGTGCATTAGCCGCGGGTACCTGCACCAGTTGTTTATTAAGTATCTGCATACGACTCCGCAACAGTTCGTCATCAATTCGAAGGTTCAGAAGGCGTCGGAATTGTTGATCAAAACCAGAATGCCGATCGCGCGGATCGCCGAGCTGTGCGGATATCGCAATCAGTTCTCGTTCTCAAGGGCGTTCGCGCGCGAACTGACGCTCAGCCCGAGCGAATACCGTCGGCGCTTCAGCAATCCGGACCGTCTCGTCACGGAATAACCATTCCGGCGCTGTATTGCAGTTTGTAAGATTTTGAGAATCCTTTGGATATCTTTTTGTATGTCCGAAAATGTTCGGTTCCTCAATTTGTCGGCTATATATTGCAGTTTGTTTACTAGATAGGCCTTGAGCAGCATCATCGGATGTCATCTTGCATATAATCTTAGTACGTCATTCGAGAAGTGATCAGAAGGACGTAATCAGAAGGAACGGAAGCCCGCAAATTCAAGGTTGAAATGCGGATTAATGTAAGGATTCAACATGCGCAAAACCATCGGTAAGGCAATGGCCGCAACGACATCTTTGGCATTGGCATTGTCTATGGCGGCCTGCGGGTCGTCGAGCGAGAACGCGGAGGAAGCGACAAAGGTCGGTGGCACCATCACCATCTGGACGTGGGAGCAGCCGGGCAAAGCGTTCGAAGCCGCCGCGAAGGGATTCGAGGAAGCCAATCCCGGTACGACGGTGAAGGTCGAGAACGTCGGTAACCCCGCCATCTGGGACAAGATCACCACAGGGCTCGCTGCTGGCGGCCAGGGTCTGCCCGACATCATGAACGTGGGCATCGACTACATCGGCGGCTACATGGACAAGTTCCCCGACGCGTTTGCCGACCTGTCCGATTATGGCGCGGATGACCTCAAGGACGATTTCCCGTCCGGTGTGATGAAGAGCGCCACACGTGACGGAAAGATCTACGGGCTCCCCTTCGAAGTGAACACCGGAGCGCTGGTCTACGACGTGAAGATGTTCGAAGAGGCCGGCATCACCGAGGACGACATCTCCACATGGGACGGTTTCATCGAATCCGGGAAGAAGCTCAAGGAAAAGACCGGCAACTACATGTTCGGCATCAACAAGGCATGCACCGGCAACGCGAACTGCGGCGACACTTGGCAGATTATCACTGCATTGCAGAACTCCTTCTACTTCGACACCGACGGCAACATCACCATGAACGGCGAGGCCGGCGTCAAGGCCATGGAACTGATCAAGGAGGCGAACGACGCGGGCATCATCATCGAGCTGCCCGGAACATCGGACGACTCCTCGTGGCAGGTGCAGCAAGGCAACGTCGCCACACTGGTCGACCGCTCCTACCTGCCCGGCGTGCTCAAGACCAAGTTCCCCGACGCTAAGAACCGTTGGAAGGTGACCGCTCTGCCCGCAGTCGAGGAGGGAGGCCTGCGCTCCGTGGTGCCCGGCGCGACCTACCTGTCCGTCGCCAACGCGAGCAAGAACAAGAAGACCGCCTGGGAGTTCATCAAGTACGCGCTCGGCACCACGGAAGGCCAAAAAGCCATGTATGAATCCCAGGGCCTGTTCCCCGGCTATCTTCCGTTCATCAAGGAGGATCTGAACACCCCCGACGAGTTCTTCAACAATGAGAACGTCAACGAGGTGTTCATCAAGCAGCTCGAGGACGAGACCCCCGAGCTCAACTTCACCGGAGACTACGCGAAGGCGCTGAAAGCCATGATTGATGCCCAAGTCCAGGTGCTCACCAAGGGCGCCGACCCGCAGAAGGCCTTGGACGAGGCTGCGGAACGTCTCGCCAACGAGACAGGCCGCAAGATCGCCTGACCTTATCAGAATTCGCATGGGGTCGTTGGAACCTCTCCACCCCGACGGCCCCATGTCTTTAACAATTAACGGTACTCCGACGAAGGGAAAGGAGCGACAATGGTGACGCGGGCCAACACATCATCAAGAAAACACTTCCTGACACAACGAAACGCGCCGTACATCTTCTTGCTGCCAATGGTGCTGCTATACGGCGTGTTCAAGATTTGTCCATATCTATATTCCGCCTGGCTGAGCTTCACGACCAACCAGTCCGGCAAACAATTGTTCGCTGGATTCGACAACTACACGCGCCTGTTCAAGGACCAATTGTTCTGGAAGGCGCTGGGCAACACCGCGATCATCCTGGTGATCCAGGTGCCGCTGATGCTGTTTCTGGCGATCCTATTGGCCGTCGCGTTCAACTCCGCATTCCTCAAACTGCGTTCCGTTTTCCGCATGGGTTACTTCCTGCCCATCGTCATGGGTTTGGTCGCATACGGAATCCTGTTCAAGAACATGCTCGACGCCAACAGCGGAGTGGTCAACTATCTGCTTGAGCTGATCCATTTGAAGCCCGTCCCGTGGCTCACGGATTCGACATGGGCGAAGATTTCCATCATCATGGCCATGACCTGGCATTACACTGGTCAGAACGCCATCATCTACCTGGCCCAATTGCAATCCATTCCCACTGAACTCTACGAGGCCGCATCGGTCGATGGCGCGAATGGATGGTGGAAGTTCCGCTCCGTGACCTTGCCTGGCTTGAGGCCAGCAATCCTGTTGACCACCGTGCTCAGCACCATCGGCACATTGCAATTGTTCGACGAACCCTACGTGCTCACCAACGGCGGTCCCGACAACGCGACATTGACTGTCGGCATGTACCTGTACATGCAGGGTTTCAAGTATTTCGATTTCGGATACGCGTCGGCAATCGGCTATGTGATGCTCATCATCATCGTCGGTCTGAGCGTCATCCAATTCTGGATCCAAAGGGAGAAGTGACATGGCCACGCCAAATCTCAAAGTAGACAAGTCCCAGAGGATCGATGCGAAGCGGAACGGCTGGCGCACCGTCGGACTGACCGCCATCCTCGGGATCGGACTCATCGTCTTCGTGTTCCCGTTCTACTGGCTGCTCGTGGCGAGCACCAGAAAATCCACGGACGTGTTCTCGAAGACACCCCACATGATCCCTGGCACCGAACTGTTCAACAACATCCGCAACCTGATGACCAACACCCAGTTCGGCGACGCCATCGTCAACTCGCTCATCGTGTCGGTCACCTACGTGATCGTCGGCGGCGTGATCTGTTCCCTGGCCGGGTACGCGTTCGCCCAATACCGCTTCCGCGGCCGTAACATCCTGTTCGCACTGGTCATCGGTGTCATGGCATTGCCATCGCAGGTCACGCTGGTCCCGTTGTTCAAGATGATGTTGTCGTTCGGCTGGCTGGGAACTTACCAGGCGCTGATCTTGCCCGATCTGGCGTTGCCGTTTGGGGTGTTCCTCATGAGACAGGCCATGTCCACGTTCCCCACGTCGATCGTCGAGGCTGCGCGCATCGACGGCGCTGGTGAGATGAGGATCTTCGGCACAATCGTCCTGCCGACCATGAAGCCCACGCTCGCCGCATTGGCGATCTTCATGTTCCTCGGACGTTGGAATGACTTCGTGTACCCGTTGGTGATCACCAGGACGCCGGAACAGTACACGCTTCCCGTCGCCCTTGCCACATTGCAGGGTGCGAACACCACGGATTACGGCCAGTTGCTCGCCGGCACGACGATCTCGATCCTACCGGTCCTGATCCTCTTCCTGTTCCTCCAAAAGGAATTCGTGTCTGGCATGACGGCGGGATCTGTCAAGGAGTGACATGCTCAGGTGCCAAAGAAGGCACTGGAAAGGACGGCTCATATGCTTTTGGATCATTTCAAGGACATGCTGTATGAGGGGCAAAGCCTCGGCGCGACGTGGATCATGCATTCGGACGGGCTGACCATCGAGGCGACGTGTGAAGATGGTCCGGCATCGACGGGCATCGTGTTCGATGTGACGGCGGCGAATCCGGGGGCCACTGCGACGATCGTGATCGGCAAGCCTCTCGGCTCCATCCAGAGGTTTCACATGGTCGGATCCCGTTGCCGCGAGCCGTTGCCTGCTGACTGGGCCGGCGTCACGCAGGTGTCGTTGGTCAATTCGGCCCCCATGGGATGCATGGTTGACGATGCGGACAGGAACGTGCTGTCATTCGCATATTCGTTCGCACAGGACGAGATTACGATGCGTTACGGCGTCGACGAGGAACACGTGTTGTTCGTCGTGATGCTGCAGATCCAACGTGTTCCCGGACATAGCCGACTGTTACTCATGGATGACGGACTGCCGTTGGATGAGACGATGCGGCTCTTGGTCGAATGGGTGGCCGATGGTTCCGCACCTTTACCCATGGCGGACAAGGCGCTGGAACCGGTTTTTTCCACCTGGTATGCGTACCTGCAGAACGTCGACGCCGAGACCTTGGGACGTGAGCTCGACGGCATGAGCCGACTGGGATGTGGATCCATATTCATCGACGACGGCTGGCAGCAATATGGCAGCGGGCGCGGATATTCCGGTTGCGGCGACTGGGTTCCCGATCCCGTTAAATTCCCCGACATGCGTGCCACTGTCAGGAGGTTCCAGGACGCGGGGGTCGGCGTCGTCCTATGGATCGCACCCCTGTTGCTGGGCGAGAAGGCGCACGTGTTCAAGACGTTGGAACGATACGCGCCCATCCATGACGACGGGCTGGGACGGCAATTCCACGTCCTCGACCCACGACGCAAGGCGGTCCGCGACTACATCGGCGGCGTTTGCGCTCGGATGGCCAAGGATTACGGCATCGCCGGACTGAAGATCGATTTCCTGGAACAGGCCGGGGCCTACCAAGGCCAGCCATTGGAGAATCCCGAACCCGGCGACGTCACCGATGTCGGCGAGGCGATGAGACTTATGCTCGGACGGATCAAGACCATGTTGATCGAAAACTGCGGTCAGGTCCCGGTCGTCGAATTCCGCCAACCCTATTCCAGTCCCGTCATCGCACCGTACAGCAACATAGTCAGGGCCAGCGACTGTCCCGCCGATGCCCTGACCAATCGAATCCGCACCATCGACGAACGGCTGGCCGCTGGTAACCGCGTGGTGCACGGAGATATGCTGCTGTGGGACGTGAACGCGGGAGCGGAGACGTGCGCGGCGCAGATTCTCGCATCATTCTTCGCCGTGCCGCAGATCTCGGTCCCGCCGTCGGCCATGTCGAATGGTCAGTATGAATCCTGCCGTTTCCTACTGTCCCTATGGCGCAAACACCGAAACGTCCTGTTGAATGGCCGTCTGCAGCCAGTGTCAAGCATTCTGGGCTATCCACTCGTGCACGCGTTCGACGGCAACGGGACGCAAGTCAGCGGCGTGTACGCGCCGGACATGATCATCGACGTGGACGCGGATACGAGAACGCTGATCATCCTCAACGCATCCACGGAAAACAACGTGACCATTCGCCTGCGCGGTGACGGCGGGACGGTCAAGTTGACCGGCCACGCATACGACTGCACAGGAGCCATCACTATGCAGTTTGAAGAAGATACAGATACGTTCCGTGAAAACGGAGACGCGACGATCACGACGATTCCAGTTCCCACCTATGGCATATTGGAATTGGCGCTAGAGCGATAAAACGCGATACTTTTCTGAACCACGGTTGTTGGACTGGAGAAATTCAGATTCGATGATCGGAGGTGTGGTTCTTTCGTATGGGTGAAGATCGGAGGAGACATTACGACGACGGGTTCCGGCGCGAGGCGCTGGAACCCGTCAGGGCCGGGACGGGCAGCAGGACGTTGGCGCGCCGGCTTGCGATGCCACGGCAGACCCCGAAACAATGGATCCTGTTGTATGGATCCAACGGCGAGGAGGCAGTCATGGGAGCCACCGGCAACAGGCGCTATGACTGGTAGACGAAGGTCGCGGCCGCGCGCGACCACGTCGAGGACGGCCTGACCGTAGCCGACGTCATGGTCAAATACGGGATTGCGAGCATCGCGCAAGGACTTGAACGGGAGTATTCTCGATATCATGAGAGAAACGAGCAGCGACTGGCAAAAGACCACCATTGATTCCGCCCAAGCGGCGGCTCACCCGGAAACCGCGCAGGCGGTGGCGCGTATCAAGGCGCTACGTCAGACCATCGATAATATCGATTCGGCGGCCATAGCCCTGTTGGCCGAGCGTTTCAAAGCCACCTCGCAGGTGGGCGTGCTCAAAGCCAATGCCGGATTCGCCCCTGAAGACACCAAGCGTGAGGATTATCAGATCGAGCGTCTCCACCGCATCGCCATCGATGCTGGGCTCGACCCCGAAATCGCCGAAATGTACCGTGAATTCGTGGTCACCGAGGCCAAGAAGCGGCACAAGCGTATTGCCGACGCCGGGGGAGACCCGGGCGTGCTCGACGTATTCGCCTGAGCTTCTCGTAGCAATCCATTACTGGTCAGCGGCACACGAATTGCCCATGTCCTTCCAAGGGCAATGGCGACTACATTGATACGGGACTATCGATACCGATAGCCAAAACCGTATAACCATTGACCACATTGAACGGAAACGCCGCCATGAGACTTGCCTCCGCCTTGATCAGTTGCGTACTATGCGTAACCGGCACTGTTGGCGGTGCGTGGCTTTCCCGTCCGGCATCAGTCGATTATGGCTCTCTGCTTTCCAAAGCAAGCGACATCTATGCCGTCACCGATGAGAGGGGAGACGCAACCCGGCTGTATGTGGTGAACAATGCCAGCAATGCGGCAATCTCCCGCATTCCGGGCGCGGCTGCCGAATTGCCGTGGAAAGTCAACGTCACGTATTCGCTGGATGGTCCGAACGTTGAGGCCAGCGAGATTTCCGGAGCGTCTGGACTTGTCGGCATATACATCGATGTCAAACCGCAGTCCAGTGCAGCCAACCATACGATTCCGGTTGTCACCTTCACCGTGCCCACTCAAGTGACTGGTGATATTTCCGCCGATAATACGGCTTCGGTAGCCACGCAGGGCTCCGATATTGTGGTAGCCGCGGCAGGGAACGTTTCTTCCGGGCTGAAATTCAGCTGCTACATGGACGCGAAGAAGTTCTCAATGGGTGCCGTGACGCTCGCCGCACTGCCGTCTTCCGGAGAGCCGTCCGTTGGAGCCGATCCTCAGGCCGCAGGATCCGCCACTCAGTCCGAGGCCGATGCCGCCGACCAAACCGCTGCCGATACAGATGCTTCCCAGCTGATTGCCAACAGCGCTACTTTGGTTGGTTCCCTGACGGATGCGGGCTCCGGCGAGCACCAGCAGCTTATCGATCAGTTGGATGCGCTGCGCAGCAACGAACGTGCGCTCGACAAGTCCGTGGTGGCCGAGCGTAAAGTAACCCACAAGCAGGCTTTTGATGCGTATATGGCTGCATATGTTGGCGCCTATACCGATCACTTGTCTGGGTCCATTGGTGATTCCAGCCAGCTGTCCGCGCTTATGGGAACAGCCGGAGAGCTTTCCAAAGATACGCCATTAGCCCAAGCGGTGATTGATCTGGCCGATGCAGTGAACAATGTGAGCGCCGCGCACCAGCATGCGGGTGCAGTCGAAGCATTGGACGAAGTGATTCGGCGCATCCAACAGCAGGGAACCACTGGTTTGGCGGATGATTTGAACACCGAAGCCGCCGAAGAGGCCACCAAGGGATCCAAGCAGTATGCCGAGGGGCAGAGCCAATTGTCTGCTGCGATGATCCCGTATTCGATGAAATACACGGACGTATACACGGCCAATCTCAGCGCGTTGACCGGCGGCACCTCGTCTGGTGCCGGGATTCACGAGCAGCAGGCAATCGCCGAAACCAATAGCAGCGACGATTTGACTGAGGCGCAGTCCAAGGTCGATGCTGCCATGAGCACACTCGCCACGGCATCCGAGCACACCGGTAAGGCTGCGGCATTGCGTCAGATTGTGCTTCGTTTTTCAGACCAGTTCGCCAGTTCCGGCAATGTGCAGAATGCGTCGAGCGGTTCTGGCTCGGTTGATCAGGCCCATGCACTGGCCGGCTTGGCGGACGCGCAATCGCAGTCGTTCTATGGCAAGACTCGTGCCGCGGAAGCCAAGCGCAAGGCCAGTGCTGCACGCAAACAGGCCAAGGCCGCACAGCGACAGCAATCGCAGCATGCTGATGCCTCGCTGGTGGATGACACGATGTCGCTGTCTTCAGCGGACGTCATGCACTATGCCAATGGTGTCAACTCGTCAATCGGCTCTTCGCAGACCGCCGACACCTTTGCCGGAGGCAAGCTGAACTCTGCAGACGGGTCAACCGAGCAAAGCAGCGGCAAGTCCAAAAACGCCGCTTCTCAGGCCGGTGATTCCATGGATGTTGCCCCAATGCTGTTTGGCTTTGGCAGTGGCGGTACATTGCTCAAGCATGATATGAGCACACTGATCAACGAGACTGTAGAGATAAGCGATGCCGGTGAGCTCCTGAACCAGGCGGTCGCCCAGATCAATACTTCTGCCGTGCAACAAAAAACCGTCGGGACCCGATATCTCATCGTGGTTCCGACGGTTTAATCTGGCTCAAAGAGGGGAGCCAGAGCGGCGACTTACTTCTTCGGCTTCTTGACCGGGGGTTCGCCGAGCTCGCTGGTCTCGACGGTCACTTCGGTTTCCGGTGCATCCTCGGCAGCGGATTCCGCCGTGTGCTTGGCCACCAGGTCGAACTTGCCGACCACACGGCCGGCCTGTGCGATGTCGCCCAAAGCGGCGTGAATCGCGTCCACGCCCTCGGCAGCGGCGGAGAGCGCCACAGACAGAATCGGGGTCTTCATGGAGACCTTGGCCTCGGACTTGATCTTGCGCAGCTGCTCCACAGCCTTGCCGGCCCAGGTCAGCAGCTCGGGGGAGGCACCGGTGGCGGCCTCGATGTACGGATCCACGACCGGCCAGGCGGCGCGGTGCACGGAACCGGAACCGGCGTGCATCCAGCTCCACACCTCTTCAGAGGCGTACGGCAGGTACGGAGCCAGCAGACGGGCGAAGGCGTCAAGGCCCAGCCCCAGTGCGGTGCGTGCGGACTTCACGGCCTTCTCGGACGGCACGTGGCCCTGCTCGTCCGGGGTGCCATAGGCGCGGTTCTTGACCAGTTCGATGTAGTCGTCGCAGAACTGCCAGAAGTAGGATTCGATGGTCTCCAGCGCCTTGGAGTGCTCGTAGGCCTCCAGTGCTTCGGTGGCCTGACGTACCACCAAGGCCAGCTTGGCCATGGCAGCGCGATCCAGCGGCTCGGTCACATCGGCCGGGTTCCACGAAGCCTCAGCGGCTTCGCCCACGTGGTGGTTCTCGTCCTCGCGGCCAATCGCCAGTGCAAACTTGGTGGCGTTCAGCAGCTTGATGGCCAGTCGACGGCCGATCTTCATCTGGCCGATGTCATACGTGGCATCGAGGCCCAGGCGCGCGGCGGCAGCCCAGTAGCGCACGGCGTCCGCGCCGAACTTCTCGATCGGCTCGTTCGGCACCACGACGTTGCCCTTGGACTTCGACATCTTCTTATGGTCGGGATCCAGAATCCAGCCGGACAGCGTGGCGTGAGCCCACGGCAGGCACTTGTTTTCCAAGTGCGCGCGGTCCACGGTGCTGAACAGCCAGGTACGGATGATGTCCTGACCCTGCGGGCGCAGATCCATCGGGAAGGTGGACTTGAACAGGGCCTGAGAAGCCTCATCCGGCTCAGCCCAGTGGGTCACGATCTGCGGGGTCACCGAAGAGGTGGCCCAGGTATCCATGATGTCCTTTTCGGCGGTGAAGCCGCCGGGCACATCACGCTGAGACTCGTCGTAGCCTTCCGGCACATCGATGGTCGGGTCGATCGGCAGACGATCCTCGCTCGGGGTGATCGGGCGATCGTAATCCGGCTCGCCGGAAGCGTTCACCGGGTACCACAGCGGGAACGGTACGCCGAAGAAGCGCTGGCGGGAAATCAGCCAGTCGCCGTTCAGACCGTGCACCCAGTTCTCGTAGCGCACGCGCATGAAGTCGGGGTGGAAGTTCAGTTCCTTGCCGCGCTCGATGAGTTCGGCGTTCAGCTTCTCGTCGGTGCCGCCGTTCTTCAGGTACCACTGGCGGGAGGTGACGATCTCGAGCGGCTTGTCGCCCTTCTCGTAGAAGTTCGTCATACGCTTGGTCGGCGTCGGCTCACCGTCCAGGTCGCCGGACTCACGCAGTTTGTCTACGATGACCTTACGGGCGGAGAACGTGGTCTTGCCAGCGGTCTCCGCAAAGACCTCACGGCCGGCCGGGTCGGTGATCCAATCCGGGGTGTCCATCACGATACGGCCGTTGCGCTGAATGATCGGACGGGTGGGCAGCTTCAGATCGCGCCACCACTCAACGTCGGTCACATCACCGAACGTACAGCACATGGCGATGCCGGCACCCTTGTCCATTTCGGCGGCCGGGTGAGCCAGAATCGGCACCTTGACCTTGAACAGCGGGGAGTAGACTTCCTGGCCGAAGTACTGCTTGTAACGCTCGTCATTCGGGTTGGCGATCAGCGAGGTGCAAGCGGCCAGCAGCTCAGGGCGGGTGGTCTCGATGTAGATTGGGGTGCCGTCCTCAAAGCGGAAAGCCACCTTGTGGTAGAAGCCCGGGTATTCGCGGGACTCAAGCTCGGCCTGAGCCACTGCGGTCTGGAAGGTCACGTCCCACAGGCCGGGGGCGTCCTGCTGGTAGGCCTCGCCGCGGGCAAGGTTGCGCAGGAAGGCCTTCTGAGCCACGCGCCGCGGGTGCTGGCCGATGGTGTGGTAGGTCTGCGACCAGTCGATGGACAGGCCCAGCTTGCGCCACAGGGCCTCGAACAGCTTCTCATCCTCGGCGGTGAGCTTCTCGCACAGTTCGATGAAGTTCTTGCGGGAAATCGGCACCTGATCCTTGGCGTCGATCTTCTTGCCATCGGTGCCCTCGAACGGCGGCTTGAAGTCCGGGTCGTAGGGGAGGGACACGTCCACGCGCACGCCGTAGTAGTTCTGCACGCGGCGCTCGGTGGGCAGGCCGTTGTCGTCCCAGCCCATCGGGTAGAACACGTCATAGCCGCGCATGCGCTTGTAGCGCGCAATCACGTCGGTGTGCGTGTAGGAGAACACGTGACCCACGTGCAGCGAACCGGAAACGGTGGGCGGCGGGGTGTCGATGGAGTAGACGGCCTTACGGTCGCGGGTGTTGCGGAATTTGTAGGTGCCGTCTTCGTCCCAGACGGCGCGCCACTTGTCCTCAAGCCCGTCCACGCCGACCTTGTCGGGCAGCGGGGTGAGTTGCGCGTTGATGATGGAATTGCCTTCAGTCATAAAGCCAAAGTTTATGCATGTTGTATGACAAGGCGAGCCGTGGAAGGAGCCTTACTTCACCGTGAGGTCGGCCAACGGCATGCGCTGGTCGATGAGCGCTGTCGGATATCCGGAAAGCTTGGTGGAGGCCACGGTAAAGCATTTGCGCGTATACAGCCAGTTGCTTGCCGCATCTTCGCTGAGCTTGCGCGCATAGACCTTCATCTTCTCGGCATAGTCGGCGTCGTTGGTGGCGGCACGGGCATCGGCATAGGCCTGCTGCACCTCGGCATGGTTGTAGTGGAAGATGGAATCCGGGTCGGCAAACGTGCCGGCGTCATCGGTGCCGTTCATGCTCATCAGGGTCAGTTCCCAAGTGCCGTCCTGAATACGCTTGGCATATTCTTCGTCAGATACGACTTCCAGATTCACCGAGGGGCGCGGCAACTGTTCAATCTGCTGCTTGATGGTTTCGGCCATCGGCTGCCACTGCGCGGTGATCACCAAATCCACCGTGGTCAGATAGGTGCCGAAATAGGAGGTCATCGTTTGCGTCTTGGACATATCGTGCGGGAACAGGCCGGTCAGATCCTCATAGCCGGGTTCCAGCGGGCTGATCGGGCCTCCCAGTGCACCGCTGGAATCCGACTGCGAGGCGGCGATGCCGGCCGAATCGATGAGGTATCGGAATGTGGTACGCACATTCTGATCGGACATAATCGAATCGGAATTGTTGTTGAACGCCAGCAGCACCTTATCTGTGGTGGCGCCTTCGGTGACGGTCAGACCGTCCTTGCCGTTCATCTGCGATGCTACGGTGGCGGTGGCGGGTGCGGCCATATCGATAGTGCCCTTGGATACGGCATCGGCCAGCGACGTCTCATCGGAATATTGGGTGAATGTCACGGTGCCGACGTGCGCCTTGGTGCCGTGGTAGCCCCCGTTGTAATCGAGCGTCAACGACTGCCCGGGCGTGAACTTGCCAACGGTGAACGGGCCGGAACCTACTGCCTGCTTGGCATAGTCGGCATCGCCCGCTTCGGAATCGTACACAATGCCCAGTCTGCCGGACAAGGCACGTAGCAGCGTGGGGTTGGTCTGCGCAAGAGTGATGACCACGGTGGAGTCATTCGGATTGGTGACCGACTTCAGATCGCCCAGATCATCCACGTCGGTATATTTCTGGGTTATCGCCTGCTGCAGGGACCACACCACATCCTCGGCATCCAACGTGTGCCCATTGGAGAAGGTGAGTCCGGAGGCGATGGGCAGGGTATAGGTCAGCCCGTCATCGGATGTTTTCCAATCCGTGGCCACGCCCGGCTTGAGCTGGTTGTTCTGATCGACGGTCAGCAGTGTTTCGTACACGTTGTCTAGCAGCAGACGTTCCGCCGAGGCCGATGCCGTGGCACGGATATCCAGCGATTGCGGCATATCGGTAATACCGACGGACACCTTGGTATCCGGGCCGGAATCCAGTAGACCCGGAATGGAATGACTGCGCGTGATTACCGACCAGCCAACCCACACCAGTGCGCTAAGCACTGCGGCGACTACTAGGAAGACCACCCATCTGAACCGCTCGTTGCGACTCTTATGCATGCCCATCAGTCTAACGAGGGTGCGCTACCGAACGTCACTTTGTACTGATCCCAGCGCTGGGGCAGGTGGCGGCCAGCGGGCAGTTGGCGCAGTCTGGCGTGCGGGCATGACAGGTGGATCGGCCGAACAGGATAAGCCGATGGCTGAGATCCGTCCACTCTTCAGGTGGGAAGCATGCGGTAATCTCCCGCTCGATTTTCACGGGATCCAGATGAGTGGAGCGCCAATCCGATCGCCAGCGCAGACGACCGGTCACGCGCATCACGTGAGTGTCCACGGGAAAGCCGGGAATGCCGAAAGCGTTGCCCAGCACCACATTGGCGGTTTTGCGGCCAACGCCTGGCAGGCTGGTCAGCTCATCCATCGATTGTGGGACCTGGCCGTCAAAGCGTTCGTCCAATGCCGTGGCCAAGCCGATGAGATGCTGGGTTTTCGATCGGTAGAAGCCGAGCGGATGGATAATATCCTCGATCTGAGCCGGGCTGGCCTCTGCCAAATCATGAGCCGTGGGATACGTGGCGAACAGTTCGGGGGTGACCGTATTGACACGCTTGTCGGTGGTCTGGGCGCTGAGCACAGTGGCGATAAGCAGTTGAAGCGGGGAGGTGAAATGCAGGGCGCACTGCGGTTGCGGAATCATACGGCATAGGATGTCGTATTCCTTGTGCATGCGCTCTATGCGCGCGGTTTTGGTTTCTCGCATGAGAGGTGAAACCTGTGAGCCGTGTTACGCGGCGGTCTCTTCCGTATCGGCAGCGTCGTCAATGGAGGATGCCTTGGCCGCTTGTTGTGCGGCGGCATCGCCCTTGTCGTTTTCCGGCGGATCGAAGCGATATCCTACATTGCGGACTGTGCCGATGAGATGCTCGTATTCGCCGCCAAGCTTGGCGCGCAAACGACGGATATGCACGTCAACGGTGCGGGTGCCGCCGTAATAGTCGTAGCCCCACACTTCCTGGAGCAGCTGGGCGCGGGTGAACACACGGCCGGGGTGCTGCACCAGATACTTGAGCAGTTCGAATTCCTTGTATGCCAGGTCGATAGGACGGCCATGCAGGGAAGCGGTATATCCGTTGGTATCCACAATGAGATCGCCGGAGCGGATCTGCCCGTCTTCCACAGTGGTGGACGATTCGGACACGGAACCGGTGGAAGCAATAGCGGGGGCGTTGCCTCTCTCGGAAACCAGACGAAGACGGCCCTCGACTTCAGCCGGGGAGGCGGTGGTCACCACAACATCGGCAATGCCCCATTGGGAGTTGACTACGGTGAAGCCACCTTCGGTAAGCACCAACACAATCGGCGTGGAAAGACCTGAAGCGTGAATCAACCGGCACAGTGTTTTAGCTGTGGCCAAGTCATCTCGAGCATCAAGAAACAGAATGGTGTTTTCCGGCATTTTCACCAGACTGGCCGCATCCATAGGCAGCACGCGAACACGATGGGAGAGTAATGCAAGTGACGGCAGTACGGTTGCGGGATCGCTGGCGAAGGTCATCAACGTTAAGTCCGTCACGCTAATCCCCCTTGGTGATACTGCACACTCTTGTTCGACTCGGCGCGAATCAAGGGCAACGCCTCTTTCTTTCGCGCGGTTTTCCCTATTCTACGCGCCTGTATTGGACACTGATATGTAACAATCGCGCAATATGAACGGGGGAATGCCAGGGTCAGCTGACAAGCGGCATGATAACCAAGGTGGTGGCGGCGATGGTCACGCCCATCAGCATCACCGGCAGCAGACCAATGCCGATCCACGGATGGCTGGCATTCGGATCGGGATCGGAGTCGCGCACCCACAGTATGGAGGCCACTACCAGTGCCGCGGCCAAGACGACGAGCACGATGACGGCAATGGCGCCCACCGTGGTATTGCGAGAGATCATGGTGCCAAGATCAGGCAGGAAGCACCAGCCGGCCACGGCAATGGAAGCCACTCCTGAAGTGGCGGCATGAGACAGGGAACGAATCAGATGAGAGCGATTCTCCCTTGCCATTTGGCGGCCAAAGGAGAACACCACCAGCACTACGAGCAGCAGGCCGACAACAAGAGCCCACGAGTACCAGCCCGGTATCTTGCCATCAACGGCGATGTGCTGAGGTGCGATTCCTCCGGAGGGGAAAGGCACAACGACAAAAACCAGCGATATGACGCCGAATACCACGGTCGTGACACGATCTAGCATCGTGCCGCGGAACGGCCATGAGGCAATGAACGCCGCCAGCACCAGCGCAACGACAATCATGGGAATGATGGGCGTTGCGCCGGGGGTCGGAATAACCGTGGCCGCAACCAGCAACACGTATGCTGTGACTTGCGCCAGCAGCATGCTTGGTACCTTGTGCTTCCAGCTGTCCTGGGTGGTCTCGGTCATGTCAAGCCTCTCGATGGAAATGTCTGTAATCCTAATCCTACGTCGTGCAGAGGGACAGATTAGAACGCGATAATACCCAGGTGCTCCAGCAGTACTTTGACGCCGATGAGAATCAGCACCACGCCACCGGCAATCTGCGCGGGTTTCTGCCAGTGAGCGCCGAAGGCGCGCCCGATGTACAGGCCCGCCGCGGAGAAGAGGCCGGTCACCACGCTGATGCAGAGGATGGCGAACGGCACGCTGGTTGCCATGAACGCCAGACTCACGCCCACGGCGAAGGCGTCGATGCTGCACGCCACGGCGAGCGGCAGCATGTGCTTCCAGTCGAATTGCGCGGTCTCTTTGGCGTTCTCCGCGTCTTCCTCGTATGCCTCATGCACCATGTTGCCGCCGATGAACGCCAGCAAACCGAAGATGATCCAATGATCGAATGCGGTTACATACGCGCTGAATGCGGAGGCCGCGTAATGCCCCAGTATGAGGAAGAGGGCCTGGGAGCCGCCGAACCAGAGCGCCGATCTGACGGCATCCCCGGGTCTTACGCGGGAGACGGTGAGCCCCTTGCCGATGGAGACAGCGAACGCATCCATGGCGACAGAGACGGAAATGAGCAGGGTCTGAACAATTATCGCAATCATGATGTGATGGAAGGTTCATCGTCCGAACTCCAGACGATGGGCCTCGACCAGCGTTCCCACACGCCGCCTACGCCTAGTTGAAAAACAGTCTATAAGTATAGCACAGAAACGAAGAAAAGCCCTTCCTGAAGGGCTGTCGGCCTGGTGGTGCAGGTGGCTATCAAGCAGAGCGCAAACAACAAAAGGCCCCCGAAGGAGCCTTTTGTAAGTTATTCAGCGATTCAGAGCCGAATCACTTCTCGGAATCGGCGAGACGCTGACGAGCCGCAACGATTTCCTTCTCGGCGGCTTCAACGCCGGTCCAGTAGTCGCCCGGCAGAACTTCCTTGCCCGGCTCCAGAGCCTTGTACTGCTCGAAGAAGTGCTTGATTTCAGCCTTGTGGTACTCGTTGACGTCTTCGATGTCCTTGATGTCGTCGAAACGCACGTCGGCAGGCACGCACAGCACCTTGTCGTCGCCACCGGCCTCGTCAACCATGTGGTACAGACCCACGGCGCGACACTCAACCACGCAGCCGGGGAACACGGAGTTCGGAATCATCACGAGAGCGTCCAGCGGATCGCCGTCCTCGCCCAGGGTGCCGTCGATGTAGCCGTAGTCATCCGGGTAACCCATTGCGGTGAACAGGGTACGGTCCAGGAAGACGCGACCGGTCTCGTGATCGACTTCGTACTTGTTCTTGGAGCCGCGCGGAATTTCCACAACGACGTTGAAGGTTTCTGCCATTGGTTATCTCCTTGTTTGGAAACTATTCGTTACACACACTACTACTGGGCGGGCACCCCGGCTATAGCTGTGCCCGCCTTTCGTTTCACTGCACGGACAGGATATGGGCCACGTCCGCCCATGGGGCGAGCGAGACGTAGTTGTCCCAGCCCCACTGGAATTCACGACCGGTGAGTTCGTCACGTACGTTCAGCGGACGATCGGTGGGTAAGCCCAGCTCATCAAGATCCAGATGAATCATTGCCTGATGGGCGTTGTGTCCATCAAGGTTGACCACCACGATCAGCGTGTCCGCGTGGCCGGTGCCGGTCAGCTCTGCCGGTGTATGGCGGGCGAATGCCAGCACGCCCGGATCGGAGGACTGCAGCACGGTGAGGTTATGGTAGCTGCGTGCTGCCGGGTGGGCACGGCGAATCTTGTTCAACGAGGTGAGCATCTCGGCCACGCCGAACTGCTTGGCCTTGGACCAATCGCGGACTTTGACCTCGTACTTCTCGTTGTCGATCTGCTCCTCAAAGCCGGGGCGCTGCTTGTTCTCGATAAGCTCGTAGCCGTTGTAGATGCCCCAGCTTGGGCTGCCCAAGGCTGCCAGCACCGCACGCACGCAGTGGCCGGCGATGCCGTTGTCACGCACGTATGCGGTGAGGATGTCCGGCGTGGTGGGCCAGAAGGTGTTGTGCTGGTAGTAGCCGTCATCGCCATTGGTGGTGGGCAGATACTCCTCCAGCTCTTCCTTGGTGTTGCGCCACGGGAAGTAGCAGTGGGACTGGGTGAATCCCACGTAGCTCAATGCGCGCATCATGCCCGGGCGGGTGAACGCCTCGGCCAGAAACAGGATTTCCGGGTGCTTTTTGGTCACTGCGGCAATCACGTCCTGCCAGAAACGAACCGGCTTGGTGTGGGGGTTGTCGATGCGGAAGATGGTAACGCCCGCCTCGATCCACAGGTTCATAATACGCTCGACTTCCTTCTCAATGCCGGCCATGTCGGCGTTGAAGTCGATCGGATAAATGTCCTGATACTTCTTCGGCGGGTTCTCGGCGAAGGCGATGGTGTCGTCCGGCTTGTGCTTGAACCATGCCGGATGCTCCTTGACCCACGGGTGATCGGGGGAGCACTGCAGGGCAAAGTCAAGTGCGATTTCGAGGCCCAACTCGTGCGCGCGCTGGCACAGTGCCTTGAAATCGTCCATGGTGCCAAGCAGCGGGTCCACCGTGTCGTGACCGCCCAGTTCGGAGCCGATGCCGAACGGGGAGCCCGGATCGTCGGGGTCGGCGATCAGTGAGTTGTTGCGGCCCTTACGGTTGGTCACGCCGATGGGGAAGATCGGCGGCAGGTAGACGATGTCAAAGCCTTCGGCGGCGGCACGTTCCAGGCCGGCCATCGAAGTCTTTAACGTGCCTTGCACGATCTTGCCGGTGGCGGGATTGATGGTGGCGCCTTCGGAGCGTGGGAAGAACTGGTACCAGGCGGCGAAGCTGGACTTCGGGCGTTCTACCTTGAAGCGTTGGGGTTGGCTGGGGGAGATGCCGTCGCGCAGCGGGGGGGTGTCGTGCAGCGTGGCGATGCGCGGATTGTCTCCGGCAGCCAGGCGATCTTCGGCGCTGAGCGAAGCGTCGGCCATGGTTTCGGCGGCCTTCTCCAAAGTCTTGCGGTCGCGTGCGGTGAGATTGGCATCCGGGGTTGCTGCCCAGCGAGCCAACAGTTCAGCGCCGGAATCGAGCGCATTGTTCACGTCATCCTTAACGCGAACCTTGATGCGGGCATCATGCAGCCAGGAAATATAGGTGTCTTCCCATCCTTCGATGGTCACGGTCCATTCGCCCAGCTGACGTTTGACGGCCGCATAGCCATCCTCCCACGGCTTCAGATCGCTGTGGTCGCCGCACTTGACGGCCACCACCCAACGATCGAGACCGGGGTTCACGCATGTCATGGGGCGTCGCAGGGTTTCCTTGCCGCGCGGATTGCGCACTATGGCGGTGGCGCCTACCTTGGTGCGGCCTTCGATGAACACCTGAGCGGTCATCTCGAACGGCTCGCCGAGCTCCACGCGGGCGGGGAAGATGCCGCGTTCCTCGGCGGGGGTGATGTCCATGACGTTGATACGGCCGAACTGGCCCGGCTCGCTCACTTCGATGGTGGGAGCCGGCGCCTCGCTGGCGAGGCCGTGCAGGGCTGCCGGCGGAGTCGCTGTTGCGGTGCGGGCCCGCTTGCGCTTGGTAGTGGTTTTCGAGGACGAGGTCGTCTTTGACTTCGCGGTCTTGGTGGAGTCGCTGTTGCTTGTGCGCGTGGTCGCGCGATGTTGTACTGCTGCCATACTGCCCATTCTAAAGGGCTTGAGCTCGGGGACGCGCATTGTGGACACTTCTGGCGAAACGTTCTGCAAACGGCATGAAGTGGATAACTTGATAGCCCAGTTATCCACAACTCGCCGAAAAAACGCAAGCTCGAACCACATTGGCCTAAAACCATGTGCCGCACGCCGCCAACCTGCCATGCTCGTGGTCTATCCGCACGCACAAGGATGTGCGGTTCAAGCAAGAGATTGAAGAAAGGACTCGCGATGGCATTGGCATGGCGGAGAAAGGGCATGTCCATACTGGCCATGCTGACGGGATTGATATTGGCGCTGGCAATGGTGCTGGGTATGGCCGGCGAAGCCTATGCGGCGTCGCTGAGACCCTCCGAGCAGAATCTGCATATCCGGTTTACACACGGCATTTCACTGCCTTTGGGAGTAATAGGGCTGGATACCTCGAATAACCATTACTACTGCATGGAAGCAGGGCCCATCACCGACTACACGGTCGGCCCGGTGCGATTGCTGAAAGACGACCAGAATGCACGCCGCATGGCCTGGATTCTTGAGCAGTACCGAAAAGCTGGCGCGCGGGATCATGCGGCCGTGGCGGTGATTATCCAGGATCATTTCGGCATCGGCACTCAGTGGGCGCAGCAGCGGGAGAGCGTCCGGCAGCAGCACCCGGATATCATTCCGCGTGCGGAACAGATATGGCAGGAATCGGAAAACAAAGTGGCCGCGGACGTTGTTGTGGAACGCATCGATGCCGTGGCGCTGCGCAGCGGATCCGTGGCGGTGAGTGTGAAGGGATACAACGGTGAGCTTGTGGAAGGTGTTCCATTCACGGTAACGCTTGAGGGGCCGGCGCATTTTGTGAGTACCGGAAAAGCTACGTTCTCAGGTGTATCCACCGCTACCGTGCAGCACCTTGCATGGGAAGCAGATGGTCACGGCGAAGTAACGGCAAAAACCACCTACGAGTACGGGCGCTTGCGCACTATGGACGGCATTCAGCAGCTCCTGGGCCTTGATTCGTTCGTCTCGACGGGCGGTTCGGCAACGACATTTACGGTGCGCAAGGACTTTGCTCCTATGGTGAGTACCACGGTCTCGGACAAAGTGGTCGATGCCGGTTCCCCAATATTCGATGATGTGACCAGTGGCGTGGCCGACTCCAGCAGTCACTGGGTGCCAGACCTCGCCTTGCAAGCCGAAGGGTACTACTTTGATGGTCTGACTGCCGATGATTTGGGCTTGGTCATCGAACCGCGCTCGCAGGAAAGCGCCGATGGTTTTCTGGCGAGGATCAAGCAAGCCGGGTATCGTCCATCGGCATACGGCCAGACTTCGTTCACCGGTTCGGGACAAACTGTGCGCGTGCAAGCCATGACCGAGCCTGGTGGCAGTACGCCATATCTGGCAGGTGAGGCGGATCGGGCCGATGGCGGTGGAACCGGTACGGGCAGTTTCGGCACGTGGGTGTGGGTGTTCCGTCGTGCTTCGCAAAGCGATGAGGCCAAGCAGTATCTTGTTCGGGACTGGTCCAGCACGTTCCTTGAAGCTGCGGAAAGCAATGTGAATCGTCGCAAGGTCGCGGTCGAGTCAACGGTGACCGAGCATTCCGCTCATGTGGGTTCTGAATTGAGCGACACCATAACCGTGTCCGGCTTCCCGAGCGACCATGGGTCGTTCGCCGGCAATGAGGAGTATGGATTCGGCGCTGACCGCCCGCATGCCACCGTGAGTGTGTGGTGGTCCGGCGATGCGGATGATGCCGTCAATGACGAGGCATATAAACCGACTGGCGCCGAAGTGCCGGCTGAGGATGAGCATCACCGCTTGGTGGGATCTTGGGAGATTCCGGCGCGCAACGGAACGTTCAAGTTCGGTGCGGGATCGTTGGACGCGCATGGCGAGCCGGTGCACATCGTTGCCGATCAGCATGGCTGGTATGTGTTCGTCTGGGAATTTGCGGGCGATGACCGTGTGATGCCGGCAGCGAGTAGATACGACGATGCATGGGAGCGGACGCGTGTGTTTGAGCCGGGGGAGCCGGAAGAACCGGAAGAACCGGTGGAATCTGAGGAGCAGCTGCCTCATACTGGAATCAGCATGGTCATGCCAAGCGCAGTGGCGGTTGCGTTCCTTTCCGTTGGCTGTACGATGCTTGCCATAGTCAAGCGCCGCAGGCGGTGAGACGGCATAACGCAGAAGGTCGGAACCCAATAGGATTCCGACCTTCTGAATGTGGTAGCGGGGCATGGATTTGAACCATGTTCCTCTGGGTATCCCAGAGGTCCAAGGTCCAAATCCATGCCCCGGCTTATTCTAAGTTTAGCGGCGTGACACATGATGTGTCATGACGAAAAAATGGGTAGCGCCCCCGTTATGGCGTGAGGAATTGACCGGATGGCTCGCGGCACTGAAGGCCGGTGGCCGCAGCGAGCAAACACTATTGACCAGACGGCGAAAAATGACATACACGGCCGTATGTCTGGGTGTCTCGCCGTATGAAGTCACCTGCGAGATGATGACACAGTGGTTCGCCTCGCAATCCTGGAAACCGGAAACACGCAAAGCGTACCGCAACACGGTGTCCAGCTTCTTCGCATGGATGCGGCAGACCGGCCGGCGCAATGATGACCCAAGCATGGAACTGCCGAAAGTCAAACGCCCGAGAGCGCACCCGCGCCCGTGCCCGGACAAGGTGATATTGGCCGCGTTGGGGCGTGCCAGCGAGTCCGAGAGAATCATGCTGCGGCTCGGTGCCGAGTGCGGTTTAAGGCGTGGCGAGATAGGCCGGGTGTCCAGTGGCGACGTGGTTGACGATCTCGTTGGCCGGTCGCTGGTGGTCAATGGCAAGGGCGACAAACAGCGCATAGTGCCGTTACCCGACGACTTGGCCGACCTGATAAGCGCGTGCGATGGGTACGTGTTCCCCGGCCGGTTCAGCGGGCACGTCGAGGAAAGCTACATAGGCGACAGACTGTCGAGCCTGCTCGGTGACGGATGGACCGCGCACAGCCTGCGCCACCGGTATGCTACCGCCACGTGGCAAGCCACGCACGACCTGCTGCTGGTGTCCAAGCTGCTCGGTCACGCGAGCGTGGAAACGACACAGGTGTACGTGGCAATGCCAGACGAACGGCTGCGCGCGGGCATGGCCGCCGTGCTGCTCTCAGCCTGACAGTTGCGCCCATGTGACGGTCTTCAACACCGCGAGAATCAACGCGCGGAGCTTGGCGTCATCGGGCGTGCTGCCTTTCAGATTGCCGATGCGGTCGTAGGCCATTAGTCGGCTCTCCACACGTACACATCGAACGTGGTTTTGTCCACGTACATCGCGCCGGCCACGCCGCTGCCGGTGGGAGCACCCTGGGTGAACACGATGCCCGGACCCGCCGGACCCGCTGGGCCTTGCGCGCCGGTTTCGCCCCTGGCTCCGGCAGGGCCCGGATCGCCCCTGTCGCCCTTCGGCCCCTGCGGTCCCTCGGGTCCGCGGGGGCCCTGTGGTCCCTGTTCGCCGCGAAGACTGCCGATTTTTCCGAATGCCATGGTTAGTTCCTTTCTTGGTTGTTGGTGTAGAGGTCCATGGTGTCCAAGTCGAGGTAGATGTCACCCGGCTTGCCGTCGATGGTCGGGGAGCCGTGCCCGGTGAGGAACCGGGGCATGCTGTCGATCATGGTTTTGATGTCGCCGGTGACGGCCTGCCATGCGGCGAGGTTGCGTCCCGGTTTGAACGTGCGCGGGTCCACGTCCGTAAGTTCCGCGTATTCCAGCGTGCCGGCCGTGTCGGGCACGGTGAACCAACGAATAGACCCGTAGGGCACTTGCTCGTCGGTTTTCCAACACCAGTCGGGACCGGTGGGCTGGATGTCCACGGTGGCTTCGCCTTCTTCGTCCAGCACCACGGTGAACGTGTCGGGCAACACCACACTTGCGTCGTCGGTATGACGGGCGGATGGTTGGAACACGACCATGCCGACGCCGGCACGGGTGCCGCCGTTGGTCGGGGCGCGTAATCGTATGTGCACCATCGTCATACTGGGCTACTTTCCGGCCATGCGCAGCGGATTGTATGCCACGCCGAAACCACCAGCGATAAGACCGCCCACGGTGGTGATGTAATCACCCACGGTCGGGTCACCGAACTGGGTGAAACCGAAACCGACCGCTACGGCGATGAGACCGGCCACATACGCGATGGTGCGCACGGTGTTGTTGAACACGGGCGTGTAGCCCTTCTCCGCGTCCATGCTGCCGGTGGCCTTGTGGTCGGCCACTCCCGGAGTGTTCACGGGGTCGCTCATTTGCCCGTCCCCTTGTCCTTGGTGGTGATCTGGATGTCGAGCGTGGCCAACTTGCTTTCCACGGCCTTGCGCACGGTGTCGGCGATGGTGTTCGGGTCCGCGCCGATGCTCTTGGCCATGGCCTCCAACGCGGCCGTCTGAGCCTTCTCGTACGCGGTCGTCTTGGCCTGCACGAATTGGCTGATTTGATCGGCGCGCGCCGCCCACGGGGCTTTCTTGCTGCTGTGAATCTCTTTCACGCCGGCGTTCTTCAACACCACGACCTGGTCCGGGTGTGATAGGCCGACGCGGCCGGTTTCGGGGCTCCAGTAGTAGCCCACGCCGCTGTCGTCGTCCCAGATAACCAGTGCTGTGCTCATTTCTGTTTCTCCTTGACTAGATGGATTGGTTAACAATTGGTTGGCGCGGTCGATGACCCGTTGGACGGGCAGACCGTTCGGTGCGCGGTCGGGGCATCCGTAATGGTCCGTGCCGGGTATCTCGCGGTGCAGCCACACGTTGCCGTTCAACCCGTCGTGCCAGAGCTTGCCGAGCCCGTAACGGCGGCTAATGTCCGCGCACAACTGTGCGGACGCCTCCACGCATGCGTCGGTCATGGGCACACCGGCCATACCGCCCTCATGCTCGATGCTGATGGTGCTGTTGTTGCTCGAAAAATTCGCGTCGGAATATGAGCCGTTGGCCTCGCTCACGTACTGGTGAATCTCACCCGTGCCGCCGATGCCGTAATGGGCCGAAGCCTGCGAACTCGGCCGCTGGAAAACGGCGTCGGTGCCGGCGAGACGGCCGACCATGATGTGCAGGGTGATGTGAGTCACCCGATGCCCGTTGCGCCCGTTGTAATGGTTCGGGCTGGGCACTTGTTTGATGTTCAATGCCATTGTTGTGTCCTTTTAGTTGTCGTGTTTGAACAAGCCTTCGGGCGGGTTCGGCGGGGGTGGTGGCGCGCCCCTGTATATGTGGTCGATGAGCGCGCGGTTATGCTCCCACAACAGATTCATGTCGGCCATGGTGTCCTTGAGTTCTGTTTGCGCTTCGTGGAGCATGTCGGCGCTGTTTTCCTCGTGGGTGGCTTTGTTGTTGAGCCACGCCACAACGGCCTGCACGGCAGCGCCGAACGCGACACCGCACGCGCCGGCTATCGCGGTGATGAAATCCACCATGTTTCCTTTCAAATGAGACGGGATCACAGGGTTACGAGTCCGGCACCGTCACCATCCAGACAACACAGTTGGGTGCTGCCTCGGTCAGGTTCGCCAAGCACAAGACCAAACCCAAGGCCGTGCTCGTAACCCGCGTCAGAAATTCCCAAGACGGCAACGACAGAGCCAGAATCTTCAACCCGATAGTGTGGGATATCACCGCCACCGATTTCCAAGTGCGTTTCTGGCGTCTGGACACGCACAACTGGGCCGAGTCCTGGCCGCTCACGTTCTCTTACCTAGCCATCTGGTGACCTACTTCCAGAGGGCGAGCCAGTAGAACTTCGTCGGCTGATTGCCGGCCCAGGCGTTGCTATCGTTCCTGCGGAACCTGACTTGAGCGCCATTATTGGTCAGCTCGTACACCATTGGGCTCAGGAATCGGTTGAGAGCATCGGACGACGTGCTCGCCAGCATCACCAGCATTGCCTGAGGAGACGTGGAGTGTCGGACCCAATCGACGGTGGCCACACCGTTTTGATCGGTGCTTGCGTCGACCACGCCGAACTCATAACCCTGTGTTATCGCGGCGATCTGCGATTGCAATGAGTCGATTTGCGTGTTCTGCGCGTATTTCACCCATGCCGAACCGTTCCAACAGTAAGGCCCGTTGTTATTGCCGTCTGAGGTCACGTAGCCGGTTTGGCCGGTGGAGCCTCTCATCGTGGCGAGCCTGGCGAGCGTGCCCGCTATGACGGGCTTCACGCCCTCGACGGTCGAACGCTGGTCCACCAGTTTCAACGCGGCTTCCGTGGTTTCCGCCGCCTTTCGGAAACCAGCGGCCGCGTTCGATACTAGGTCGCTGCCTTCTATGTAGCTGATGCCGTAGGTGGGTGTGGTTTTCATTCTTGGTTTCCTTCCCAGTTCGGCCGGTCGATGCCGGTCGTGCTTGTCGGTTTGTCGAAAACTGTGAAACCTGTCAATTCCGCGAACGTGAACACGCATTGCGCGAAGGTGGCCGGCCAGTCCGTGAAGTCCTGCCAGCGCATGCCGGTGTTCGCTGTGGAGTCGAGCGGGTACATGGTCGCTTCATGGGTCATGCCCCGCTTGTGGGTGAACGTGATACGCCCGCCGATGGTCGTGAACGCGCCGGAGAACGCCGGTCGCCCGTCCATGCCGGTCAACGTGCTCAAACGTATGCCGGTGATAAGCACGGGACCGGAGGGTTCGGGACGGAACAGGTGCGGGAACGACACCGGATCCAGGTTCGTTCCAATGAACTTAATGGACTCGTTGCGCAGCCGGGTGTCGTGCGTGATGATCCACGATGCCGCCGCCTGCCGTTGCGCGTCGGACGGGGCGAACGTGCCGCCCGTGTGCAAACCGCCCGAGTCGTCGCCGGCCACGGCGTCCGAATCGGCCGTGACGCTTTTCTGCGTGTCCGTGAGCCGTGTGGGCAGACGGCTCAAATCCGTGTAGACGGTTTCCATGTCGTCGTATTCCACCACGCCGTCGTTGTTCTTCGCGCGTTTGGTTTTGGCCACGGCCTGCGTGACCGGCTCCATGATGGACAGTTCCGAATCGCCGGCCACGAGATTCGCTGGCAACGTGTCACGGTGTTGGCCGTCCACGAGCACGTACGGCATGCCATCCACGCCCACATGCACCTGCACCGATCCGGCCAACGACAGCGGGCGGAGGGTGATGGTTTCACCCTGGTAATGCTCGTACCATGCGGGCGCGGGCATGACGTGCGCGTACATGCGCGACAGCAAGTCAAGTTGCGACGGGTAATCGTCGGTCTTGTACGTGGCGACTGCCGGGGGCAATTGCAACGATTGGGGTTCGGCTATGGGAGCGCCCGCCTGTTGGGCGCGCTTGTTGAGTTCCGCCAACCGCGCGGCCGGGGTGCCGACCCAATGGCGTCCCGCGTGCTTCGCCTCACCGCTGGTGGGGCCTTGTGATTGCAGGCGTTTCCACATGACCATCAGGCTTGTGGCGGTCAAATGGATGCGCCACCTGTTGCCCAAGTCGGTGACGGTGCCGCCATGGCCTATCGTGCCGATGAACAGGGTGGGCACGTTCTCGCCCGGAGCCTCCGGTGCCGTGGGCACGTATTGCTGGTGCAGTTGGGCGATGGTGCCGCGTATCCGCTCCCATGCGCCCATGCTGTCGGGCAGCATGTCCCACGTGGGTTCCGCGCTGAGTTGCACCAGCACGCGCGAGCCCGACAATGTGACGGCCTTGCCGGCCAAGTCGCCAGCCCGGTCGATCAGGTCGAACGTGAGCACCGCCGGATCGGGTTGGCTCACGGGTTCGTCGGCTCCCCACGAAATCGTGAAATCATCCAACGCGGCGATGTCCTGCCGATGGTCGTTGACCGGCTTCCACCCGTCGCCGGTGTCCAAGTACATGAATGGTTGTTGTGCCATCAGCGTCGCACACCCTCGTAATCGGCTAGGAGTTTGCGGATGGCCTTGGCGGTGCCGTCCGGGTCCACCACGGTTCCGTCGATGTGCACCTCGTAGTTGTTGACCACGGTCGTGCCCGCCAAGCCCGCCCGTGTTCCGTTGAGCCTGGCGGACATGCTCGTTGACGCTAGTCTGGCGTTGACGGATGCGATGGCGGTACTCACCTTGCCTTGGAAACCTGTTTCCAGTCCCTGGGCGAAGCCCGCCATGATGGCTTTGCCGTGCGGGATCAGCAGGCGACGGTCGTAGCTGATCGGCCCCTTGTGCGAGGTGATCCAGTCGGCTATGCCTCCCACGAAACCGGTCACGCCGTCCCATGCGCTTTTCAATCCCCGGAGGAAACCGTCGATGATGCTTTTGCCGGCGTTCACGAGCAGGCCGCCCACGTTGCCCAATGCGGAGAGGATACGGCCTGGGATGCTGGAGAAGAAGCCGACCACGCCGTTCCATGCGTTCTGCGCGCCTTGTGCCGCGTTCTGGAAGAACGCGCCGATTCTGCCGGGCAACGCTTGGAAGAAACCGATTATGTTGTTCACGCATCCGCCCATGAACGCGGTGAACTGGCTCCAGATGTTGCGCCCGGTTTCGGTTTGGGTGAAGAACCACGCCAGCGCGGCCACCAACGCGCCTATGGCGGTGACCACGATCATGATTGGGTTCGCGTTCATGGCGACGTTCAACGCCCATTGCGCCACTTCGGCGGCGGCAGCGGCGATGCTGAAGCCCTGCAACGCGGCCACCACGGCGCTGATGGCGCTGGCCACCTTGAACGCGGCGAGTCCGCCGCCGATGGCCACCAGCGCGCCCGCGATGGGTTCGGCGTTCGCGCTGACCCAATCACCGAACTGGGTGAGCTTGTCGGCCACCGCCTGGATGATACCGGCCGCGCCGTTGAACGCGTCGCCCAACTGGGTGCCGATGCTTCCCGCGTCGGACAATCCTTGCAGTCCGGGCGCTATCGTGGTGGCGATGTCGGAGAACGCCTGGCCCATCGAGCCGAGCGCGCCGCCCACGGCCTTCACGGTGTCCGTGAGGGATTGGAACGCGCCGGTCTTGCTTATGGAGTCGGTGAACTGCTTCAATCCTCCGGTGGCTTTCGCGGCGAAATCGCTCACGCTGTCGGCGGCTTCGGTGAGCGCTCCGGTCACCGTGGGTTTGAACAGGTCGAACGCGTCTGTGAGTCCGCCTGTTATGGCGGCTTCCAGATTGCCCAACGCGCCTTCCATGGTCTTCGTGCTCGATGCGGCTTCCTTGGCGACGTCGCTCATGCCCAAGTCCATGATGGCCTTGTTGAACTCGTCCGCCGATATCTCGCCCTTTTCCATCGCGTCGCGGAAATTGCCCGTGTACGCGCCGTTCTTGAACATGGCTTCCTGGAGTTTGCCCGAAGCGCCGGGGATGGCGTCGGCCAACTGGTTCCAGTTCTCGGTCGTGAGCTTGCCCGCGCCAGCCGTCTGGGTGAGCATCATCGCCACGCTTTTGAACGTGTCGGCGTTGCCGCCCGCCACGGCGTTCAGGTTGCCCGCCGCCTCGGTCAAACCGGTGTAGTCGCTGATGCCGTTCGCGGCCAACTGGGCGGTGGTGTTCTGTATCGTTGAGAGGTCGTACACGGTGCGGTCGGCGTAGTCGCGCGCCGCCTGTGACGCCTTCTCCACGTTCGACGTGTCGATGCCCGCGAAGTTCAGGGTCTGCACGAACTTGTCGGTGCTGTCGCTCATGTCGATGACAGCGCCGCCGAAGTCCTTGAGCTTGTCCCACAACTCGGTCACGCCCTTCAACGCGGCACCGCCCATGAAACTGCCGAACGCCGCCGCCTTGCTGGTGGCCTTCTGGAACGCCTTCACCGCGTCGTCACTGTTGCCGGTGATGCGCACCGACATGATCGCGCTATGAGCCACCGGTTTCCTCCATTCGTTCGTCTTCGTCCTGCAATATCTCCACCGCCGTCGCCCAATCCAAGTCGCTTGACTTCTCCCTCCACTCCCACGGGGTGCCGCCGAAATAGCGGGACAGCAGGCAAGAGAGACGGCCTAGCGAGTCGTCAGGCCACGCGGTCAGAGCGTAGGGTTTGCTGGTTCCGGGTCTTTCTGTTCGAGCGCGATGTCGTCCACGGTGTCCATCCACTCGTCGAAGCCGAGCGTGGTGTGACCGGAGTTGCGCATGGCGATGAACGCGAGATAGTAGGACTGGCGGATTCGGCTGGCGTCGCCCGCCGCCCATTTGTTGATCTGGGCGTGTTCCTCGGCCTGGCACAGGGCGCGCGGCGTGAGTCGCGTTTCCTCGGTGCGGCCGTCCGCGTAGGTGACTTTCACGATCTGCATGATCTAGGCTCCCTTTACTTCGTTGAGTGTCTTATCGATGAATTGCCTGTAGACGCGCTGCCACGCGCCTTCCGTCGAGGCCACGCCGTTGTTGACGAACAGGCGCGGCTTGATGCGCCGGGCTGGCCACCCGTAGTTGATGACGCCCGCATAGGGCACGCTTTTGCGTCCCGCGCGGATGACACCGGCCTTCTGTGTCGCCCCGACACGGATTGATGAAGCCAACCTGCCGTTCTTGCCGCGCGGCGCGAGATTGCGCACCGCTGGCAATGCGATGTTCGCGGCCTGCCGGTTGACTTCCTTGAGTTCCTTCATGTCCGCGCCCGCCTTGCGCATGGTGGACACGAACCGTTTTTGGCCTACCACGTAGGCGGCTGTCGCGGCCATGCTAGTTTCCTTCTTGCGCGGTGATGGTTCCGCTGTAGGCCGCGTGGCTGAGTTTGGTGACGGGGAAACTGAAATCGTTGGTGTTCTTGCTTTTCACGTCGCCACCGATGCTCACGGCGCTCACGTTCACGTTGCCCGTCCACTTGATCTTGCCCTTGTTGTTCGGCACCCACTCGAACGGCATCTGCTCGCCAGCGTGGTCGAAGCACCACGCGCTGAGGTTGTCGGCGTCGAAGTCGTCCACGATGGTGCCTTCAAGCGTCCAATCGGTGCTTGTGCTGGCGTCCTGAGAGCCGTCGAGGAAATTGATAGGGTCGTCGGTGTTGTTCGACGCCGCCAATTGCACCTTGGTGACCTGCGCGCTGAAGTCGCGCCCCTCACCCGTGTCGGTGATGGTGAGCTTGCCCGGTCCCAATGTTCTGATTGCCGCCATGATTGTGTCCTTTCGATTACATGGGGTTGAGTGTGATTTCGTATGCGGCGAGCGTTCCCGCGCCCGCGAGGTCGAAGCCGACTGGAGTGGCCGTGGCCATGTTCACGTCCGCCTGGTGCATGATGTCCATGGCTTCTAGGATCAGGTCGTAGCCGCGCGTGTTCGTGTTCGCCGTTCCCGCCACCGCGAGAATCTTGAACGTCACGTTTGGTTCCAGTTCCCAGCCGTCCCAAGCGATGTCAGGCGGCATGATGACCAAGCTGACCTTGCCCGGCGATGGTTTGACCAGTGACGGGTCTGTGGTGACTTGGAGGATCAGGCCGTGCCCGGCTTCGGTGATGCGTTCCTTGAGCTGTTCGGTGAGTTCGTCCACTCGGCTCATGCGATGCCCAATCCTGCGGGCAAGCCCGCCGCCCTGAGCTTCGGCCAAGCGGTGCGCAACGGGTCGGTGGGGATTCTGAACGGTTCCACGCCGTCCGTGATTCCCACGATGCCGTTTCTCGCGTCCTTGGCCTGCCACAAGTCCAAAGCCACCGACAGCGTGCAGTCGTCCACCACGTCCTTCGGGATGCCGTAGCCATCCACGTGCGGGGAGAGGTAGGCGCGTGCCGCGCGGAGCCTCGCGGCCAAGGCCGGACGGTCGTCGGTGTCGAGCGTTCCGGCCTGCCTTGCGAGTTCATTCAGAAGTGGGTCGTCCGCCATCAGGCCGCCGGTTTCTCGGCCACGTTCAGCAGGGTGCGCACCGCCGCCGCGTCACGCGCCTTGAGAATGTTCTTGCCGATGTCGGTCGCGCCGCCGAGCGTGTCAACGGTGGTGGCCTCCGGTGCCGTCGTGCCGCCGACGGCTGCGCGGAGTTCATTGATCGCGGCGATGATGGTCGGCTCGAACGCGGGGCCATACGTGTCTTCGGGGATGTTGGGTAGTTTGGTCTTCCATTCCATGGTCGGGTTCCTTTCTGTCAGGCGTTGGCGAACTTGATGGGCAGGATGCCTTCGGGCAAGGTCACGCCGAACGCGGCGTAGCCGTACACGCTGAAGTCTTTGGTGAGGTTGAGTACGTTGTCGTCCTGGAGCTGGAAGGGACTGTTGCCGTTCTCCCACACGGTCACGGCTCCCTTGTCGAGGAACGCGGCGGTTCCTGCGGCCGCGCCGGGCATGAGCACCACTGGCACGCGAAGCAGTGAACCGGTGATGTCGGTCGTGTCGATGCTGCCGAGCCGGTCGATGCCGCCGCCGCTGATGTCCATGAAACGGTCGCCGTCGTCGCTCAGGTGGGCGATGGCCTTGAACACGTCGCCGGAAACGCCGAGATAGTCCAATGATGTGTTGCGGTCTTCAACCTCAAGGCGCGCGTCGATGATGATGTCGAGCCAGTCGTTCGGGGTCATCGCCGTCAATGCCTTGCCCGCGTCGATTTTGTCCGAGGAGGACACGTCACCGATGGCACCGTAGAGGGCGATGCGGGTGGCGGCTTCGGTGTTGCGCGCGTACGCCTTGACCAACGCCTCAAGGGTTTTGTCCAAGTAGGGCACGCTGGCGCGTTCGATGGCCTGGCGGCTCAGGGACGTGTAGCCGCCGTAGGTTTCGATGGTCGCGGTTCGTGCCCCGATCTTGATCTCGCCATAGTGGAGGTAGTCGCCTTCCTTGGCCTGCTTGCCTACGGTGGTGGTGTCCTCGGTGACGATGGGATAGCTCAGCGTCTCGCCTTCGGACGGCAGCGCGGCGTGTGACACGAGGTTGGTGATGCGGCGGCGCTGTTCGAGGATGCGAAGCGTGTTGCTGATCCATACCGGCTGCGGGTCGCTGTTGGCGAGCACGCCGCCCGTGTAGTCGCGCTTGCTGATCTGCTCGTAGTCGTTGCGCGCCTGTTCGTCGCCCTTGGCGAGCTGCTTGAGCAGATGCCCGTAGCTGCGGTAGGATGCGGCGGGATTCGAGCTGCCATGGTTGTTCATGGTGGCTAGGCTCGCCTGGATGCTGCGCAGCACGTCGGCCTGTTCGGCCTGTTCCGCTCGCACCTTTTCGATGGTTTCGTTTTCCATGTGGTTCCTTTCCTGGCTGTTCTCGGTATTGAGGTTGCGGTGGTTCTCCACCTTGGCGTTCTGGTATGCGGGCCAGCTCACCAAACTCACTTCCATGAGGCGCACGCGGCGGCGGTGGGTCACGTTGTTTTCGTCGCGTTCGTCCTCCAACGGGATGAATCCGACGCTGAGCGAGTCCAACGCGCCTTCGTCCATCAATGCCACCGCGTCGCGCCCAAGCTGGGTGTCAGCGATTCGTGCGGTGATGTGAAGCCCGTCGTCGCGGTTCTCTGCCGAAGTGATCGCGCCGATCAGTTCGGCGTGCTGGTAGCAGAGCTTGGCCGTGTCGGCGTTCTCGAAAACGGTGTCACGGTCGAACGTTTCCGCCCCGTCCCACGGGTCGTTGTAGATGTCACCGAACGGGACGGCCACGCCCTCGATGCTGCGCCCGTCACCATCTGATGCTTTGCGGAGTTTCAGGCCGCGGTAGGCGATTTCCTTGCGTTCGTTCATTCGGTTTCCTCCAAGTCGTTCGATGGTTGCGGGGTTGGTGCGGCGGGTAGTGGTGGCCTGCCTTCCATGGCGCGCGCCTCATCTACGGTGAGCACGTTGCACGCTATGAGAATCTGGTAGGTTTCGGCCTTGGTCTTCGTGTCGCTTCGGCGCATGCTGTCCCAGTCGAGTTCCACGCTGGTGCCGCGCGGCAGCACCTCACCCAACGCGAGTTCGATGGGCTGCGCGTAGGCTTCAAGAGTGAAGTCCGCGAACTGTATCCATTCCTGTTCGATATTGCTGTAGGTGAGGTTCGAGCCTTCCACCGCCGCGAGCATGAGCGAAGCGGGGATGCCCAACAGGCGGGCTATCTGCGTGGTGTCGAACTGCTGCGTCTCCAGAAACTGCATGTCCTTGGGACTCAGCGCCAGCTGGGTGTATTTCAGGTCGCCGGTGAGCACCTTCACGTCATCGACGTTGCGCTTGAAACTTTCCTTGACCTTCTCGGCCACTTCGTCGTTCAACGGCTTCGCGGTGCTGATGATGCCCGTGGGATGCGTGCCCTCGGAAAAATACCTTGATTTGTAATCGCGCGCGTCGATGGCTCCCTCGATCTCCTCGCGCGCCGCCTCGATGGGCCCCATGCCGCGCAACCGTCCCGGCACCTTCAAGAATCTGAGATGAATGATGTCGTTTGACGTGTATTCGCGCCCCATGTACCAATAGCGCTTGTCGGGGTTGGCGATGTCGCCGCGAGCGTCGGAAACGCTCACCAACGCTGGCGGCAGATTCCGCAAGCCGATGGTTGAGCCGTCCACGCCCTTCAACCTCAGCCAGAACGCGTTGCCGTTCAACGCCAAGCCCATGACGGTTTCGCTGATGAAGTCCGCCCGCCACGTGTCGGGGTCCGGGCGTTCCACGATCCGCGCGGGTTCCACGGCCATGCCATGCCGCAACTGGCGCACGGGCAAGCCGCTGACTGCGGTCTGCAATATCTGCACGCCTCGGAACACGACCGACATGTTCAACGGGTCACGCCCGGCCGGACGGCGGAACGGCGCGGTCGCCACGCTTGACACGCGATTGGCGGAACGCTTCACCGCGCCCCACATGTTCGCCATCATCTCTCGTATGCTCATGCCGGACATGATGCGCGGCATGGCAGCGCCACGCCAAAAAATACCGGCCATAAGCGGCCATAGCGGCCATAAGCGGACACGTCGGCCACGTTTTAGTACACTCCGGGCGGTGTGTCGTCGGGCATGTGCGTCAATCCCCACAGGGCGAGCGTCGCGGCCTCGATGGTCGGCGCGTTCACGCCCTCAGCCCTGTTCCACAGCCAAGCGTCACCACTCATGCGCTTACCGGCCAAACCCGCCTCACGATCCATGTCTGAATCGGGCGCGTGATTCACCGCGTGCTGATCCAACGCGCTCATGAACGCCTGCGGCGCGGTCACCGCGTCAGCCGCCCTCATATCCACAAGCTCGTAACGGGCTATGCCCCATTCATCCAAGCTCAAACGCAACCGGTCGGCCAACGCCGCGGACGGCCCCCGCATGTCGATGCAGATGGGCGCGTGGTAGCGTTCCTGCAATTCCCTCAATCGTTCCGGCGCGCTGCCGGTTCCCGGCAACACGTCCACGACCTGCAACAGGGGCACGGCCTCGGTCTCGATGCATGCGACTATCGCGGTGCCGATGCCTCCCATGGCCACGGCCACGCCGAAACACACGCGCCCGGTGGCCTCAGCCGGATCTATAGCGTTGGCGCTGGTGGACTGCCACAGTTGCGGGTCTATCGCACGGTCGATGATTCCCGAATCCCGCAAGTTGCCGAAGGCACGCGCCCAACCCGCCGCGTCCTGGCTGAACTGACGGCGGAAATCGGCCAACTGGTCGTAGTCGAACAAATGCCCGGCACCGGGATGATGCGCCCAAATGTTGTCCAAGTCTTCGGGATCACTGCCGAACGGTATACCGAAATCGAAGAAGCAGGTTCGTCCCATGGGTTCGCCCGCGTCCATCATCGCCCGCAACTCGTCAAGCTTCGGATTGAAAAACGTGGATTCCGCCGTGCCCTCGGTCGAACAGAACGTGAGCCGTGGCCGTACGCCGGTAAGCTTCAAACGCGTGGTGGTCGTGGGAAGGAAACCGTCCAGGATCGCCTTGGCCTTGTCGGCTGGCAGCGCCCAGCATTCATCCAACGTCAGCGAATCACCCTGGAAGCCGTGGCCACCACTGTCGGTCGTGCCGCCCGGCTGTATCGTGCTGCCGTTCTTCAACGTGAGGCACATGCTGCCGTTGCTCATGCGCTTGGAAGCGGCCAACGGAGCCAGCGGAGACTTGTCGAAACCGGTGATGTACTCGCGGAACTGCTGGGATGCGTCCTTGCCGGTCTGCGCCAGATACCACACACGACGGTTCGGCCCCCACAACGCGTTGCGGGTTTCGGTCGCCCGCTCGCGCGTGGTTTTCCCGGCCTGCCGTTGTACGGTGAGCACCAAAGTGTCGTAATAGTAGGTGCCGGTGTCGGGGTCTATCTCACCGAACACGTCGGAAACCATGCGCTGCCATGGCAAGAACGGGGTGCCCAACGCTTCGGCTATGCGGGCTTCCTTGCCGCCATCGGTCGGACGCGCAAGGTTGCGCGGGGTCGCGTAGCGTGGTTTGAGGCTGGGGGTGGGTTTGACGCTCATTTCGCCATCGCCGCCATGAGTTCCTCCAGCCTGTTGTCAGTCCGGGAAGGTGTGGACGGGTAGATGGTTTCGAGCTGTTGGATGTAGCCGAGCAGGGAGGTCATGTTGCGGCTTATCTCGCGGCCACGGTTGTTCTGCGCGTCGATGTTGCGCGCGATGCTCAGCATGCTCGAATACAGGAAATCGGCCATGGCGTTGTCCGCCTTGCCTTCCCTGAACCTGTTGATGAACTTCTCGGTCGCTTTTTCCTGCGGCCCCTTGACGATTCCGGCGTCCTCCAGGCCGTCGAGTCCATGGAACTCACCCATGTTGTTGCCTCCAAACCAAAATTGTTGTAGATTCCTTAATTGGCTAACGAATCAGTCCGAAATCGTGGGTTCCGTCCCTGTTTTCGGGCTTTTTTATTTGGTTTGTGGGGATAAGAAAACGGTGGGCGCGGGGTATCGGTGGTGCATTGCGGCTTAAAAAACGGGCGGCTACCAGCGAGGCCGCGCCCGAACCGGCGGCGAAGAGGCCACGACTGGCGTGGTTGGTTCGCCATCGCGTAGGCCAAGGCTCGCGAGCCTCGCGCGCCTCGCCTTCTGCCTTGAGTCTATGCCTGCCTGGGTGATGCCGCTCCTGTACCACTGGCGCATGCTGGCCAGCTCACGCCGTCCGGCCTTCAGTTCCTCCAGCCGCTCCACCACCACGGGCTTGCCAGGATCACACACGTGTATGTCGTAGTCCAACGCCAGCCATTCGTCCAATAGGCGCGGGCTTCGCTGTGTGCCGGGCATGACCTTGACCAGCCACAGGCTCACGGGTTTGGCCAGCGTGACCGCGTTGCGATAGGCTCCCTGCCATGCCCCGGCCACGAGGTCACGCACCGCGTCGGGCACGGGCGTATCGTCCGGCATGCCCGGCATGAGCGCGTCCGCCAACCGGTCGTAATCCACGATGATGTCGCCCGGCTGCATGTGCTCCAACGCCCACGTGGTCTTGCCCGCGCATGGCGGACCGATGACCGCGTGGATCACGCTAGGCCAACCGGATAGTATGCGTTCACGCCGCAAGCCGTTGCAATGCCTGCACGCCCGCCGCAGATTCTTGACGATAGTGGGACCGCCGAACACGTGGGGAACGATATGGTCGGACGTGTCGCCCACCTTCGTGCATCCCGGCATGTCCAGCCAACAGTCGTTGCCGTACCGTGCCACCACTTCCGCGCTTATCGCGGGCGGCACCCTCAAACGATGGTCAACGCGCGGCATGATCCGCCCTGAACCTTTCCAAGCCTCCCAGCGGATACCTGCACGTGCGGTCTGAATACCTAACATACGCGGGACCGATGTTGCGGCTTCGCCACCTGCGCATCGTGCGGGTGCTCACTCCCAAGTATTCCGCCGCCTGAGCCGTGGTCAGATACTTGCCCGCCATCAACGAGTCCACGCCTTCAACGACTGGATCAGGTCGGCGCGGTCGAACACCTGACGGCCACCCACACGCTTCGGCTTCGACACGATGCCCTCGCTCACCAACTGCTGCATGGCATGGTCGCCGTCCGGGTCGGTGTCACGGCTGATGCAATCCAAGTGGAGAATCCTGATGGCGATGGAACGATCCACGGTATCCGCTCCGGTGGTGTCGTACTCAAGCCTGGGTAGATTCCATTTCACCGCCTTCTTCATGTCCTTCGCCCTGATGGCCTTGCTGGTCACATGCTCTCGACGGTACTTCTTCTTCACCTTTCTGCGCTTCTGCTCGCTGGTAGGAATGTAATCAACCGCATAGCCCATGATGTTGCCCCCAATCTCGTTTGCGGATAAGTGGATAAGTCTCTGAATGAATCGTCTGTAGATTTCGGATGGTGGAAGGTTAGAGCGGGGAACCCTAAGCGGAAAAACAAGAATCCGAAGATTCCTGAATTTCCGAAGGGTTCCCACATGCAAAGCATTTCGGCATGGAGCCAAGGCCGGCGCATATGGTCAGCGGCACAATGCCGCGACGAAGGTCTGAACGCGCAACACTGGCCTTGGCCAGCCGATGGTGCCGCTTTCGTCCCTGGGAACACGCCACGCGCTCATAGCTAGACCCGCACGCCTCCCCGCTAGGGACGCTTCAACCACCACGCCACACGTGGTGTGTTTGTAACGCGCTGGGCAAGGCGCGGCCGGGTGCTTCATCCCGCCTCGCACGCAACCGACGGTCGGCGTGGTCAAAGGCATATTCGGTTATCGACGGCGCAAGCCGTCACAGATCGCCGCCGCGTCTTCGCCGCACCGCATCGTCACGAGCCAACGAATCAGTCACGCACGAGCGCAACTGCTCCAACTGCGGGCGGGTCAGCACCACCGCCGCGCGAACATCACCGGAGTCGAACGACACACAGAAGATACCCGGATAGGCCTCGTAATTATCCACGCAGACCCTAGTAGCCGTACCCATACCGACTCCTCTCGTCATCGTCGTCCCACAGCCACCGCCAGAACGCGCACAAACCAACCGCCAGCAACACCATCGGCAACACAGCCAGAACGCATAGGCAGCGCAGCACCGTCCTACAAAGACCGCGCATGCTTCGCCTCCCTAATCGCACGAGCAATCTCACGATTGATCGTCACCATCTCGCCCATGGACAGGCCCTCAACCAGCATGAACTGGCCACGAATACTCGCGCAGATACCGAACTCATACGGATTACCGCCATCACGCACCCTGAAGGACACGTCAAACGTGTCCTTCAATGATTCAGGCTTCAGATACGGCATGAGACACCTCCAACGGCACGGATAGATTGATGGACATGAACGAAATTCTTGAATGGCTGTCCGCAGATTGGTGGAATGGCCTCGGAGTGATCCTGGCAATCGTCGGCGTTCCTAGCCTGTTCGCCGGCATTCGGTATGTCGTGCGTAAAGTCCGCCACACAGACGACGAAGAGACCAAACCGATATCCAACGAGCAGATAGACGCCATGTTCTCCACAACAACGTCGGCGACTCTCAAGCCTCCCATGCCGCCAAAATTCAGAATTGATATCAACGAAAGCGGGGCGAGTTTCGTCCTCACCAACATCGGAGGCCCTGCGCGTAACATCTCCGTGTTCGCCGAAGCGGTCGAGGGAACCTACACGAACACATGGAACAACCATCTCGGAAGAACCGACGGCAAACCATGGGCGCTGTCCGACATTCATTTCTTCAACATTGAACTGCCGAAACTGCGCGAGGAGCGACAGCAAGGCGGCACCACATTCTTTGACGGACACGTGGAGGACGGGGACGGCAAAGCCCATTACCCCATCAAATTCACCATCGTCTGGGACGGATGCCCTGAATCCGTGGAGATCATTAAAACCATCAACTAACATCCGGGGCCTCCGTAATCCGGCCCGACAGCGCTTCGCCAAGCTCGTCGCGCAACGCTTCGGCCTCGGAACGATCCAGAGGAACAACGAGGTTCCCCACCGAACCGGCACGCGAGAACTCAACGAAGAACACGGCGGGACAATGCGCCAGACGGCTTACATGCACCGATACACGTTCCACGCCAGCCATCACGCCACCTCCAAAGGCGCGCGGCCCAGCAGAGAGTCCACGGACACATCGAAATAATCAGCGATCTGGCGAATCTGGCGAAGCGTGAACATGCTCTTGCCGGTCATCTTTTGAGACATTGCCGAACGGGTTATATGCAGTTCGCGGCTTAGTTCGGCGCGGGTTACATGATTGCTTTTGCAAAGCAAGTCAATGGCCGTGGCAGCGCCAGCGGCAACGATCTGAGAAGTCATACTTTGCATTGTATACCAATGAGAAGGCAAACTTTACAGATATTGCCTAATAAGAGTTAACCAACGCTAAACAGTCGTGTATACTGTTTAGCATGACTACACAAACGTTAGAGCGTGAAACGCAAGCAATTTCACTGGAAAGCGTCATTAGCGGCAACATGAGGGTGGCGCTGGCAATGAGGAATAAAAACCAATCCGATTTGTCTAGGGCCTTCGGCGTGTCTCGAACGCTGATATCGCAGAAAATGCGCGGTGTAACCGCATGGACTATCTCAGATATGGAAAAAGCCGGGCAATTCCTTGGAATTGCACCGGCCAGATTCCTAGACCCTAACGGCCTAATGGTAGCGGGGCATGGATTTGAACCATGGACCTCTGGGTTATGATCCCGAGCCGCCCGGTCAGGCGGCCAGAACCATAGCCGGGGTCTTCCACGCCCCGCCACGTAGGCGGAAGTCGTCAACGTTGACGACAGGCAAACCTCCGTTTCCATCGTTATCGTTACGGCGCTCGCCGATGATGCTGAGCGCCTTGGCCGGCGTGAGAGTCGGATCAGTCAGGACGTCAAGGGAGACGCCCACGAACTCAGCCGCCTTCCACATGTCATTCAGTGCCCAGTTGCTCTCTCCTGACATCATGCGGGAGAGATTCTGTGGGCGTCTGCCGATGTATTCGGCGAGGTCTTTTCTGTAGCGCCCTTCAAGCTGCATCAGCATATTCAGGTTCAAAATCGCTATGTCCTGCGGGCTAGCTGCAACCTTTGGGGCTGTCATAGTTACCGTCATGCCCTTAATGATACGCAAAAGTGATTAGTAGCGCAAGAATCTCCTGCATGTCGAATCAAAATCAAGACACGCCGAGAGTGCTCGAAATCGATTAGTGCGTGATATGGTTAGCAACCATGAACGCCAATCAAAAACGATTAGTGACGCTTGAAGGTGATAACCCAGCGTCCCGCATCTCAGGACTGATCGAGATGCGTCATTGCCTTCAGAAAGACGTGGCGCTCGCCATCGGTATGAGCGAACAAGTTTTCTCCAACAAAATGAACAGCCTCCGATCCTTCTCTGCGAAGGATTACAAGGCGCTCGCCGACTTCTTCGACACCAGTGTTGATTACCTCATGGGCCGCACTCTCGACCCGTGGCCCACAGACAACACCCAGCCGGAAGAGGTGACGGCATGAAGGTGAAGGACAGGTACTGGGAGGCCGAGAACTCGATCCGCTTCGCGAACCCGGAGAAAACGACCCGGCCGCTGCTGTGCGAGCCGAAAGTGTCCGAGGACGGCGTGCGTATCCGCCTGTGGCTGCGCAACCTTGCCGAGGGAACGGGGGCCGGCGGCGCGATCGTCCTACTGTCTCGTCATGAGGCGGCGGTCATGGCGAACGCGATCAACACCCGGAGCAACTGGATCGGCGAGAAAACCAGCGACATGCCGCGCATCGGCGTGAGCGTCACCGAGACCTCCACGATAATCCGGTTCATGGAATGCGGGGGAGCGGGACACATCGCACTCCCTCTGGCGGATGGCGAGCGTTTGGCGTCGTGTCTGCACGACATGGCCGACGGCTGCTGGCGTGCCCACTGCGGATACGTGCCGGAGGCGGCGAAATGAGCGACAAAATGAAGCGCCGTACCCTCATTGTCTGCGCCGGCGTGCTGGTTCTCTGTGGCTTGCCGATGGTTGTGATGGCCGTCGTGCAAAGGGACGCCCGCATGGGCCTGTACGGCGTGATGTCCCTGTTGTTCGCGCTGAGTAACGTGCTGCAACTGTTCCTCGTCGGCGGCTGCTGGGCAGCGCCGTCGGGCCATGACGTTCGCTTCGAGGACGCCGCCGGCCGTTGGGTATATGAAGGGCAGCTCAGGGCCGACACCGTCCGACACGGCGTCATTCCAGACCGCTCGAATCATCAGGAGCGGCATGAGATTCTGCGAGTCGAGAGCTTCGATGGCGACGTCAAAGCCGTTCAATCGTTCCTGAACGAGCATGACGCCGGCTATATCGCCGAGGTCACTCCTGAGCAGCCCATCATCGTTGAAGCATTGGGCAACAAGGCATGCGTCTACGTCACCAAGATCGTCCAATGCGAGCTGCGCGACGTTCTCCGACTGCTGGAGGCGAAATGAGTAACGCCTATGAGCGTCGTGGCGCACAGCTCAACATGGAAAGCCTTTACATACGCCACGACGTCATCAGCGAGCGCAAACTGGCAAGGCTTAACCCCGACCGTCCAGTTTCTTTTCGAGCCGATCAAGCCGTAAGTCGATTTGGAACAACGCTTGGGCGATGTCCGCTAGGCCTTCGGTCATCCGTGACTCATAGGCATTTCTAGTGCTTGCCTGAGCCTGCTTGAACTTCGTTTCCGCTGAGCTCGCCCAGCTTGCAGCTCCACCCATTTGAATACTTCCTTTCCCCGCATGCAGCGGATTGTTTGTGTTGCAGCTTCAAGCCTACGCGGCACGGGGAAAGGGCCTTATCTTCCGAAAGGAACCCTCATGATCTGGTTCGTCATCTCCATCATCCTGCTGCTCTTCAGCGCCGCCGTCACCGGCGTCGCTCTGTCCAACAACGTCAAGGGGGCCGGCATCGGCCTCATTCCGGGCCTCGTCGGATTGCTGCTGCTCATTCCCGCATGCCTGTACTCCGTGGACGTGGGCGAGGTCGCGGTCATCCGCAACATGGGCGGCAGTCTGGCCGGTCATTCCGAAGACGCGGGCTTCCATTGGAAGACGCCGTGGCAGAGCGTCATCAAATACGACACCCGTAACAACCTCATCAACTTCTACAAGGACACCGATTACAAGTACGACGGCGGCAGCGCGGTCGGCAAGCAGGTCACCGTCAACGACAGGAGCGGCGCTTCGGCCGACATCGACATCCAAGTCAACTACAGCCTTGATCCGAGCGCGGCCGAATACCTGTACTCGGAGTATGGCAAGCAGCAGACGTTCACGCAGAACTACATCAGCAACGATCTGCGTTCCGTGGCGCGCGAACAGTCAGGGAGGTTCGACACCCTGACGATGCTCACCAATCGCGGCGAGTACACGAAGGCGGTGCAGGATGTGCTGGCGGCGAAGTGGAGGAAGATCGGCCTGACCGTCGAGCAGGTCAGCGTGCAGGACGTGCGCTACGGCGAGGCCGTCACCAAGAAGTACACGGAGGCGCAGGCCGCCGAGATCGACAAGCAGAAGGCGCTCAACGAGCAGCAGGTCGCCAAGACCGAGGCCGAGACCAAGAAGATCAAGGCGCAGGGCGAGGCCGACGCCAACGCCGTGCTCAACGAGAGCCTGACCGACAACGTGCTCAAGCAGCATTACATCGACGCATTGTCCAACGCGGACCAGCTCGTCGTCGTCCCCGACGGCGCGGACACACTCGTCCAGACCAAGTAGGGGTGGCGGTCATGTTCAAGCGTTATCCGTACACCATCGGCCTGTTGACCGTCATATCGTTCGTCGTCTGCGTGGGATGGCTGTTCACTCACGATGCCTGCATGCATCCGATCGGCAATGGCCTCGCCGCGTTCTGGGCGTTCGTGGAATGCCCCGTGGTGTTCGTCGCACTGTTCGAGGAGGCCGGCGAATGAACTTCGATGCACTCGTCTGGCAGCAGTGGGTGATCCTCGGATACGCGCTGCTCGAACACTTCATACTCATCGGCACGCTGCGCGAAACGAAGGCCAAGCCGGGAGCGCTTGTGTACCAGTCGCTCAGGCTCGTCATTCTCTGCGCGCTCGTGCTGACCATTTAAGGCTTGCCCGCCGCCATTGCGACCTTCCTTCCGATGCGGCGGGCGGCGACAAGGAACAAGTCGTTAACACCACCTCTCTCAATGATCGCGCCGCCGGTTCTCTCCACCGGCGGCGCGCCAAGGGCGGGCAGGTTCGCCCCCGGTCGAGATTCGCGTCAGGTGGGCGCGGGCAAAGACCGGGAAGCCGTTCGATTCGGCCGCCGTCCACTGGGGCCGCGTCAACGTCGGCCGCGATCCATCCCCATACGACAGGAAGTCAGTGGATTGCGGAAGCGATGGCGTGCGAGCCGGTGGTCTCCATTGCCGGCGTCGACCACGCCAGCGCGGCCCCGCACCAAACGAAGGAGTCCCATGAACACCCACCGCAGTCTCATGGTCTGGCCCATCACCGAACGGGGCCTGACCATGACGCCCGGCGAACTGATCGCCGAGGCGCTGGACGCGATCTGCGAATGCAATTCACGGCTCGACTACCCGCGCCTCATCCTCATGCCGTCGCCCGCCGCGTTCGTCATCGACCGAGGCGCGGCGACCATCGGCGCGGAATGCGAATGGGCATGGAAACGGGGCATCAGGAAAGGAACATCATGACATCCAACGAGGAAATGGCCGAAAAACTCGCCGAGAAGTTCTACGGCCTCATCGAGGGCGACGTGTCCGTCTCCGGCGGTGAGCTGGCAAAACTGTTCGTCACGGCGCTCGACCAAGCCGGCCTCGCATTGAGCGAGAAAGCCAAGGCCTACATATCCTTCGAACCTGTGCTGCCCAATGGCAAGACGCTCGCCGACATGTTCGCCTCCAGCGACCGGAAGCCGCTCGGCACCGTCATCGACGACGAAGACGACGAGGAAGAGGACGACGGCCCGGATGACGCCGGCGAGCTTGACGAGCTGGAGCACATGCGCGACGTGGCCGACATGGCCTATGCGGCGCTCTCCGACCTCGCCCTGCACTGCCACAACCGTCGCGAAGACGTGGCATGGGGCATCGCGAGCAGCGCAGCCAAGGACGCGCACGTCCTCGCCACGTTCGTCGGCGACTGGATCGAGGACATGGAGGACGAGGACTAGTGGCCGGCGAAACCATCCTCACGATCGTCGGCAACCTGACCGCAGACCCCGAGCTGCGCACCACCGGCACCGGCACGCAGGTGTGCGGCTTCACCATCGCCTCCACGCCGCGCGTCTGGAACCGGCAGGCCAACCAGTACGAGGACGGCCAGTCATTGTTCATGCGCTGCTCCGCCTGGCGCGACCTCGCCGGGCATTGCGCCCAGTCGCTGTCCAAGGGCATGCGCGTCATCGCCACCGGCCGGCTCTCCCAACGCTCGTATCAGGCGCAGGACGGCACCAACCGCACCGTGGTCGAAATGACCGTGGACGAGATCGGCCCCAGCCTGCGCTACGCGACCGCGCAGGTCACGAAACAGGGCGGCCACGACGGCTGTCAGGGCGGCGGCACGTTCGGCAACCCGAACGGCCAGTCCCCGCAACAGCAGCAGCCGCAGCAGACGACGCCGCCGGCGTCCGACCCGTGGGCCAACGGCGGCAGCGGCTACACAACGGACACGTCCACCACCGACACCGGCGACCCGGAATTCTAGAAAGGACACCCTCATGGCAAAGAAAAATGACTCTGGACTTGTCCAGGACGCGCTCATACCCGACGAAATGAGCCCGCTGAGCCTGCTGGACTTCAACAGCTCGTGCGCGAAGATCAAGCAGGCGGCCGTGGACTTCCGCCGCGCGGTCAACCACAAGATGCAGCTCGAAACCAAAGACGCCTACCTCGACAAGTTCCACCAGATCGACCCGTACACCGAGGCCGTGTACGACACGGACGCGCTCGCGCAGCACATCATCGACTGCGCCGAGGTCATCAACCGGCTGCTCACCTATCCGAAGGACGCACGCCGCGCGGTCCTGTACGACAACCTCCACGACAGCCTCGCCACGTTCGAGGAAAGCGCGCCCGACTATCCCGATCCCGACGACGATGCTGACGAGACCGACAGAGGAGAGGCCGTCGATCCGACCACCGGCGAGATCAAGTAACCACACATTGAGAGAGGCTTATATGCAGCAGGCAAACAAAAAAGCCACCCGCGACGGGGTGGCTCAGGAAAAGATGTGGTCGATATCAGCGCTCCGACGTCTCATCGGTTGGCACGACGTCTATGGTTTCTGCGTCCACATACGCCATAAAGCCGTCCGGCACTCCGTCATTGTCGTTGACGCACACAAATTCATCGTCCTCACGATCTGCCGTCAGTTCGACGAACTTGCGCAGCTCACCGAACGTAAGCTGCTCGAAATCAATCGTCACACACATGCAGCGCTGGGTCTTCTTGTCGTTGCTCATAAGTCGATTATCGCATGTCGTGAAGGCGGCGCGCCATGTCTGTGAACTTCGACAGCACCTTCGGTTTCGATCCTGCGGTGCAGGACAGCAGCATGGCCGCGCGCGGACTGTACGCGACGATGGTGACGTGGTGCGACCACCAGATATACACGCGGCCGGACTCGTTCGACGGCACCTTCGACCTCAAGCGCGTCAGAAGCGTGGGCGGCACCGTCAGACTCGTGCGCGAACTCGTTGAAAACGGGCTCTTCGAGGAGGCCGGCGAAGGCGTGTACAGGGTCGTGACCCGTCGCGGCCTCGCCGTGTTCGGCAGCTTCAAGAACCAGAAGAAACCGCTTACGCCCGAAGAAGCCGCCGAACTGCACGAGAAGAAGGTCGTCGCCGGCCACGCCGGAGGCAAGGCGTCGGGCGAGTCCCGCAGGGCGAAAGCCGAAGCAAACAGGAAGCAAAACGAAGCAGACGCGAAGCAGACTGCTTCAACTTCAACAAAGCAAACAGGAAGCACTACCGTACCTAACCAAACCAAAACCATGCCTTCTTCCTCCCCTGACCCCTCCGGGCCGGGATCGAAGCAAACCGCGTCGGTCGCCGAGGCCGAGGCCAGGGCGTTGGCCGACCCGTTCGCCACGGCGTGGAACGCCTACCCACGCCACACCGGATCGCGACGGGAAGCCGAGAAAGCGTGGGCCGCAGCCGTGGCCGGGCACGACGGCACGTCCGCCGTGACGGAAGCGCAGCTCATCGGAGCCGTCATCGCCTACGCCAAAACCGTGGACGACCCCAGATACGCGCCCAACATGAGCCGATGGCTGCGCCAAGGCGCATACATGGACACCATGCCCAGCCAGCCGAAACCATACCGGCACGCACTGCCCGACGGCACCGTCATCGACGACCGGTGGATCACCGGCCACATCCGGGACCACGTGCCCGTAGGCACCTTCACCGACGCGATGAGAGCCGACTTCTGGGCCAGCGTCAAAACCGGCATCGACCCGGAACAAAAAGCCAAGGAAATCATCAACGAATGCCAACGAAAGGCCAGCCGATGAGCAGCAAGCCAACAGCCGAGACCCGCCGCATCGTACAGAGGCGAGACCGATACCGATGCGCCATGTGCGACCGGGAAACCGGCAGCCACTGGAGCGGCGACAGCATCCACCACAGGGAACCGCGAAGCCACCCCTTCGACCGGCTCCACCAACCCGAAAACCTGCTCCAACTCTGCGGCAGCGGCACCACAGGATGCCACGGATGGGTACACGCCCACCCCGCACGCGCCTACCGGCTCGGCTACCTCGTCCACACGGGCAAAGACCCCGCCACCATCCCCGTCTACTACCGCACAGGCGGCTGGCAGCAGCTCAACAAGGACGGCACCCGCCATCCCTGCCCGCCACCCGAAGACCTCCCCACCCACATCGACATCAAGAAAGGCGACCAATGAACACCCAACACGACATCACCGTCAGCGGCAAACCCCTCAACCCGCCAAAACCGCCAGCCAAACCCCACATGCTCCTATGGATCGACACCGAAACCACCGGCCTCGACCCCAATCAGTGCGAACTCCTGGAAGTCGGCATGCAGGTCACCGACCTGAAAGCCGAAACCCGAGGCGGCAGCCTGCACCTGATCGTCCACCCCGACAACGTGCGCAACTGGGCCAACCACCCCGAAATGCTCAAAGCCTACGAAATGCACCTCGCCAACGGGCTCATGCTCGCCTGCGCCGAAGCACCCAAGACCGGCTACGACTACAAGCACACCGCGCTCAACATCCACGAATTCCTCAACGACCAACTCAGCCAATACACACTCCACCCCGCAGGAACCAACGTGGACTTCGACCTGCGCCAGCTCGACGTGCACCTCAGCCGCCACCTCGAACACCCCATCACCCAAGGACTCCACCACCGAAAACTCGATCTCACCAGCTTCCGCCTCGCCGACCAAGCCATCGGCGGCAACCCCTACCAAAACCACGCAGGCACCCACCGAGTCCAGGACTGCATCCGTCGGGACATCAACGACTACGCCAACTACCTCGACATCATCAGCGCCGGCCAACAAGGAGACCAAGCATGACCAGCATCATCGCCCACGAGATCGAGGAACGCTACCCATACACCGACAACGGCGAGCGCCTCGTCACCCAGACGAGGTTCGGTGCGTGTTTGGCGTCCAGGAAGGCGTATATGGCCGGCGTGTGCCGCAGGAATACCGATAGGGAGATCGACGCGGCGGCGTTGGCCGTCTATACGGGTACGTCGGGCATGGGCTTCGATGAGGTCGAGCCGTTGTGGTCGGAGTTGAACCCGGATGTGAAAGAGCGGTATCGGTTTTTGGCGCGGTTGGCGATCGCTGCCGCACGGACGGAGGCGTTGAAGTGAGTAGTAAGTATTGCAGGCCCACGGGTTCCGATCCGGTGTGGCGTTGCCCGGTCTGCGGTCAATGGTGGCGGCTTGATCTGCCCTGCGGTGACTTCTGGGAGCCTATGAGCAGTCTGACCGCGTTCCTGTTCTACCACGTGAAATGGAAGGCGGAACGCAAACACAGAAAGGCGGGCATATGACGCGCATTCGGATCATGTGCGATCGGACGGACGGCACCACCATCAAACTCGGCGACATCGAAACCGACAAGACCGGCAACACGATCTACTCGGCGAACCGCAGCCTCACGCAGGACGACATGTACCGGGACACCGTCACCCTCGCCCTGCTGCGCTGGATAACCCACCTCGAACAATTCAGCCAAATCACCAACCAAACCAAGGAAGACGCATGAGCATCGACCTGACGCAACAGGCGTTGAACGCGCTCGCCGACGCCGGACTCGGCAACGACAGCCCGGCCGAAGCCTACGTGATCGGATACACCCAAGGCCATGACGACGCGCTCGCGCTCGCCATTCGCATCGAGCAAACCATCACGGCCACGCCCCTCACTCCCGACGAGATCGAACGACTCGCCATCAACCTCTGGGAACACAACGGCGAGCGCCCGATCGTGTATGAGAGCGGCAAGCGCATCGCCGACCGTGAGCTCGAATGGTGGAAACAGGTCGCGGTGAGCGCATGGGGTTTTATCAACGGAACGGAGAAGGAACAATGAGGAACGGCAGACCATACGCCATCAAGATCGCGCCCGCTGCGGTGATCGCCTTCGCGGCGCTCGCCGTCGGTTACGGGCTCGGCGAACAGGCGCAGCTCGGCGAACGGGATGTGCAGACCGTCACGCAGGAGGTGCGGCGTACCGGCGACGTGAAACGCCTGTGCCTGACGGTGAAGACCGGCGGGCGTATCGACGCGATCACCTGTCAGGTGCTCGATGGCATGACGGGAGAACTCAAATGAGCGGCCGGCGACTCACCTACGCGCAGAAGAGCGTGCTGCTCCAGATCGTCAGGCACGGCGACATGCAGCCCGCCGACGGCAACCACCGACGCACCTTCCAATCCCTGGAGGAACGCGGATACACGCAAGACGTCGGATACGGACGCTATGCCATCACCGAGGCCGGCCGTCGCGCGCTGCAAAAGGACTTGTCATGAAACGCCTGAGCATCGTCTTCACCTGCGACAGCGAACCAATCGGCCTCTACGAGATCGAACGCAGGCTCAGGACGGCGGGCTTCACAAGGCCGCAGGCCGGTTCGATCATGGACGCCGAACAGTCCGACGAACTCGCCGAAGCCTACGAACAATGCAAACAGGCCGTGTTCGACGCCATGAACCACTTCGACGAACTCGCCATCGTGGAACGCGCCAACCCCTACCGAAAGGACGGCCGATAACCCATGGACTGGCGACATCAGGCCGCATGCCGCGACCACGACCCCGAACTCTGGTTCAGCGGCAAACCATACGAACAGGCGGCCGCGCTCGCCATATGCCGGTCATGCCCGGTCATCGGCGAGTGCCGCCGGTTCGCCGACGAGCACAACCGGATCAACGGCTACCAGTTGCAGGGCATCTGGGGCGGCCGCCGGTACGGGGTCAAATGACGACCCAAGAAAGGAAATCTTATGAACAACATCGACGCCAACGTCACCGCCTGGCAGCTAGGCCCCGTCACCATCATGCGAGGCACCGCCACGCCCGGCCGTGACGTGACGCACCCGGAATGCTTCGGCCGGTTCACCGTCGTCGCCCTCTCCTACGGCGGCGCGATCCGCAAGTGCATGCGCCGCGTCGCCCAAATGTGCGCCAAGCACTCCGCATGCGAACAGCTCGACCGGCAGGAGGCACGGGCGTGAGAGTCACCGAAGGCGTCAGGAAGATCATCGTGGAATGGCACGGCAAGGGCGTGCCGCCGGAAGAGACCGCGCGATCCCTGCGCATCCCCATCGACGAGGTGAAGGCCATCATCCTGCAAGCCCACCCGGCATCCGCGCCGGAAAAACCCGCCGGATCGGCGACAATAGAAGAGAAAGTTAAGGAAAGTCAGCAAACCGTTGAAAACAAGCCGTTCCCGGCCAATCCACCACGTCGGGAATAGCTTCGGGAAAGTAAAAGCCTCCACCTTTCGGCAGAGGCTCGCATTGTCCAACAAGCGAGTATAGCACCAGCGAAAGGGCGGGGATGATGGAACAACGAACATGCGCGGCCTGCGGCAAACCAGCCGGCGACGCGAACCTGTGCAAGGAATGCGTCAAGGACTGGGCGAAACGCCTCGCATGGCTCCTGAAGGCCGGCATGCCAGCCCTCCAGCAGATCGCCTACAAACAAGCCACCACCCGCGAACGCTCGCCACGCCACGGCAACAGGGCATACGCGGCCCCGCCGGTCAACGAAGCCGCCCAAGCCCTGTACTCCGCAGTGGAGACGCACCTGCAACTCACCGGCGGCATGCTCGGCGTCAAACCGATCGGCCACGACCGATACGACCGGCCCCGCACCCTCATGCAATGGGCCGACATCACCCGCCTGCTGCTGCACCACATGCCCGACCTCGCACGACTCGACACGGCCGGCGACCTATACGCCGACCTGATCCGCCTATCGGAAAAGGTCGAAACCGCCACCACGCACGCCGGCGAGCGCCGTCTTGTCGGCGTATGCCCCAACTGCCTGAACACGAAGGGGGACGACGACGAGCCGATACGCACGCCGATCTACGCCGCCCGCTCCGCGCGGTATACGGTGTGCCCCGAATGCGGCGCATGGCTCGACTTGAAGCGCGTGCGGTTGGAGTACCTGCGCAGCGCGGGGCTCATGCACATCACGCGCACGCAGGCCGACGCCGCCCGATGGGTGCGGGAGAACACGGGTGTGAGCGTGACGGGCAAGGACTTGGCGAACTGGCGCAGCCGGGGCAAGATGCCGTCCACGCGGCGCATCGACCGGCATTATTGGGAGTGGAACATCATGGAGCTGTTGGCCTGCGCGCAGGATCGCGCCGAGCGCGACGGCGGCGACGTTTGAGCGTGAGACGGTTTCGTGTTACGCTGTCGCGTGTAATCGGAGTATCGGAAAAGCCTGTCCCATCGGGGATGGGCTTTTTTCGTATCCGATCCCCTTGGATGGTTGGCCGAGCGGTCGAAGGCACCCGCTTGCTAGGCGGGCAGGCATGACAACCGACCTCATGCTTCGCGGGTTCGAATCCCGCACCATCCGCCAGCCGCCGCCGGCACCGTGCGCAACCGGCGTATGCGGCACCCGAGAAACCACCACAGACAGACGCCTCGCCGGCGGTTCTTTCCTCTTCTTCCCGCCGGCGAGCGCAGTCTGTCGATCCGTACAGGCGTTCGATTGGAGGCGTGCGTGGGCAATCCGCGGTACAGCAATGGCTATCGCCGCCGGCGCGAGCGCGAGCGGTGGCGGCACATGCGGGCCGACTGCTACATCTGCCATCGGCCCATCGACTACGAGCTCAAGGCACCGCATCCATACAGCTTCGTCGTGGACGAGACCATCGCCCTGGCGCGCGGCGGCACGCTCACGCACGACAACAGCGGGCCCGCGCACCGATGGTGCAACGCCATCAAAGGCACGCACAGTCTGGCATGGGCGCGCGAGCGCGTCGCCCAGCTCATCGCCCAGGGCAAAGCCCCGCAGCGCATCGCGCCGGTCTCGGCCGGGCCGATCCGCTGCTCGGACTGGTTCGGGGGTGGGGAGTAGACCCCACCCGGCCCCGCCGGGGCGACCACGGGCAAAGCGCCGTTTTTCCCCCGGGCTTTTTTCCACACTCGAACGGAGGCCGTCTTGGTGTCCAGAACGTCGAAAACCCCTCGCTCGAAGGGCTCGTCGAAGTCCCATAGGGTCAGCAATGCCGCCGCTTCCGGGGATCGCCGCCGCCTCCTGGTGGCGATGCGCAACCTGATCGCCGAAAAGCTCGACGAAGGGTCGATAAGCTCACGCGACCTCGCGTCATTGACGAAACGGCTCGCGGACATGAGCGCCGAGATCGAGGCGATCGACAAGGCGTCGAACGGGCACGATCCGGCCATGCAGGCCCTGGACACGGAGGACGAACGATTGGATGAACATGAGGATTGACGGGGCGAGCTGCCAGATCATCCCCGACGATTTGTACACCAGCGGAGAGCCGAGCCTCAACAGGCTCGCCGCAGCGGCGGGCGACCGGTTCGACGTCTGGCAGCGGCAGATCAACCGGATCATCCTCGCGAAAAGCGCCGACGGCTTCTGGAGCGCCCGCAACGCCGTGCTGTCGATCCCGCGCCAGACCGGCAAGACCTACGACATCGGCTGGATCGCGATACACCGCTCCGCCCGAACCCCCGGCATGCGCATCGTGTGGACGGCCCAGCACTTCAGCGTCATCAAGGACACGTTCGAAAGCCTGTGCGCGATCGTCCTGCGCCCCGAAATGAGCGGTCTCGTTGACCCCGACCACGGCATATCCCTGGCCGCCGGCAAGGAGGAAATACGCTTCCGCAACGGGTCGCGCATCTTCTTCCGCGCGCGAGAACGCGGCGCATTGCGCGGCGTCAAGAAGATCGCCCTGCTCGTCATCGACGAGGCCCAGCACCTGTCCGACTCGGCGATGGCGTCGATGCTGCCGACACAGAACCGCGCCTGGAACCCCCAGACCATCTACATGGGCACCCCGCCCGGCCCAAGGGACAACGGCGAAGCGTTCACCCGCCTGAGGGACAAAGCGCGCGCCGGCCGCACCCACTCGACCCTCTACGTCGAATTCACCGCAGACCGCGACGCCGACCCCCTCGACCGCGACCAATGGAGGAAAGCCAACCCCAGCTACCCGTCCCACACCAGCGACGAATCCATCGCCAACCTGTGGGAAAACCTCACCGGCGACGACTTCCGGCGCGAGGCCCTCGGCATCTGGGACGAACACGCCCTCAGCCAAGCCATCGACCGCCGCCAATGGGAGGAAGCCACCATCGAGCGCCGCCGCCCCGGCGGCGTCATGAGCTTCGGCATCGACATGAACCCCCAACGCACACGCCTGACCATCGGCGCATGCATGCGATACGACGACAACACCGCCCACATCGAACTCGCCGAATACCGGGACACCAACCAAGACGGCACCATGTGGGCCGTCAACCTCATCGACAAGGTCTGGGAACAAACCGCCGCGCTCGTCATCGACGGGCAAAGCCCCGCCACCGCGCTCCTGCCCGACCTCGCCCAGGCCGGCGTCACCGTCACCGTCACCGCCGCCACCGACATGGGCCGCGCCTGCGGCCGCCTCCAGGACATGCTCAGAGACGGCACCCTCACCCACCTGCCCGAAGACGGCCAACAACCACTCTGGCAAGCCGCCAACAAAGCCACCACACGCCCCATCGGCAAAAACGGCCTCTTCGGATGGAACCGACCCGACGACGACACCGACATCAGCCCACTCAACGCCGTCACTCTTGCCCTCCACGGGGCCATGACCACCAGAAGAGACCCCACCCAAGAAACGGAGACATGGTTCTAATGCCCGCCACCGACCACAACGGCCTCGCCATCACCAACCCAGCCACACAAGACGCCTACCTCGCCGTCCAATCCGCCAACATCACCCGCATCAAAGGCGTCGAAGACGACGACATGCCCACCATCCAAAAACTCCTCACAACATGGCGCGACCACTACGCACGCAACATGCTGAGAGCCGAATACTACCAAGCCCGATACCGATACAACGGCGTCGCCTACAGCATCCCCAAAGAAATGCGCGCCCTCGCCAAACCGATGATCGGATGGCCCAACAAAGCAGTCCGAGCGCTCGCCGACCTCAACGTGTTCGAGGGCTTCGACGCGCCCGACCCGCTGCAGGCGCAGGTGGACGAACTCGTGGACGACAACGCATGGGACACCGACGTCTCCGAGGCGATCACCAGCGCCTACATCCACGGATGCAGCTTCATCACCGTGTACGAAGACCCCGACGAACCCGGCCGCATCCTCATGCTGCCCCGCTCGGCCGACTGGAGCGCGGGCATCTGGGACCGCCGACGCCGCCGCCTCGGCTCGGCCTTGACCATCACCGACAAGGACGACAGAACCGGGCGCATCACCGCGTTCACCGCATGGCTGCCCGGCAAGGTCTACGAAATCGACGACAGCGAAGGCCAGTGGACGGCGCGGACGATCGAAACCCACCTCGACCGGCCAAGCGTCGTGCCCCTCGTCAACGACGCCCAGTCCTACCATCCGCTGGGCAACAGCCGCATCACCCGCACGCTCATGAACCTGACCGACTTCGGCCTGCGAACCATGGTGCGCATGGAGGCCACCGCCGAATTCTATGCAGCCCCCCGCGTGTGGTTCATCGGAGCGTCGAAGAAGTTCACCGACGACACATGGAGCAGCATCGTGAGCGTCATGAACGGCATGCCCGCCAACAAGAACGGCGACAAGCCCACCATGCAGCAGCTCCAGCAGGCATCCATGACCCCGCACGCCGACATGCTGCGCACCATCGCCCTCATGGTCAGCTCGGAAACCGACATCCCCGTCAACGACCTCGGCATCACGATGGACAACCCCGCCTCGGCCGAGGCGATGGCCGAAGCCGAACGCAAACTGTCCCGCACCGCCGACCGGCAAAACAAGCGCTTCGGCCGCGCGTTGAAGGAAGCCATGAGCATCGCACTGGCCTATCAGGGCGCAGACCCCGACGCATTGCGCGAACTGCGCCCCATCTGGGCACCGGTCAAGGAAACCAGCGACGCCGCCCGCGCAGACTGGTACCAGAAGGTCGCATCCACCAACCCCGACTTCGCCGACAGCGACGTGGGACTCACCCGCGCCGGCCTGACATTGGACGAGATCAAAGCCCACCGGGCCTACGAGAAGCAGAAACGCACCGAAGCGGCCGTGGACACGCTACGCGCCCGCCTGCACGCCGCCGATCAGACCGCCACCGGAACGGAGGCCGAGAATGGACAGCAACAGCCTGCCGCCGAGCAACCTCAGCCCGGCGCAGCGTAAAGCGTTCAACAGCCACCTCAACGACCTGTGGGACGACTACCAGGACGAACTGTCCGACCTCATCATCGAGGCCAAGACGATGGTGCCCAACAGCCTCTACTTCGGCGATGATCCCACCGGCCAAGCCCGCCTACAACTGGAAGACTACGCGCGCAAGGCCAACCTCATCGCACAGGACTACTACAGGAACGTGCGAGCCGCATGGGCCGAAGCCGCCGGCATCACCATGCCCGATTACAAGGAGGCGCAGGTCAGCTCAGACCGCGCCTTCTGGCAGATCGTCGGCGGCTACAACAACACCATGCACGTCGGCGCGAAATTCACCGACGTCATCAACGGACGAAGCAAAGCCGGCCTGACCATGGATCACCTCTGGGCCGTCAACACGCAAGGCTACACCGAAGACGACTGGGCGCGCCTCGCCAAGGACATCATCAACGAGACCGCACGCCTCACCGGACGCTTCACCGCCCAAAACGACCCCACCCGCCCCAAATACGCGCGAGTCCCCCAAGGAAAGACCTGCGCGTTCTGCGCCATGCTCGCATCCCGAGGCTTCGTCTATGCCAGCGAGGACACCGCCGGCAAATGGAACAGATACCACCACGACTGCGACTGCAAGATCGTCCCCTCATGGGGAGAGACCAAACTCGAAGGCTACGACCCCGACAAGTTCAAGCGCATGTACAAGGCCGCGAAATCACGAGCTGGCACTTCGGAAACCAATGCCGTAATGAAGACCATGAACCACATGTTTCCCGACGAGCTCACCTCTGGGGTGTTCGAACTATCGGCCGAATGGCCCGCCGAGGTCATCCAGCCACGGGCGAAAACATGGGATCATGTCTTCGAGAACCACGGTCCCGACGCGACAGTACCCGGCAAGACCCATTTTCCGAAGGAATGGGACGAGAAGAAAATCAAGTGGGCTGTAGAGGAGACCGTCGTGGCTCCCGACCTCGTCATACCGGCTGGCAGGGAACGTCAAACCCTGTATAAGATAGTGGAAGACGAGATCGTCCGCGTGTGGCTCCAGAAAACCAGAAACACCGGCGGTCGATTCACCGTCCACACGGCACACCCAGTCGTGCCGCAGCAAAAGGAGAAGCTATGGCAACAGATTCGCAATGCGAAGCCGCATACCGGCGGCTGAGGCCATACTGCGACGTCCTTGAGGAAGCCGAGGAACTGGATTACGGCCTAGCCGCCGGCGAACAGTACTACGCCCTGAGCTGGCTCATCGCCGCGATCCTCGAAAACCACGTAACCGTGCCGCAAGAACCCCTGCTCGACGCCTTCGGACTGCTCGAAGATGAAGACAAGGACGAATACGCCTCGGCCCTCGACAAAGAACTGGCCCAGCCGACATAGCTCCGGCCCATTCAAGCCACCCTCGCCGGGTGGCTTTTTCAATGCCCGAAGACGGGCATCCAAGTTTTCAGCCACCCTCGCCGGGTGGCTTTTTCAATGCCCGGAAAGGGCTCAACCACAAGGAGAACAACCATGTTCCTCAACCACACACCCCGTCACGTCCGATTCGTCGCGGCCCCGCCGGAAGGCGGCATGGCTTCCGGCGGGGCCGACCAGCCAGCCGCGTCTTCCGAATCCGAGGATGTCGGCGAACCGATCGACTGGGAAGCCAAATACAAGGAAGCCCTCGGACACTCGCGCGACTGGGAAAAGAAAGCGAAGGCCAACAAGGCCGCCGCCGACGAGCTGGAAAAGCTCAAGGAAGCGAGCATGACCGAACAGGAAAAGGCCGCCAAACACGTCAAGGAACTCGAAGACAAGGTCGCCTCCTACGAAACCGCCAAGCAGCGGGCCGAGTGGAAGGCGCAGGCGTCGGCCGAGACCGGCGTACCCGCCGACGTGATCGAAGGCGACAGCCTCGAAGCCATGCAATCGCACGCCAAGCGCATCCACGAGCTGCTCAACCCCAAACCCAAGGCCCCGGCCGTGCACGGCGCGGACCGCCAGCCGTCCGGCAAAGGCCCGAACGAGAGCATGGTCAACTACCTGCGCAACCTCGGCCTCTAACCGGCCAACATCTCCTCACCCCTCATCTGAAAGGAAACCATCATCATGGCACTCGACACCAGCAAGGTGCTGCTCCCCAAGGAAGTAGCCACCGTCATCACCAAGCGCGCCAAGGACACCAGCACCATCGCCGCGCTCTCCCCGAGCGAACCCCAGCTCTTCCTCGACAAGGACTACATGGTCTTCACCGGCAATTCCGAAGCCGAGGTCGTCGCCGAAGGCGCACAGAAGTCCAGCTACGAGGAAACCCTCACCCCAGTCGTCGGCAAACGCTTCAAGGTGCAGACCACCACCCGCGTCAGCAACGAGCTCCAGTGGGCCGACGAAGACGCCAAACTGGAGATCACCAGCAAGATTCTGGCAGACCAGGCCGCCGCAATGGGCCGCGTCCTCGACTACGTCATCTACCACGCCTTCGACCCCAAGAAGAAGACGACCCTCGACGGCTTCAACGCGCTCGCCAAAACCGCGGTCGGCGTGACGGCCACCGACGACCGCGTCGCCGACATCGACAGCCTCGCCGAGGCCGTCAGCGACGAGTACGACATCAACGGCATCGCCATGTCCAAGACCATGGCGAACGAGCTGCGCAAGATTCGCGTGCCCTCCACCGGCCAGCGCTTCTACCCGGAAATCCCGATCAACCTCCAGGTCGGCAACCTCGCCGGCATCCCCGCCGCCACGTCCGGCACGGTCAACGGCCGCCTCATCACCCCTGCGACCGGCATCCTCGCCTTCCTCGGCGACTTCCGCCTCATCAAGTGGGGCATGGTGCGCGACATCTGGAGCGAGATCATCGAATACGGCGACCCCGACAACACCGGCAAGGACCTCAAGGGCGTCAACCAGATCGCCTACCGCACCGAGGCCATGTACAGCTACGCGATCCTCGACCCCAAGGGCATCGCCGTGCTCAAGAAGCCGTCCGCCACCGGCAGGGCGGCCAAGTGATGGCCTCGCCGCTCACCCAGACGCTCGTAGTGCAGAAAACCGACGAGGCCGACGAGGCCGGCCTCGTCATCCCTGTGCGTCTGGTCAAGCCCGACGGCACCCCGTTCGCCGAAGGCGTCGCCACCGTCTCATGGGACTCGATCACCGGCAAGCCCGCGACCTTCACCCCGCCCGCGCCGACCGCCAGCGCGCGCGGCGGCGTGCTCCAGCAGGCGGCCGAAGCGCAGCTCGCCGCATCCGCCGACTCGGCGGCCATCATCGCGAAGGTCAACGCCACGCTGACCAAGCTCAAGGCCGCCGGCATCCTCGCCTAAGGAGACCCCGCATGGACGGATACCCCAGCACCCCGCTCAACCTGTCCGACGGCACAACCATGACGCAAGACGGCGGGGGAGAGGACGAAACGGACGACGAGAAGCCGTTCGCGCAGGTCGGCGACCTCGAAGCCCGATGGCACGCGCTCACCGGCGAGGAATACAAACGCGCCGAAGCGCTGCTCGCGGACGCATCCGACCTGATCCGCACCACCTGCCCGCGCTGGCCCGCCGCCAAGCCCGCCACATTGAAGCGCATCGCCTGCATGGCCGTCAAACGAGCCATGCAGGCCGGCCCCGACATGTCTGGCGTCACCCAATCCACCCAGACCGCCGGCAGCTACAGCGAAAGCCTGAGCTACGCCAACCCCGCCGGCGACCTCTACCTCACCACGAGCGAGAAGGAAGCGTTGGGCGGCGACGGCGAGGCATGGGCATACGACCTCGCAGGAGGCGCGGCATGAGAGGCGAGACCATCACCCTCATCCACCGCACCAAAACAGGCGAAGACCCCGGCGGCGGCATCATCTGGAACACCCGCGAGGAACAGGTGGACGACGTGCTCATACAGGACGGCAGCCAGTCGAACTCCACCGACCCCATCCGCCCCGACGGCATCCGCACCGCCAAAACCATCCACATGCCCCGCGCATGGCCCTACCGGAGCCTGCGCGGTGCCAAGGCGGTCATCGACGGCGTCGAATACACCGTGATCGGAGACCCCCGCCCCTACACGGGCGGCATCACCCCGACCCGATGGAACCTCACCGTCGAACTCGCCGACACCAGAGGCTAGGAGAGCAACGCATGGCAAAGGTCAAACTCAACCTCGCCGGCTTCCGCGCGGTACGCCAATCCGCACCCATCCAGCAGGCCATCGACCGACAGGCCACGCTCATCGCCGCCCGTGCCAACGGCATGGCACAGGTCGAAGGCGCGACCTACGAGGCCGCAACCCATGTCAGCACCCCCAAAGGCAGCGTCGCGCTCGCCACGACCGGGCACGGCTCCGAAGGCAACGTGAAGGCGATGGAGGACAACGCGAAACACAACACGCTGCTCAAGGCGGTGAAACAACAGTGAGCCTCGACCTCGAGACCACCGTCAAACAGTGGATCGACGCCGACCCCGAAAGCGACCTGACCGCCTACCTCGAAGTGCCCGCAGACCGCCCGCAACGGTTCGTCACCATCGAACGGGTCGGCGGCAGCGAACTCGAATACAGCAGCCACCCCATCCTCGCCATACGGGTATGGGCGGAAAGCCGATGGCAAGCCGCCCAGCTCGCCACGGGCCAAGTGCTGCCTCGACTGCTCGACCTCGACCTGCTCGACCCCATCGCCGCCGTCGGCGTGGAAAGCGTCATCGACTTCCCCGACCCCGGCCCGCCGCCGCAGCCCCGATACCAGATCACCATCCAGCTCGACGCCGCCACCCAATAAGACGACGCCGCACCATCCGAAAGGCACCATCATGGCCGAAACCAACCACAACAACAAGAAAAACGTCAGCCTCGGCAAGCCCAAGAAGACCGGCTGCCTCTACTACGCGCCCGCCGGCACCACTCTGCCCTCCGACGCGACCACCGCCCTGCCGGCAGCCTACACCTGCGTCGGCTACCTGTCGGAGGACGGCGTCACCAACGCCACCGACACCGACACCACCGACATCAACGAGATGGGCGGCATCAAGGTGCTGTCCGAGATCAGCGGCTACGGCGAGACATGGCAGTTCAACATGATCGAAACCAACGAAGCCAGCCTCAAACTGCGTTTCGGCACCGCGAACGTCACCGGCACCGCCGACAAGCTCACCGTCTACCACGCCATCCCGTCCGGCGAAAGCCTCGTGCTCGTGTTCGAGATCGCCATGACCGGCAACCGCGTCAAGCGCATCGTCGTCGCCGACGGCACCATCACCGAATTCGACGACACCACCTACAGCGCCGGCGAGGCCATCGGCTACGGCGTGACCATGAGCGCCAACCCCAGCGACCTCATCAACGGAGCCACCAGCGTCGAATACATCGCCAAAGTCACCACCGCGACAATCGCCGACAAGTGACCACACCCCGCGCCCGCCGCCCCGACGGGCGCACCCTTCCACCCTGAAAGGACACGCATATGGCAGCCAAGCAGCCGCAGGACCACAAAACCCCGAAAAACCAGCCCAAGACCGTCGAGGCCATGGGCGTCACCCTCGCCGTCAGCCCCGCGATCTTCGACGACCTCGACATGGTCGAATACCTCTACGACCTCCAAACCGCCCAGTCCGGCAACGGTGCCGGCGCGTTCGCCATCGTCCCCTTCCTCAAGAAGCTCTGCGGCCCCCAGTACACGGCCATGAAGGACGCATTGCGCGACCCCGACACCGGGCGCGTGAGCATCGACAAGGTCAGCGACTTCATCGCCCAGCTCCTCGAACAGGTCGCCCCAAACTCCTGACGCTCATAGGAATGCTCGCCACAGCGCCCGACGCGCTCGAAGCGGACTTCCAGCGTTTCTATGGGCTCAACACCGACCTCATATGGACGGGCGAACTGCCCGCCAACCGGGCGGCCGCACTGGCCGCCAACCTCCCCCGCCAGTCCATCATCTGGCAAAAACTCAACCCGCGCCTCGCATGGGACGACCAAACCTACCTCCTCGCCGACATCCGCGACAGCCTCGCGTTCCTCGCCTGGACGAAAACCAAGGAAGCCTCACGCAAGGGCGCGCGCTGGCGCGGACAACTCCAACGCCCCGGCACCGTCCGGCACGAAGCCACGGGCGGCGAGGCCGTGGCGATGGATGACGAACAACTGGCCGCATACCTGGCCGCACCGCGCACCACCATCAGGGAGGCATAGCATGGCAATCGAGATCGCCACCGCGTTCGTACAGATCGTGCCCAGCATGAAGGGCGTCGGCAAGGCCATCGAATCGGCGTTCGGCAGCGCATCGGAAACCGCCGGCAACACCGCCGGCATCAAAGCCGGCAACGGCTTCGCCGGCGGCTTCGGCGCGAAACTCGGCGTCATCACCGGCATCGCGCAAAGCGTCGCGGGCAAGGCCATCGAAGCGTTCATGGGCCTGTCCGGCGAGATCACCAGCGCCTCCGACAGCGCCCAGAAGTTCGCCAGCACCCTGAACTTCGCCGGCGTCAGCGAACAGCAGATCAAACGACTCACCGCCAGCACGCAGGACTACGCCGACAAGACCGTCTACGACCTCAACGACATCCGCAACACCACCGCCCAATTGGCCGCCAACGGCGTGCCCAACTACGACAGGCTCGCCGAAGCCGCAGGCAACCTCAACGCCGTCGCCGGCGGCTCCGCCGACACCTTCAAGTCCGTGGCGATGGTGCTGACGCAGACCGCCGGCCAGGGAAAACTCACGACCGAGAACTGGAACCAGCTCTCTGACGCGATCCCCGGCGCGAGCGGCAAAATCCAACAGGCACTCAAGGAGGCCGGAGCCTACACCGGCAACTTCCGCGACGCGATGGCCGACGGGCAGATCACCGCGCAGGAATTCAACGACGCGATCATGTCGCTCGGCTTCACCGACGCCGCAGTGGAAGCCGCCACATCCGCCAGCACCATCGAGGGAGCCACCGGCAACCTCGAAGCCGCGTTCGTCAAGCTCGGCGCGAGCGTGCTCGACAGCGTCAAACCCGCCATCACCGGCGGCATGAGCTGGATCGCCGACGGCGTCACCAACGCCGTGCCCGTCGTCCAGGCAGGCATCGAGGGGCTCATCGGCTGGTTCCAGCGCCTCTACTCCAAACTGGAGGAAAACGGCGCGATCACCGCGTTCAAGAGCGCATGGGACACCATTCGGGACGCGATCATGGGCGTCGTCAACATGGTCATCGACTGGGTGAAACTCATGCCGCCCGACGGGGTCGCGACCGCCATAAAACTCGTCGCCGACACGTTGAACCTCATCGTCGGCAACGCCGGCAAGCTCGCGCCCGTGCTCATACCGGCCGTCGCCGCGTTCCTCGGCTTCAAAACGGCCACGGCGGGCATCACGGCGGTCGCCGGCGGGCTCGACGGCATCTTCAACGCCGCCGTGAAGGTCAAGAACGCCGCCAACGGCGTCACCGACCTCGTCAACGGCATAGGCGGCATCTCCGGCCGCATCCAGAAGATAGCCGCATCCACCAAGATCGCGCAGAACGCGCAACTCGCATGGAACGCCGTGACGAGCGCCGGCACCGCCATCCAACGGGCCTTCAACGCCGTCCTCAAGGCGAATCCCGTCGGATTCTGGGTCACGATCTTCGCCACGGTGGTCGCCGCGCTCGTCTGGTTCTTCACCCAGACCGAGGTCGGCCGCAAGGCGTGGGCCGCGTTCACCTCATGGCTGTCCGAGACATGGGCCGCGCTCGTGGAGGGCGCGAAGGCGATATGGAACGGGCTCGGCGAATTCCTCGCCGACCTATGGGCGACGATCACAGGCGGCGTGCAATCCGCATGGGACGGCATCGCCGGCTTCTTTGCAGGCCTATGGCAGACGATCAGCGGCGGCGTCACCGGCGCGTGGACGTCGATCACCACGTTCCTGTCCGGCGTGTGGACCGGCATCAGCACGACCGCCACGACGATCTTCACCAGCGTCCGGGACTTCATCGTCAACGTGTTCACCGTCATCGGCGCGCTCATCGTCGCCCCGTTGCAGGCGATCCAGAACGGCATCGACACCGTGTTCGGCTGGATACTCTCGTTCATCACCCAGCAGATGAACAGCACGAACACCGTATGGAGCACCGTATGGACGGCGATCTACAACGTCGTCAACACGATCTTCACGCTGATAAGCGGCTACATCTCGACCGTGGTGAACGCGATCCGCACCGTCATCGTCGTGTTCCTCGACCTGCTCAAGGGAGACTGGCATGGCGCATGGGACGCGATCAAATCGTTCTTCACGACCACATGGGACGGCATCAAAGCGTTCCTGTCGAACATCCTCGACGGAATCAAAAGCATCTGGACGAGCGTATGGACGGCCGTAAGCCAGTTCTTCACGGATGTCTGGAACAGGATCGTCGCGTTCTTCACGCCGATCATCAACGGCATCAGGAACACGATCGGCAACGTCCTCAACGCCATCAGCGGCGTATGGACGAGCGTCTGGAACGCGGTCAGGTCCGTCGCATCCGCCATCTGGAACGCGATCAGCGGCGTGGTGTCCACATGCATCCAGAATGTGCGCAACACCATCTCGACCGTCCTGAACGCCATCAGCGGCGTATGGACGAGCGTATGGAACAGCGTCAGCTCGTTCCTGGGAAACATCTGGCACGGGATCACGTCGGCCGTGTCCAACGGCATCCAATCCGTGTCGAACACCGTCGGCCGCATCCGCGACACCGTGCTCGGCGCGGTCAGCGGGGCCGGCGGATGGCTGTACGACACGGGCCGTCAGGTCATCAGCGGCCTCATCAACGGCATCGGCGGCGCGTTCCAGTGGGTCAGGAACACGATCAGCAACCTCGGCAGCAGCCTCGTCGGCTGGGCCAAGGGCGTGCTCGGCATCCACTCGCCATCGAGAATCTTCCGCGACGAGGTCGGCAAATGGATACCCGCCGGCATGGCCCAAGGCATCGACAAGGCCAGCGGCCTCGTCGCCGACAGCATCGACGGACTGACCGACATGGTCCCGACCGTCAGCCTGAAGACCGACACCAGCCGACTCGAAACCCCGCTCGCATACCACGGCACCGTCAACGGCGGCCGGATCGCGTACACGATGGACGAACAGGCCGGCGGATACGCCACCAAACAGGACATCATCGACGCGATCGACGCGGCCCTCGCCGCCGGCATCACGCTCAACCTCAACGACCGTGGCGGCGAGGTCATGGCCGGCAAGCTCGCCAAACCAATGAGCTACGAACTCAACTACCTCGCCATGAGAGGCCGTTAACAGAGAGGAAAGCATCATGCTCTACCAGCGGCGCATGCGCCTGCCGCATGTCGAAGACCCCACGCTCAACGGCGTCCCGCTGGAACGCATGATGCTGTCCCTATCCTCCGACGGCGTGACCATCGACGCCGCCAAATCGACCTTGAGCATGCAGGACATGCCCGGCCGCGACGGCCGGCTCGACCTGACCCTCACCGACCCGACCGGGGCAGCGTACATGGGCGACCGCGCCATCACGCTCAGCCTGTACGCCATCGGCGGCGAAGACGACATCCTCGCCGCCAAAACCCGGCTCGCCGCCCTAGCCGGCACCATAGTCTCACTCTCATGGCGCAGCCTGCCCGGCGAATACCAAGGCCGCATGAGCCTCGGCGCGTGGGAAGACAAATGGGCCGGCGACCACCAGATCGCCACCCTCGTGCAAGCCGAGATCGACGCCCACCCCTACCTGATCGGCCGCAGCCAATCCATCGCGCTCAAAACGGACGCGAACACGATCCACGTCAAAGGCAACCGGCCATGCTGGCCCACATGGACGCTCACCCCCGCCGCCGACGCCAAGACCGTCAGCATCAAGGACGCGCACGGCCACAAACTCGCCGTCACGTCCACCACCGCCATCACCGGACGCATCTCCATCGACACCGACCCCGACCACCGGGAGCTGCGCGTCAACGGCAACCTCATGACACCCACACTCGAATCCGACTACTTCCCCCTATTGCCCGGCCTGAACACGCTCACCCTCACCGGAGCCACCGCCGCCAGTCTCGCGTACAGGCCACTCACACTCATCTAGGAGCACACTCATGCGATACATGATCTTCGACCGCTGGGGCAACCCGCTCGGCGACCTGCCCTACGTCATCAAGGCCATCCGCACGAGAGCCACCGACGGCACCGACACCCTCGACATCACCACCATCGGCGAGATCAACAAGGACGAACGCATCGCGTTCAAGGACTCGATGGGCCGCTGGGCGGAATACCTGTGCCAGTCCACCCAGACCGCCCGCGCCGCAGGCATGCCCGTCACCGTCGCCTACTGCACCGGCAGCATCGCGGAACTCTCGCGCACCTATATCGAGGACAAACGCAACCGCGCCGCGAACGCCAAAGCCTGCCTCGCCAAGGCATTGGAAGGCACCCGGTGGGCGGTCGGCACCGTCGAGACCGGCACCCTCACCGGCACGGCCGACCTCAGCTTCTACCACTGCACCGTCCTCGACGCCGTCCAGAAGACCGCCGACACCTACGGGCTCGAAGTCCAGACCGAAGTCCAGCCCGACCCGACCGGCAACCGGATCGGCCAACGCATCATCCACCTGCTCGAACACCGAGGCTCCACCAACACCACAAAACGCTTCGAATACGGCAAAGACCTCACACAAATCAAACGAGACATCGACAGCGGCGACGTCATCACCCGCCTCTACGGCTGGGGCAAAGGCATCGAACAAACCAACGACCAAGGCGAGGCCACCGGCGGCTACGGCCGCAAAATCAGCTTCGCCGACGTCAACAACGGCAAACCCTACATCCAAGACGACAACGCGCTCGCCAACTGGGGCATCGTGGGAGCCGACGGCACCAAACACCACAGCGAAGCAAGCGTGGACTTCCCCGACTGCGAAGACCCCAAGGAACTCCTAAACCTCACCAAAGCGGCGCTCAAGACCCGCACCACGCCGACCGTCAGCTACACGGCCGACGTGACCGCACTCGGCCAAGCCGGATACGACCCGGAAGGCACGGACGTCGGCGACAGCGTGCAGATCATCGACACCAGCTTCGCCACACCATTGCGCCTCGAAGGCCGCATCCTCCAGATCGAGGAAGACCTGGCCGGCAGCCTCGCCGACACCAAGATCACTCTCGGCAACATCCGCCAGACCTACACCCAACGCCTCGCCGCCCAACAGCAGGCCCTCGACAAGCTCGTATCCAACTCCGGCGCATGGAACAGCGCCGCCGGCGGCACCGGCCCGTACATGAAGGACCTCATCGACCGGATCAACCAGATCATGAACGCCACCGGCGGATACACGTACCTCAAACCCGGCCAAGGCATCTACGTGTACGACAAGCCCGAGGACCAGACCCCCACCCAATGCATCCACATCGGCGGCGGCTACTGGCGCATCGCCGACCACAAAAAACCGAACGGGGACTGGGACTTCCGGGCGCTCGCCAACGGCAAGGGCGTCTTCGCCGACACCCTCTTCACCGGCCGACTCTCCGACGCCGCCGGCCTGAACTATTGGGACATGGACACCGGCGAATTCAGCCTGTCCGCCCGCAGCACCATCGGCGGCAAGACCGCGCAGCAGTACGCCGACGGCGCGGTGTCCGACGCGAACTCGTACACCGACCAAGCCAAGCAGGCGGCGATCACCGAGGCCAAGCGTCAGGCCGACGCGGCCGATACGGCCAAGCTCGCGGAGGCGAGGAAGTACGCCGAGACCAAGGCGACGGAAGCGCTGACCGCAGCCAAGGCGCAGTCCAAAACGGACAGCGAGGCCGCGAAGGCGGCGGCGCAGGCCTACGTGGACGCGCTCGACGAATCTCTGGGCCAGCGCAGCATCTTCGACCGTTTGACGAACAACGGCAAGACGCAGGGCATCTACCTGTCCGGCGGACTGCTGTATCTGAACGCCACGTACATGAAGACCGGCGTACTGGATGCGGCACTCGTCAAGGCCGGCCGCCTCACCGACAAAAAGGGCCTGAACTATTGGGACATGGACACCGGCGAATTCAGCCTGTCCGCCCGCAGCACCATCGGCGGCAAGACCGCGCAGCAGTACGCCGACGGCGCGGTGTCCGGCGCGAAGACCTACGCCGAGGCGATCATGGCCTACGGCAGCAACCTCGTGCGCAACCCGAACGGCAACCCCGACCACGACCTCGACAAGCTCGGCGCGAGCAAACTCACCAAGACAATGCCCGCCACACACCCCGAGGGCATCACGAGCGCGATCCACCTGGGCAACGTGCGAGACACGTACTTCGGATGGCCGCTCGACACGTTCCGGGGCCACACGTTCCGCCTGTCCGGCTGGGCATACCGCAAGGCCGGCAATGTCACCAGCAGCTTCGGCATCCACTGGACGGACACCGGCAACGGCAACCACTGGCAGACCATCGCCCAATCCGCCGCCAACGCGAACGGCTGGACATACGTGTCCGGCAGCTACGCCGTGCCATCCAACGCCAAAACCGCACGCCTGTGGATGCAGGTCGATCGCAACACCGCCACCGCATCCGACGCCGACTGGTACTGGACCGGCCTGCAATGCACCGACGAGACCGCCGCCCGCAGCTACGTGGACACCTTCGAAGGGGAACTGACCCAGACCTACATCTTCAACAAGCTCACCAACAACGGCCAAAAACAAGGCCTCTACCTGTCCAACGGCCTGCTGTACATCAACGCCACCTATATGAAGACCGGCGTCATCACCGGCAAACGCTCCTACTGGAACCTCGACACCGGCCAGTTCGCCATGACCGACGCCAACGGCAACGAAACCGTCCACCTCGACGGGAACGGTGCCAACAACCTCCTGACCGGCACCTTCCGAACCGCCCGAACCGGCAACAGGGTGCAAATCAGCCCGAGTTTCAAACAGACCGAAATCTCCGGCACGGACTCCTTAGAAGGCGCAGGCATCCAGTTCTACCACGGAAGCGGCTCGTACCAGCACCCGTACATCGCGGTCGAGTCCACCACGCAGCAGGAGGGCGAAGTCAGCGCGCTCACGTTCAACGGCGGGCGGCGCGCGGAGCACGACCCCGGCGCGTTCGCCAGAATCGGCGAACGCAAGGCCGACGACAACACCACCAAGGTCGGCACCGTGTTTCTCGCCGCAGAAAAGGACTATGACTCGACCGATCCCAGCAGTAGGCGTGCCTACCTAAGTCTGTGGTCTCCCAAGACCGGGGACACGACCGCCACGCTCGCAGCGCGAGACCCCAATGGCCTGGTCGGAATCCAAGCCGACATCGACAGCGGATACCTGTACATGGGAGGCTTCCTCGGCGGCTTCTCCGGCGGGCGCTCCACCTTCCAAACCGCGTGGTGGGAAGGCCAAAACATCGGAGCCATGAAATACACGCAATACACCCTCACATCCTCCAATCCCGCGAAATACGGCTCATACAAGGCGTTCGCCACCGTCGACCACCGAGGCGACGACTGGGCGCTGATATGGAGCACCGTATCCGACTGCACGGCAAGCGGATGGATCATATGGGTATCCACCGGGCCGAAGCAGGTCGTCACCGACGTCAACTCACACTGGAACTACAACACCAGCACCGGCGTCGTCTCCAACCTCTCCATCAACGTAAACAGCAGCGACCTATTCAACGGCACCAAAAACTACTACCTCAACACCATCGGATTCCTCAAAAAATAGGAGACACCATGCAAATCACCACCATCAACGGCCAACCCACCCTCCTCATAGACCGACCACTCACCGCCGACACCACCCCGCCAGCCGCAGTCACCGACGGCATGACCACCATCGCCACCACGCCACCCACACCCGACATGCGCCACGACGCCATACCACTCGCCGCAATCGCATCATGGCGCACACTCCTCGGCATCGAAACCGACACCGAAGCCGTAGCCGCCATCCTCCACGTCCGAGACCACGGCGAACCAGACCCAGACCCCCAAACCGGCGAAACCGCATGGACAAGCGCCTACAACGCCATCGAAAACGCCATCAACACCACCACCGCGCCCGCCGACAATACACCCGACGATCCGCTCACCGCCGGCCGCAACAAAACACGCGGCCTGCTCGGCCTCCCGCTCCTGCCGGACACGGCAACCACCAACCCATCCGCCGAAGACGAAACCGACGCCCCGACCACCATCGCGCTGCCCGCCGGCATCGAACCAACGGAACTCGGCAACCTCCTCGCCGACCACGCCGACGACATCAACGACGCCACCGACCGATTCATCGAATCACTCACCCAAACCAACGACGGAAAGGACCACGACTGATGGACGACAAAAACCTCTACCCGGCCATGATCGGCAAACTCCGCGAAATGCTCGCCGACAGCACCGTCCAGATCGCCGCACTCCAAGCCCAGATCGACATACTCGCCAAGGAAAACCAACGCCTCACCGACCAATCCAACAAGGACGACGACAATGGCAACGCTTGACAGCTTCCGCGAAGCCGCAGGCGAACCCATCCAACTCGACCTAGCCAACGGCTACATCGCAGACATACGCCTCAACGCCGGCGACATCAACGGCCGCACCATCACCGTCGAACTCACCGACAACGGCACCCCCATCACCGACACCACCGGCATCACCGTCGCGCTCGCCTACAACACCAGTCCCGGCAGCGGGCTGGGCGACCGCGTGAGCATGCCGGCAGTGTTCGGCACCCCCACGGCCACGTACCGCGTCGCCGTGCCGCGCAAGGCGTTGCAGCACGCCGGCGCGATCCTCATGGGCATCGAGGTCAGCGTCAACGGCACGCGAACCTGTTCGCGCAACTTCCACGGCATCGTCGAACGAGCCGTGTTCGACGCGACCGCGCCCGACGCGCAGGATCAGATGAACGTCCTCGAACAGCTCATCGACGACGCGAACAAGGCCGTCAGGAACGCGGTCAGCGCGGCCGGCGAGGCCAGGGACGCCGCCAACGCGGCACGCACCAGCGTGATCGAATACCGGCAGCTCTCCGACGACTGCAAGGCCAAGATCGCCGCCAGCGCGGCCGCCGGCGTGGTCTTCGCGACCCAAGCCGACATCGACGCCCAGTACGACACCGTGATCGCGCCGGCATTGTCCGACGCCGAAACGATCCCGCCGCTCACCCAGTCCGACATCGACTGGGCGCTCGACATCATCAACCGATAAACAGGAAGGAGCCATCATGGCGAACACGCAGAAGGTCATGACCCTCGCCGACACCGCCCAGCTCATCGCCAAGGTGCACGCCACCGCCGCCAAGGGCGTGCGCTTCGAGTACGACAGCACCAAGGGCGAATACGGCAACCTCGCCAGCTACTTCACCGCCCACAAGGACGGCAAGGTGTACGGCGTGAAATTCCCCAAATACACGTACAGCAACACGCCAACCGGCGTGAAGACCCGCGACAACGCCAACCTGACCATCGAGATCAGCACCAACGACAAGGCCGGCAGAGACGACTACAGCGCCCTGAACGCCTTCCGCACGTGGGACGTCAACGCCACCGTGGACGACGACGGCATACCCCACGTCACCGCCATCGACGGCATCGACACCCGCTTCAAACGCGACGGATCGAACGGCGACGTGTACGTCATGACATGCCCCGGCTACTACAAGCTCGACAGCACCAGCACCCACAACGAATTCCTCTACAGCGACACCCAGTACGACGGCTACGCGCCATTGCCCGGCGTGCTGCTGCCCGACGGCAGCAAACGGCCATGCCTATTGTTCGCGAAATACGCCGCGTCCCTCGACTCCCAGCAGCGACCCCTGTCGGTCAGCGGCAAGGAGATCGACCGCGAATTCGGCTCCCAGAACCGAGCCATCGACTACGCGCTCAAAAAGGGCAAGGGCTACGCCGGCCGCTGCGCCGGCGACACCTTCTACGTCCAGCTCATGCTCATGCTCAAATACGCCACCAAAAACTCGGACGTGCTCGGCGGCTGCTGGCAGTACACGCAGCAAACCGCCGTCACCAAGGCCGAAACCGGCGTCAAGCGCGTCATCATCGCCACCAGCGCCGCCAACAACTTCGACGTCGGCAGCACCGTCAACGTCGGCACCGACAAGGAACGCAACAACACCGACAACTACAGCGCCGCCCGGGCACGCACCATCCTGAGCAAGACCAACCTCGACGCCGGCAACACCGCCCTCAACCTCGACGGCGACGCCATCACCACGACCACCGCATGCTTCGTCAACACCATGCCGTGGAAGACCGGGGCCACCGACAAGCTGCTCGGCACCGACGGCCGCCCATCCACCGCGTTCGCAGCCGACCACCAACCCATCCGCCTACAGGGCATCGAACTGTTCAACGGCATCTACGAAAGCGACGCCGACCTCGTCGCCAACGCCGTCAAGGACAGAGACGACCTCGGCCGCATCGAACTCTACCGCGTGTTCGACATCACCAAGGCCTCCAAGACCTCGACGGCGAACTACACCAAGATCGGCGAATTCGCCGCACGCGACAAGACCACGGACAACTTATGGCGATACGCCGAGGACTTCACTTTGTCCAACGGCGTCATCATCCCCACGGGCCTGACCGCGACGAGCACCACAGGCATGTGCGACGCCATCGGGGCCAACCCGCTCACATCCCAAGGCCTCCGTCAGGTGCTGCGCTTCGGCTACCTCTGGGATGGGGTGCAGTGCGGCGCTTTCGCCGCGACCCTCTGGAACGACCTCGCGAATCGCTGGTGGAACCTCGGGGGCCGCCTTTCTGCGCTCGGTCGCACGAAGGCGTAGCCGCAGTGCGATGGGGGTGAAGCGCAGCGAGGGGGCGAAAGCCCCCTCATGACGTTTCGCAGCCTTTTGGGATTTGTGGCGGTACGCCTCCGACGTCCCAGTGCGTGGTGCAGCGCTTCGGCAACCTCAGGGATGGGGTGCAGTACGGCGCTTTCGCCGCGAACCTCAGGAACGACCTCGCGAATCGCAGGTGGAACATCGGGGGCCGCATATCCGGTCAATCCTGTCAACACGATCATTACGCCACAACTACCCTCCACGCCAGCCAGTGAGAGGGCAAGCCACGGCCCAGCCGAAAATCAAACCGAGCACCCGGCCAGTAGACCCGAACCCATCCAGCACCGTCGGCAGCCGGCATAGTCCAGATAGGAAACGCTCTGAAAACCCATTGCAAGCACACCCGTTGCGAAACCCCCGCATTCGTCCGCAGGGCGATCGACCACTACCTCAAGGGCAAACGATCCCGCCGCGACGTGACCCGCTTCCTCGAAACCCACCCAGACCTCGACCTGCTCGCCGAACGGATCGCCGACGAGATACGCGAAGGCCGATACCGCGACACCCGGATCACGTACTTCAACCGCATCGAACCGATCAGCGGCAAGCACCGTGTCATCGGCCGCGAAACGGTCAGGCACCAGATATACGACCATGTGGCCGTCATGGCCCTCCAGCCATTGTTCGACGCGAAGGTGGGACGATGGCAGACCGCCAGCATCCCCAATCGCGGCACCATCGACGCCCGCCGCGCGATCAAACGATGGACACGCGAACGATCCAGCAAATGGTTCGTGAAGCTCGACGTGCGCAAATACTATCCCAGCATCGACCGCACCACCCTGAAGGCGATGCTCACGCGCGACGTCGGCGACCCAATCCTATTGCGCCTCGTGTTCCACCTCATCGACCGGTACCAAGGCGACAACGGCCTCAACATCGGCAGCTACCTCAGCCAATGGCTCGCCAACTACTACCTGAGCCACGCCTACCACTGGATCGAATCGCCGGCCATGACCATCGAACGCACCAGCCGGCGCACCGGCGAGATCACCCGCCGCCGGCTCATCACGCACCAACTGTGGTACATGGACGACCTGCTGCTCATCGGCACCTCCAAACGAGATCTGAAGATCGCAGCCCGCCGCACCGTCCGCTACCTCAAAGACCGGCTCAAACTCGACGTGCACGAGGAATGGAACTGCAAACGCCTCGACCTCGAACCCATCGACATGGTCGGCTACACGTTCCGGCCCCACGGGCGCGTCAACATCCGCAGCGGCGTGTTCCTCCGCGCCCGCCGCACCTTCAGCCGCGCCAGACGCCGGCCCATGACCGAACGGCTCGCGCGGCGCTGCTGCTCCTACTACGGGTACCTGCGCAACAGCGACAGCATCCGATACCGGCGACGCCACCGCATCGACCACACCATGCGCCGCGCAACCCGGTATTTATCCACCCAACACAGGAAGGAAAAACCATGCTCCAGACCGTATCCAGCACCGAACCCCTCGAAGAGGTCAGCTACTACCCGCGCGGCGACGGCCTCGCGGACATCCGCATCCGCCGCAACATCACCACCGTCATGCACGAGGACGGCGATACCACGTGGACGGAATACACCGCCGACGAAGCCTATACCGTGCGCGACCTGACCGAACAGGAGGCCATCGAACAGGCCGACAGCATCTGGCTCGACTGTTTGCAGGCGTCCAAATCGGACAGTCAGCGCCTCGCCGGCTTGGAGGCGTCAAGCCTCGATCAGGACGAGGCATTGGCTGAAATCTACCAGCTCCTGTCAGGGGGTGAAGCATGAGCAAAGCCATGATCCGCGTCTACGCGCGCCTCGTCATCGCCGGCCGCAAGACCATCGACGACGTGCCCGCAGCGGGCCGCGAAGCCGTACGGGCATACATCGCCGGCCTCGACGAGGGGAGCGGAGAGTGAACCCCATAGCCCAGCAGCTCACCGTCTGGGCCGCCACCGGCATCATCACCGCCCTGGGCGGATACATGCTCGGATGGTGGCGCGGCTACCGACGCAAATCCGACGCCATGCAGACCGGCGTGCGCACGCTCCTGCTGTGCAAGCTCGAACAGATGCAGCGCGACATGGTCGCCAACGACGGCATCGCCGACAACACCGCCAAACAGACCGCACAGCTCGTCTACGACAGCTACCACAGCCTCGGCGGCAACGGCCACGGCACCCAAGTCAACCAGGACATACAGGACGCGCCGATAGCCCCGAGAAAACCACAGGCTTAGCCCTCGCCGATCCCGGCGGGGGCTATTTTCATGCCCACCACATAGGAAGGAAAACGAATGGGCAGATTCAAGAACAAAAGCAAGCCGCTGCAGGCCCTCATCGCGGCACTGTTCGCCGTGCTGCTCGCGTGCACGCCGGCGATCGCCATGGCCGACATGGTCGGCATCGACGTGTCCGGCTGGCAGGCCTCGAACGTCACCTGCACCGCCAGCTACGACTTCGCCGTCGTCAAGGTCAGCCAGGGCGTCGGCTTCGAGAACTCCAGTTGGCGCACGCAGGCCAAGTGCGTGACAGACCGGGGCAAGAGCCTCGGCCTGTACCATTACGCCGGCGGCAACAACGCCGCGAGCGAGGCCGACTACTTCGTCGGCAGGGCACGCGACTACATCGGCAGGGCCGTGCTCGTGCTCGACTGGGAAAGTTATCAGAACGCCCAGTGGGGCAACGGCGACTGGGTGCGCCGGTTCGCGCAGCGCGTCCACACGCTCACCGGCATATGGCCGATGGTGTACGTGCAGGCCAGCGCCCTCAACCAAATCCCATCCGACGTGCGCGCCAACTGCGGCCTATGGGTCGCCCAGTACGCCAGCAACGCGCCCACCGGCTACCAGAGCCGCCCATGGAACTACGCGATCTACGGCGAAGCCATGCGCCAGTACACCTCCAACGGCTGGGTCAACGGCTACAACGGGCCGCTCGACCTCAACTACTTCAGAGGCGACGCAAGCCAATGGCAGGCCTACGCCAACCCCGCCGGCGCAGCCAAGCCCGCAACCCCGCCGCAGACCGAGAAGCCGCCGACCCAGACCATCGACCTACAGGCACTCGCGACCGCCACCATCCGTGGCGACTACGGCAACGGCCAGCAGCGGCGCGACGCGCTCGGCGCGAACTACGACAAGGTCATGGCGATCGTCAACCAGCGCCTCGCCGGCACCGCGACCGTAGCGCCGCAGCAGGCCGCGCAGGCCAACACGACCCGCGTGGCCGTCCGCTCCGGCGACACCATGAGCGGCATCGCCTCGCGCACCGGCCTGTGGCCGCTGTCCAAGTGGAGCGTGCCCAGCGGCAACCTCAACCTGATCTACCCCGGTCAGGTCGTCACCTACAACGGCGGCGGCAGCGTCGCCACCGGCAGCAACGCGCCACCGGCAACCCGTACCGTGACCGTGCGCAGCGGCGACACCCTCAGCGGCATCGCCGCCCGCCTCGGCATCGGCTACACGCAGCTCACCGGCTATCGCAGCGGCAACCCCAACGTGATCTACCCCGGCGAAGTGCTGCACTACTGAACTACTGAGAACCCGAACCCAACCTGGGAACCCCGCACCTTAGCCGGGCGGGGTTCCCAGGTTCCAAATCACAGAATCGAGGACAATATGACCGACGAAAACACCGAACCCAAGACCGCCGTCACGGAGCCGACCGTGCCAGATTGGCTGCTGCCGAGCCGCGTCTATGACGTGCTCAAATGGCTCGCGCTGATCGTGCTGCCGGCCATCGGCGTGCTCGTGCAGACCCTCGGCCCCGTATGGGGCTGGACGTGGGCCGATCAGGCCGCGACGACCATCAACGCCGTCGCCCTGGCCATCGGCGTCGTCATCGGCGCAAGCACCCTCAAGGCCAAGGCATCCAAAACCGAATAACCATAAAAACACCGCCCCTCCATCCGGCATAACGCTGGACGGAGGGGCGGTTTTCACGTTTTGGGAGTAGCTTTCCGAGGCTCATTTTCTGCCCACATTTTGCCCACATTTTTCGTAAAAACAGGTTAAAAACCGTTAAAACCGGTTAAAACGAAAAAAGCCGCTCAGCCCTACTCCCGCAAGGCAAAGCGGCCATTTTCCAACCCACTCTCAGCTCAGTGCGTCCTTCAACTTGCTAAAGAATCCCTTCTTCTGACCGGTTTGCGGACGGGAAGCCTGGGAGACGTGCGTGGCATCGGAATCATGCGAGGCGGCGAACTGTTCAATCAGTCCCCGCTCGGACTCGCTGAGCTTGGTGGGAATCAGTACGTTCACATGGGCAACCAGATTGCCGCGCTCATCCTTATTGCGAATATTGGTAACGCCCAGACCCTTCAATGTCACCGTATCCTCAGGCTGGCAGCCCGCCGGAATGGATACGGTCTGCTCGCCGTCAAACGTATCAATGGACAGATCGTGTCCGAGCACGGCCCAGCTCATCGGAACCTGAATCCAGCAATGCAGGTCATCGCCGTCGCGGGTGAACTGCTTATCTGCCTTGATGCGAATATCAATGTACAAATCGCCGGCAGCGCCGCCGCCCTCACCGACTTCACCCTGGTTGGCCAAGCGCAGTCGAGCATTGTCGTTGATACCGGCCGGCACAGTGACACCCACATTACGCGTGGTGCGAACGCGGCCGTGACCCATGCAGCTCGGGCATGGATTCTGGATGATGGTGCCGTGACCCTCGCAGCGCTCACAGGGAGCGGAGGTCATCATCTGGCCGAGCATAGTGCGCACGACCTTTTGCATGAAGCCCTGTCCATGGCAGTCCGGGCAAGTGACCGGCTGGGCGCCGCCTTGTGCGCCGGAGCCACCGCACTCCTGACACAGGGAGAACGTATTGATCTTGACGTGCGCCGTGCCGCCGAATACGGCGGTTTTCAAGTCGATGGAAGCGGAAGCCAGCGCATCGCGTCCAGGCTGTGTGCGCGGCACCGGGCCCTGTGAGCCGCCACCGAATGCGGAACCAAAGAACGTGGAGAATACGTCTCCCATATCGCCGAATCCCGCGCCGGAGAAGCCGCCAGCACCGGCGTTCGGATCGTTGGGGTCAACGCCGGAATCATACATACGGCGCTTATCCGGATTGGACAGCACATCGTAGGCGTTGTTCACTTCCTTGAACTTGTCCTCGA
>OBZY01000050.1_pt1 | contig 65427 bp, 48 predicted proteins | sample 1477051 | NCBI WGS metagenome assembly OBZY01 (sample SAMEA2580270, study PRJEB22360) | human gut metagenome | biome: human gut; feature: human-associated habitat; material: faeces | place: Denmark | collected 2008/2010
ATAAAATCAACCAAAAAAGTAGTACAAACACACTCTTGAGTTCTCAAACCACCACACATCAACAAGCTTCGTTCTCAGGAGGAGAAGTCCGCCGTGCTGAGCAGCAAGAGATAAACATACACGGGATGGGCGAACAACGCAAACTGATGGGCGCAAGAAAGCTAGGAACCGTTGCAATGACGCGGTTCCTTCGGCGTGTCGCAAAAGCCTGTTTTTGGCCTTCTGATACCAGAATAGACCTCGAATACCGCTCCACACGGCACTACACTCACTGTATTTCGGCGTGTCGCGGATTGTTCACCGCCCATTCACCGCGTCCGCGTCGCCGCATGCCGGGTACAGCGCGTCCTAATGTTTCAGTATGAACGAACGAAACATCATCGAAACCCAACCGGAGCGCACGGATCTGCCGCTCATCGTGATTCCCGTGATCGTCGAATCAATGATCGAGCCGTTCGCCGCCAACTTCCCCCTGCTGCACGATATCGCCCGCATCCGCATGCACTGCGATTTCACGCTGGACACCGACACCATCCTCGAACGCACCAAGGATGCCGAAGCCGTCATCGTCATCGGCTTCCACATCACCGATGACATATTGGACGCGATGACCGTTCGGGGCCATGTCTCGTGCTTTGCGTTCGGCGGCACCGGCGTCGCCAGCTACATCAATCTTCCCGTCGCGCGCGAGCGTGGCATCCGCGTGTGCAACGTCGTGCATTACGGCGACCATGCCGTGGCCGAGCACGCATTCGCCCTGATCATGGAGCTCGCCCGACAGGTCGGCCGGCTTGACGCGCAGGTGCGTCGCAGCGACTGGGGCGGCATCGACGGCATCGGGCTGCACGGCAAGAAGCTCGGTCTGGTCGGATTCGGCGGCATCGGCCGGACCGTCGCCCGCATCGCCAATGGTTTCGGCATGAAGACACTGGTATGGAACAGCCATGTGCACGGCATCGATGGGTTGGACATCACCCTCATTGACGATATGGATGAGGTGTTCGCGCAGTCGGATATCATCAGCCTGCATCTGCCGCTGCTCGACGGCACCGCGGGCATCATCACGTCTCGGCAGCTCGACCGGATGCGCCCCGGTTCGATGATCGTCAATACCGCCCGCGCAGAAATCATTGAACCGGGGGCGTTGACCCGCCGGCTTCAACGAGGCGACGTGCGTGCGGCCATCGACGTGTTCGACCATGAGCCGCTGCCGATGGACGACCCGCTGCGCTCCTTGGACAATGTCGTATTGACGCCGCATGTGGCATGGCGTGACGACGAGGCCTGCGTCAATCTGACCCGACAGGTGATCGACGCGGTGGCCTCGTATTTCACTGGCGGCGACTATAACGCCGTGCTGTAGCACCAGTCAGCCGTGGCGGCGCTTGCCGCGGCACCGCTACAGTGAGGCGGCTTCGATAAGACGAACCGTATATTCGGACTTGGGATCGCCCAGAATGCTTGCAGTGGAGCCGACCTCCACCACATGACCGTCGTGCAGCACGAGAATACGGTCCGCTATATGCTGCACGACGCCCAGGTCGTGCGAAACCATGATCAGCGCCGTGGACGGCCTGGCCTGTCGGATCGCGGCGAACGTCTCCAGGATCTGCAGGCGAGCCGGCACATCGATGGCGCTCATCGGCTCATCGGCGAGTATCACGTCCGGCTCGGTGATGATCGCGCGGGCGATGGCGACGCGCTGCGCCTGGCCGCCGGACAGATCCATCGGATATCGGTCGATGAACACGCCGGCATCCAATCCGACCCGTTCCAGCGCCGCGTGCACGTTCTCGCGAATGCCTGCGGGGTCGGGCCTGCTCCCCCGCCGTCGCAGGGACAACGGCTCGGCGACGATATCGCCGACCGTCCATCTGGGGTCCAGTGATCCGTAGGGATCCTGATATATCAGTCCGGAATCGTGGCGCAGCCGCCGCAGACCGGAGCCGCCACGCAGCACCGGCGTGCCGCGGTACTCCACAGTGCCGCCATCGGCGTTCTCCAACCCCAGCATGATGCGGGTCAACGTCGACTTGCCGGAGCCGGAGCCGCCGATCACAGCAAGGCACTCCCCCTCATATACGTCCACGTCCACGTCGAACAGCACCTGATGCGCGGCGGCGCGCCGGCCGAACGACTTGCAGATCGACCGCGCGCCCAATACGACGGCGGGCCTGTCGAGTTTCCGCTCGGAACCACTTGTTGACGGTTCCGTCATGGAGGATGACGCGGCAACTTGGGATATACGGAAATCGCTCACGATGACTGCTCCTTATCCCCGGCATCCCCGGCATGCAATGTCAGTTCCCGGGCAGCCCCGACCAGCCGCCGCGTCCGCTCGTCGCGCGGCGAGGCGAGAACGTCGGCGGTGCGCCCTGACTCCACTATCCGCCCTTCGTCAAGCACATAGCAGTGCGTCGTCGCGTGGGCCAGCACGGCGAAATCATGGGTGATGAACAGCAGTGACGCGCCCGTGTCATCGACCAGGGAGACCAGCAGGCGCACGATCTGCCGCTGGGTGATCGAATCAAGCGCGGTCGTCGGCTCGTCGGCGATGATGAAACGCGGAGAGGTAATCAGCGCAGTGGCGATGCCGACGCGCTGCTGCTGCCCGCCGGACAACTCGTGGGGGAATTTGCCGAGGACGTCGTCCGGCAGCCCGACCTTGCGGATCATCGCGCGGACACGCTCCCGACGCTCGACGGCGGTCAGGTCATAATGGAGCCGCAGCGGTAGTCCGACCTGCTTCTCCACACTCATCACCGGATTGAGGGATGCGGCCGGATTCTGGAACACCATGCCGGCGTAACGGCCACGGATGTCGGCAAGACGCCTGTCATCCGTACCGACCGTCTCCATGCCGCCCATCACTACCGAGCCGGACACCACGGCATGCGTCGGCAGCAGGCCGAGCATCGCCTTGGAAATCATCGACTTGCCGGAGCCCGATGCCCCCACCAGGCCGACGCGCTGCGCGTCGGCGATATCCAAGTCGACGCCGCGCACGATGGGCGCACCGCCGATGGCAATGTTCAGGTCACGAACCGTAACGCTCATCGCGCACCTCGCAATCGGGGATTCGTCAATGGGTCGGCGGCGTCGCGCAGCGCGTCGCCGAACAGGTTCAACGCGACCACCACGAGCGTGACGATCAGCCCCGGCCACAGCACGGTCAGCGGGTACACGTTGATGAACTTCACGGACGTGGCCAGGGAGTGCCCCCAACTGGGCACGCCCGACGGCACGCCGATGCCAAGGTACGTCAGACCGCTTTCGGCCAACACCGCGGTGCCTGCCGACAGTGACAGCTGCACCGTCAGCACAGGCGAGATATTCGGCAGGATATGGCGCGCCAGCACGTTCAGTCCCGAAGCGCCGTTCGACAGCGCCGACTCGACATAGGACGAACGCGCGGCGAGCATCGCCTGAGGGCGGGACACGCGCGCCAGATTCAACCCGTATCCGAATCCGCACGCGATCACGATGACGGCCACGGACGGACCGAGCGGCACGGCGAGAATCAGCGCGATCAGCACCGTGGGAATGGATATCAGCGCGTCGACGACGACCACCGATACCGCCGAAAGCGCCGCGTGCCTGGACACCATCAACGCCACGATGGCCAGTCCGAACATCGCAGCGACAGCCACGGTCAGCACGACGATCAGCAGGTTGGTGCGGGAGCCGGCCAGCAACCAGCTGAACACGTCGGCACCGGTGCCGTCGGTTCCCAGCCAGTGGTCGCGCGACGGCTTCGCCCACACATGGTAGCCGTCGGTGCTCCACAGCGAATACGGGGTCCAGACCAGCGACACCGCGGATGATGCCAGCCATAGGCCGAGCACGATCAGCGAGAACTTGCCCGCGGCGTGGCCCCACATCGTACTCAGAACGACACGTGCGGCGCGCACGCCGCGGGCAGTGCGGGCACGGTCTTGCGCCGTCGTCGCGCTGTTCCCGGAAGACGGTTTTCCGGCTCCGGCTTGAGTCTTGGCATCGATCGGTCGCGTCATGCGTTCACCTCCGTGACATCGTCAGCCGACTTCAGCCGCGGGTCAAGCACCCGATGCAGCAGGTCGACCAGCAGGCCGATCAGCAGGAAAAAAGCCGCCAGCATGAACAGCTCGCTCTGCACGGCGATGAGATCACGGTTGCCGACATCGGTCACCAGACCGTTGCCGATGCCCGGCAGCGCGAACAGATTCTCGATGACCATGACGCCGGTGACCATCTCCGCGAACGTCAGTCCGATGACGGAGACCAGTTGCGGCATGGCGAGGCGCAATCCCACGCGCAGCACCGCCTGCCGGCGGGTCATGCCACAGGACATGGCCATGTCGATGTAACCGGAGGATGCCAGTCCGCCCAATGCCGAGCGGGTGTACCGCATCAGCCCGGCCCCCACGATGATGCCCACCGAGCAGGCTGGCAACACCAGCGACATCAGCGCCGAACCGAAATCGGACCACCCGCCTTGGGGGAATCCCTGCGACGGAAACACGCCAATCAGTCCGGTTCCGCGCGAGAACAGCAGGATCAGCAGCAGACCGCCCCACAGCGCGGGCACGGCGCCGCCGATGATGGCGACCATGTGAAACATGCCGCGAGCGGCGCGGCTGCGGGCCAGTGTCGCCTCGCATCCCAGCGGAATGCCCAGCCCCATCGCGATAAGCAGCCCGAGGACGATCAGCGGGAACGTCACCGATGCCCGCTCGCCGACCTGGGCGCTGATGGAGCGGCCGGTCAGAATGGAGGTGCCGAAATCACCGTGCAGCAACGCGCCGATCCAGTCGGCGTATTGCGCGATCAGCGGCCGGTCCAGACCGAGTTGCGAGCGCAGCGCGGCGACCCGTTCCGGCGGGGAATTCAGCCCGGCCATCACCGAGGCCACGTCGCCGGGCAGCACGCGCAATGCCGCGAACACGACGATGGAGATGCCGAACAGCGCCGCCGCGAACAGCAGCAGACGGCGTATGACGAATCGCAAGTGGACTCCTTCCGGTGAGAGCGCCGCGCATCCCGTCACAGCCCCCGACCCCGACGGCCGGAATCGCCTGTGCCGGGATACGCGGCGATTTCAGCCGTCACTTGGTGTAGGCGACGTTGTACAGCGGCAACAGGGTCTGGTTGAGGTTGATCGGGAAGCCGGTGACGCCCTTCGCGTACGCGGTGGTGACGCGGTAGTTGAACAGCCAGTCGGCGGGGGCGTCTTCGGACACCTTGCGTGCGGCTTCGGCGAGCAGCTTGTCGCGGTCGTCGTCGTTCGTGGCGGCGACGGCCTTGGCGTACAGGGCCTGGACCTCCTTGTTGTCGTAGTTGTAGTAGTAGGTCGGGTCGGCCCACTGGTAGAAGTCGTGGCTTTCGTTGTGGTCAACGAGCGAGATGTCGTAATTCCTGTTCGTATACACGTCCTGCAGCCACGTGGAGAATTCGACCACGTTGACCTTCAGGTCGATGCCGATCTTCTTGAGCTGGCTGCGCAGCTGGTCGCCGATCTCGGTGCCGTATATGTTCGCGTAGGTCAGGCTCAGCTGCAGCGGCTTCGATTCGGAGTATCCCGCCTCGGACATCAGCGACTTCGCCTTGTCAAGGTCGTACGGGTAGATGCCGGTCAGGTCCTCGTAGCCGGGGTCGAGGGAGGGGATCGGGCCGCCGAGGGCGGTGTCCGAACCGCCGCGCGAGGCGATGATCTCCTTATGGTTGATGGCGTAGCGAATCGCCTGGCGCACGCGCTTGTCGGAGGTCTTCGCTCCGGTGCCGTTGAACGCGAGCACGAATTTGTCGGTATCGTCGCCGGCCTTGACCACGTAATGGTCGCTGTCCTTGGTGAACGGTTCGGCCAGGTTCTCGCTGATCGGCGCGAGCACCTGCACATCGCCGGACTTGAGCGCGTTCACGGCCGCGTTGTCGTCGGTGAAATACCGCACGACGACCGTGTCGGTCTTCGCCTTGTTGGCGCCCCAGTAGTTGGGGTTCGCCTTGAGCGTTATGGACGAGTTGGTGACGAACTTCTCGACGGTGTACGGGCCGGAGCCGATCGCCTGGGTCTTCGCGTCGTATTTCGCGTCCTTGTCGAACACGAGTCCGGGACGGCCGGTCAGCACCCACAGCAGGTTCGCGTACGGCGCGCTGAGCTTGAGTTCGACGGTGTTCGGGTCGCTCGCTTTGACGGAGACGAAGTTGACCAGCGAATCGGCGTCGTGGTACTGCTTCGTGACGAGCTCGTTGATGGACCATGCCACGTCGTCGGCGTCGAGCTTGTCTCCGTTCGAGAACGTCATGCCGTCGTTGAGATGGAACGTGTATGTGGTGCCGTCGTCGCTGACATCCCATGTCTTCGCGATGGCGGGTACGACCTGATTGTGCTCGTCGCGCGCCACGAGTCCCTCGTAGACGTTGCCGATGAGTACCTGGTCGATGGCCGATCCGGCGGTGTTGCGGATGTCGAGGTTGGTGGGCGCGAGTTTCAACCCGATGGTGACCGTATCGTTCGCCTTGGCGCCCGTCGTGTCGTTTTTGCGTCCGGCGAACGCCGCGATGCATCCCGCGACGACGGCGACGACCGCGATCACGGCGACGATGGCGACGATCCACCATGTAGCCCGCCGGTGCCCGGCGGCGTTCTTGGCGCGGCTCTCCAGCTGCGCGTCCATGCTGGCCGCGGCGCTCTCGTTCGTCGCAGCGGTTTCCTGTGCGTTCAGATCTTCGTTGTCGGTTGCGCCGGCGTCGCCGTGCGCACCATGGTTTTCAGTCATGATTCCTCTTCATTTGTATTGTGATACTGCGGCTGGCCGCCCTTGCGGGTCGTCCGCCACAGGACATTGTAGCGTCAGGTCGAACCTGACTCGCGCGGATGCCGCGCTGGCGTTCTATCATGGGTGGAGGCATCCGTTCATGATGCGCCCACGCATCACGATTCATAAGGGGATTCGCATGCTCGTAGCGGTCGACATCGGCAACACCAACATCGTTCTCGGCTTCCTGGACGGCGACGACATCATCGGCACCTACCGAATCACGACGAAATCGAACCACACGTCCGACGAGTACGGCCTGATGATCACGCAGTTCCTCGCGCTGAGCGGTCTGCGTCCCTCTGATATCGATGACGTGATCATCGCGTCCGTCGTGCCGAAGGTCATGCACTCGTTCCGTGCAAGCATCATCAAGTTCCTGAACATCAATCCCATGGTGGTCGGCCCCGGAATCAAAACCGGCATCAACATTCGCATCGACGACCCGAAGTCGCTGGGTTCGGACTGCCTCGCCGACTGCGTGGGCGCGTATTACACGTACGGCGGTCCGGTGCTGGTCGCCGATTTCGGCACCGCCACGACGTTCAACTACGTCAATGACGAGGGCGTGATCACCTGCGGCCTGATCACCACGGGCATCCGCACGGCCGCGGCGGCCTTGTGGGGCGAGACGGCCCAGCTGCCCGAGGTGGAAATCACCAAGCCGAAATCCATTCTCGCCACAGGCACGAAGACCGCGATGCAGGCCGGACTCTACTACAACTTCCTCGGCGGCATCGAACGCACGATCCGGCAGTTCCGCATGGAGCTGGACGAGCCGTTCACCGTCGTGGCGACCGGCGGCCTGGGCCGCGTGTTCAAGGATGACACGGAGCTGATCGACGTGTATGACCCCGAGCTGATCTTCAAAGGCATGGCGCTGATCCACAGCCGCAACTCGCATCGCTGAATCGCGCGGGCAGGCAACGGGTTCGCGTGACCGGCTTCGGCATTGGCCACGCTGGCGCAGGTCATTTGATGGTGAAGCCCTGATTGACGCCGTACTCCTTGAGGTCGCGCTGCCATGCGGCGATGCCGCTCATCAGCGTGATCTTCTTGCCGGGTCGGTCCGGCAGTGTAATCGGACCGCCATCGTCATTGGTCAGTCCTGCGTCCTTGCGCGCCTTGGCCCGGTCGTATGCCTGCTTGGCCGCCGACCACGTGTATGCGTCTGCGGTGGCGCTGCGGAAGTGGCTGCGCGCGTACACTTCGAACGGCAGGTACTGGTATCCGACCGACACGGACTCCGCTGCCTCGGACAGCACCTCGTTGAACCGCTGCCCGCCGAAATACTCCACCTCGACGTGATGCTCACTGGTGACGGTGGTCTTGTTGAGGAATTCGCCGCTGTTCAACGTCGCATTGTCGGCCGGGAAGGCGCCGCCATCGACGCGGGTCCTGATGCCGGATTCGTTGTGGCAGACATAATCCACGAAACGGAATGCCGCTTCAGGCTTGCGTGTGGTGTGCAGCACGCCCAGCGCGGAGCCGCCGTTCTCGGCATTGGTGACCGTGCCATCCTGAGTCGGCATGCGCGTGACGCGCCACAGTCCCGATGTTCCCGGCACGTCGGCCAGCAGCAGCGACGGCATCCAGGCTCCGGCGAACACGGAGGCGACCGACCCGCCGCCCAGCGCACGTTTCCAATCCTCGGACCAGACTTTGAGATGGGTGTTGACCAGTCCTTCGTCGATCATGCGCTGCCAGAATTCGGTGAACGTCCTGGTTCCGGCGTCTCCCTTGAGATCGACGGTCACGGTCTTGCCGTCGGATGACGTATGGAAAGGCCGACCGCCCGCGAGCCATATCATCGCATTGTAGAAGCTGGCGTCACCGGCGTCTGCGGCGATGTACACGCCGATGTTTTTCAGCTTTTTCGCGGCCTCGTAATAATCATCCCATGTGGTGATCTTGGTCGCGTCGACACCGGCCTGGCGGAATGCGTCATCGTTGTAGAAGAACGCCATAGGCCCGGAATCCATGGGTAGCGCGTACGTGCGCTGCGCGAGCTGCACTGACGCCCAGGTGCCTGGGGTGAAGAACGAGCTGTAGCTGCCGACACGACCGGTGAGGTCCATCAGCTGGCCGCTCACCGCGTACTGCGGCAGGGCATAGTATTCGAGCTGCACCACGTCGGGCGTGCCGTACCCGTCCTGTATAGCGCTGTTGAGGTGGTCGTAGCCGCTGATGTTGTTCAGCTTCACGCGGACGTCTGGATTAGCCTTCTCGAAATCGGCGATCAGCGTCGTCATGCTGGGTTCCCACGACCAGACGGTGATGACGGTGCGTGTGTCCGGCTGCCCGCAGGAGGCGACCGCCAGCGTCATCGCACAAATCGTGAGCAACGCCGAGATACGCAGACGCAGCCGCCGCAACCGTGCCGATATCGTCATGTCATCTCCTTAGCGTGCTCGATGTATCGGGAAGAATTCGCTCATCGTAGAGTCTACACGCGCGCTGCAACAGGTGAAGATGCGTGAAGGCCCCTCCCTGATGAGGGGAGGGGCCTTCACACGAGGAGGGGATGACCGAAGGTCACCGTATTCCGGTCATTACCACGCCAGATTGTTTGACTGCGAAGGTTACTTGACGGTGTAGCCCTGATCCTTCGCGTAGTCCTTCAGAGCCTGTTCCCAAGCGGCGACGCCATCGCTCAGCTTCTGGGTGCCGGTGTAGGACTTGCCAAGGTAGTCGCCGAAGATACCGCGGGCCTTGACCTTCGGGTCGCCAGTCAGGTTGATGGTGACCGTCTCGCCTTCGGTGGAGAACGGCGTCGCACTGGCCAGCCAGGTCATCGAGTCGTAGAAGCCGGCGCCACCGGTGTCGGACGTGATGTAGTAGTTGTCGCCAAGGGTGTGAATCTTCTTGGCGTCCTGATAGAACTCGTCCCAGGTCTTGTTGCCCTGGCCGGTGTTCACCAGGTTGACATTGATGCCGGTCTCCTTTTTTGAAGTCCTTGGCCACCTGAGTCAGCGTAGGCCCCAAGCCCACACGGTGATTTCCTTGACGTCGCCTTCCTGCTTCGGAGCGGAGCTGCTGCTTGAGTTGCCGCGCGCAGCGACGCTGACCAGCATCGCCGCAGCCCGGTAAGCGCCAGCGCCTTCTTTCCCATAAGGCGTATGTCGCGCGTCACCGCAAACATACGCCTTTCCTAAGCCCTTACAGCCCAGTGTTTCCAACGATTATCGCCTGAGCACGACAACGCCCGTCGGATCGATGGTGGCCCGCCCGTCGTCGACATGCGCGAGCGAGGCCGCGATGGCCTCCCCTTCAACGTCGACGGTCACCGGTTCATGGGTGCGGTTGAATACGAACTCGAAGTGGCTCGCCGCCGCGGCGTCGGCGCGTTCGACACGCAGCACGCGGCCATCACCGACGAGGTCCGACAGCCCCATGGAACCCAGCATCGCCGGCAGGCTCTTCGCAAGCCCCTGACGACCCAAACGGCATCCGACATATACGGTCCGCCCGTCGCCATACCCGTTGGCCACGATGGCCGGCACCTCGTTCATGCCGGTCCAGCGTTCCGCCTTATAGGAGGCCAGTACCGTGGACGTGTCGGCCGTGGACGTGATCACGTCGGCGAAGTCATGCGCCACCGTGCCATTGTCCAGGTCGAGGTGATCCAATGCGCCCGGCATGTCGTTGCCCATCGGGGCGAACTCTTCGACGCGCACGCCGACGACGTCACGAATCGAGCCCGGGTAGCCGCCAAGCCAGATGTGGTCGTTCTCGTCGCTCAATCCGGTGTAGTACGTCACGAACAACTTGCCGCCGTTCGCCACGAACTCCCGAACCCTGCGGCTCGTCTCTTCGGACAGCAAATACACGCACGGCAGCACGGCAATCTCGTAGGAATCCCAATCGGACCGCACCGGAACCACGTCGGCGGTGATGCCGTTGTCGGCAAGCGCGCGGAACCAATCCAACGGCTCGGTCCAATGATTGACCTGCTGGGTCGGGTTCGCGGTGTACTCGGTGGCCCACTGGGACTCGTAGTCGAACACGACGGCGACCTTGGACTTGATCGTCTTGGTGCCCATCAGACCCTCGTCGGACAGACGTCCCAGATCGGCGCCCAGCTCGCACACATCACGGAAGATCTGCGAATCCTCGCCCGCATGCGGCACCATCGAGGAGTGCCACTTCTCCGCGCCGGCCTTGGACTGTCGCCACTGGAAATAGCAGATGGCGTCGGCGCCCATGGCGACCTGCGCGAGGGAGTCGCGCACGACCGAGCCCGGCTCCGCACGGTAGTTGATCGGACGCCAATTCACCGCGGAGGTGGAATGCTCCATCTGGAACCACGGTTCCTTGCGTGAAATGCCGTCCATCAGCGACGCGGCGTACGCAACATCGTCGAAATGGGCCTCACCCGGCGTGAAGTAGTGGTCGTTGGAGACGAAATCGACCTCCGCACCCCAGTCGTCATAGTCAAGCATCGAGCCGCCGGCGGACACCATGAAATTGGTGGTCAGCGGCAGACCCGGCGTGATGGACTCCAGCACGTCACGTTCGGCGATGTAGAGCTCCTTGAGCGCGTCGGAGCTGAACCGCTTGTAGTCGAGCAGCTTGCCCGGGTTCATGAAGTTGCCGTCACCGATGTAACGAGGCGGGATGATTTCGGAGAAATCGTTCATGTGCTGGGCCCAGAACGCTGTTCCCCAGGCCTCGTTCACCGCGTCGATGGTCTTGTAGCGCTTCTTGCACCACTTCTGGAAGGCGCGCATGGCGTCGTCCGAGTAGTCGAAGCGGTTGTGGCAGCCGTATTCGTTGCTCACGTGCCAGGCCACCACGTATGGGTTGTCCTTGTAGTGCTCGGCCATACGACGGCACAGGTTCAGCGCGTACTCGCGGAACACAGGGCTCGTCGGGCGCCAATGCTCACGGGCGCCCGGCCACACGGTGTCGCCGCGCTCGTCCTTCCACAGCACCTCCGGATGGGCCTGGGTCAGCCACATCGGCGGTGAGGCGGTGGCGGAGGCGAGGTCGACGGCGATGCCCGCCTTGCCGAGCTTATCGATGGCACGGTCCAGCCAGTCGAAATCGTACTTGCCTTCCTCCGGCTCGATCTTCGCCCATGAGAAGATGCCGACGGATACAAGGTTGACGCCGGCCTTCTTCATCAGACGGATATCATCGTCCCAGACCTCCTCCGGCCATTGGTCGGGATTGTAATCACCGCCATACCAGAGACGGGATTCGGCGCCCTTCAGCGGCTGCGGCCAACTGTGCTTTCTGCGTTTACTCATATTCCGCTCCATTACTTGTTCATTGTCTGACGCCCCGGCCGAACCGTCGCATCGACGAAAAATCAACTGTGACATGCGAGCGGGCTGGTGCCATATCGCGCCAGCCCGCATCGCACACGGTGAGCGTCCCTCCATATCATATACATGTTCCGTATGGAGAGCCAGCCGCTAGGCGCACGTCAAGACCGTCAGACGAACGTGACGCATGCTGCAAGCGGACACTGACCCTCCCGCGAGATCACTCCTTGACGGCGCCGGCGGCGAGGCCGGACTGCCAGTACTTCTGCAGGCACAGGAACGCGATGACCAGCGGGATGATCGTGATCAGCGAGCCCGTGATGACCAGGTTCTGGATGGCTTGGCCGCCCGCAGTGGACGCTTGGTCCTTCCACTGGTTCAGACCGATGGTCAGCGGGAACCAGTCCGAGTCCTTCAACATGATCAGCGGCAGAAAGCAGTCTTCCACGTGGCAACGATCGTGAACAGGGCCGCCAGCGCAATGCCCGGCACCGAGATCGAGCCGATAATCACCGCGGACACGGCCTTGCAGCCCGGGAAGCGGAACTTCGCCAAAGCGTAGCCGCCCACGATCGCCAGCAGGGTCGTGCCGCCCGCGCCCACCACCACGTAGATCAGCGTGTTGACCAGCCAGCGCGCGAAGATGCCGTCGTCATAGGTGAACACCGTCACGATGTTGTCCCACAGCGCGAACGTCTTGCCAAAGCCCAGGCCGAACGCGCCCGTGAAGTCCGATTGGGTCTTCGTCGCGTTGATGAGCATGGAGACGAACGGGAACAGGCAGCAGACCGCGAAGATCGGCACGATGAACACGAACACCAACGCGAACGGCCACATGAACTTCCAACCACGCCAATCCCGCTTGTGCTTATTCACACGAGCCAAAGGCGACACACTCACCGATGTCATGCCCCTCTCCTTCGAAGGACTCGAAGCGAAGCACACCGCACAGAACTTGCCACAACGCAACAGCTCATTGAACTTGTTCCGCGAGATGCACCCTCTATAAATGTTTGCGTTACCATAATATCAACATTGTTGGAATTGTCCACTTGAGGGTACGGCAAGTCATCAGGAAATAGTCTATACTGATGGTAACCAAAACATAGAAATGCCAAAAGAACAAGCAGGAACCATGGATCATTCGCAACCCGCTTCCATGCAGGACGTGGCGAAAGCCGCCAGCGTGTCGCCCCAGACGGTCTCACGAGTCGCCAACGGAAGCAATGCCGTCCGGCCGGAAACACGGCAGCGTGTGGAAGCCGCCATGGCCAAGCTGGGTTACCGGCCCAACTATGCGGCCAGGGCGCTTAAGCACGGCAAGTTCAAGGATGTCGGCGTCGTGCTGTTCAACATGCTCACCTATGGCAACGCGCGTATCCTCGGCGGCATCGCCGACGCGGCGAACAGCAATGGCTACGCCATCACGATGCAGTCCTTCGGACGCAATCGGGAACGCACCCTGCATGCCGCCATCGAGCGTATGAAGCAGCTTCCCGTGGACGGCGTCATCGCCGTCATGGAGGAGCACGTGACGGACTTCTCGGAGTTCCGCCCGCCCAAGGAGCTGCCGGTCGTCATCATCTCCGAGGATCCCGCGAACTACTGCCCCACCATCGATGCCGACCAGTACGGCTGCTCGACCGCCGTCGTGGACTATCTGCTCAGCAAGGGGCACAAGACCGTCTACCACATCGCCGGGCCGTCCTCATCGCGAGCCGCGGAAAGCCGCGCGCAGGGGTGGCACGACACGCTCGACCAACTGGGGCTGCGCATCCCTCCGACCTATATGGGCGACTGGGAGGCGGACAGCGGATATCAGGCCGGACTCGCGCTGGCTCACGACCCCGATTGCACCGCGATCTATGCGGCCAACGACCAGATGGCGTATGGCGCGATGCTCGGATTGCAGGCCGCCGGCAAACGCGTGCCGGAAGACGTCAGCATCGTCGGAGTGGACGATTCGCTGAACGGGACGATTCCACGGCTGTCGCTGACCACCATGCGCATGAAATTCAACGACATCGGACGCGAGGCGTTCTTCATGACCAAGCGTCTGTGCGAGGGCCTTCGAGTGCCTTCGGGCGTGAAGACCGTGGTTCCCGCGGAGCTGGTGGAACGCGGGTCGGTGCGCGACCTGGAATCCTAGACGACGAATCTCAAGCGATAATGGCCTCGGCCTCGCCGGTGTCGAACGGGCGAGGCCGAGGCCATTATCCGTTCGGCGCCGGCGATTCGTCAGAGGTTTGCCGGCTACATAACGCCTTACGTTCTCCAATGCGATACATCCGGTCGATGCCTTCCGCCGTGCGGGTCGGGTCACGACGCACTCCCAGCGTGTTCGCACCCATGGCCTTGCATATGCTGGCGAAATGCGAGCCGATGTCCCCGGTGCCGACCACCAGCACCGTGGAGCCGCGCACGCTCAGCGCACGGCCGACATCATGCCATCGCCGCTCCCCTTGTTGATGGGCATATATCGACATTGTAGACGCACGGAATATTGCCGCGACGCCGGTGATAAAAATGACGATGCGCCGGCCCGTCTTTTCTAGGAGACGGGCCGGCGCATCAGACGGCCGGAGAACCGATGTTACCGGTTGGACTTACGCTTGGCTTCAAGCGTCACGACCGCACCCGCTACCATCGCGAATGCAGCGAAGACAACGCCCATTGTGGAGGCGCCGGTCTTTGCGATCACGTCGCCGGGCTTGTCGCCGTCACCGGGCTTTTCACCTTCACCAGGCTTCTCACCTTCACCGCCGGGGGTCGTCGGCTTGGTCTTCAGCGCGTCGATCGCCGCAGACAGAGCCGCCTCGGCGGCATCGACATCATCCTGGCCCACCTTGTCATCGTCATAGACCTTGAGCGCTGCGGCGAGCTTGTCATCAAGCACCTTGAGCGACTCGTCCGTATAGGCGGAACGGTCGATCGCCTGAGCCTTGGTGATCGTGGCGTGCAGCTTGTCCTTGTTGACTTTTTCGGTCGGAGGCTTCTCGCCACCCTTCTTGGTGAACGTCAGCTCATACGTGACTGGGGACGTCACACCATCCGGGAAGCGGTATCCTTCGGCGGGCTCGGCGGTGACCGTGACGGTCACGTCCTCATCGCCCACGTTCACTACGGAACCAGCGGCCAACACCTTGCCGTCGACCTTGTACACGACTCCCTCGATGTCGGGGATGGTGTATGTATCGGCATCATCGTCCACTGTCGGCTTCTGCGGGGTGGCGACCTTGTCCTCCTCTACGGCCGTGGGCAGCAACTCGACATTCATTTCCGCCGCGGAGCCGAAGTTCGATCCGGAATAATCGGTCTTGATGACAAACTTGACGTACCGTCCGTTCTTGGGGGTCAGCTTGATGCGCTGCGTGTAGGCGACGTTCTTCAACGTGCCCGAGGCCACAGGGGCTCCAAAATCGTTGGGATCGTCGGAGACATACACCTCGTAATCCTTGGCGGCACCGTTATTGTTGCCGTCGATACGGGCGAGGTAGTCGAAGTAGGCGACGTTCTCACGCGATTTGCCGAGATCGAGAGTCACCCAATGCGGGGCAGACGCGGTGGTCGGGCTGTACTGGGAGTGCCAGCTCGTCGACGAGTCGCCGTCGAGCGCCCTCGCCGCCTCTGCGCCGGAGTTCTGCGACGACTGGGCGTGCACGCTGATCTCATCCTGCGGGACATATACGCGGGAGGCCGGTGCAGTGGCGGAATCGGCCACGACCCAGCCGGCGTCGTCCTTGCCGAGCGCCTTCAGCGCCTGCTTCAGCGTCAGCCCGGCGGTCATGCCGTCGAATTTCGCGGTGGTGGCTTTGTCGCTTTTGCCGTATGTCGTCACGGTGATGGGCTCGTCCTTGGTGCCGTAGCCGAAGACGGCGAAGTCCCCGGTCAGCTCGGTGCCCGCCTTGACGAAGATCACGGAGCCTGGCGCGACGGTCACATCGTGCAGCTGCTCGATCGACGTCATGGGCTTGTCCTTCGTGAATCCATCTCCCGCGGTCTGCGCCGTCGGGTCGATGTAGTAGGCGCGGGCGCCGGTCTGAATCTCGGATTCGGTGTGGAACACCTCAAGACGGCTCAGACGCACCGGACCGCGGGAGGAGTTGACCACCAGACGGATGGCATCGATGTTCTGGGACGTGAAGCGAAGGTCGCGCTGCTGCCCGACCGTCGTCATAGTCGCCAGATTCGTCCATGTTCCATTGACTCGTCCCTGCAGGGTGGCGCTTTCGATCTGCTGGCCGGCATTGCGCACGTCCTCGGAGATCTTCACTGCATCCACGGCGACAGTGCTGCCCAGATCGATGGTGTACGTCGGCGTATTACCCACGGCCTTGTCGGAGGAGAGCTTCGAACCGTCGGTCAGCTTCGGGGCCGCTACCGCGGTGTCGTTCGCGGACGCGGCGACGGTCGCGCTCTTGCCCAGGGCAAGATCGGTGCCGTAGCGTCGGGCGAGCTCCTCGCCCAGCCCCTTAAGTCCCGCGGCATCCGCATCGGCGAGCTTGCCGGTATCGGACGGTGGGACGTTCAGCAGATACTGCGAGTTGCGTCCCGTGGACTGCTCGTAGTACTTCACGACTTCGGCTACGGACGCCGGCGATTGGCTGGCATGGTAGAACCATCCGGGCCGGTTCTTGGCGTCGACTTCGGCCGGATACCAGTGCAGCTGGTTGGCGGCGCCGCTGCGGATCTCGGACAGCACGCTCGACATGCTGCCAAGCTTACCGTCGGGGGCCATCTGGCCAGGCTTGAGCGACATCTTGTCCACGCCGTCGTTGTATGCCGCCTGCGGGCTCCATTCGGTCTGACGGGCCCAGCCGTCCTCGTTGCCCACCCATCGGGCATCGTATGCGGCGTTGGCCTGAATTGCCTGGGGCTGAAGCCGGCGGATCATCTCGTAGAACACGCCATAGTCGTAATGCTCAGTGCCTGCGGTGTTGCCTTGGGCACCGTCGAACCAGACCTCGGAGATGTCGCCGTACTCAGTCAGCAGCTCATAGAGCTGGTTGAGCATGTAGGCGCCGTAATCCGTGGCCTTGTACTTGAACGTGGGCAGTTTGCCGGAAGCCACCTTGCCGGCGCGGTCGTCGTTCTCCACCAGCGTGGGGATCGTGCGCTCGACGCGTGCGGAGTTGTTGCCCCAGACGCCCTTCCTCTCCATGTAGGAATCGGCCGGCGAATAGTAGATGCCGACCTTCAGGCCGTACTTCTTCGCCGAGGCGACAATCTTGCGGAACAGGTCCTTCTCCCCCGTGCGCTTGGCGACGGCGGTGTTTGCCCAGTCGTGCTCGGTGTTGTACCGCGAGTCGTACAGCTCGAAGCCGTCATGGTGCTTGACCGTCACCATGATCATCTTGAAGCCACCGTCGGCGAAGGACTTCGCCCACTGGTCGGTGTCGAGGCCGGTCGGGTTGATGCGGGAGGGATCCTCGTTACCGTGACCCCACTCCTGGTTGTAGTACGTGTTGATGCCGTAATGGAGGAATCCGATCTGACCCCAGTCGATGTAGTCGGCCTGCCCTTCGGTCGGACGCAGCTTGGACAGTTTGGTCCTAAGCGCGGCCTCGCACTCGGCGGGCTTCACGTCGAAGGTATTCGCCTCCTTGATGCCCGACGTGTCGCAGCTGACCTGAGAGTAGACCAGCTTGAATTCGTTGGTGGTGAAGTTCGCGGAGGTTTTGGCCAGGCGGATCTCGCTCAGCGAGCCGACGAAGCCGCGGCTGAGCGCGGCGGAATGCACTTCGTTGCCGAAGCCGACCTTGCCCTTGATGCCCGAATTCAGGTAAGCCAGACCGGTGATGTCCTTGGTCTGGGCGTCGCCGCCATCCACGCGCATGACAAGCTTCGCGCCGGTGCCGGCCTCATTGGGCACGTACGCCACCGACACGACGTGCTCCGCACCCGTGGCGGCCGCGGACTCGATCTTGTGGTCGGTCCAATTATTGCCGGACTTGGTGGAGGCGCCGAACACGAGCTTGTTCGACTCGTAGCGCAGGAACAGGTTGCCGCCCGCGCCGAACAGGGTCTGGTTGTCGCCGGTCTGCGTCGGGGTGAAGCGCAGCTCCGCGACCAGCGGCGTGGTGATGGCCTCGTTGTCACCGAGGGTGAAGTCCGTGGGCGTGAAATCGAATCCGGCCGTGCCGCCGCCCAGCGTGACGGCGGAGTTCGAGATGGACGGATTGGCCGAGCGCGACACCAGCAAGCCCAGCATCTGCTCGCCGCTCGCCGCGGTATATGAGGTGCCGCTGAACGTACCGTTGAAATCGACATGCAGCAGCTGGGATGCGTCAAGAATCTCCCACGGGGCGTTCGAATCGGCGACACGCACGCGGAACACGTCACCGGTAAGACCGCGGCTCGCCGCGCCGGAAGCGGGGTTCACCTCGTAGCCGATCCCGAACTTGTTCGTGACGGAATCGCTGACAGCCGCGAGCTCGCCGGCCGCGGAGGTGGCGGTCTCGCCGGCCACGCCATCCACCGACAACTGCAACGTCGAGGCAGCGCCGTCGGCTCCCGGCAGATATGTCAGCTGGATGATGTGCTTCACATTGTTGGAAGGCAGCGTCACGGACTTTGTGTAGTCGTTCCATGTACTGCCGGAAGGGTTCGTGGAGAAGCCATATTCGAGGTTGCTGCCGTTCGCCCGCACGAAGATGTTGCCCATGGCGGAGAACAATGTGGCGAGGTTGCTGGGCGTCTGCGTCGTACGGTATTCCATTTCGGCGCGGAATCCCTTGTTCACCTTCCCGCTCGCGCTGAAGCTCGCGTTCGAGGTGAATGTCACGCCGTTGGTGCCGCCAGCGAGGGTGATGCCGCCGCCGTCAAGCTTGGTCGGTATGCTGCCGTGCTTGGTCACGGAGCCCTTCGCCACCTCGTCGCCACCTGTGGTGTAGGTGTCTGCAGCGAACGTGCCGCCGAACGACACATCGAGGTATTCCATCGGATCCGCCGCCACCGCGACGTTCGGCAATGCCACGAACGCGAGCGCCGAGACCGCTATCAATGCGGTGAGTCTGCGCAGCCACGAACGCGAGCATCCTCTTGATGCTGTGTGTAGCATATTTCAATCCTCTATGATTTGGAACATTCTTGTACTTCTTGCCGGAATCTTTGCCTCGGAGGCACGACATCGTTCCGCCAAGTGTTCAGATTCCCGCAGACAGTCTATCAGATCAGGCTGATTTAAGGTACCCTATGCAGGAGTTCGACATATGACCGGTGCCGGAGAGCATCGGACTCTCCGGCACCGGTCATGTTCAGCCCCTACGGCGCTTGATGGTCAGCAGCACCGTCGCAGCGCTGGCGAGCGCCATGACCGCGACCGATATCGCGGTCACGTTCGCGCCGGTCGCCGACAGCGGAGGCTTGGGTTTGTCGCAGGTCTCATACCCATGATCGCTGGTTCTCGCATAGTACGTCGCACACATTATCATCACCTCGTCAATCGCCCGGTAACGCAAGCATACCGCGGAACAACAAAAGAGGTCCCGCCGTTGAACGGCAGGACCACTTCATGCATTCCACGCGCCCGTGCGTCACGCAGCCGGCACGGTCGGCTCACCACGGCATCACGCCTTGGCGACCTCCACGCCCAGCTCGGCACCTTCCTTCACCGCGAAGGAAGTGGCCAGCGTCTCATGGGCGATCAGATCGCGGAACCGCTCGACATCGGCCACATTGGCGGACGGCACGGTCAGCACCAGGGCGATGCGATCGGCGATGTCCAGGTCGGCGGCCTTGCGGGCGTCCTGCACGGCGCGAATCACGTCGCGGGCGTAGCCCTCGGCCTCCAGGTCGGCGGTCAGCACGGTATCGAGGATCACGAAACCGCCGGTGGGCAGAGCGGCCGACACGGAAGCGTCGACCTCGGCGGCGTTCTCCTCCTCCACGCGGTTGATTAGCTCGTATTCGCCAGCCTCCAGCGCAACCTCGCCGTTCGGCGTCTCGACGACCGGAGCACCGGTCGCGGCATCGACGTGCCAGGCACCGGTCTTGGACGCCTTGATGGCGAACTGGACCTGCTTGCCGAGGCGCGGGCCGGCGGCGCGGGCGTTGACCTTCAGCTCGTGCACGATCTTCAGCCCCTGCGAACCGGCATCCTCCATCGTGCAGAACTCAATATCCTTTATATTAAGCTCTGACTTGAGAATTTCGTCGTACGCCTTGACGGCGTCCACATCCTCGACCACGACGGTGAGCTTGGCGAGCGGCTGGCGCACACGGATCTGGGCGGCCTTGCGCAACGACAGAGTGCCGGAGACGATCTCGCGCACCTTCTCCATCGCGTCCACCAGTGCCGGGTCGTCGACCAGCACACGGCCAAGCTCGGTCGCCTCACCGGTCTTCTCGTCCGAGACGTACGGCCAATCGGCCAGATGCACGGATTCACCGCCGGTCAGGCCACGCCACACGGATTCGGACTCCATCGGGGCGAGCGGCGCGAGAACGCGCATGAACACCTCAAGCACGGTGTACAGCGTGTTGAACGCGTTCGTGTCCTCCTTCCAGAAGCGGTCACGGGTGTTGCGGATGTACCAGTTGGTAAGCACGTCGATGAAGTCACTTGCCGCATCGCACGCGTCAGAAATCGCGAACTCGTCGAGCGACTTCTCTACACGCTCTACGAGCCTGCGGGTGCGGGCCAGCAGGTAACGGTCCATCTCGGGCAGACCCGCCACCTCGTCCGCGTGCAGCTGACGGGCGTCGAAGCCGGCCCCGCCATTGGCCGCGTTCGCATACAGCGTGAAGAAGTAGTAGGAGCTCCACACCGGCAGCATGACCTGGCGCACGGTGTCGCGGATGCCCTCAGCGGTAACAATGAGGTTGCCGCCGCGCAGGATTGGCGACGACATAAGGAACCAGCGCATGGCGTCGGAACCGTACTTGTCGAACACGCCGTTCACGTCCGGGTAGTTGCGCAGGTGCTTGGACATCTTCTGGCCGTCGGAGCCGAGCACGATGCCGTGGCAGATCACGTTCTTGAACGCTGGGCGGTCGAACAGGGCGGTCGCCATGACGTGCAGCAGGTAGAACCAGCCGCGGGTCTGGCCGATGTATTCCACGATATAGTCGGCCGGGAAGTGCTGCTCGAACTTCTCCTTGTTCTCGAACGGGTAGTGGAACTGCGCGAACGACATCGAACCGGATTCGAACCAGCAGTCGAGCACGTCGCTGATACGGTGCATGTGGCTCTTGCCGGTCGGGTCGTCCGGGTTGACGCGCGTGAGGTTGTCGATCCACGGACGGTGCATGTTGACGTTGCCGTCCTTGTCGCGCGGGTAGTCGCCGAAGTCGGCCTTGAGCTCCTCCAACGAACCGTACACGTCGACGCGCGGGTACTTCGGGTCATCGCTCACCCACACCGGGATCGGCGAACCCCAGAAGCGGTTGCGGGAGATCGACCAGTCGCGCGCGTTGGCGAGCCACTTACCGAACTGGCCGTCCTTGACATTCTCAGGAATCCAGTTGATCTGCTGGTTGAGCTCCAACAGGCGCGGCTTGATCTTCGTCACCGACACGAACCAGGAGCTCACAGGCTTGTAGATCAGCGGCGTGGCGCAACGCCAGCAATGCGGGTAGGAGTGCACATAGCTCTTCTCCTGGAACAGGATCGCGCGATGCTCGGCCGGGATCTCGGCCAGCGGGCCGTCTCCGTTGCGCAGGTTGCGCAGGATCGGCTTGTTCGCGTCGAACACATACATGCCCTCGTAATCGGGGCACTGCGCGGTGAAGCGGCAGCCGGCGTCGAGCACGTCAGTGCTCTTGATGCCGTGCGCGTTCAGCGTGTTCATATCGTCCTCACCATAGGGAGCCTGGTGAACCAGGCCGGTACCCTCGACGGTGTCTACGTAGTCCGCGGTAAAGATTTGGTAGCCTTCGGGCCCCGGCACGTTGCCCTCAGACTCGGCTTTGTCGCCAGCGAAGTACGGGAACACCGGCCAGTAACGCCAACCGGCCATCTCGGAGCCCTTGAGCTCGCGCACGACCTCGTAATCCTCGCCGAGCTCCTTCTCGTACTTGGAGAGCAGGGGCTTGCCGAAGTAGAACTTCTTGCCGGCGTACTTGCCCTGCGTCGGGCGCACCTCGACATAGTCGATGTCAGCGCCGACGACGATCGCGAAGTTGGTAGGCACGGTCCACGGCGTGGTGGTCCAGAAGACCGCGTAGGCGTCCTCCTCGTCGCGCAGCTTCACGGCCACCGACACGGTGGTGTCCTGACGATCCTGATACACGTCGGCGTCCATGCGCAGCTCGTGCGCCGAAAGCGGCGTCTGATCCTTCGGGCAGTACGGCAGCACGCGGTAGCCCTGGTACGCCAGGCCCTTCTCGTACAGCTGCTTGAACGCCCACATCACCGACTCCATGTACGGGATGTTCAGCGTCTTGTACCCGTGCTCGAAGTCGACCCAGCGGGCCTGACGATGCACGTAATCCTGCCATTCGTGCGTGTACTTCAGCACGGAGGCGCGGCAGGCGTCATTGAACTTGTCGATGCCCATCTTCTCGATCTGGTCGACCGAGTCGATGCCGAGCTCCTTCTGCGCCTCAAGCTCGGCGGGCAGGCCGTGGGTGTCCCAGCCGAACACGCGGTTGACCTTGCGGCCCTTCATGGTCTGGTAGCGCGGGATCACGTCCTTGGCGTAGCCGGTCAGCAGGTGGCCGTAGTGCGGCAGGCCGTTCGCGAACGGCGGGCCGTCGAAGAACACGAACTCGTTCTGGCTATGGTCGCCGGAAGGGTTGCGTTCAACGGACTTGTTGAAGGTGTCGTCCTTGTCCCAATACTTCAGGACGGTTTCCTCCATGTTGGGGAAACTCGGGTTCGGCGCGACGCTGGCGGTCTCGCCGCCCTCGTTCGCCTTGGGATACACGTGGGAATTGGTGGTTTCGCTCACCATTGCTCTCCTCGATGTCGCATTGCACTGGTCCTACGGGAGCTGGCTATAGCGAACCATTCACGGGAAGAACAGGGATTGAGACGGCCGTTCGCCACACCGGCGGCATATATGCGCCGGCGATGTCCTCGCGGCCGGAACCCTTGTTCCGCCCGGAACGGCCGTCATGGCCATTCCCGCCTACGAGGACGATGATCGGCGGCATGCCCTCAGGCTGCCGACCGCCACCGCGGTACCACCTCGCTTGTCGCTCGCATCCGGCCATCCTAAGACGGCGAAAATTCGCGACCGCTTGTGTTCGGCTGTGACGGGCCGATCCCGTCGGTTCTACTCAGCTTCGTGCCGTCGACGTTCGATCGACCGTCATGAAGCTTTTCTTCCGAAGACTCCCCGCTGATAACGGATCATCGCCTTGACTTCGGTGCATATCCTAGCACGGTGTGTGGCCGACGGAACCGGGGTGTCCGCGAACGCCGTCGGCTCGCGGCCAGGCAATCATGCGAGGCCCGAAATCCGACCATCATGCCGGATGTACGCCGACGCTCAATCGCGCACGATGCTGCCGACGATCCCCGAGACAATGGACATGATGAGAGAGCCGAGCACCGCCCACCAGAACCCGTGCACCAGCACGCCAACACCGAACAGACTGATTGCCAACCATGAGGCGAGCCGCATGAACAGCCAGTTGATGACCAGATACAGCAGCCCGAACGTGAGAATCGAAAACGGCAACGCGATCAGCTGCGTCACCGGCTTGATCGAGGCGTTGATCAGCGCCATGAACAGCGCGAACACTGCGATTCCCAAAATCGGAGGCTGCCCCACCGCGGTCATGCCGGGCAGAAGCACCACCATCACCGCGGCCGCAACCGTCAGCACCAGCCATCGCATCAGAAAATCCTTCATGGCGCCCATCTTATGCCATCCAAGCCGTCACCGATCGGTTGCGATGTGCCGGTTCGGTGCATTCATCATATGTCGGGCACGATCATCGAGAACGATTGCACTTAAGGGCACAATCGCCGCCTAAAGACCCAGACCACCCTCAGTCGGCTCCGCCGACAGCTCCCGCCAGCAGGAGCCAGCATGCAACTCCAATACGACGTCAGGGCGGAAATCGTCGATTACGTTCCGCGGATTCTTCGGCTACCATGCAAACAGGAGGACGACGATGACTACAAAGGAAACGGCGGCGGCGACCACGACGAAGCAGGCAGCCGCCCGGCAACGGGCGTTCGCGCAACTGGACGCGACCTTCCGCTCAGGAGTCACCCGGCCACTGCGCTGGCGAAAGGCGCAACTCGACGCGATGGCCCGAATGCTGAGGCAGAATGCCACCGTCATCGCCCGTGCGGTACGCGCCGACCTGGGCAAACCCGCCGCGGAGACCGCGCTGATGGAAATCGGGCTGGTGCTCGATGAGATTCGCTTCATCAAGCCACGCCTCGGCAGGTGGGAGGCGCGGCATCCCAAGCCGATGCATTACCTGCTGCAGCCCGCAGTCGGCTGGACAGTCGCCGAGCCGAAAGGCGTGGCGCTCATCATCTCGCCGTGGAACTATCCGGTGCTGCTCAGTTTCGAGCCTATGGCGGACGCGATCGCCGCAGGCAATTGCGTGTGCATGAAACCATCGGAGCTGTCTCCGCACACCAGCGGCGTGATGGCGGACCTCATCGCACGGTACATGGACCCGCAGGCGTTCCGCGTGGTTCAGGGAGGACCGCAGGAGACGACAAAGCTGCTGGAGCAGCCGTTCAATCACATCTTCTACACCGGCGGAGGAAAAGTCGGTTCAATAGTCATGGCCGCCGCCGCGAAGCATCTCACACCGGTCACTTTGGAGCTCGGAGGCAAGTCGCCGGTGTTCGTCGACCGTACCGCGAACCTCGACGTCGCCGCGCGGCGCATTGCCTGGGGGCGGTTCATCAACGCCGGGCAGACCTGCGTGGCACCCGACTATGTGCTCGCAACGTCCGATGTCATCGAGCCGCTGGCAGGAAAGATCGCCGAGGCCGTCACGCGGTTCTTCGGCTCAGACCTGCAACATTCCGACAGTTTCGGACGCATCATCAACGCCCGGCATTTCGACCGGCTGACTGCGCTGCTGCCCGATCCGAAGAGCCCCGCCACCGGACGCACGGTATGCGGTGGCAATACCAGACGCGATGACCTCTACATCGCACCGACCGTGCTATTGGGCGTCAAACCCGATGCGCCGGTGATGCAGGAGGAGATATTCGGCCCGATTCTGCCCATTTTGGAAGTCGCCGACGCGAAAGCCGCAGTGGAATTCATCAACGCCCGGCCACGCCCGCTGGCGGCCTACGCGTTCACGGGCAGCAAGAGGGTACGGCGGATGTTCGAGCGCGAAGTCAGTTGCGGAGCGCTGGGATTCAACCTGCCGCTTGGCCATCTGATCTCCAGTCGGCTGCCGTTCGGCGGCGTGGGAGCTTCGGGCATGGGCTCATATCACGGCAAGGCCGGGTTCCTGGAGTTCAGTCATGTCAAGACCGTGGTCGGCAAGCCCGCGGTGCCGGATACGCTTTCGCTGGTGTATCCGCCGTATGACGGCTTGAAGAAGATACTGATTTCGGCGGTCAGCCATACGCCGAGAGTGCGGTAGCGGGACACGGCGCACCTCCCGCTGGCGGGAGATGACGCGCAGCGCCGGTGGGTGGTGACCATCCCCAGTCGGCTCGGCCGACAGCCCCGCCAGCGGGGGCGTTACAGTGCTCCAGTCGTCTCCGCCGACAGCCCTTCGGGCCCTGCAATTATGGACGGGCTAGGCATGACTGTTCCGCTGGCTCGCTGTCGTTCGCTCTTCGCCTACAAACCGCACCGCTGTTTGCTTGACGGCTCAGCCCGTCAACGGGGGCATAACGTAAAAGCCCCTCGCGATGAGGGGCTTTATCGATGAGTAGGACTTGTTACTTGGCTTCGTTTGTGGTGAGCATGGCCTTGGTGACCTGTTGGTAGAGATCCTCGTAGCCGCCGGGCGTGGAGGCGGGCAGCACGACGGTCTTGGCGTTGTTCGACTCGGACAGCGAGCGCATCACATCAAGGTACTGGTTGAACAGCACGACGTTGTTGACGTCGTTGATGTCCATGCCCACGGCCTGCAGGCTCTTGATCTGGTCGACGATGCCGTTTGCGATCTCACGACGGTAGTTGGCCTGGCCCTCACCCTGGAGTCGGGTCTTCTCGGCGTCCGCAGCGGCCTGCGTCTCGATCTGGATGCGCTGCGCCTCGGCACGCTGGCGGGTGGCCTCCTTCTCACGCTGCGCGGCGTTGATGGAGTCCATCGCGCTCTTGACCTGCGGGCTCGGGTCAATGGCGGTGATCAGCGTCTTGACGACGGTGAAGCCGAAGCGCGCCATCTCGGCGCCGACCGTCTTCTGCACGTCGAAGGCGACGTCGTCCTTGCGGGCGAAGGCGTCATCGAGGCTGAGCGCCGGGATCGCGGAACGCAGCGCGTCCTCCATGTAGCTTCTGAGCTGTCCGGCTGGATCGCGCAGCTCATAGTATGCGGTGGCGACGTTCTCAGGATTGACACGGAACTGCGTCGAAGCGACGACCGTGACGAACACGTTGTCGAGCGTCTTGGTTTCCAGCTGCACGTTCAGCTGGGAGACTCGCATGTTCGTCTTCGTCGAGATGCGGTCGACGAACGGGATCTTGGCGTGGATGCCGGCGAACTGGACCTTATTGTATTTGCCGAACCGTTCGATGATGTATGCCTGCTGTTGCGGCACGATGAAAATCGAGGCGCACAGCACGGCGAGGACGATGACGACGATGACGCCCAATATGATCAGAGCACCCGTCATTCCCACCAGAACACCCATCATTCCTCCTTGCCTGGTGTTGCCGCACCCTACCTCGGGCGCGATGTCTATTCCATCCTATCCGAAAACGACGGGCTTTCAGTGAAAGCTCACATAGAATTCAAGAGTTGTTCGCCGTGTGGCCCTTCTTCGTCTCACCGTACGGGACGGCGGCATGCCCGCGTCTACTCCCCGTATGCGCCGGCTATGGCCCGGTCAAGGTCGGCCATCAGGTCTCCCGCGTCCTCAAGACCGATGGACAGACGAATCAGATCGTCGCTCACACCGGCGGCCTTGCGATACGATTCCGGCACCTCGCGGTGAGTGATGTTCGCGGGGTCGACGATCAGCGACCTTGCGTCGCCGATATTTGGCACGTATGAGAACAGCTTCACGCCGTCGAGGATGCGGCGCACACGGTCCGCGCCGCCTTCCACCTTGAACGAGAGGATCTGGCCGACGCCTCGGGGGAAGTATTTCCCGGCGAGCGCATGATACGGCGAGTCCGGCAACCCTGAATAATTCACCGACACGACATGCGGCGTGTGTTCGAGGTGCCCGGCGATGGCCGTCGCCGTTTCGACCTGGCGGGCGACCCGCTGCGGCAGCGTCTCCAGTCCGATCAGCTGCAGGTATGCGTTGAACGGGCTTTGCACGGCACCGAACGTGCGCAGGTATTTGACGCGGATGCGCCTGATGAACGCTTCGGAGCCAAACGCCCCGGAGAAGCTGCGCCGGTTGCCGTCGATGTCGGCGATGACCTGCTCAGGCCGCGTGAATTGCAGGAAACGGCCGTTCGCCCAGTCGAACCGTCCGGCGTCGACGATCACGCCGCCGATGGCGTTGCCATGCCCGGTGATGCCCTTGGTGGTCGAATGCACAACGATGTCGGCGCCGAATTCGATCGGGCGCAGCAGGTACGGCGTCGGCACGGTGTTGTCGAGAATCAGCGCCAGCCCGTGCCGGTGCGCCAGATCGGCCAGCGGACGGATATCGGTGATGGCGGTGTTCGGGTTGGCGACCGTCTCGGCGAAGATGGCACGGGTCGCGGGACCGATCAGAGACTCGATCTCATGCAGGTCGTTGATGTCCTTGACGAAATCAGCGTGGATGCCGAACTGCGGCAGGAAGTCGCCGAGCGCATCGACTGACGCCCCATACAGGTTCGTCGGCGCGATGATGCGGCCACCGCCCTCCCCCGCGCACATCAGCGCGTATGACACCGCAGCCATGCCCGACGACACCGCCACCGCGCCGACGCCACCCTCCAGGGCGGCGAGCCGGCGTTCGAGCGCATCGACGGTCGGATTGGCGACTCTGGAATACTCGAACCCGGATATCTCACCGGCGGCCAGATCACGGCCACGAGCGGCGTTCTCCAAATCGAAGGCGGCGGAGGCGTAGATGGGCACGCTGACCGCATTGTCGTTGCGGTTCGCATTATACCCGCCATGAACCGCAAGCGTGCTGAAATCAGTCATTTCCAAATCCCTTTCATCCGCATGACCGCCAAAACAACGAACACCGACCGCCATATTTCTTCAAGACACGACAGTGCGGGCGTCATCGCCATGAACGTCGACGCCCGCACGGCCCGCACCGCATGATAGGCACGGTACGCGACCCTATGCGGCCACTTCCTTCGTCAGCCGGTCGAGCACCTGACCGCTTACGCCGTCGATGTCCAGCGCCTCGAACGCCTTGTCGAAGCCCTGCCCCAGATCCTCGATCAGGTCAGACACGTCCTCGATGCCCACCGACAGACGCACCAGCTCGTCGGTGATGCCCACCTTGAGACGCTCCTCGCGAGGCAGCTCGAAATGCGTCATGCGGCATGGCAGCTCGGCAAGGCTTTCCACCGCGCCCAGACTGACGGCGAGATGGAACACGTGCAGGTTGTCGAGCACGATGGACGGGTCGACCCCCGGCACCACTTCGAAGGACAGCACGCCGCCGAACCCCTTGAGTCCATTCTCGGCGAGCAGACGGTTGCGGTCGCCATACACGCCCGGGTAATGCACGGCCCGAACGAGCGGATGCGCCAGCAGGTATTCCGCCACGGCCTGCGCGTTGCGCTGCTGACACTCCATACGCAGCGCCAACGTCTGGATGCCACGGCGCACGTCGTTGCATTCGGTCGGGGCGAGCACGCCGCCGAACCGGTTCTGCGCGAAGTAGATGCCATTGCCGACCTCATCGTCCAACACCACCACAAGGCCGGCGTTCACCTCGGAATGGCCTGCCAGGTATTTGGTGGCCGAATGGATGACGATATCCGCGCCCAAATCGAGCGGCTGCTGCAGGTACGGCGTGACGAACGTGTTGTCGACGATGGACAGCGCGCCGTATCGGTGCGCGATGGCCGAGATGCGGTTGACGTTGCTGATCTGCAGCAGCGGGTTGGTCAGCGTCTCGAAATATACGGCGCTGGCCGCGCGGCCGCCTCTGTCGCGCCCGCTGATCGCGGCGTCGAGCGCCTCGTAGTCGGCGGTGTCGACGCTGTCGAACTCCAGCCCGCGCTCGGCGAAGTACTCGTTGAACAGCGAATACGTGCCGCCGTAGATGTTCTTGCCGACCACGATGCGGTCCCCGGGTTTGAAGATGGACAGCACCGCGTGAATCGCGGCGAGTCCGGACGCGAACGCGAAGCCGCGAGTCCCGTGCTCCAGCTGGGCGATCTGCTTTTCCAGAAAGTCGCGGGTCGGGTTGCCGCTGCGCGCATAATCCCAGCGGGGCATGGCGTTGACCGATTCGACAGCGTATGTGGATGAGTTGTAGATGGGCGGGTTGACGGCTCCGGTGTTGTTGTCGTTGACCGGCAATCCGTGGACCAGCTGAGTGTTGAACCTCGTCATGAGCACCCCCTGCGGTTTTTTTGGCGGGTTTCCCGATGAACCCCGCGTGACCCTTATGAAGGTAGTCAGCGGCCGGCGGCCCCGCAACCCGGACGGCATACACATTATTTATAGGATGCTCAAAACCTTTGCAAACACTGGATTTTCACGACTTGCACGGCATCTTTGACGACCGGCAAGAGCCATTTGCGACACGCACGGAATGTTCTGGCGGCAACCAAGGCGCGACTAAGTGCGACATGGCTTCGCGCAGAAACCGACGCTACGACCCATCGGCCATCGTGATGTTCGTCACATCCGGGCCCTGTAGGGCATTTGGTCTCACCCCGGCATCGGAACCGAGCGATATGCTGGAGTGACGCCGGCGGGATTCACGCGCCGGAGGGACCCAAGCAAAGGAGCTCGCCCATGACCACCGTAGCCATCGTCGGATGCACTCACGCGGGAACGTTCGCCGCCACATCCATCCTCAAGCAGCATCCCGACTGGACGGTCCACGTATTCGAACGCAACGACTCGCTGTCGTTCCTTTCCTGCGGCATCGCGCTGTGGGTCGGCGATCACGTGTCCGATCCGAAGCGCATGTTCTATTCGTCGCCGAAGGCCCTCGCCGAAGCCGGCGCCACGATGCACATGCGCCACGACGTGCTCGATGTGGATGTCGCCGGCAAGGTGTTGCGCGCCCGTGACATGAACACCGGGGAAGTCGGCGAATACCGATACGACAAGCTGGTGATCACCACCGGTTCCGCGCCCGTGGTGCCGCCGATCGACGGACTGGACGAGGCACTCGAATCGGGACGCGTGCTGCTGTGCAAGAACTGGGACCATGCGATGGCGATCAAGGAGCGCGCGGGCAGCGCGAAATCGGCCGTCGTGATCGGCGCGGGGTACATCGGCGCGGAGATCGCCGAGCAGTTCAGCGAAATCGGCGTGAAGACCACGCTGGTGGATGCGCTGGACCGCGTGCTGGCGAACAATTTCGACGCGACCATCACCGATGACGTGGAGCAGGCGTTCGACGAGCATGGCGTGACCCTGGCGCTCGGCCAGAAGGTGACGGCGTTCCGGCCGGCGGCCGGCAGCGACGGGATCGAGGGCTCCGGCGTGACCGTGGTCACCGAGAAGGGCGAGTACACGGCCGATGTGGCGATCCTGGGCGCCGGATTCCGCCCGAACACCGCGTTGTTCGCGGATCAGCTACGTATGCTGAAGAACGGGGCGATCGTCATCGACGACTACATGCGCGCCTCATTGCCGGACAACACGGTGCTCGACGACGTGTTCGCGGCGGGCGACAGCGCCACGGTCCGATACAACCCGACCGGCGCGGACGATTACATCCCGCTCGCCACCAATGCGGTGCGGCAGGGGCTGCTCATCGGCGAGAACATCGTCGCCGCGACGAAGCGGTATCCCGGCACGCAGGCCACCAGCGCAGTGCAGTTGTACGATCTGGCGATGTCCGCCACGGGACTCACCGCCGGCGGCGCGAAACGCCGAGGCATCGCCGCGAAATCGACGACGATCACGCAGGATTACCGCCCCGATTTCATGCTCACCACCACGCCGGTGACGACCACGCTGGTGTGGAGCCCGGTCACCCGGCGCATCCTGGGTGCGCAGTTCCTGTCGAAGCATGACATCTCGCAGGCGGCGAACGTCGTGTCCGTGGCCATTCAGGCGGGGTTCACGATCGATCAGCTCGCCGGCGCCGACCTGTTCTTCCAGCCGAACTTCAGCCAGCCGATCAATTTCGTCGGAGCCGTGGCCATTCAGGCAGTGGCCGAAAGCTGACCCCAATCGTTGACTCGCGCTCAACGCGGATGCGAAAGCCCCGATCATTGGGAAACGGCCATTCCGGTTCTCGTATCCGCGGCTAATGCGAGCGCACGATTCGCATCAGCCGCGTGACCTGTTCGGCGGTGCGGGCCACGTTCGCACGGGCGTCGCGCAGCAGCTCATCGAGACTCGCGGCACCCGGCGCGGCACCGAAGACCGCATCGATGCCGCGCCCGTGCAGACACTCGATGCCGTCGCCGACGTGGCCGGCGATAGCAATCACCGGTTTGCCGTGCCGCTTCGCCACGGAGGCGACCCCGACCGGCGTCTTGCCGAACATGGTCTGCGCGTCAATCGAACCTTCGCCGGTGAACACGATGTCCGCCCATTGCGCGGCGGCATCCAGCCCGGACTGCTCGATCACCAAGTCGATACCCGGGCGAAAATCGGCGTGCAGCACGGCGAGCAGCGCCATGCCGATGCCGCCCGCCGCCCCGGCTCCGGGATGATCGGCGATGGGCGTGCAGGTACGGTGGTCAGGACGGGAACGGTGGCCAGGAGACGATGATTCAGCCACGGCCGCTTCGACTTTTCCGCCATCGCCATTCCGTTCGGCGGGCACCTGTTCAGCGAGCGCACGTTCGATGACCGACGAGACGTGCCGCAGGGCGCCGTCCAACAGCGTCACGTCTTCGCGACTCGCGCCCTTCTGCGGGCCGAACACCGCGCTGGCGCCCTCGGGGCCGGTCAGCGGATTGGTCACATCGCAGGCGGCGATGACATGCACGTCGCCAAGCCGTCTGTCCAGGCCGCTCAGGTCAACGCGCTCCACTTCGGCGAGCGCCGCCCCGCCCGGCCGCACGTCACGCCCGTCATGGTCAAGCAGCCGCACCCCCAACGCCTGCAGGAGACCGCAGCCCGCGTCGTTGGTGGCGCTGCCGCCGAGCCCGACGATGATTGTCTCGGCGCCGGCGTCGAGCGCGGCCCGGATCAGTTCGCCCGTGCCGTATGACGTCGTGGCCTTCGGGTCGCGTTCGGATGGGCGCAGCAGCGCCAGTCCGCTGGCGGCGGCGGTCTCCACGACCGCGGTGCCGCCGTCGCCGAGCAGCGCGAACCCGGCCTGCACCGGGCGTCCGAGGGGATCGTGCGCGCCGGCCGTCAGCATCGTGCCGCCGGTGGCGTCGGCCAGCGCCCGCGCGGTTCCCTCTCCCCCGTCAGCCATGGGCAGGCATCGTATTTCGGCGTCGGGGTCACCGCGGCGGATGCCTTCGGCCATGGCCCGTGCCGCCTCGGCGGCGGTCAGGCTCTCCTTGAAGGAATCAGGCGCACATAGGTATCGCATCGCCGGATCACGCCTGCTATTCGGTGCGCAGCGCGGTGGCCGGGTCCTGCTTGGCGGCCTTGCGCGACGGAATCAGGCCGCCGATAAGGGTGAGCACCATGCTGAGCACCACCAGGATCACCGCTCCGGCCACCGGCAGCGCGGCGTTCACGTCGTTGGTGCCGATGAAATGGTGCAGCACCTGGTTGCCCGGTATGAGCAGCAGCAGCGTCACGCCTATGCCGATCAGGCCGGCGCACAGGCCGATGAGTCCGGTCTCCGCGTTGAACACCTGCGACACATTGCGCTTCGAGGCGCCCATCGCGCGCAGGATGCCGATCTCCTTGGTGCGTTCCAGCACCGAGATGTACGTGATGATGCCGATCATGATCGACGACACCACCAGCGACACGGACACGAACGCGATCAGCACATAGGAGATCACGTTGATGATCGTCGTCACCGAGCTCATCATCAGGCCGACGTAATCGGTGTAGACGATCTTGTCGGCCTTGGGCACGGTCTTGTTGTAGTCGGTGATGGCCTTGGACACGTGGTCCTTGTCCTCGAAGCTGTCGGTGTAGATGTTGATCGTCGAGGGCACGTCCCGGCTCACCACGCCGAACGCGGCGAGGTTGTCGTCATACGTGCCGGTCGAGACGTACTGGTCGTAGATCTTGACCAGCACGTCCTGCGAGGCGGTGGCGATGTACTGGTCGAAGCTGTCGGCGAGCTGCTGCTCGCTCATCGCCGCCGTCCGCTGCCCGCCCGCGGCTGACTGCCCGGCCTGCCCGGGCTGAGCCGACTGCGCTGACTGCGACTGCATCACGGCCTTGGCCATGTTCGCCTTGTCGCTCACGCCGAGCGAGGCCACATAGGTCTTGGCATCAGCGGCCTTCGCCGCGTCGTCCGACGGCGAGAACGCCAGGCCGTTGAGCACGTCGCGGGTCTTGTCCTTCTCCTGGTCGGTGACGATGGCGCTGGAGTTCGCATGGTCGATCAGCTCGTCGGTCAGTGCGCGGGTGTAGCCGATTCCGGTGGCCAGCGGCGTGGCGGAGGCGTCCTTGATCGGCTTGACCACGCCCACGATCTTCAGCTGCTCCGCCGAGTCGAAGCGCTCTGCGATGGCGTCCGCGTCGTCGCCGATGTACGTGTAGTCGCCGTTCGCGTCCTTCACGTACTGGTCTGCGGCGGGTATCATGGCCAGCTTCTGCCCCATCGCCGTCGCGTAGTCGATCTTGCCGGTGGGTGTCTTGACCGTCTCGCCGTCGTTGAGCTTGTTCATCATGTCGGTGTAGTCGCTGGCCTTGAGCAGGCCCAGCTCATACAGCGTGGTGAGCGGTACCTTGTTGTCGTCGTCAAGCACGAGCACGACCTGGTCCTTGCCGGTCGGCCATGCGCCCTTGACCACGCGGTAGTTGTCGGTGATGACCTTGCTGATGAGCTGATCGTCCTTCGCCCCCGGCATGATTTCATGGAACGAGTCGGGCGACGCGCTCGTGTCGGTCTTGCCGGTCAGCACCGTCATCTGCATGCTCGTCATGTCGGACATGCTCGACGACTGGCCCATCGAGCTCATCCGCGCAGCGTTCGATGTCGAATCGGACTTGGCACCGATGGTGACGCCGTTCGCGGTGACCAGCGTGCCGTCGGGATCGTGGCTGAACACGGAGAACTTCACGTCGTACGTGTATTGGATGCCGGTTTCGCCGACATATTGGCGAACCTCGCTGTTGGGGTCGTCCAGATACTTCTTGAAATCGGCGAGGTTGTTCTTCGTGATGCTGCTCGTCAGGCTGGAGGTCTGCTTGATGCTGCGATCGTCCGGGTAGATGCCGTCGTTCTTCGCCGATTTGCCTCCGGTCTCCTTGCCGCCCGCCTGGGCGCCCATGATGCTGGTCATGTCGAAGGTCTGCGAATCGATGGTGATCGGATAGGCGGTCATCGTGTCGCGCTGGATGCTGTCGATGTACGCGTTAACGCCGTTGGAAACCGACAGGATCAGGGCGATGCCGATGATGCCGATAGACCCGGCAAACGAGGTGAGCAGCGTACGGCCCTTCTTGGTCCTCAGATTGTTGAAGCTCAGCGCGATGGACGTGGCGAGCGACATCGAGGCCTTGCCCAGCCTCTTGTGTACGGGCGCCTCGGACGCGCCCTCCTCGACCTCGTACGGGTCGGAATCGCTGCGGATCACGCCGTCGCGCAGCTGGACGGTTCTGGTGGCGTACTGCTCGGCGAGCTCGGGATTATGTGTGACCATGACCACCAGACGATCCTTCGCCACCTCCTTGAGCAGGTTCATGATCTGCACGGACGTGTCGGAGTCGAGCGCTCCGGTCGGCTCGTCGGCCAGCACGATGTCCGGGTCGTTGACCAGGGCGCGGGCGATGGCGACGCGCTGCATCTGCCCGCCGGACAGCTGATTCGGCTTCTTGTTGATGTGGTCGCCCAGCCCGACCTGTTCGAGGGCCTTGCGGGCACGCTCCCGCCGTTCGGTACGGGATACGCCGGAGATCGTCAGCGCGAGCTCCACGTTCGACAGAATCGTCTGGTGCGGAATCAGGTTGTAGCTTTGGAACACGAAGCCGATCGTGTGGTTGCGGTACGAATTCCAGTCACGGTCCTTGTACCGTTTGGTGGAGACCCCGTTGATGATCAGGTCGCCGCTGTCGTACCGGTCCAGGCCGCCGATGATGTTGAGCAGCGTGGTCTTGCCGGAACCCGACGGACCCAATATCGCCACGAATTCGCTGTCGCGCAGGTTCAGGCTGACGTCATCCAACGCCTTCTGCACGAAATCGCCGGTCTTGTATTGCTTGGAAATCGACTTGATCTGCAGCACGATGCTCCCCTTATTACCCATGGGTGGTTCGTCGTATGTCTCCATGATTTGCGGTATGACATCACTGTATCCGACCCGTTCCCCCAGCGCCTCGTGATTCACTGCAAGCATGGGGAATAAAACCGACAACAAACGACTTTGTGTCGCTTTGGCATGACGGAACCGTGACGGCCCTCGCGCGTCAAGTGTGTGCATCAAGCATGCTTTGCGTTTTTTTAGCGCCCCCTCAGCAGTTTTCCCATACAGTCGAAACCATGACAGGACTCACTACATCTGAAGTCGAAGAACGCCGCGCGCGAGGCGAGGGCGAAACCGGGGCGCGAAGCGTCACCAAATCGACAGGCGCGATACTGCGCGAGAACATCTGCACGCTGTTCAACGCACTGAACTTCGCTATAGCGATACTGCTGTTCGCGGTCGGCGCGTACTCCAACATGCTGTTCATCGCGATCATCATCCTCAACATCGTCATCGGCATCGTGCAGGAATTCAAGGCGAAGAAACTCGTCGACGAGCTGACGATCCTCAACCAGCCGCACGCGGTGGTGCTGCGCGACGGCAAGGAGACGACCATCGAGGCCGGCGACATCGTCAAGGACGATGTCATGGTGCTGGATTCCGGCAAGCAGATCTGCAACGACGCCGTGGTCATCGATGGCCGTCTGGAAGTCAACGAATCGCTGCTGACCGGCGAAAGCGACTCCATCGACAAGACCGCCGGCAGCGAGCTGTATTCCGGCAGCTCGGTGATTTCCGGCCGCGCGTACGCCCGTGTGACGCACGTCGGCGACGAGAACTACACGAATTCGCTGATCAACGAGGTGCGCCAGGAGAAGCGCGTGCACTCCGAGCTGCTGGATTCGATGCGCAAGGTCACCCGGTTCACCAGCTTCCTGATCATCCCGCTGGGCGTGCTGCTGTTCGTCGAGGCGATGTTCCTGCGGCACTCCGGCACGTACGACGCCGTGGTGTCGTCCGCCGCGGCGCTGCTCGGCATGCTGCCGAAGGGACTGGTGCTGCTGATCTCCGTGTCGCTGGCCACCGGCGTGATCCGCCTCGCGAAGGCCAAGATCCTCGTGCAGAACATCTATTCGCTGGAGACGCTGGCGCATGTGGACGTGCTGTGCCTCGACAAGACCGGCACGCTGACGGACGGCAACATGAGCGTGGACCGGATCGTGCCGCTCGGCGAGCGCGGTGCCGCCGAGGATTCCGACGCGCTGCTGCGCGCCTACCTGGACGCCAGCGAGGACAACAACGTGACCATCGCGGCGCTGCGCGCCCATTTCGGTGCCGACGGCTCCACCGCCGATGCCGGGCAGCCCGCGGCGCCCGTCGGCGACGGCCGTTTCGCCGCGCAGACCATCATCCCGTTCTCGTCGAAGCGCAAATGGGGCGCCATCACGATGCGCGCAGCGGCTGGTGCGGCAGACGCGCCTCGCCACGCGCAGGAGGGCGAGTCGGCCGCGGCGGCGACCGGAACCGTGTTCCTGGGCGCCCCGGAGCGCATCCTTGGCGCGAACCTGCCCGATGAGGCGGCCGCGCTGATGGGTCAGGGACTGCGTCTGATCGCCGTCGGATACCTGCCCGGCGCGTGGACGGACGAGGAGCGTCTGCCGGATGCGCTGCAGCCGATGTTCCTGATCGCGCTGCGCGACAACATTCGCCCGCGGGCCAAGGAGACGCTGGCGTACTTCCGCGACCAGGGCGTCGACGTGAAGGTCATCTCCGGCGACCATCCCGACACCGTCGCCGCCGTCGCCCGGCAGGCCGGCCTGGAGCGTTGGCGTGACGTCATCGACATGACCTCGGTGCCGGCGGACGCCCCGGATTCCACGTTCGACGACGTCGCCGGCCGATACACGGTGTTCTCTCGCGTCACCCCCAAGCAGAAGCGCCAGCTGGTGCAGGCGATGCAGCGGGCCGGGCATCAGGTCGCGATGACCGGCGACGGCGTGAATGACCTGCTCGCCCTGCGCGAGGCCGACTGCTCGATCGCCATCGCCTCCGGGTCGGACGCCGCGCGCCAGATCTCGCAGGTCGTGCTGCTCGACTCCGATTTCACCTACCTGCCGCAGGTGGTGCTGGAGGGCCGCAAGGTCGTCAACAACGTGACCCGCACGGCCGCCGTGTTCTTCATCAAGACGATCTACTCGGTGCTGGTGTCGTTCTTCTGCCTGGCTTTGAACGTCCCGTTCCCGTTCATTCCGATCCAGATCACGCTTGTCGACGCCTGCATCGAGGCGTGGCCGTCGTTCCTGACGATATTCGAATCGGACACGCGACGCATCCGCGGCCGGTTCCTGCCCACTGCGCTCGGCAAGGCGGCGCCGTTCGCGATCGCCGTCACCGGCATGATCATCGCATTCAGCCTCATCGCTCCGTTCGGCGAGACGCAGAACCGCACGGTCATGTTCGCGCTGCTGGTCGCCGCGTCGATGGTCGCCGTGATCAAGAGCTGCGTGCCGTTCACGAAGATCCGCGTGTTCGTCTGCGTGACGATGGTGCTGGGCGCCCCGTTCGCGCTGCTCATCCTGCCGCACCTGTTCGAGGTGGTCGCGATGACCGGCCCGATGTGGGCATGGTTCGCGGTGGCGTTCGTGGTGATGACGGCCGTCACCGCCGCGATCATCGCGGCGCAGCGGGCATGGCTGCGGTCCCGGCGCTGACCGGCGAGCGATTCCCCGTGATGCCGGCCGGCGTCCGGCCCGGAGCGATTCGGACATTCATGTTCGATGCGTTCCGGGCCGGGCACATGTGTTTTCCCTGACTGCGCGGTCACGGCAGAGAGCTGTTACAGTGAAGCCATGCAGATGATACGACACGCCGATATGAGCGATCTGGATGCGCTGGCAGCGCTCGAATCCGAATGCTTTCCGCCGGCGGAGGCGGCGAGCCGCGACGCCATCGCCGACCGGTTGCGCACATACGCCGACCATTTCTGGCTGCTGTTCGACGACGACCGGCTGACGGCGGCCATCAACGGCATGGTCACCGACGAGCCGGATCTGGTCGATGCCATGTATGCGGACACGTCCATGCATGACGAGCGCGGCGCGTGGCAGATGCTGTTCAGCGTGTGCACCAACCCCGGGAGCCGACGGGAGAGGCGGGCGAGCCGCCTCATGCGCTCCGTCATCGAAGACGCGCGCGATGCCGGGCGAGACGGCCTGGTGCTGACGTGCAAGGAACCCCTGATCGGCTTCTATGAGCGTTTCGGGTACCGGGACGAGGGCGTCTGCGGTTCCCGTCACGGCGGCGCGGCTTGGCATCAGATGCGTCTGGACTTTCGGCGGGAGCGGCAGCAGTCGTGTTGTCCACAGGGACGATAGACAGTATGCGGTTTCATTGTTTTTCCGTGAATCCCCGCAGGAGCTGTGTCGCCGAACGGCCGCAGCGGCGGTCTGGCAGCAGCAGCCGAGATCGGCCGGCCCCCCCCCCGAGTCTCGCGAGGTATGCATGCAATCGAACATATCCGATACCGCCGTAGCGCAGTCGAATTCCATGTCGAAGCGTGATCTGGTCCCGATCATCGTGATGATGGTCGGCAGCTTCACCGCCATCCTCAATCAGACGCTGATGACCTCGGCGCTGCCCCATCTGATGCACGATTTCGACATCACCAGCAACACTGCGCAATGGCTGAGCACCGTGTTCATGCTGACGAACGGTACCATGATCCCCATCAGCGCGTTCCTCGTCCAGAAGTTCACCACACGGCAGCTGTTCTTCTACGCGGTCGGCATGTTCCTGTTCGGCACGCTCGTGTGCACGGCGGCGCCCGGTTTCGGCGTCCTGCGCTGCGCCTCGATGGCGGCGCGACGGTCCTCAAGCAGTGCGACGATGTCGTCGATATGCTCCGGTTCGTCGGCCTCGAACGCGAAGAACCGCTTGAGGTCCTCGATGGACATGCCCGCGTGCTTGAAACAGCAGATCGTCCTCATGCGGTTGATATGACACTGGAGGTATATGCGCTGCCCGGCCGGCGTCCGGCCAACGTTGGTGAGCAGCCCCGCATCCTCGTAATACCGCAGCGTCGACGGCTCCATATGGAACATGTCGGCGACCTCGCGGATTGTGCATCGTTCCATGCTCGACATCGTAGCCGCGAGGATGACACGCCGGACGCACTTGCACTCAAGCCAACTTGAAGCGTGACAATGGAGACATCGGACCGATCGACGACACCTGGAGGCACCCATGTTCGAACCCACCGGCACCTACGCGCCCGCCACGACGCGCTACGACACCATGCTGTACAAGCGCTGCGGCGCCAGCGGCCTGAAGCTCCCGGCCATATCGCTGGGCTTCTGGCACAACTTCGGCGACATCACGCCCTACGACCAGATGAAGGCACTGGTGCTCACCGCATTCGACCACGGCATCACGCACTTCGACCTGGCCAACAATTACGGCCCCGAACCCGGCGCCGCGGAGAAGAACGCGGGACGGCTGATCCGGCAATACCTCGCCGCCCACCGCGACGAACTGGTCGTCAGTACCAAGGCCGGCTACGAGATGTGGTCGGGCCCGTACGGTGATTGGGGCAGCCGCAAATACCTGCTCGCCTCACTCGACCAGAGTCTGGAACGCCTGGGACTCGACTACGTCGACATCTTCTACCATCACCGTCCGGACCCCGAGACCCCTCTGGAGGAAACGATGGGCGCGCTCGCCCAGGCCGTCGCCAGCGGCAAGGCGCTCTATGTGGGCCTGTCGAACTACGACGGGCCACAGCTGGAGCGGGCGGCGACGATCCTCGATGAACTGCACGTGCCGTTCATCATCAACCAGAACAAATACAACATCTTCGACCGTACCGTCGAGCGCAACGGGCTCAAGGACACCGCCAAGCACCTGGGCAAGGGTCTCATCACGTTCTGCCCGCTCGCGCAGGGTCTGCTGACCGACCGGTATCTCAACGGCATCCCCGCGGATTCGCGCGTGGCGCACGATCCGCGCTTCCTGCACGCCGACGACGTGACGCGCGTCCACGGCCAGATCATGGCCCTGAACGAGATCGCCAAGCAGCGCGGGCAGACGCTCGCCGAGATGTCGCTCGCCTGGCTGCTGCACGACGACGCCGTGACCAGCGTGCTCGCCGGCGCATCCAAGCCGCAGCAGATCATCGACAACATCGGGGCGCTGAAGAACACGGACTTCAGCGACGAGGAGCTGAAAGCCATCGACGAGATCTCCATGCAGTGACGAATACCGCTGGAAGTCGCATCCGGAAACGGTTCCCAGCGTACCGGAAGGAAACGTACCGGCATATATTCATGCCAATCACAGCACAGCTTCCAAGATGGTGGAGTGATATGGAGGTTGTCGGCAAGAGCCGGCGAGGTCACTCAAGGTAACCCCACAATTGAAACCCCCTTCTCTCCTCTCCTTCTCACCCGGCCCTTTTGGGCCGGGTTTCCTTTTCTTCGGAGCCTGCGACACCGGAAAGCCGACGACGGCGAATCGTATCGCAATGGTGATGTACAGTAGTGAGTTCGCCACGACCATTACGAGGCGGCTTCATGCCGCCGGGAGGAGACACCGATGCTGCCCGACGGGACACTGCCCGACGATTATGTCGTACTGGATCTGGAAACCACCGGTGTCAGCTGGTATCGGGACACCATCATCGAGTTCGGAGCGGTGAAGGTCATCGACCGCAAGCCCGTCGACACCTATCAGCAGTTGGTCAATCCGATGCGCAACCTCAATCCGTTCATCACGCAGCTGACCGGCATCACGCCGGACATGCTCGAACCGGCGCCGACGCTGGACACCGTGCTGCCCGACTTCCTGCGCTGGTGCGGCGACGACGCGATGATCGGGCACAACATCATGCAGTTCGACATCAAGTTCATCGACCTGGCGGCGCAGCGCATCCTGCACCATGCGGTGCCGAACCGCATCATCGATACGTTGCAGATGAGCCGGAGCATGTACCCGCAGTACAACCGACACCGGCTGGTCGACCTGATCCAGCGTTTCGACATCGCCGACGTCGAGGAGCACCGCGCGCTGTCGGACGCCGAGCAGACGCAGATGTGCTTCGAATACATGCGCGACGAGCAGCGTCGCAGAGACTGCTGAGAGCGGAGAGAGCTGACTGATGGCATTGGGCGTTGGCGCGCGGTCTCTGACACCGCCCGCCAACGCCCAATGCCATCGGCGCAGTTTTCTGCTTCCGTCAGCGCTGATTCAGGGGGATGTAGGCGCGCTCCACCTCGCCGGTGTACACCTGACGCGGACGACCGATCTTCGTGTTCGGGTCGGCGAGCATCTCGCGGTACTGGGCGATCCATCCGGGGATGCGGCCAAGCGCGAAAAGCGTGGTGAACATCGCCGGATCGAAACCGATCGCGCGGTATATCAGGCCGGTGTAGAAGTCGACATTCGGATACAAATGACGTGACACGAAATACTCGTCGTTGAGCGCGATGTCCTCAAGCTCGACCGCGACGTCGAACAGGGCGCGCTCGTCGGCGGGAAGCTTGCGGGTGTCCTCACGCGCGATGATCTTCTCCAGATACAGGCGCGCGATCGCGGCACGCGGATCATACGACTTGTACACGCGATGCCCGAGGCCCGAGATGCGATGCCCCTCGGCCTTCGCGTCCTCCACGAACTGGCGGACGGACTTGCCGGAGTCGCGGATCGCCTTCAACTGACGCAACACGGCCTCGTTCGCGCCGCCATGCAACGGCCCGGACAGCGCGTTGATGCCGGCGGAGATCGCCGCATACAGGTTCGCGTGGGCGGAGCCGGCGATGCGGACCACCGACGTGGAGCAATTCTGCTCATGGTCGGCATGGATGATGAGCAGACGGCCGAGCGCGTGCACGTACAGCGGGTCGGAATCGAACCGCTCGTATGGCACGGCGAAGCACATGCGCAGGAAATCGTCGACGTAGCCGCGGGCGAGGTCCGGGTAGAGCATCGGCTCATCGCGGCGGCGCCGGAAAATGTAGCTGACCACCGTGCGCGCCTTCGCCATGATGATCTTCGCGGCCTCATCCAGCTGGTCGGAGTCGGTGATGTCGGTGGTGTCGGGGTAGAACGCCGCAAGCGCGTTCACCGCCGCAGCGAGCACGCTCATCGGATGGGCGGCACGGGGGAACGAGCCCATGAACGTGCGGAAATCCTCGCCCACCATGGTCTTGTGGTTGATGTCGCTGCAAAACCGGTCGTATTCCGCCTGCGTCGGCAGGTCGCCGTGTCGCAGCAGCCACGCGACCTCAAGGAAATCGGAATGCTCGCACAGCTGCTCGATGGGGTAGCCCCGGTAGCGCAGGATCGACCGATTGCCGTCTATGAACGTGATCTTCGATTCGCACTGCGCCGTGGTCAGGAAGCCGGGATCGAGCGTGACCCAGCCGTCGTTGCGCAGCTTGGAGACCACGATGCCATCCGGGCCGGCCGAAGCCTTGACGACCGGCAGCGTGTACTGATTCGAATCCACATGAAGTTCAGCTGTCGCCATGCACGCTCCTTAATCCCTTGATTGAGTCGTTCGAATTGTCAAGTCGTCGAAATTATCGAATTCGTCGTCCCGGTGCCTTGTATTGGACACACTATATTGCGTGCATGTTTCCACCAAAAACGCCGCTCCAGCACGTGGACATCATCACATGCCAAAGCGGCGACGGCATCGCCCGATACAGGCCGTGGGCGCTGGACAACCGGTTGCCGGTCAGTCGCGGGTGGTCAGGATGACCGGACCGTTCTCGGTGATGGCGATCGTGTGCTCGCTGTGGGCGCCACGCGACCCGTCCTCGGAACGCAGCGTCCAGCCGTCCTTGGGGTCCTGGTAGATCTCGTCGGTGGTCTTGAGGAACCACGGTTCGATGGCGATGACCAGACCCGGGCGCAGGCGGTAGCCGTGGCCGGCCTTGCCGTCGTTGGCGACGTGCGGGTCGCCGTGCATGATGTGGCCGACGCCATGGCCGCCGAATTCCAAGTTGATCGGGTAGCCGTACGAACGGGCGATGTCGCCGATGGTGGAGGACACGTCGCCCAGACGGTTGCCCGGACGGGCCGCGTCAATGCCGGCGGCGAGCGCCTCCTCGGTGCACTTGATGAGCTTGAGGTCGCTCGGGTCGGGGTCGTTGCCGACCACGAAGCTGATGGCGGAGTCGCCGACCCAGCCGTTGACGCTGATGGCCAGATCAAGGCTGACGAGGTCCCCGTCCTTGAGGTTGTAGTCGAACGGGACGCCATGCAGCACCGCGTCGTTGACCGACGTGCAGATGTAGTGTGCGAACGGGCCGGTGCCGAAGTCCGGCGCATAATCCACGTAGCACGATTCGGCGCCCTTGCGGTCGACGATCTTCTTGTGCACGTACTCGTCGATCTCCAGCAGGTTGGTGCCGACCTTCGTCATGGCCTTGAGTTCCTTGAGAATCTCGCCGACGAAACGACCGGCCGGCTTCATCTCCTCGATTTCCTTAGCGGTTTTCAGTTCGATCATGCAACCCAGCCTACTGTGCGGGGGTTACTTACGCCTCGGACGGCCGAACTTGAACGCGCGGACCATCGAGGAAACACCCATGACGATCAGCGCACATCCGCAGAAAATCACCAGGAACAGCATCGACGAGACCGGCGAGACCAGTACGACGAGACCGGCGATAATCGAGATGATCGCGTACAGCACCGCCCAGCCGGAGCTCGGCAGGCGCCATGATTCGGCGAGCGCCATCACGCCTTCCATCATCCAGCCGAGGCCAACCACCATCGTGATGAACACTGCGAGCGCCTGTCCGGACAGGGCCGCGTTCTTCAGCATGAGTACACCGCCGACCGACAGCATTATGCCGATGAGGATGTCCAGGATGCGCCATCCGGCCGGCAGTCCCAATGTGACGATGGCGCTGACGATGCGGATCACGCCGGAGACCACGAAGTAGATGCCGAGTGCGACGGCCGCGACGCCGAGCGTCTTGCCGGGCCAGATCAGCAGCGCGACGCCGAGCACGATCGCCGCGACGCCGATGATGCCGTACAGGCCGCGGATCGCGTTCTTCGCCTTCTGCGGCAGCATCTCCTCGATCAGCCGGAACGGGCTGAAGTCCTCCCAGCCGCCCTGCCCTTGCTGCTGGCCGGGCTGCTGTTGGCCGAACGGCGGCTGGTAGGCGTAGGGCTGGCCGTACGGGCGGCCTGGCTGGTCGGATGCGACGCCTGGCTGCGTCTGGTATTGGCCGGATGCGGCGCCGTCCTGCGGCGCTCCCCCGTACGGGTATTGCTGGCCCGCAGGCTGGCCTTGAGGCGCGTAGGCTCCGTATTCCGGCTCTCCGGCACGGCCGGTCTGTTCGTTCCCGCCGGGCTGTCCGCCGTCACCGCGCCCGTTGTCGCCATGTCCGTCGCTGTGCGGGAAAGGCCCGCCATCGTATGTGCTCATCATGACTCCTTCACCGTTCATGCGGCCTGCCGTCAACCGTGTGCGGGCATCCGAAGCGGGCCACTTCGATATCGTCACCGTCACCACCATATTCTAGACAAGTTGTCCAATTCATGCCATCAACACAATCCGCCGTTCCGTCCAATACCTTGCGTGTCGTTCGCTATGGGAAAAAACGGGCCGCGGAAGGTCAGAAGGAACGTCACCGAACCCGGATAGTATGAGACCATGACCACAGATTTGACGTCCGGCCTCGATACGGCCGCTTTTTCCTCTGTTATCAAACCATCCGACGATCTGTTCCGTTTCGTCAACGGCCCTTGGATCGACACGTACCGACTGCCTGACGACAAGGCGCGCTACGGTTCCTTCGACAAGCTCGCGGAAGACGCCGAGAGCCAGATCCGCGACATCCTGGAGGACGAGGACTGCCCCGCAGCCAAGTCGCAGGCGCTGTACCGCTCGTTCATGGACACCGACGCCATCGAGGCGGCCGGTGCCACGCCGATCAGGCCCGCCCTCGACGCCATCGACCACGCCGCCGACAAGGCGGCGCTGACCCGCACCATCGGAGCCCTCAAGCCCATCGACATGGGGCCGGACGTCTTCGACATCGCCGTATTCGGCGACCCCAAGAACCCCGACACGAACGTCGTGCACCTCGAACAGTCCGGCATCGGCCTGCCCGACGAAGCCTACTACCGCGAGGACCACTACGCCCCGATCCGCGAAGCCTACGTCGACATGGTCGCCAAGCAGCTGCGTCTGGCCGGCTACGGCGATGAGGAGACCACCCGCGCACAGGCGGACCGCTTCCTCGATGTCGAGACCCGCATCGCCGCGAACCACTGGGACAACGTCGCCACGCGCGACTCGCAGAAGACCTACAACCCGACCGATTTCGTCACGCTGAGCGACGAATTGGCCCACTTCAACATCGCGGCGTGGGCCGACGCCTGGCAGGGCGCCTACGACGCCACGCCGGCGGCGAAGACCCAGCCGGTGGACCTGACGGCCGCGCTGCAGCACACCATCGTCCACGAGCCCAGCTTCCTCAAGGGCTTCGACGCCTTCTGGAACAACGCTGACCTTGACGACCTCAAGCTGTGGGCCCGCGTGCACGTCATCATCGGCACCGCGAGCCTGCTCAGCCACGACTACGACGTCGCCAACTTCGACTTCTACGGCAAAGTGCTGTCCGGCACCACCCAGCAGCGCGACCGCTGGCGTCGCGGTGTCTCCCTGGTCAACGGCGTTTGCGGCGAGGACGTCGGCCGCGAATACGTCAAGCGTCACTTCCCCGAAAGCTCCAAGCAGCGTATGGGGCAGCTGGTCGACAACCTGATCGACGCCTACCGCGTGTCGATCACCAACAGCGACTGGCTCGGCGAGGAGACCAAGGCCAAGGCGCTGGAGAAGCTGTCGAAGTTCACGCCGATGATCGGCTACACCGAGCGTTGGCGCGACTACACCGCGTTCGACGTTCATGCCGACGCCGGCCTGGTGGCGAACATGCAGGCCGCGGCGCTCTACGAGTGGGGCTTCCAGCTGTCCAAGGCCGGCAAGCCGGTCGACAAGGGCGAGTGGCTGATGAACCCGCAGACCGTGAACGCCTACTACGAGCCGAGCATGAACGTCATCGTGTTCCCTGCGGCCATTCTGCAGCCTCCTTTCTTCAATCCGGATGCCGAGGACGCCGCGAACTACGGCGGCATCGGCGCGGTGATCGGCCACGAGATCGGCCACGGCTTCGACGACCAGGGCGCACAGTACGACGGTGACGGCGTGCTCAACGACTGGTGGACGACCGACGACAAGGCCAACTTCGAGAAGCGCACAAAGGCGCTCATCGAGCAGTACAATGCCTTCGTGCCTACGCAACTGGCCGAGAAGTACGCCGACGAGCCGAACAAGGCGCCGCACGTCAACGGAGCGCTGACCATCGGCGAGAACATCGGCGACCTCGGCGGCGTGAACATCGCGCTGAAGGCCTACGCGTTCGCGCTCGACGAGGCCGCGGGACGCGACAAGGACGGCTCCGCGAAGGCTATCGAGGAGTCACTGTCCGCGGCCCCGGTGATGGACGGATGGACCGGCCTGCAGCGTTTCTTCCTGAGCTACGCCTCGATCTGGCGCTCGAAGAACCGTGACGAGCTCGCCGAGAAATACCTGCAGATCGACCCGCACTCCCCCGCCGAATGCCGCACGAACGGCATCGTGCGCAACGTGGACCTGTTCTACCGTGCGTTTGATGTGACTCCTGACAGCGCCATGTGGCTCGACCCCGATAAGCGCGTACGCATCTGGTAATCCGTTGCCGGCAGGCAGGCTGAACCGCGCCTACCTGCCGGCAGATCATCAGAATTCGGCTTCTCCCGCCGGCCGCATGTCCTCGGTCGTCGACTCATCGAGCGGCGATTCGGCGAATCCCGAACCGAACTCCTGCGCCTGTGAGGTCTCCTGCGTCTGTGAGGTCTGCGGATTATCGGTCGGGGTTTCTTCGCCCAGATTATCGAACGTCACCGGCGTTGGATGCACCGGGTGCGCATCCGCCTGCTGTCCCGCGCCCGCCGTTGCCGTGCCGCCGCCCGGCGATGGCGGCAGGCCGGGATTCGCCGGCGTGCCGTTCCCCTGCGCCGGGGCGTCACGATCCGATTTCTGGAACTTCTTCAGTTCCGACACCCCGTAATTGATGTCGTGGCCGATATTGGTGGCCTCCACAACGATGCGGGAGCGCCTCTCATCGTTCTGGGTCGTCCATTCCTCCGTGCTGAGCACACCGGTCACGATCGCCGCCTCCCCCACGTGCAATGACATGCGAGCGTTGGACGCGAGCGTCCTGAACGCCTTCACGGTAATCCATGTGGTCGGCAGGTTGCGCCATTCACCGGTTCCGCCATCCCGGTACCGCCGCGTGCTGCCCATCCGAAACGAGCATCCCTCGACTCCCCCGCTGCGCCCGAACGGCACCGGCATCGATCCGACGAACCCGGTGATGGTCACCGTCCCCTGTTGTATGGCCATGTCGGACTCCTTTCCTTCCCTGTACTGACGTTGGACCGCCGATCCCCCTTCGGCGGTGTACTCACTATCGCAGATTTCCCGCCGGCATCACATGGTTTTCGGACAATGTGGTCGAAGGCTACCCCTTTGGCGTGTTGTGGACAGCATGTGGATAGAAAACCGGTTATCCACAATCACGCCGTCAATGCCCGGCTCATTCATGACCGGCTATGCTGGGTTCGGTATCGCAGACGAACAGCAAGGAGAATTCATGGGCAAACCGCCATGGATGCGACAGACCCGTGTCACCGCCGACGGGGAAACCGAATTCCACGACACCGGCTTCCCCACCAGTTTCCTGTCCATATTCATCGGCCTGAGTATGCCGAGGAATCCCCGCAAAGCGTTCTCGATGCACCGGGCCGTATGGTGGACGGTCGCCTGGCTGGCACTGTTCGCGGCGTTCACCGCCATACAGGCATGGTATACATTCCAGACCCGTGACAGCGCGCGGATGGGGGAATGGTATCTGCACATGTTCGGCATCACCCTGGCGGGCGACTGGTGGCCGATCGCGGTTCTGCCCGTGCTGTTTGGCCCCGGGGGCGTCGTGTTATGGATATTGGGCGGCGTCTTCAACAATCGGCCCTGGATCGTCGCCATCGCCAATGTTCTCGTCCTGCAATTCATCATCAGCGCATTGGGCGCTTCCATCGGACACTTCGCCATGTTTCTGACGTTCGGTCCGCATGTGCCGGGACTGACCGATTCGACCACCGGCCGCGCAGCAGAGCAGCTGTATGTCTCCAGCTCACCGCAGACATGGATTCCCGGTCTCATCACCGCCGGCATCGCCCTGACGCTTGCCGTAATCATGGCCGCTGTCACTGGGGCGAGCAGCGCAAGGCAGAACGGCACGGCGATGAATCGTCTGCGCATCATCGCGTACGTCTTATCCTGCCTGGGATTCGTCGCATTGCTCATAGCAATCTGCATAGTGCTTGCATTTCTGCGCAACAAGCAGACCAACATCCTGCTGGCGGTATTGGCGTTCCTGACGCTGATCGCATGGATTCCCGGAGAAATGAAGTCGATACGCCGCTGCGTCGCGGAACAACGTGATGCTTCATGGCAGTGCGTCGCGGGCAGCTTCCTGGCATTGGACCTGATATTCGTGCCGATGCTAGCCGCCACCGCCCTCACCTCATGGTGACAGACATGCGCCAGTCGGGCCCCCATCCTGCGAAAGTCCCATCCGAGCATGCGTAAACGGGACTTTCGCTGGGTGAAGAAGGAATAAAACGCAGAAGTGGGGGGTCTTTCGCATGAAAGACCCCCCCACTTCGAGCGATCAGGAGAAGCAGCCGGACTACTTGCCGAGCAGCGTGTCCAGACGCGACGCCAGCGTCTGCGCAGCGTCGGCGACCGGCACGGCGACGGAATCGGAGCTGTCACGGTTGCGGATCTCGATTGTTCCGTTATTCACGGTGTCACGGCCGGCGACTGCAATCAGCGGCACGCCGATCAGCTCGGCGTCCTTGAACTTGACGCCCGGGGAGACCTTCTTGCGGTCGTCGTAGATGACCTCGATGCCGCGCTCCTCCAGTTCTGCGACCAGCTTCTCGGCCGCGTCGAACGCCGCCGCATCCTTGCCGGTGGCGACGACGTGCACCTGGGCGGGCGCGATGACGGCCGGCCATGCCAGACCGCGCTCGTCATGATGCGTCTCAGCGATGCAGGCGAGCACGCGGGAGACACCGATGCCGTAGCAGCCCATCCACACGGGCACAGTCTTGCCGTTCTGGTCGAGCACCTTGAGGTCAAGCGCCTTGGAGTACTTGAGGCCAAGCTGGAACACCTGGCCAATCTCCACGCCGCGCTCGAAGCTCAGCGGGCCGGAACCATCCGGGCTCATGTCGCCATGACGCACCTCGACCGCCTCGACGGTGCCGTCGGCCTTGAAATCACGGCCGTACACGGCGTGGAAACGGTGCTTGCCCGCCTCGTCGCCGCCGATGATCCACTCAGTGCCCTCAGCCACGTGCGCGTCGATGAAGAAGCGCACCGGTTCGGCGACGCCCGCGGCCTCGCCCTGCTTGCCGAAGACCATCGGCCCCATGTAGCCGGCCACCATCTCGGGATGGGCCTTGAGATCGTCCTCGGTGGATTCCTCCAGCTCGGCGGGCGCGAACTGCGCCTCAAGACGCTTCATATCGACCTGACGGTCACCGGGCAGCGCCACGGCGATGACCTCGCGCCACGGCCCCTCATGATCATCGTCCTCGGGGTGCAGCACAGTCACGGCCACGGTCTTCAACGTGTCGGCGGCAGTCCATTCGCGGCCGTCCTCACGCGGGTACAGACGGTTGGCGGTGGCGACCAGATCCTCGATGGTCTTGGAATCCGGGGTTTCACGGCTTTCCATCGCGGGCACGGCGGAGCTGTCCACGGCCGGCAGCTCTGGGGTGGTCAGCGCCTCGACGTTCCACGCCTTGCCGGAGGGCGCCAGCGCGAACGTGTCCTCACCAATCGCCATGGGAGCCAGGAACTCCTCGGACGCGGAACCACCCATCGGGCCGGACATCGCGAACACGGGCACGTACTTCAGGTCGAGACGCTGGAAGATGCGCTCGTAGGCGCCGCGCTCGTCGTAGTACGCCTTCTTCATGCCCTCCTCGTCGATGGTGAACGAGTAAGCGTCCTTCATGATGAACTCGCGGCCGCGGATCAGGCCCGCGCGCGGGCGGAACTCGTCGCGGTACTTGGTCTGGATCTGGTAGAGCGTGACTGGCAGGTCCTTGTACGAGGAGTACATATCCTTGACCAGCAGCGTGAACATTTCCTCATGCGTGGGGGCGAGCAGGTAGTCGGCCTCGTGACGGTCCTTCAGACGGAACAGGTTCTCGCCGTATTCCTCCCAGCGGTGGGTGGCCTCATACGGCTCGCGCGGCAGCAGCGCCGGGAAGTGGACCTCCTGGGCGCCGATGCCGTCGATCTCCTCGCGGACGATGGCCTCGATCTTGTTGAGGACCTTCAGACCCAGCGGCAGCCAGGTCCAGATACCGGGAGCCGCCTTGCGCACATAGCCGGCGCGCAGCAGCAGTTTCGCCGAATCGGTGTCGGCGTCGGCGGGATCCTCGCGCAGCGTGCGCAGGAACATGGTGGACATTCGAAGTGCTTTGGAACTCATGGGTTCCAAGGTATTCGCGTTCGGGGACATTGCGGGCCCGGTTCAGTTCGGCAAACCCGCAGTATTGAAAAAGGCCACCCACCCGGAGCTCACCGAGCGAGCGGCCTTCGTATTGGCCTCGCGGCCGTGCCGCGCTTACCGCGTCATCCGGCGCAGCCGTTCGAGGGTAATGCCGGCCGCCAGCATGGCCATCGCCAGGACGGTCACCAGCGACATGTCGATACCGGTATGGGCCAGCGAATCGGCCGCGGACGTCTTGCCCCCGGCAACTACGCCCGTGTTCGCGCCCGGCTTGGCGGAAGACGAGCCACCCGACGTGCCACCCGGCACGGTACCGGGCTTGTTCTGCTCATTGCCGCCCGGCGCGGTGCTGTTCGGTCTGGGCTGCGTGACGATAGCACTGCGGGCGGTTCATCAGAAAGGCCGTCAACCGTTGCGCGCATGGTCCCTGTACGCCTCTTTCTCTTTGCCCGTGTCGCTGATTGCTGTGCGACCTGCCGATGCTGCCGAGATACATGTCCGAAGCCGTCAGCGTGGCTGTCTTCACTATGCTCGCGGGAGCCGCCTGTCTTATCGGCCCGGGCAATATGTCGCCGAGCGCATCATCGTCGCCTTCATCAGCGCTTTGAGCCTTACCGTCATCGCGATCGCCGATTTCAGCAATCGCATGGTTGAGAAAACCTCGTGGCGATTGCCGCATATGTGCTGCTGCCGGCATTGGCCGCCACCGCATGGCTGCGTACATGCCATCCGATGGCCGACAGCGCGACCCGCAACCTGCGCTGGATATTCGGTGCCGCCGCGCGCTACGAGGCAAGCCTCAAATCGGTGCAATCGCTCGGAAAACGCATCTCACAGCTGCGCTAGCGCACCGCTACCCGGCGAAAGTCCCATCAGCACCATCTCAAATGGGACTTTCGCGGGATTGATGTCTTCCTCCGCCCAATAACAGTCCCATATCCGAAAGCAGCCACCGCTAGAACAGCTCGGCTTGTTCGAATTCGCCAGCAGGCTCGTCCTCGTGAGGCGTTTGCGGCCGGAACGCAGCCACGCCCTCGTCGCCCAGCCGCGCGCTGGCGGCCTGTGACCCGCCGCGCAAATCGCCGTCGAGCATCACTGCATCCGCCGAAACCGCGAACATGCGCTCGTTGACGCCGGCAAGATACAATCCGCCCATGCGTTCCACACGCGAGAGCGCCACATATCCCATGCCGGGCGCGAACGTGCGGCTCAGATCCATCACCGCCCGGTCGAGGGTCATCCCCTGCGACTTGTGGATGGTGATCGCCCATGCGCATCGCAACGGCACCTGCGCCACGGACGCCATCACCGTGTCGCCGTCCATCATCTCCCACGTGGCCTGCTTCATCGTGACGATGTTGCCGTTCTCGAATTCCACGATGGGCCAGCCGCCCTTGTTCTCGTTGGCGAAGCCGCGCACGGTACCGAGCGAACCGTTGACATACTGGTGGTCGGCGTCGTTGCGCAGTGCCATGACGGCTGCACCGGTCTTGAGCACGAGGCACTCCGGTGCCAGCATGTTGCGCTTGAGCCGTTCGACCAGGTGGGCCGGCCCCATCTGCTCGGCATGGAATTCGTGCGGCTCCTCGCCTATCCGCGCGAGCCTGGAATCGTTGAGATCATCGGCCTGCCGGTTGACGGGGAACAGGTGGACCGCCACCTCGCCCGGCTTCGGTGTCACACCGAGCCGCGTGACGAGCGCGTCACGGTCATCCTGATCCACGCATCCGGCGCGGATGTCGGTGAGCACGTGCAGCAGCCGGCCGTCGTCCTGACGATGCTGCTCGGTCAGATAGCAGATGACCGGCGCGAGTTCGCCCCACACCAGCGATTCGGTGACGAATCCTTCCGGATTGAGTCCGGCCTTCGCGTACCGTTCACGGGACGCCACGAAATCCGGGCCGGGCGGCAGCACGTCGCGGTCGCGCCCGGACACGGAGACCGGCGGCAGCTGGAAGAAGTCACCGGACAGTACCACTTGCAATCCGCCGAACGGCCGAGGATCATGCCGCACTTCACGGCACACCTGATCGACCATGTCGAACAGCCAAGCGTGCATCATCGACACCTCGTCGATGATGAGCACGTCGGCCGCCTGTATCTTGCGCCGACGACGGGTCTTGATGGTCTTCAGCAGATTTGGCGTCAGCACGTTGGCGAGTCCGACGCCGCTCCACGAGTGGATGGTCTGGCCGTCGATATGCGTGGCGGCGATGCCCGTTGACGCGGTGACGGCCACGTTCGCGCCGTCTGCGCGCGCCTGCCGGATGAACTCGTTCAGCACGTACGTCTTTCCTGCGCCGGGCGCACCCGTCAGGAACACGTTCGCGCCGGCGTTCAGAATCGCGAGCGCCTCAGACTGCCGCATATGCCCTCCTTAAGCTCATGCATCATGCACGATCCGCGCGCCCTGGCGTATGACATCGCTCGCCCGCGGGCTCAGACCAGCCGGCGGACCACCTGCAGCACGCCGTGCTCGGTGTTGGCCGGCGCGATGTACCGCGCCGCGCGTTTCAGATCCGGATGCGCGTTGGCCATGGCGAACGACCATTCGCCGGCGTCGAGCATCTGCAAATCGTTGAGATAGTCGCCGAACACCGCCGTCTGCGCGGGCGTGACGCCGAGATGCCGCTGCAGCGCGACGACACCCTGCCGCTTGTCGGTTCCGGGATTCATGATATCGACCCAGTGCGCTCCGGATACCACCACCTGATGGGTGCGTTCCACATCGCCCAGCAGGTCCGCGGCCATGCCTTGCGCGTCGCCGAAATCGAAGATCGCCAGTTTGAGCACGGTTTCGTCCTCGGTCTCCAGCACCTCGTGCAGGTCGTCCACGATGCGCAGCGCCTTGTAGTATTTGGAGCATTCCTCGACGAACGGCCTGTCCTGCCGCTGGATGTACGCCGTGTTCAGACCGCATATCACGAGTCCGATGTCATGCGAGCCCGACGCCACCGCGGCGTCCACCAGATCGATCAGCGTACGCGTGATGTCCCAGCTCACCCCGTGCACGTCGATGACGTTGTCGTCGGCGACCACGACGTTGCCGTTCTCCGCGATATACGACATGGCGCCGTCGACGCGGTCCGCGAACATGGATCGCAGCGTGGCGAGCTGGCGGCCGGAAGCCGGCACGAACTCGACACCCTTGGCGTGCAGCTCGTCGAGCAGCGGCCAGAAGTCATCGGGGATGTTGCTGTCGCCGTCCAGCAGCGTGCCATCCATGTCCGCCACGATCAGGCGGATGTCGCGCGGCTTGTCGCAGATGGCGGTCCAATCGTTCGCGGTCATGGTGTCGTTCCTCTCAGTCGTGTGCGTGACGTTTTCTGTTTTTCGAGACCGGCCGTCTACTTATTCAGCAGGCTGGTGGCGACGATCTGGTCGGCGATGGCCTTCGACTCGGCCTCGTTCGGCCCGGGAGCCGGCGCCATGAACGCCTGACGGTAGTAGCGAAGCTCGTCCAGCGACTCGATGATGTCGGCGAGGGCGCGGTGCCCGCCGTTCTTGGCGGGGCGGTTCTCATACACCGCGGGGTACCAGCGGCGCGCGAGCTCCTTCAGCGTGCTCACGTCCACGCTGCGGTAGTGCAGATGGCTCATGAGACCCGGCATGTAATGGTCGAGGAATTTCTTGTCGGAGCCGATGGTGTTGCCCGCGAGCAGCGGCCTGACTCCGTCCGGCGTGAACCGCAGCACGTATTCGGTGACCTTGCGTTCCGCCTCTTCGAGGCTCAGGCCGTGCTCCCATTCGTTGATGAGCCCGGAACGGGTGTGCATGGCGCGCACGAAGTCGTTCATGTGCGCGACGGCGGCGTCGGACGGCTTGATGACGTAGTCCACGCCTTCGTCCAACACGTTGAGGTCGAAATCGGTAGGCACCACTGACACCTCGACGAGCTCGTCGCCACCGAAGATGTCAAGTCCCGTCATCTCGCAATCAATCCAGATCAGGCGCGAATCCTTCGCGCTGTACGTTTCCGCATCATGGCTGTCGACCATCGCAAGCCGCCTTTCCTGCTGTGTTTTCCTAGGGAACGTTACAGGCTATAGCAGACCGGGGACGCGCCGTCAGGCCAGCGGGAAAGAGAGCAGCATCGTAGTGCCGGACGGGGACGAGGACTCCACCGCGACCGAGCCCCCATACCGGTTCGCCACGTCACGGGCGAGCGCGAGGTCGAGCCCGTACCCTTGGCGCGCGGTGCCGTCATCGTCCCGGGCGAAGCGGCGGAACAGTCGTTCGGGATCGCCGCCGATGCCCGGCCCATGGTCGGACACGCGGATCTGCGCCCATTTGCGATGACGCGCACACCCGAGCAACACGGCCCTGCCGTCTGGATCCTCGATGATGCCGGAGTGCGGCTTGAGCAGCCAGTCGCCCACCATCACGCTGGCCGTCTGGGCGTTGAACCCCCGCAGCAGCGCGCACAGCCGGGCCTGCAGTTCAATGAAGTGGAACGGCTTGGTCAGGTAGTCGTTCACGCCGCAGTCCAGCCCTTCCACGATGTCGTCCACCTGCGCGAGCGCGGTCAGCATCAGCGCAGGTGTAGTGACGCCGGAGCCGCGCAGGGTGCGAATCAAATCCAGCCCGTCGCCGTCGGGCAGCCGGCGGTCGACGATCAGCGCGTCATGCTCTTGCCCTATCCAATTATGACCCCGCTAAAGCGCCGCTAAGAAGACACGCGGGCACGACGGAAGCTTGGTGTCGCGGCACGACATGACCCGCCGCTTCGGGGGAAACGGGACGGATATAATCTTGGACATTCGGGACGCGGCCGGCCGCGCGCCATTACGGCAGCGCAGGAACGGCAGCGGTACATGCATACGGCCAGGAGGACTACATGGCAGAGGAAACGCAATCTATCACGACGCGGCACGACGCCGAGATCGACCCGGCACTGTGGTGGCGGCAGGCCGTGGTCTACCAGGTCTACCCGCGCAGCTTCCAGGACACCACCGGCTCCGGTCTGGGCGACATCAATGGCATCACCGGGCGGATCCCCTATCTGCGGCAGCTGGGCGTCGACGCGATCTGGCTGTCGCCCTTCTACCCGAGCGAACTCGCGGACGGCGGCTACGACGTGGCCGACTACCGTGACGTGGATCCGAAGCTCGGCTCGATGGACGACTTCGACCGGCTGGCCGCCGCCGCGCATGCGGCAGACATCAAAGTGGTGGTGGACATCGTGCCCAACCACAGCTCCCACCTGCACCCCTGGTTCCGTCAGGCGCTGGCGGACGGCCCCGGCTCCCCTGCGCGCGACCGGTACATCTTCCGCGACGGCAAGGGCCCGAACGGTGACGAGCCGCCGACCCGCTGGCAGAACCATTTCGGAGGTCCGGCATGGACGCGCGTGGACGACGGCCAATGGTACCTGCACATGTTCACCAAGGAGCAGCCCGACTGGAACTGGAGGAACCCGGACGTGTGCGCCGATTTCCTTGAGACGCTGCGTTTCTGGTGCGATCACGGCGTGGACGGGTTCCGCATCGATGTGGCGCACGGGCTCGCCAAGGACCTCGACCGCGACGACCTCGACGACTACGTGGTGATGAGCACGAACGACATGCCCGCGGACGGATCCCACCCAGTGCTCGACCGCGACAAGGTGCACGACATCTACCGTGAGTGGCGCCGCGAGGTGTTCAACCGCTACGATCCCCCGCGCTTCGCGGTCGCCGAGGCATGGGTCCGGCCGGAACGCCAGTACCTGTACGCGTCACCGGATGAACTGGGGCAGGTGTTCAACTTCGAGTTCGCCAAGGCGGATTGGACCTTCGACGCGATGAGCAAAGCCATCGACGAGGGGCTGGCGTGCGCCGAGAGGTCGGGCTCGACGTCCACCTGGGTGATGAGCAACCATGATGTGCCGCGCCACGCCACGCGTTACGCGCTGCCGCAAGTGCCGACCGGCGAATACCATCAGATCGCCAACGACTGGCTGCTGCGTGACGGCACCACCTATATTGAGGATCGCCAGGCCGGCGCATTGCGGGCACGCGCCGCACTGATGCTCGAAATGGCGCTGCCCGGCTCGGCCTACGTGTATCAGGGCGAGGAGCTGGGCCTGTTCGAGGTGGCGGATATTCCATGGGACCGCATCGAGGATCCCTCCGGCCTGCGCACCTCGCGGGCGCAGTCCACCAAGGGCCGTGACGGCTGCCGCGTGCCGCTGCCCTGGGTCGCGTCCGACGTGCCCGAGACGTACACGTCCGACAAGAGGCACGTCCATGCCGGCTCGTTCGGGTTCTCCCCTGCCGTCAGTGACGCCGAACCACACCTCCCGCAGCCCGCGTGGTTCAAGGATTTCGCCATGGACATCCAGGACGCCGACGACGGCTCCATGCTGAACTTCTATCGTCGCGTGCTGCGGCTGCGTCACGAGATGCAGACTCCGGACACCAGTTGCACGTTGCTTCCCGAGAACCGTCCGAGCGGCATGCGCGACGGCGCCGACGGCCAGCCCGGCGGCGTGATCGCCTACCGTCGTGCCAACGGTTGGGCGAATCTGACGAATTTCGGCGCCACACCGGTTTCGCTGCCCAACGGCGAGGTGCTGCTCTCGTCCGCGCCGCTCACCGATGACGGCCGGCTGCCGCAGGATACGTCCGTCTGGATGCGGCTGCGGTAGGCCTGCCCGCGCCCGCCACGACGCGGGCGGCGGAGCCGATTCGACGCGGTCGGGCCTATATGCAAGATGACGGGCTCCCCTCGCAAATCGTGAGGGGAGCCCGCCATCATATTCATATGAGCCGAATCCTATGAACCGATCGGCATCGGCCTATCAGTTGTGGAAGCCGGTGTAGTTCGGCGCTTCGGTGGTCATCACGATGTCGTGCGGATGCGACTCGCGCAGGCCGGCGTCGGTGATGCGAATGAAGCGGCCCTTCTCCTGCAGTTCGGCGATGTTGTGCGCGCCCACATAGAACATGGACTGGTGCAGGCCGCCGATCAGCTGGTACAGCACGGCGTTCAGCGGCCCGCGGTACGGCACCTCGCCCTCGACGCCTTCCGGAACGACCTTGTCGTTGGAGGTGACGTCGGCCTGGAAGTAACGGTCCTTGGAGTAGGACTTCTTGCCGCGCGGGGCCATGGCACCCAGCGAGCCCATGCCGCGGTACAGCTTGTACTGCTTGCCGTGCAGCAGGACCTTCTCGCCCGGAGCCTCCTCGCAGCCGGCCAGCGTGCCGCCGAGCATGACGGTGTTGGCACCGGCGACGAGCGCCTTGGCGATGTCTCCGGAGTAGTGGATGCCACCGTCGGCGATGCACGGCACGCCGGCGGCCTTGCAGGCCTGGGCGGCGTCATAGACGGCGGTGAGCTGCGGGACGCCGACACCGGCGACCACGCGGGTGGTGCAGATGGAGCCGGGGCCGACACCGATCTTGACGGCGTCGACGCCCGCGTCGATCATGGCCTGGGCGCCGGAACGGGTGGCGATGTTGCCGCCGATGACCTGCACGCCGCGGAAGGCGGGGTCGCGCTTGATGCGGCTGATCATGTCGAGCGCCAGACGGGCCTCGCCGTTGGCGGTGTCGACGACGAGCACATCGACGCCGGCCTCCATCAGAGCGGAGGCGCGCTGCCAGGCGTCGCCGAGGAAGCCGATGCCGGCGGCCACGCGCAGACGTCCCTGCTCGTCCTTGGTGGCATCCGGGTACTGCTCGGTCTTGACGAAGTCCTTGACGGTAATCAGGCCGGCGAGCTTGCCGTTGTCGTCGATCAGCGGCAGCTTCTCGACCTTGTGCTGGGCGAGCAGACGGTGGGCGTCATCCTTGGAGATGTTCGCCGGACCAGTGATGAGGTTCTCCTTGGTCATCACGTCCTTGACCTTGAGGTGGTCGTAGTCTTCGGACGGGATGAAGCGCATGTCGCGGTTGGTGATGATGCCGACGAGGCGGTTCTCCTTGTCAACGACCGGCAGGCCGGAGATGTGGAACTTGCCGCACAGCTTGTCGAGGTCGGCGAGCGTGACGTCCGGGTTGACGGTCAGCGGGTCGGTGATCATACCGGACTCGGAGCGCTTGACCACATCGACCTGGGCCGCCTGGTCGTCGATCGACAGGTTGCGGTGCAGCACACCGATACCGCCGTTACGGGCCATGGCGATGGCCATCTCGGATTCGGTGACGGTATCCATCGCCGCGGAGATCGCCGGAACCTTCATGGTGATCTCACGGGTCAGATGAGTGGTGGTGTCGACTTCGGAGGGAATCACGTCCGTCTCGTTCGGCAGCAGCAGCACGTCGTCATACGCGAGGCCCAGCTTGGAGAAAATCGGGGGGACGGGAGCATAGGATTGCATATTCGCTTCAGAATTTGTAGCCATGCATTCACTATATGAGCGTAATGCGACGAATGCGACACGAACATGGTCTCGACCATCATCATCGGCAGGTCACGGGCGCCGTTTTTTCCCGTCACCGCTTTCGTCAAACGAATGACGTGCCCGTCGCCGCGCGGATGCATACGACTGGTTCTCCGCGGCGATCTCCGGCAGGCGACGCTTCAGATACGGGTACATCGTCGCCACCGTCAGCAACACCACGGCGATGACGAAGCCGATGAGCACATAATGGACCTTGAAGAACAACGTCATGATCGAGCCGACCGCGATCAGAGCCGCCCACCCCCACAGAATCAGCACCGCTCCCTGCACGGTGTGGCCGATGCGCAGCATGCGGTGATGCAGATGCATACGGTCCGGGTGCATCGGCGACTGCCCGTGGCTGAGTCGGCGCACGATCGCCAGACACATGTCCAGCACTGGCAGGAACAGCACCAGGATCGGCAGCAGGATCGGCATGAACACCGGCAGGTACACGCTGGCATGAATCGACGCCGGATCCAGACGGCCGGTCATCACGATTGACGCGCAGGTGATGAGATACCCGAGCAGCATCGAGCCGGAGTCGCCCATGAACAGCTTGGCCGGATGCCAGTTGTGCAGGATGAACCCGACGCAGATGCCGACCATCGCCACGTCGATCAGCGTCGCCATCGAGGCGTAGGACGGCGAATTGCGCGCGATGATGTAGGAGTACGCGGCGAACGCGACGCCGCCGATGGCGACGATGCCCGCCGCGAGGCCGTCCAAGCCGTCGACGAAATTGACCGCGTTGATCGACGCGACGATCAGTATCGCGGTGATCGTCACCGAGATACTGGGGCTGGCGGTGATCAGGGAGCCGAGCGGCAGCGATATGATCTGCAGGCCGCCCCACGCCACGAACACCGAGATCAGCAGCTGCCCGGCCATCTTCAGCATCCAGTCCAGATCCCACAGGTCGTCGGCCATGCCCAGCAGGCATATCAGCACCGCGCCGGCGAGGATCACCCACTCCTGGTTGTTGTTCTCGAACAGTCCGGTCGTGAATGCGATGCGACTGGAGTAGATCATTGCGAACGCGAATCCGATCAGCATGCCCAGTCCGCCCATGCGCGGCGTCGGGATGGTGTGCACGTCGCGCGCACGAACCTCTCCGACCGCGCCGATATGGATGGCGACATGGCGAATCAGCGGCGTGACCAGCCAGGTGATGCCGCCTGCGATGGCGGCGATCAGCAGATATATCCTCATGCGCCCAGACCACCACCGTTCATGTGCACGGCCTTGCGCACGACGGGCTGAGGGATGACACCCTCTCGCAGGATGACGATGCCGTCGCGCTCATGAGGGTCGGCGGCGACCACCGTGCTGGCGACATGGCCTTGCGTCGGCCCGCCGTCAAGATACAGCTGCACATCGTCGCCGAACGCCTGCACGGCCTCTTCGACCGTCTGCGCGCTTTCGTCGCCGGAACGGTTCGCGCTCGACGCGGCAAGAGGACCGAGCTCATTCAATATGCGCAGGGTCAGGGCCGAATTCGGCACGCGGATGCCCTGCGTACGCCTGCCCTGCGGGGTGGCACTGACCGTGGCGAGCGTGCAGTCCTCGCGGGCCACCGCGATCGGCGAGAACGCACCAGGCAGGAACTGCGCGGCCAGCCGGTTCAGCGGCGACGGCAAGTCGAGCCCGAGCCCGTCCAACTGGTCGACGGATGCCAGCAGCACCTGCAGCGCTTTGAAGCGCGGGCGGCTCTTGACCTGATAGATGCGGTCGATTGCGGCCTCGTTGCGCGGGTCGCAGGCCACGCCATACACCGTGTCGGTGGGAATGACCACCAAGCCTCCGCCTGCGATGACCGACGCCGCCTCGGCGAGGGATTCCTCATTCACCTTGCGAACCGCACTCATCAGACCTCCCGTATCGCGTATCACGCCCATCGCGGCGGTCACATGCCGCCGCGCGTATCCGAATACCGCTATCCAAGTATTATGGCACGTCCTGCCACACCGATGGTAGGCCGGTGCATGGCCCGACGCCACGGGTTCGCTCTCCCCCGCGTCGCGCGGGCCGGCCTGGACACGGCTTCCCATTGCACCATTGCGCCACGACTTGGCGCTGGCCGGCGCCGGCGACGACGGGCCTCATGTGACGGTACGGCGGAGAGACACGACCGTATCCGCCCGCGAGCGCGAGGAAATGCTCGCCGGCAAACTCTACAATCCCGCCGACCCCGAGCTCTCCGCTATGCGAGAGCGCGCAGGCGACTTGTGCACCCGGTTCAACGCGCTGCCTCGGGGAGACCATGCCGGCCGAGCCGCGGTACTGGACGAGCTGCTGCCGCCGATGCATCCGATCCGGTTCCAGGACCGCAACGTGCGGCGTGCGGCTGACGGGTCGTATTACGACTACGAGTATGGCAAGCCGATCGTGATCGGGTCGAACTGCTGGTTCGACGGCAATGTGACGGTGGTCGGCGGCGTGACGATCGGCGCCGGCTCGGCCCGGCCACGGCATCAGATCCTGGGTCAGGATCTGACCGCGAACAGGTACCGGGGCCGGCCGGTCCAGTCGTCGCCGGTATGAGCTTGGCCGAACCCGTTGGCCTGTGCGAAGGAGACCAGCCGCGGCCCCTGAGAGATGTCATGCTCCATCACCAGCACGCCGCCGGGGCGCAGCAATCCCGCCGCTCGCATCACGATCCGCTCCGGTATCAGCGTGCCGTCGGCGGAGCCGCCATACAGCGCCGCCTTCGGATCATGGTCGCGCACTTCGGGCTGTTCGGGGATCTGCGCTTCGGGGATGTACGGCGGATTCGTGACCACCATGTCGATGGTGCCGTCAAACTGGGCCAGCGTCGTGCCGCTGGTGGCGTCGCCGAGCTCGAGATGATAATTATCGGCGGCCAGTGGGTCGAGACGTGATATCCTCCGCCAGTTGCGCATCGTCCAGTCATAGGTGCGCGGCACCTTCTCGACCGCCCACACCTGCGCGCCGCGCACCTCGGTGACCAGGGACAGTCCGATGGCGCCGCTGCCCGCGCACAAATCCACGATACGCGGGGTGGACAGCCGTTCGCGCGTGAGCCAGTCGATGCCGGCCTGCACCACGGTCTCAGTTTCCGGACGCGGGATGAACACGCCCGGACCGACTTCCAGATCGAGGTAGCGGAACGGGGCATGGCCTGTGATGTACTGCAACGGTTCACGTGCGGCCCGCCGAACGATCATGGCGTGGAATCGGGCGAGCGCCGTGGTGACGGCATCGCCCGCAGTGGCGGAGCTGTCGGAGCTCGCGGCGCCGGCATCCGGGGCATCAAAACTCGCATGCTCGTGTGGCAGGCCGTCCAGAGGCTCCCCCATCAACATCGCCTTGTCTATGTCGCGCAGGTCGCGGCCGCACGCTTCGGCGAGCAACAACTTGGCATCATGCTCGGGCGTGTCGATGTCGGCGTCATGCAGCGTCCGCGCCGCGGAGCGTATCACGTCTGTCACGTCATGGATGGATTCGGATGTCATGGTGTCCTTCCGCTCGTTGGTGGCTCATCGTCTCAGGGCGTTCATATCACGGCGTTTCGCGCCGGGGCGTCTGCCGGCATATTCGCCGTTGCGTCGCTATGTGCGCGCCGAAACGAAGTACGCGCGCACATAGCGACGCAAACCACGGATTTTCCGTTCCTAAGTGCGCGCACTTGTCGTTTCGGCGCGCACTTAGCGACGCAGAGACATCAACGGGGGTGCGATTCCCCGGGGAACCATCACTCTGACCCGCCGATGGCCCGGTCACTGCTGGTTGGCGAGCCGCTCGGCCTCGTCGGCTTGGATGTCGGAGTCGATCACGGCCTGCAAGTCGCCGTCGAGCACGGCGTCGAGGTTGTACGCCTTGTAGTTGGTGCGGTGGTCGACGATGCGGTTCTCCGGGAAGTTGTAGGTGCGGATGCGCTCGGAACGGTCGAGCGAACGCACCTGCGAGTGGCGCATATCGGCGGCCTCGGCGGCCTCCTGCTCGTGCTTCATGGCGAGCAGGCGCGATTTCAGGACCCGCAACGCGGCGGCGCGGTTCTGGATCTGCGACTTCTCATCCTGCATGCTCACCACGATGCCAGTGGGGATGTGCGTCATGCGCACGGCGGAGTACGTGGTGTTCACGGACTGTCCGCCGGGACCGGAGCTCATGAAGATGTCGATTTTCAGGTCCTTCGGATCGATCTCGATCTCGTCGTCGTCCTCGTCGGCCTCGGGGAACACGATTACACCGGCCGCGGAGGTCTGGATGCGGCCCTGCGATTCGGTGACGGGGATGCGCTGCACGCGGTGCACGCCGCCCTCGTATTTCAGGCTCGCCCACACACCGTCCTCCGGCGCGGGCGTGCCCTTGGCGCGAATGGCGATCTGCACGTCCTTGACGCCGCCGAGCTCGGTGGTGTTCTCGGACTGCACGGTGACGGCCCAGCCGCGCTTCTCGGCGTATCGCAGATACATGCGCAGCAGGTCGCCGGCGAACAGCGCCGCCTCCTCGCCGCCCGTACCGGCCTTGATCTCCATGATGACGTCCCGGGCGTCATCGGGGTCGCGCGGGATCAGCGCGTTCCGCAGCTTCTCCTCGGCCGCCGGCAGCTCGGCTTCGAGCCGCTTAGCCTCATCGGCGAATTCGGGGTCCTCCCCCGCCATCTCGCGCGCGGCCTCAAGGTCGTCGCGCACGGCCGTGTATGACTGATACGCGGATACAATCGCGCCGAGTTCGGCATGACGACGACCCAGCTTGCGCATCTTATCGGGGTTCGTCACCACCTCGGGGCTCGCCATCTGCTGTTCGATGGATTGGTATTCCTCCAACGCGGTCTGTGCCGCGGGGAACTGCTCGACTGCCATGTCTGGCTTGTCCTTCCGGATAGTAACAACGGTCGGCACCGCGTCATCATCGCTGTCGCGACGCCATTACAGATACAAAAACGCCAGTCCCCCGAGCGGGTGCGCCGAAGCGCGCCCAACCCGTGCGGGACTGGCGTCAGATACGCTACTTGGTCTTCTTGCCGTAACGCTTCTCGAAGCGAGCGACGCGGCCACCGGTGTCCAGAATCTTCTGCTTGCCGGTGTAGAAGGGGTGGCACTTCGAGCACACGTCGACCGTCATGTGGTCGCCCTTGTAGGTGGAACGAGTGACGAAGGTGTTGCCGCATGAGCACAGGACTTCAACGGCATGATAATCAGGATGGATACCCTGCTGCATGGTTTTGTCTCCTAGGGGATTCGGGGGACCCGGGTCGCCGCGCCCCGATGGCTGGCGTGAACCGGAACCTACGGAAGTATACGCCGAGGCATGGATTTCAGTGGGGCCGCAGGGGCTTGAACCCTGGACCGGCGGATTATGAGTCCGATGCTCTAACCGACTGAGCTACAGCCCCACGTTGGCGAATAGGCCAACCGTATTATTGTATAGCAGACCGTCGGACTTGCGACACCCTCCCAGCCGCCCATCGTCTGCCACGGCTATCATGTCGGCAGGGCCGGCAATCGGGCCGGGACACGCGGAAAGGAACGCACATGCGCATTGCGGTACCGCTGCCCGGCACGATGTGGGCGTTCGACGTCATCTCCATCATCCAGATCTTCGACGACGATTCCGTCATGTACGGCTCGTCCGACCGTCCGGTCATCGACTTCATCGCGAATGCAAGCTCCAAGGCACTCGACCACGGCATGTCCATCGCCACCACCGCGCTGCGCGACTACCACGAGAAACCTGATCTGATCATCATCCCCGGTTTCGCCAACCCGCATGAGATCGCCACCGACAGGCGCACCGGGGACGCCAAGGCACGGCTGTTCACAGCCGATCCCGCCGACGCGCTCGCCATCCGCGACTGGCTGGGGGGCGGCCACCCCCCGGGGGGGGGGCCGGCATGTT